>JAESGU010000058.1_pt1 | contig 88677 bp, 86 predicted proteins | sample 9266271 | NCBI WGS metagenome assembly JAESGU01 (sample SAMN15740544, study PRJNA653495) | algae metagenome | isolation source: Scytonematopsis contorta HA4267-MV1 and co-occurring heterotrophs from mud... | place: USA: Palolo Valley Trail, Honolulu, Hawaii | collected 2009-07-25
ATTATCTGACTTTTCAAACTTAATAAATTATTTCCTCTGCCCTCATGCTCAATTTCTTTCTCCCCGCTCCCTACACCCCGCTCCCTGCCTTTTTTACGGCTTTTCTTAGTGCCATTCGACTAAAGTCACTGTCTAAAAGCTGAAGTCCTCTGAAAGAGGACTGAGTAATACATCAAAACAAGTATTTTACACACTTTAAAATACTCCTAAAAATCTTATTGCTTCTTAGTCCTCTTTCAGAGGACTTTAGCTTTTAGACAGTGACTTTAGTCACTGGCTGGCTTGTAATATACTGGACTGTAATATACATAGCGCTTAATATTTTATTTATAAACACCCTCTTAAACAGAAGGAAAATAGCGAAAGTGACAGAGGAACTTGATAAAGCTAGTTTGAATGAACCTAGTTTCCTCTTTCGTGCAGATGATGACTACGAAATGGGTAATCCGGTCGGATTCGAGTTGAACAGCGAAGAAGCACAACAAGCCGACATTCAAAATCCTTTGGAGCATGTTTTAGATAAAGAATTGGGACAAACTAGTATATAAGTATCTTTTTCTAGCGCAATAAAAATTTCTGGAGGTGGAGGAGCAATAAAGTTTACTCGGAAAAGCAAAATCTTTAAAGTCGCTTGGGCAGTTCTCAAGAAATTGGAAACGGAAGGTAAAATCAAGATATATAGCCCAGAGCAAGTAGCACATTTACTTCGTTAACTATTATTTGTTTAATTAGACTTCCCATCACTACCTAAATACTCGCGGTAACCACAAATTTTATCTCCATCAACATCAAAAGAAACAGCAATGCGATTTTTGTAAGCTTGTCCTCGCATTATTCCTTCGTCTCTAAATTCAAAGACAACTGTTGTTTCACTACTGGTAACTCTTTCTAGAGAAGTTAAGGTGATGCTTGAACTAAAAACTTCGGTGACATATTCAAAAAATTCTTTGGCTCTTTCTTTCCCAGTATTTAAACCTTGATACGGACCGATGGGAAACCAGAAAGTAAAGTCATCACTTAGCATATCCAAAAGCGGGTTCCAATCACCAGTTCCCAAACCGTGCATTAACTTATCAAAACCTTGTTGACCAATTTTTAATGTATTTTCTGAAGTTCCTGTCATTGTTCTTCCTCCAATAACTAACAAATAAGTAGCATAGTGATTTCTAGTCTAGTAAAGGACACAAGGGCGGGCAAGGATGCCCACCCCACAAGAGATATAGAACTTTATATTATGCAGTTTAAATGTGGAACACCTTAATATCTAACAACAACTTTACCGCAATTCTGGCTATTTAACATATATTCAACCGCATTGGGAATAGATTCAATACCTTTAAATTCCGTCGGGTCAACTACTACTTTCAGTTTTTTTTCATAGAATAAATTTAATAACCGTTCCCGTGCTTCTGTAGCATATTCTTGATAATGCGGCATCAAAAATCCTCTAACTGAAGCAGCTTTCCAAAATAGTTGATGATAAATTCGGGGTTGCGTTACTTCCTCAAATTTATTGCCATATTCAGAAATAAAACCAATCACAACTAATCTTCCTCTGACAGCTAAATTTTCCACACAAACATCAAAAATACTTTTACCCACACAATCAAAAATTAAATTAACACCATTAGGGTATTCTTTTTTAAGAACTTGATTTAAGTCTTCGCTGCGATAATTAATTGCGCGCTCGCATCCCAATTCTTTGAGTAATTGCGCTTTTGCTTCGGAACTACATGTACCGATAACACGATTACCAGCCAATTTCGCTAATTGTACCGCAATATGTCCCGTTCCCCCCGCAGCAGCAGTTACTAATACTACCTCATTACTTTTCATCTCCCCCACTTGTTCCAAGGCTACTAATGCTGAAACGCCTGTTGGCATTAAAGTTAGTACCTCCGGTGTTGCTTCTGGTACTTTAAAAGCAATATTTGCATCAACACACTGGTATTCTCTATACCCTCCACCTCGCTGAATAGTGACAACGCTATCACCTATTTGTAAATGCTTAACATCACTTCCAACAGCAACAACTTCCCCTACTGCTTCTACACCTAAATCAAAAGGTGGTGTCAGCTGAATATAACTAATATCACCTCGACAGACTAAGGTATCAAAGCCTGCATTTACACCTGCAAATTTATTGCAAATTAATATTTCGTTGGGTAGAGGTTCAGGAATTGGAATTTCGATAACTTCGATAGCTGATTGAAAATTGGCAGCGAGTTTGTTTACTATTAGTTTTTTATAAGTTTTTGCAGTCATTAAGTCGGTGGGTGTAAATAAATATAGTATGATTAACTGTATACAAAATCTGGTTAAGTGACCAAGATTTTTATTTTGATTTGGATTAAGTTTAATGTCGAAGTATAATCTTTAGCTAGGGAGGATAAAAAATACTAACTATGGGCAATACTCGCGAAGTCATTATTCCCAAAGGGATGGAAATCTTATACGAAAAGTTTCACTACTGCCCTGGCATTAAAGTAGGTAACACATTATATATCTCAGGACAGGTAGGACGCGATGAAAATTTACAGGTAGTAGAGGGAACGGAAGCGCAATTTGTCCAGACTTTTGAGAATGTCAAGAAGGTACTTTCAACAGCAGGAGCCACTTTTGATGATGTGGTAGAAATGATTACTTATCATGTTACAGGGGTAAACCTGGGCAATTTGGAAGCTCAGCCATCTAATATTTCCGAACAACAACAGTTTACCATTCCCCACTTGCCACTGTTTATCAAAGTAAAAGACCGCTATTTTACTAATAAATTCCCTACTTGGACAGGGGTTGGTATAACTGCTTTATCTACCCCAGGATTAATCGTAGAGATTAAGTGTACAGCAATCCTGGAAAATTAAAGACTGAACTATTCTGAATTGTTCAGGAAGTCAATTACTACCGTTGACACCTCTTCAGGTATCTGATTCATCATGCAAATTGTTCCTTTTTCAAATTCAACTACTTTGCTATGAGGAATTGATTGAGAAAGAAAATATCTATCGTTAGCTTTCGCTAAATTCTGTTTTTCAAACTCTCTCACATCATCAATTCCCCAGATAATAAGAGTTGGACACTTGATAGAACGAAATTTTTCTGGTGCATCTAGACAGTAATTGCCTACAGCCCAAACTGCGTACAAAGGATGACCAAAACATTTTAAATCGTCTAAAACCCAACGGTGATTTAATTCAGCAGAACCTACGTATCTAGAACGGGCTAACCATCTTTCCATGAGGTGAGAGCCATCTTCTTTGATTTTAAAATCTTCATCAAATCTTCTAAATAGCTCTGCTTGTCCTCCTTCACCAAAACCAGCTACGTTACCCAAGATAAGTTTTTCCATGCGATGAGGATAAGTTGCTGCTACTTCCCCAGCAACAAAAGCACCTGTATGGTTTCCAAAAATACTTGTTTTTTCTATACCTAATTCATCTAAAAGAGCGATAACCGTTTTTGCGTAGTCAGGAACACTGTACATTCTGGGTGGCTTATCAGAATCGCCAAAGCCCATCAAATCCATTGCTATTACCCGTCTGTTCTCAGCAAAGATAGGCATCAACTCACGATATTCATCACTGCTGCGGGGATTCATGTGCAGCAAAAGTAGGGATTCACCCTCACCACCGATTCGATAAAGAATCTGTCCATCTTCCGTGTCTAAAAAAGCTCGCTTAATTTTTTGTTTCATTACCAATCCCACTGCCTCAATTGATACCTGATTGTAGCTCTTCCCTTCGGGAAACTCGGGGCGACATCTTTAAAATCTCACGGGTCTGGGCTGGTGTTGCAACATCGCGACCGAGCGTATGCGACATCTTGGCAACCTGGGCCACTAACTCGCCATTATGGGGCTTACCAAAGCGAATATAGGGATCATCTCCTAGTCCAATGCCAACGTGACCTCCCATTGTAATTGCCCAGGCTGCCAAATGCATCACGTCCCCATTCCAGCACATCACCAACCATTGATCGCTTGCGGGAATAGAATCTACTACCGCCTGTAAATTGGGGAGTGTTGGCAGAATGCCACTTGGCATAATTTCTCCTGTGAAGACGAACTCCCAAAAAGTATTCCGTGACAGAAGTCCCATTTCTTGAAAGCAGCGTGCTGTACGTATTTGTCCCACATCCCAACAAACTGTACTCACAAAGACGTTGTTTTCTTTTAGTATTTTCAACACGGACTGCATGTAAGCGCGAGAACTAATGTGTACTTGGTCGTATGTTTGGAATTGCTTTGTCTGTGGGTTCCATTCGTCTATATTCAGTGAGCCAAACTCTAAAGGCACCATATCAATTCCCAGGGCTGGATCATTTTTCGCCGCTAATATGTGCTTGACGCGATCGCTGACCTGGCTTTGTTTGGTAACGTAGTTCAGTGTAGGATTAATAATCAGATCGGTCTTTTCGCGAATTCCTTGAATAGCTTCCAGATAGACTTCGACATCACTAATCCACTCACCATTGACTGAATCACGTCCGTGCCAATGAAAAATGGAGGCTCCCGCTTCCCAAGCACGAACTGCTTCCCTAACAATTTCCTTTGGACTGTAAGGGCAATTGGGATTATCTTTGCGGTAATCTGAATCGTTGCAGCGACACTCAATGATTAGTGGTAGTTGACTATTCATTGTCTTAATCCTAAGTAGTAAGCAAATCTATTTGTATATTTGCTAGGCATTTTTATTGTAACCGACCACGGGGTTGTTGTGAACTAAAATAATTAAGTGCTACGGGGATTCATATGCAGTAGTACTAACGCTTCTCCCTCACCAGCAATGCGGTAAAGAATTTGCCCATCTTCCGTATCTAAAAAAGCTCGCTTAACTCGGATACTCACAAAATTCCCTCACTTTCAACTGCCAACTCCCTTATTTGACTCGTTCTTCTGTGACGAGGGTGCGTTTAAATATTTTATTATTTTTGAACCAATGCCAAGTGCGAGCGCGATAATTATTACAAGCGCTTATTTGAATCATTTCATATAAATACATATCTGGCACACCCTTATAAGAAAAATATAAAATTACTGTAGAATCATCCACCTCCCACGCATGTCCAAGAACTCGTTCGGTATCAAATAAAAGCTTTTTATCTTGATACATTCCGGGAAATTGATACTCCTCTCGTTTACCATCAGACCAAGTATAGCGATTGGTTTGGTAATAAGGATAAGCATCATCTACTGGAAATGAACATGTAAGGTGAGATTCATGTTTATCAACAATATTCCCCTCCAAATCTACCACAGTATACGTACCAACCCAATCTCCTTCATGACGCACTAATACAGGCATTCCTTCTCTGATATTAGACATAAATAAAATCCTCAAATTCCAAATTAAGCAATACCAATTCCCCACTCCCCACTCCACTAAAACCACCAAGGGTCATGAATGGATTTTGTTTTAACCAAAAATGCTTTTTTGCGTAAAAATCTAGTAAGGGATGATGGTCCCATTCGAGAGCCACCTAAACCAGAGAATTTAAAAGCATTTTTTTCACCTTCATGCATCATAGCTGTAAGTCCAGCATCATTAATACTAATTGCACCAGCATCTATACATCTTGCAACTTCTATTGCTTCTGCTTCCGTTTCTGCAAAAACCGCAGCACTCAGCCCATAAATAGTATCATTTGCTAAAGAAATTGCTTCCTCTACGGAAGAAAACGACATTATCGGCATAATCGGTCCAAATGTCTCTTCCGTCATCACTTTCATAGTATGGTTAACCCCCGTGAGAACCGTAGGACGACACCACCAACCACCCCCTAATTGTTCTACCTCCCCACCACAATGAACAACAGCGCCTTTTTCCACAGCATCTTGCAAATGTTCTTGAATAATCACCGCTTGTCTTTCGGCAATTATCGGGCCAATTTCCCCGCTTTCTAAATCGGGATAAGCTAATTGTAAGCTTTGGGTTTTTTGTACTAATTGTCTAACAAACTGCTCAAAAATAGATTCCGCAACATAAATTCTTTCTATTGAAAGACAAGACTGTCCAGTATTAACCACCGAACCCCATAAAATTCCAGAAGTTGCTAAATCTAGATTTGCCGAAGGTAACACTATCGCTGGGTCTTTTCCCCCTAATTCTAAAAAAGCTGGAATAAAAGATGTTGCAGCTGCTTGAGCCACTTTTTTGCCTGTTACGACACTGCCAGTAAAGCATATCAAGTCTACATTCTCGACTAATTCTGCTCCCGTTGTACCATCTCCCTCAACAAAAGTTAATATATCTTTTAATATCGGAACATTATTAACTGCTGTCATTAAAGGTTTTACAAAGCGAGATGCAATTTCACTTGGCTTAATAATTACAGCACAACCAGCTAATAAAGCGGGAATTGCGTCAATAGTAGATAGCAACAGGGGAAAATTCCAAGGACTAATTACCCCCACCAGTTGATAAGGTACTGTCGTTTGCTGCAATTGAATAAAGGGAATAGCAGTATCTTGTACAGTTTCTTGCAATATTTTTGGTGCTAATTTACACCATCTATCGATACTACCAAGAAAAGAATCTACTTCCAGTTGAGAAATTGACAATCTTCCCGTATCCCCAACCAAAGCCAGAACAAGTTCATCACGCAATGCCAAAATCTCTTGTTTCCATTGCTGTAAAGCTTCTGCTCGCTTTTCAACACCAAGTTGCAGCCAAAGACTCTGCCCCCTCCGCAAGCGATTACACTCCTGTGCTAAAACATCTTGTGTTGGTGGTATAATTACGTAATCAGATACACCCGTGCGAGGGTTGCGGACTTCTATTTGTTTAGACATGGGAGTGGGGAGTATAATTCGCAATTCGCAATTCGCAATTCGCAATTAATCGGCAATTGGACAATTGTTTAACTAATTTTGAGATGTGAAATGCAAATTATGATGGGCAGTAGAGAGTGGTCTTTATTAAATGATGCCAAGTTTTATCAAACGTTCAATAGTTTCTTGCTGAGTTTTAACAAAATGATTGCGATTGACTTCTTCATTTAGCATAGTATTTGCTGGGTAAAATTGCGACCCTCGGTAACTTTCTGCGTAAGCATCTAGTCGCTGACGGGAGAGTACATTAAATATTCCCGGACGGTGACGATAGCGACGTAATGCAGCTAAGTCAATTTCTGCAAAAGCTGCCATACTTTCACCTGAAGCAGTTTCAGCTAATATCAGACCGCGATAGTCAATTATTTTTGAGCCTCCATCAGTAGAGGAAGCTGGAAGGGCTGTATTGGCTATTCCCCCACTATTAGCGGAAACTACGTATGCTATATTTTCTACCGCACGAGAAATTTTTGCTGCTCCTTTTGGTGTAGGCTCTTTGCTGTATATTTCTGAGGTGTGGTGGAGAAAGACTTCCGCTCCTCGCATCATAAAACATCGAGCCAGTTCTGGAAATAAAATCTCGTCGGAAGCAATGGCTGCTAAGTTACCAATCGCTGTTTTCGCTACGGGGAAAATTCCATCTAAACCGTAACAATCCAGATATTTATCCCAAACGTCGTGCGGTGTCGGAGCATACATGGAATTGAGACGCCGATAGCGTAAAATAATTGACCCAGATGGGTCGATAACAAAGCAGGTCTGGAAATATAAATTGGGGAAATTAGGGTCGAGTTCGTATGCGTTACCTGCTAAAAAAATCTGATGTTTTTGGGCAATTTTCCCTAGACTCTCATACTCAGCCCCATTCATCTCTAAACAAGCTTTGTCTTGCCAAACCTCAAAAGACTCTCCCATCGGGAAACCAGTCAGAAAAAATTCTGGGAGAACTATTAAACGACAGTCGAAACCAATAAAAGCAAGACTAACGGGTATTTGTTGTGCTAAACGGTCGATAGTTTTTTGCATTAGACTGCGGGCTTCTTGACGGTTTGCTGCCAAGTTGACTGCATGACAGGTCATTTGCAGCGCTAATGCTCTGTAGGATTCTATGTTGTTTGCTTCCATATTGCGGGTTATTTTCCTTCCTTTAAAATGTTTTTAAGAGGGTGTTTATAAAAGAGAACATTAAGCATTATTCTTACCACAAGCCAGGGAATCAAGCCAGGGAATAAATTAAGAGTCTAAAAGCTGAAGTCCTCTAAAAGAGGACTAAATAATACATTAAATAAAAATATTTCACAAAACTTAAGATACTTACAAAAATCTTGTTTTTTATTAGTCCTCTTTATAGGACTTTAGCTTTCAGACAGCGAATTTATGGCTCTTGCGTACATAGTGTGCTAAATTATTAGTTAAAGTCTATAAAGTTGCTTTAAAATTAAGGCTTACAAGCGTTTATTATTTAATTTTTAGTAGAATAACCGAAAATACAAAAAATAATGGCTATTGTCGTAGCTCAGTAAGTGTTTCAAGCTGATTTTTTAATAAAAATAGCACGCTAAGTACGGAAGAGCCGGTTTCTTTACAATAATCTTCGATTGCCTGCTTAATATGTTCTGGCAAGTAGTCTAATATATTTTTAAGTGCGGCTGTGTCTTGTGTCTTCATAATAGTTATGGCTGCGTAGGAATTCTACTGTTATATCATGGAACCTGGACGTAGCCTTTTTGACTTAGGTGGTTTATTAATGGAATTGCAAGGAATATTAGGATGTGATGTTGATGTGGTAACAGAAAAGGGTTTACGTCCAAGAATTAGAGAAAAGGTTTTGAAAGAAGCGCTTCCATTATGAAAGATAAGAAATAATGGAGAAAAGTTAATGTATGTATTGGAAGCTACTGGAAGATTTTTTTGTAAATTTTATTTTGTAAATATAAAAACTGTATAATTGTATACATTGATAAATATTTGAACAAAGCTTACATTTAAATTAATTTACAAAAATACCAAAAATAAGCCTTTGATTTACTCATGTCTTAACTTTATCTCAGGAGATTACAAACATGTCACCCCTCAAAGTCGCTATTATTGGTGCTGGACTTGGCGGTTTAGCTACAGCTTTAGCTTTGCGAAAACAAGGCATTGATGCCCAGATATACGAAAAAGCGCAAAATTTGTTACCCGTAGGTGCTGGTTTGACACTTCTCCCAAACGGTTTGAAAAGTCTCGACGCTATTACCCCTGGTATCGTAGAGTCTCTAAAAGAAGCTGGTAGTCAAGCTCATCGGGTAAACCTAAAGAAAAGTATAGGGGAGACAATAGCCCAAAACAATCTTTCTCTACAAGATAATTACGGTCAGCCGATGTTAAACATTCGTTGGTCGCGCTTGCAGGAAATGCTAGTTTCTTACTTACCATTAGATATTATCCACCTGAATCATCGGTGTGTTAATTTCGAGTATCTGGAAGATGGAGTTAAAATATATTTTGAAAATGACACCACAGTAAAAGCAGACCTACTGATAGGAGCTGATGGCATCAACTCTGTGGTCAGACAAGTAATTGTTGGGGACGGTTCTCCTCGGTATGCTGGACGTATGTCTTGGCGTGCTGTAGTTGAATATGGGAACGAACAGCTGCTTGATAATGAATCAACTTTTATCTTAGGTTCTAATGGCAAAAATTTTAGCTTTATTGATGTTGGTAGCGGATACATATTTTGGAGTGCTGCTGCGTTATTGCTAGATGAAAGTACCTCCCCCAGTCCAACAGAAGTAAAGTCTCGCGTTTTAGAAGTATTTGCTGATTGGACGGAACCTGTACAGTCGATAGTACAAACAACACCAGCAATAAAAATAGTAGAACGACCAATATATGACAGACCTCCCTTAGAAAATTGGAGTAAAGGAAGAGTAACGCTTTTGGGTGACGCAGCTCATCCAGTAGTACCTGTGTTGGGACAAGGTGCGAATATGGCTTTTGAAGATGCATGGGAATTGGGACTATATCTTCAGCGTTCGCCTAATATTGAAGAAGCCCTTGCCAACTATGAAAATAGTCGTATTAAACGCACTCAAATTATTCAAGCTCGCAGTGCGTTTCAAGGTAGCCGCTCTTACGACACCGATAGCGACCAATTTTTGGGGGGAATCATGGAACAGGCAAAGATGAGTCAAGCTGAGTTTGATGATTGGGTTTATAATTATGAGCCATCAATGATGTAGTGCGGTTCTTTCGTACATAGCGTGCTAAATTTTAATTAAAATCTATAATTATGCTTTATTTACAAGGCTTACAGATGTTCACGGCTTCAATTTGAGCAAGTAATACCGTTTTGAAACTAATAATGGCTGCAAGGTAAGCTCAGCAATAGTTTTAAGCTTATTTTTCGACAAGTTTAGCACGCGCTTTGTACGCAAGAACCAATTTTTTATGTCTAAAGATACTAATTCTATCCAGCAACCTGAAGCAGAATCAAACATTGGCAAAGTTCTACTTATCGGAGTTACCGGGGGTACGGGTGGAAACGTCATCAAAGGGTTTTTGGAACAAAAAATAACCAACCTGCGTGTCATTACTAGAAAAATAGACCCCAACCGTCCCGTATTATCAAAGTTAATTACTACAGGAGTAGAAATCGTCGAAGCTGACCTGGACGATGAAAGCTCTCTCCCCGCAGCCTTTACAGGTATTTCCTCTGTTTACTGTCACGGAACCGCAGCAGACTCAGCCAAACCCGACCCCAAAGAAGTGGAAAGGGCGTATCGTTTAGCACAAGCTGCCAAACAATCGGGTATCAAGCACTTCGTGTATAACTCTGCAGGTGGTGTAGATAGAAACTCCGGAGTTTCTCATATTGAACAAAAGTATAAGGTAGAACAAATTCTCAAAACAGCGGGTTTACCTACAACCATGTTGCGTGCTTGTTTGTTTATGGAGGAATTTTGGAAAAAATATACGCGACCATCGATTCTCAAAGGTAGTTTCCCATTTTCCATTCCTAAAGACAAACCGTTACATTTGATTACAACCAAAGATATGGGTCGGGTTGCTGCTTACGTAATTAAGCATCCAGAAAAATATATCGGTCAGGAAATTGAATTAGCTGGGGATGTATTGACACCACAACAACTAGCAGAAGAGTTTTCCAAAGCACAAGGAAATACCGTCATTCACAAACAACCACCCGCTTGGATTTTTCTTTTGTTAATGCAAAAAGAGCTTTACAAGATAATTAGCTGGTATAGTACCCAAGGGTATCAGGCAGATGTAACACAATTACGAGAAGAATTTCCCGGACTTTTGACGACATTTAGCGAATTTTTGCAAGAAACCAATTGGGCAAACGCAGAACTGACTTATGAAACACTTAACGCATGGTAAAATGCCGCATTGCCCTATCCAGGAGCATTATTGAGAGTAATCCGCTGTTCTCTACAGGTTCGCTCATAGATGTTGTTGAGTTCGACAGGTAAGCAAATTTCACCCCGTAACCACAATGGTAGAGTAGGAAGCATACAGCCAATAGTCAGTGTCTTTTCCCAAATATCAAGGCTAGATTGTCCATCTCGCTCAATGGGTCGATAAGAAGTAGCGTAAAGCTCGGTGTTTAATAAAGATGCATCTGCCCCGAACAAGCGATTTAACAACTCATTATGGAGATTTGCCTTCCGTTCGGTAACTACATCGACAATAAGCAAACTGATTCCCTGACGTAAATACGTCTCGCATTTAGAAACAAAAGCACTGCGATGAGAAGAGCGGTCTTTGTTTGCAGGACTGACCAATTCAATTGCTCCTGCCAATACTGGGCCACCCTCAGTGTTAAAAATACTCACTTCCACCGTTTCATCTGTAGTTAGAAAAGGTACTGTTTGGGCAGGGGGTTCCGGCTGCCAATTACTATGGAAATTCATCGGTAAACTAATAACAGTCCCTTCGTACTTAAATTCAGGTAATGACTCCTCAAAAGTAGCGACATCAATTTCAATCCCAAACTGCACGTTTGGTTCAGCAAAATAACCTTCTGGTAATTTACTATTTAAATCAGATGCGATATATGTCGCCCAAGCATTGTGGAAGGCGTGCCAGTGACGACGCAGCGAGAGCGGTGGACGGAAATGGTCTTGCAGCGCCATAACACTTTCAAATATTGAGCAACATTTGCTTTTATCCTAACTTACGCAAATGTATCCCAACGGGCTTATCTTGATAATTAAATCCAAATAATTACACCCAAAAATATTTATTATGCTCGCTTCTCAAAAACTCCGACAGTTGCTAAAGAGCCAAGAAATATTAGTAATTCCTGGCGTTTACGACTGTTTAGGCGCAAAAATCGCCGAACAACATGGTTTTGAAGTAATTGCTACCAGTGGTTTCGGTATTGCTGCTTCCACTCTCGGCTTACCCGACTATGGCTTTCTGACTGCAACAGAAGCACTTTACACAGTTGGTCGCATCGCTAAGTCTGTAAAAATACCGCTAATTGCCGATATGGATACTGGCTATGGCAATGTTTTAAATGTTATTCGCACCGTTGAAGAAGCCGCACAGTTAGGTGTTGCAGGGGTAATTTTAGAAGACCAAGAATGTCCGAAGAAATGCGGTCATTTTGAAGGTAAGCGCGTTATTCCTATGACAGAACATGCTGGAAAAATTCGCGCTGCTGTCTCCGCACGAGGTGATAGTGAATTGGTGATTATTGCCCGTACTGATGCTCGTGCTATGTTGGGTTTGGATGAAGCAATTAATCGCGGACGTGCTTATGTTCAAGCTGGAGCAGATGTATTATTTGTAGAAGCACCGCAGTCTGTAGAAGAATTAAAAATTATTGCTAGTGCTTTTCCGGATACACCTTTAGTCGCAAATGTCGTCGAAGGTGGTAAAACTCCTCAACTTTCTGCCGCAGAATTACAAGAGCTTGGTTTTAAGATAGTCTTTTTCCCACTTTCTACCTTACTAGCGGTGACAAAGATTATGGATATTTGCTTGCGTCAGTTGAAGGAAGAGGGTAGTACAGCTAATTTGACAGATTTAGTGGGTTTTAAAGAATTTCAAGAACTTATTGGTGTACCTAAATTCCTGGAAATAGAGAGACGTTATATATAGAGAGACGTTATATATAACGTCTCTACAATTGCTAGAAAACATCCCTAATCAAAAAATATATTAAGAATTGTTAATTTTTGTAACAATTTCCGGATTTTATTTTGAATTATGGCTTCTACTAATGTTTAGTAGTATATTTAATTTTTACAACGAAAGTTATGATTAGTAGTCAAAGTATGCTTGCTCAACTTCAGGAAGTAGAAGCCAAACACTGGGTTAAGGCTCGTTCTTCGCTAGACCCCACCCAATCAACCTTTTTGTATTGGACGGGGAAAATCCATGCTTTTATACCCAACGATAAAAAAAAGCATCTATTTAATATGGTGGGGGTGAGTGTTAGTAGATGCATCCCCCATCAAGAAGATAGCTGGAAATTTACTTCTAGAGAATTAACTTATTACCTCGACCCAGAGACCAACAAAATCTTACACAAATGGGAAAATCCCTGGACGATGGAAACATTACCAGTGATGCACGTTGCCAACAATCCCGTACAAGGTCACTTTGAAGGAAATTTCCCCGCACAAGTCGAAGGCGATCGCACTACATTTTTGTTTGATATATTTCCCAATTACCCGAATCCTCTGGCCGCAGACAAAAAATTTGAAAAATATAGCCCAAACCCAACCTATCAAGCGGTTGAGTTATTTAAAATAACCGTTCCTACAGCAGATTTATTTAACTCGCAACTATTATCTGTCTCAGAACTGCAATTAAGCTGGGATAGAATCGGTCCTTGGCTCCCCTGGATGAAGATGGGAGACATGAGCGGTCACATGATATACAGCGGGTACGGTGGCAAAGTCAACCGCTTGGAAGATTTACCCCAACTGCTGCAGGATGAAATTAATCACCAAGTACCTTTATTTAAACAAGCACCAAAATCATCATTAGATGTAAAAAATATGACTTCTTGGTTATATTTCCAAGAACATTTTAATGCTTATTTAGCTGGAGAAAGATTTCCAATTTTTGCACCAGAAGAAATATAGTCTCACCTACTGATAACCTCACCCCCAACCTAGGCTGTTGACTTTGGGGGTGTTTTTTTTGCGGGTGCGATAATATGTTGTCGAATACTTGTGTTACTAACTAAAATCGCGTAACATCTTTTTCAACTCCACATTATGTAATTCTTCCTGCCCAATCATAGTTCTAGCGAATTCTTCCAAGTAAACACTTGCATTATCAACAGCATCTAAAAGTTTTTTATACATTTTTAACGCCTTCTTCTCGTGCGACAAACTTTCTTCTAAAATATCTTTGACAGAATGCTTATGGGTTTCTTCCATTGGTGCTATTTTCAAACTAGGGTGTCCATCTAAACCTGTGAGAATTTCTCCCGCTTGTTGTGCATGAAGTAGAGATTCAGTTGCTTGAGCTTTAAAAAAATTCACAATGGGGATACGGTTTGGACCAGTCACCATCAGAGAATAATGCGTGTAACGTACAACCCCTGCTAACTCAAATTCCATAATGTCGTTTAGCAACTCAATTGCCTTCTTCTTATCGAGTTCTTTCATTTGTATGACTTGCTGATAACGTGATGAGCCGATGTAACATACAGATTACCGATTTTTGTTCGGAGTTGCAAATCGAGTTTTGCGTCAAGCGAGAATTATTCCTATTAAAAAATGTAAAGTTTATCTGTCAATAAATTTTTAAGCAAGCATTTATACTTAAAATTACATATTAATGCTGAAGAAATATGCACCCCTAAAATATTAATTACGGAGAGACAATGGGCAAACTGGCAATCCAAATGGAGTTTTAATAATAGCAAATTCAACACCAAAAGTACTCATTAAACTTGAACGTGTGATTACAGACTCTGGTGTTCCCAAATCAACAATAACTCCTTGACGTAAAAGCGCTATTCGTGAACTATATCTTAATGCTAAGTTGACATCATTCAAAGTGATGACAATAGTAATCCCTTTTTTGATAATCAGATTTTTCAAAATTTCTAGTAATTCTAATTGATGACGAATATCTAAATTACAAGTGAGTTCATCTAAAAGCAAATATTTTGGCTTTCTTACTAATGCGACTGCAATAAAAGCTTTATAACGCTCACATTCAGATAAATTATCCACTAATTCTTCACTAAACTGTCTCATCCCCGTCAAATCTAAAGCTTTTTCGACGTTTTGCTTGCAATATTTACATGAAATACATGCAAAATCTACTAATTGCCTGACTGTGATTTCTGCTGGTATAGTATAAGGCTCTGGCAAAGAAATCAACTTTTGTAATACAACTGAAGCAGACTGATTCTTAATAACTTTCCTTTCTATAAGAATAGTATCCTCCGGTAAAAGTAGCATGTGAGCCATCAGTTGCAGCAGCTTAGATTTTCCTGATTTTTTCGCTCCAACAATACTTAACCATTCTCCTGGTTCAAGTTTAATCTCTATCTTGCTACTTATCTGGTTATCTTCGTTTTTACTAGCAAATTGATTAGTTTTTGAGTGCATCTCTGTTACTGTAAAAATTTCGGTTTTTACTTTCGACTTTTAAGCTCCCACTATTATGGGAATTATTGACAGTAGAAAATTACACCCCAAAATTTTTAAATACTTAGCTAATCTGTTTACAGATACGTTGTACGGAAATAAGACACAGATTACCTGTTGTAGTGCAAGCATCTTGCTTGCTACCAAAAACAAGTGAACTTGCTACCAAAAACAAGTGAACTTGCTACCAAAAACAAGTGAACTTACTACCAAAAACAAGTGAACTTGCTACCAAAAACAAGTGAAATACCTACATATGTTTAGAAGCAAGATGCGTAGACTAGGTACAGAAGCGGGCAAATTTACGCACTACGGCAAATTTACGCATTCCAATAAGTGAATTAAGTGATTATTAATCACTGGTTATGATTATAATAGCATTAATGAGACTATTTATCAAATAAACAACATCTACAATAACTGCGAGTAACTGGATTGGCAGTTTTCTAGCTATAAAAGTGATATTCTCTGTATTCTTTAATACAAGTACCAGTTAGTTTTTATTGCAAAAAAGCGAAAATTAGTGGGCTAGTTAGTGGAGTTTTACCAAATATAGGCTGTGGCAATTACGCAAATGCTGTATTATAACTTTACTTTATCTTTACAATGTAGCTATTTTTTTAATTTCTTCGTGAACTTACGATGGAATGTCCTTTATTCTGATAAATCCATAACAAGGTTAATACTTTATCAGTGGATAAAAATGCTTAAAATTAATCAAAGTAACTTGGTCTTAAGCACTAAAGCCAGGTTGTTGGTCGTGCAAGTGTGAACAACGCAGAATTTACAATGGGTGGTGACCGTGCTTTCCTGTGGAACCGTACAAATGGAATCCGCAATCTTGCAGCATCAGGAATTTTGTCGGGTTCTGGACAAAGTAGTGCAAATGATATTAATGACTTAGGACAGATAGTTGGTAACTCAGAAATTGGTGCTTTTATTTGGGAAAAGGGTGTTACCAGCAATCTTAATAACCTGATTAACGTCAATAGTGGCTGGACTTTAACTTCTGCCGAAGCAATAAACGAACAAGGATATATAGTTGGCTACGGAAATTTCAACGGTAAAACTCGCGCATTTCTTCTAAAACCACAACAACAAATCCCAGAACTAACAACTTTTGTCGGTTTACTGGCATTTAGTGCATTAGCCATTAATCAAAAGCAGCGCTTCAAAAGTAAGTATAAAATATAAGTTAACCAAATATAGCAGTTCTTAGTTGGGTGAAATACACAAGGGCGGGGCAAGAGAAAGCCCAGCCCACAAGAGTGCTATTTTTTTCTCTGTGCCGCACTCAACTGAGAACCGCTATATAGTTCTAAACTTTTGCTGCTCCAGCATCAATTGCATAATCAAATCGCGAAGTATCAATTAAACCAGAATCATTAGTCACAACCTTTTCTGACAAAGATAAAGGAAGTTGTTCAACACGAGCAGTCCCCCCATCAATAGCATTAGAGGATTCCTGAGAAGATAAAGCCGACCCTTGAATAGCCGTCATTAACCAGCTAGGAGCTTGACCCGCGTTTATCACAACAGACTCCGGGTTAGAAGAATCTTGCGAAACAATAGATGTTAAAGGTGCAGCACTACCTGCATTAATGACTACAACATCATCATTAACTGCTTGTACACCATTATTAGATTCAATTACGACACGCATTTACAAATCTCCTAATTCAAAACAGCGTAACGTGCTTCAATATTTACTGGCTCACTTGTCAAATTTCTAATAGTAACCCAGTAAGTAATGTAATCATTAGTAGCCCTTTCAACTTCCACATCCCAATCGATTTGCGGTGCGCCACTTTTTGGAGAAGTAGGCACAACATACCAAGCCACATGCCATTGTTGCGGCCAATTAAAAGTAAACCATCGCGCAGTTTGGTTTGCTGCCAGTGAACCAGTAAATTGAACTCCAACTCTCATAATTTTCTCCCTTTGCGTCTTTGCGTCTTTGCGTGAGATTCCAAAATATTCCGTAAACAATCACCAACCCAGCACAGCAAAACGTGCCTCAATATTCACAGCCTCAGAGCTAACATTAGTGATATTAATCCAGTAAGTAATATAACTATCCGATGCTCGCTCCACCTGAACTTGCCATTTAATTTGAGGACTTCCAGAGCGTGGTGTAGTCGGTACAACAGTCCAAATTACATGCCAGTGAGCAGGCCAGTTAAATGTGAACCAACGGTTAGTTTCCCCAGCACCAACAGTTCCTGTAAATTGAACCCCAACCCAATATGAAGTTTCCAGCGCTTTAGGAATCAGTTGCCGTAAATTTGGACGATTACCAATTCGTTGACTAACAGGGCGCCCAGGAGCATCTTGTTGAGGAGAACCAGTAGACCGCAACAATTCTCTAGCACGAGCAGGACTGAGTGGTATTCTCCCATAAGCTCGCAAAACCCCTTGAACAGAACCCAAAGCACCAACAACAATAGGAGAAGCACTAGATGTACCGCTAAAGGTATCGGTATACCATTTATCTCGGTTGTTAACATCATCTGGGTCTCTCCACAAATCGCCATAGCCTGTAGTTGTGACCTCTCTTCCCCAACCTTGAGCATCAATCAACCTACCGTAATTAGAAAAGTCAAGACGAGAGCGGTCGGGTCCGTGGTCGCGACTATGAGTTCCAGGAGGTGGCGCACCTGCACCCACAACAATTGCACCTGAATCTAGAGGATTCCGTTTGTAAGGATTACGCCACCAGCTAGGAAACGGACCAAATGGGGCACTGGGATTTGTATCATAGATGGTATCATCCAAGTTTTCCCTTCCATTTCCTGCAGCTTCTACCACAATAATGCCGCGACTGGAAGCGTAGCGAATAGCAGCGTAATCATCCGGCCACCATTCGATTGCTACATATCCCTGTTGGTCGGCTCTACCTTGGAAATTAAACCGTGGTCCAGCTCTGTGAATTTCTAATAGCATAATATCGCCTGGGCGCAGCTTATCTGCGGCTTGGCGAATTGCACTAGCGCTAGGAATTGTTGTAAAAGAAATAGCACTGACACGAGCGTCTGGAGAAATTCCAGTTACTCCAAAGCTATTCTCGTCACCTCCAATTTCCCCAATAACTGCAGTCCCATGATTAGAATCGCTAGAATTATCACCAGCCAAGACTCCACCTTGGTTTAGTCTTAAATCTTCGTGGGTGAAGCGCCACCCCCATTCCAAATCTATGACATTGACATTTGCACCTTTACCACCTGCAACAGTCCAAGCATACCGCGCATCAACTCCAGAAGGAGCCGCATTCAAATAAATCTGACGGTCAACAAAATTAGGAGTTGCAGCAGGAGCTTCATCAACTGGAAGAATCAAATTCTTTGTCAACTCAGGAATTTCCAGAGGTGCAATCGCTAATTCCACTGGTGGTTTAACAAAAGCTGCTTCAATCGCATCTTGCTGTTGTAAGCGTTGCGCTAAATCATCCAAGCGTTCATCTGGAGCATCAACATGATAAAAAATTGACAAATCTGGTATCTCTATTCCTTCCTCTGATGAAATAGATGCTGCTTCTTGTATTAGTCGCTCTTCACTAATACCGAATAATGGTTCTAAACTGATACCTTCTGTTGTTAGCAATTCTGACAGTGGTGAAACATCAGCGGTAGTTGCTGATACCACACCATCTGTAGTTGCCCGCAATCCAACCTCGCTTTTTGCGATAACAATTAGCTCGCGTTTGCTAAGTATATTTTCGGACGCGGGAAAACTGCCAGAAGGAGTAACGCCTCCATTGGTCATGATTAGTTCTCCTTAATGTAATTGGTCTTTTTTGTTTTTTGTCTTATGGCATCTCATCCAGTGGCTTAAGATAAGCAGACTCAACAGCAGTACAAGCTTGAAAACGCTCAACAGCTTGCTTTGCTATTGCCTGATTTGGCACACTGAGAGTAAAGTATTTGACTAAATTAACGTCGTTTGTCTCGTGTAGTGGTTGCAACTCAACACCCAAGTCCTTAGCCACTTGCTGTACTTCTTGAGATGTTTGTGTCGCTGGTAGATTTCCCTGTAAAGCAAGCGCTGTTTTTGTCTGCACCTGAATAATTACGTTCATTGCCATTTCTCCTGAACTACTCAAAGGGCACGTCGAATTTTGACAGGTAAAATTTCCGTCATTGCTTTGTGCTAAAGATACTTGGTAGTATGCTCCACCAATCATTAGCGTAGAGAATATAATTGCGACCGTGCCCAAACTCCATTTATTAAGTTTTTTAAGATTTTGCATCTTAACTTTATCCCCTATTTTTAACGAGTTACGATATTTGTTTAAACTCGCGCTGATAGGGTTGGTCAGGATTAATGGTGATAATTTAGCTGCAACTCATACCATGACATCCCACAGCGATTGGTTTTCGTTCTACTTAGTAGTGTGGCTGAGTTATTTATTTAGTGACTCTATAACTAAAGTACCTTGCTTAACACAGTTGTACATTACCCAAAAGGGTACTTAATATTATTTGAGGAAGAATTAAATTAATTATTTCTTAATAAAATAATCTTTTAATTTGCACAATTTGTTAGTCTCATTCTTGTGGGGTGGGCATCCTTGCCCGCCCGATTATTTTTAACTCACTCAAAATTTGCTGTAATATAAAAAATTAAAATTCAAAAGTAGTCCGAACAGCACCAACAAAAATCGTGCTGTTATTATCATTATGCTGAGGATTAGTAATAACAAACAAACCAGGAGTAAGGGAAATATTATCACTAAGTTGAAATCGATAAAATCCTTCTATATGAAAAGACGTACCCCTATCTACAACTTGAGTGCTACTTGTAACTTTTGGTGGCATTCCCAATACAAAACCAGCTAGATTACCCTTTCCACCCAAATCAGGTAAAGCCAAACTGACAGCATAATTTAAAATATCTGCATCATCATTGCTCACTTGTGACTCCGCTTTAGTATAACCTACCCAACCAGAAATAATGAATTGAGGGTTAACTCTAAAGCTAGTTTCTAAACTAAAGCTATTTGCCGTAGTCGAAACATTTCCAAATGGTCTTATTGCAGTTAAACTACCTGTACTTCCAGTTAAATCGACTCCACTGTCTCCTCCTCCTGCATAATAGGAATGTATATAATTAAAGGCAATTCCTAAATTTTTTGAAGGTTGAAAAGTGATATTACCTAAAGCTGCATAATTACCATCAAATAAACCATTTTTTTCAGTGGGTATTGCGGCATCATTGGTCAGGTAAGCAACAGCGAGATTAGTACTTTTATTCAATTCATAATTAATACCTAACCCTGTCCCTTCCATACTTCGCAAAATCGGATTATATCGACCAAATCGAGAAATTGCACCGCTCCCACTACTTTCTAAAGGGTTCAAAGGTTCAGCAATATCATCTAATTCCATTTCATAAACAGCAAGCGTTACCTTGATACGCTCACCAATGGGAAAAGCATAATATACCTCATCCAAACCGACATCATTACCTGTATCTTCATCAAAACTCAAACGAGTCATAGAAGTTCCGGTAACATTCTCATCAAAATCAATAATATTTCCTGATTCCAAACGGATATTTAATTCATCCTTTCCAGTAAAACTAGTTAATAAATTTAAACGTACACGATTGGCAAGTATTATATTGTTGTCTAATTTTTGGTTATTATTAGGATTATTATCGGCATCCGCAACACTATCACCAAAAACACCCGCAATCGTGAATATTGCCTCACCTTCGAGCTTGGTTGTTGTAGAAAATTGATTAGCTTCTAATTCAGCAGTTTTAGCTTCTAAAGTATCAACTCGACTGCGTAGTGTCGCAAGTTCAGCAGAAAATTCTTCTTGCAGTTTACGAATAGTATTCAAATCTTGTCGCGTTGCTAAATTATTTCTTGCAGTTACAATTAATTCTTGTACTCTTTGCAAGCAAGCATTCAACCCAGCAGCAAACTCATATCGCGTTATTGCTCGATTTCCGCGAAATGTCCCGTTAGGATATCCTGCGATACAGCCATATCTTTCTACCAAAGATTGTAATGCTTGAAATGCCCAATCTGTTGGTTGTACATCGGAAAGCTGAGAAACTGAAGTTACTTGGGATAATTCACTTGTATATTCGCTTGTATATTCACTTGTATCAGCTTTAGCTTTACTGACTTGAGAAAAGCTTGGTGTTGAAATAATGAATATGCTCAATATATTGATGGTGAATGTAGATGCTAAGAGTATATTTTTAGAGGATTTCTTCATTTTGTTGATTACGATAATTCTAAAGGTAAAATCAAAGTAAACGTCGAGCCTTCTCCCGGTTTACTTTCGAGTGTGATTTCTCCTTTGTGGGCTTCGACAATAGCCTGAACTATAGACAGTCCTAAACCAGCACCTTCAGAACGACGACGACTATTTGCAGCACGAGCAAAACGCTGAAATATTCGCTTTTGGTCAACTTCTACAATTCCTTCCCCAGTATCGCGCACCCAAAAACTAAATTTATCTTTGTTAATAAGTGAACCCAAAGAAATTGTATCGGTAGTTGTAGTATATTGAGTTGCATTTTGTGCTAGATTCATAACTGCTTGAGTCAAACGCTGACGGTCTGCAATAATTTTACCTTTCCCAACCCTTTCTAGCTGCCAGTTTCGTTCAGCCAAAGCTCTAACTTTAGTAAATATTTCTTCAGTTAAAATAGCAATATCGACTGTTTCTAACTGTAAAAAATCAGGATGCTCTGCTTTTGCCAACAATATTAAATCATTAACGAATCGCTCCATCCGTTCTAATTCGTCATTCACTAAAACGATAGTTTCTTCTACTTCTTGTGGGTCATCATTATTCATCAACTCCAAATTACCGCGAATAATAGTAATTGGTGTTCTGAGTTCATGTCCAGCATCATTAATAAAATTGCGCTGACTCACAAAAGCATTTTGCAATCTGTCCATCATTTCGTTAAAGGTATTTGCAAGTTCTGCAAGTTCTCCATCTCCATCTATATTAATTCGTTGGCTTAAATCGGATTCGCTGATATTTCGCGCAGTTCGTGTTAATAAACGCAAGGGGGCAAGAATTTTTCCAGAAGCAAACCAAGCTAAAATCAAAGCCAGAAATAGGACTCCTGAACCGACCTGAATAATAACTGCGACAGCCTCTAAAACTTCTCCTCGCTCCCCAGATGTAGGATTGGCAATAACGAATACACCCATAACTTGACCGTTTATTTTTACAGGTTTGGCAAAATAAACAATACTCTCAATGCTACTACCAGGAAGAATTTCCTCTCCCCTTTTTGATTCAGTTAATTTAGCCCACTTGATAATTAATTGCGAATCTCGGCTCAATTCTTTTGGTCTTGCTCTGGGACTTGATTTGTAAAATCTTTCCTCTGTTAATGCGATTAAAAATGTATCATCTTCTGGAAGTTGATTCCCTAAAAATGCATCAAAAAATTCCTCTAACTCTTCTTGGGTTTTTGGAATTGCAATTAGGCGTTTATCTGCTTTTCTCAGTTGATTTGCTGCTTCATGTGTAGCTGTACCTTCAATTTCATCAGGAACCGCTGATATACCGCCAATTAGTTCTTCAAAGACCTGCATTTTTTCTGTTATTTCCCTATTTACACGATTATTTACCCTGACATATAGAACATGTCGAAAAGCAGGCACAAAAATTGTAAATATAAAGCCAAAAATTAGGATATACCAAAGTAAAATTTGGGTACGTGTAGACCAAAAAAAACCTTTACCGCTTGAATAGTGGTTCGTTACTTTTGCTGGTTGCCGATTGCCCTGATGTCTCCACATTAGTAATAGTTATTGTTTATTTATCGCTAGTAAGTATAAATAATTTAGTAATCTGTGATATTAATTATAAGATTACTTGTAAGATAAAATAAATAAAAATCGAGTGGATTTGTGATACAAAGTGTAATTTTATAGAAGTTCAACCTAAATAGGGCAATAAGATTTAACTTTTTCTAATAAATCGCTAAATTTAAATGGTTTAGTTACGTAATCATTCGCACCCAAATTTAAGGCTGTGATACGATTACTTTCATCGGTGAGAGCGGTAACAATTATAATGGGTAAATCTTCTCCTTGACTACGGAGTTCTTGTAAAACAGCCCAGCCATCCTTAATTGGTAAACCTAAATCGAGTAAAAGTAACTTAAATTCTTCCTGTGTAACTTTTTGCACTGCTTCCTGTCCGTCGGATGCAACAACAGGGTTAAACCCACTTTTACGTAATCCTTTTTCTATAAAAGCGGCTAAACGAGCTTCGTCTTCAGCGATGAGTATGCGATTCATGATATAAATTTGCTTCTAGGTATGGAAGCATTGCTTTTGTTTTATTCAAGTATAAAGCAATACAAGTATTGTTTTACATGTTAGCAACACCACATGATAGCTTATAGTTAGTAAATCCTGACCTACTTAATAATTATTTTCCTATTTTCTTACTTTTTGCTTACTAGTGTTTTGTTAGTTTTATAGGTATAACTACAGTAAAAGTCGAGCCAATTCCCAATTGACTTTTAAGATAGACTTTACCACCATGAGCTTGAGTTATAGCTTTAACAATAGATAATCCTAGACCTGCACCATCAGAACGTCGGCGACTGGTTGCTGTTCGTGCAAACCTTTCAAAAATTCGCTTATGGTCGGAAGTTGCTATACCTTCCCCTGTATCTTGCACCCAAAAGCGGACTTTACTTTTGGATATTCCTGAACCAATAGATATATTATCATCATCCTTGGTATACTGAACGGCATTTTGTGCTAAGTTCATAATTACTTGAGTCAATCGCTGACGGTCTACAAACATTTCACCCGTGGCAACTGTATCTAATTGCCAGTTCCGTGGTGCTAACGCTTTGAGCTTACTAAAAATTTCTTCTGTAAAACTAGCTACATCAACTGTTTCTAGGCGCAAAAAGTCAGGACGTTCCGCTTTTACCAGCAAACTCAAATCATCGACAAAGCGACTCATCCGGTCTAATTCATCTATCACTAGCGCAAGAGTTTCTTTTTGTTCGTCTGGGTCATCTCCCATTAGTTCCAGATGACCGCGAATAATAGTGATGGGGGTACGGAGTTCGTGTCCAGCATCGTTAAGAAAATCTCGCTGAGTTACAAAAGCTGCCTCTAACCTGTCCATCATGGTATTAAATGTACTTGCTAGTTGGGCGATTTCTCCTCCTCCTTGTACGGGGATACGTTTTGTTAATTCTGATTCATTAATCTCCCGCGCTGTAGTTGTTAGTGTACGTAACGGAGTCAGGATTTTCCCGGATACAACCCAAGCAAATATCAGCGCCACAAACAATACAAATGCATTCACTTCAAACACAACTTTTAATGCTTCCAAACCCTCTTCCCGTTCTCCTGCGGTGGTATGGGCAATTACCAAAACACCCATTAATTCACCTTTTATTTTGATGGGTTCGGCAACATAAAGAACGCTGTCGATATTTGGGTCATCGAATTCTACTTCCGCTTGGGAAGTTTGAGTCAATTTTTTCCAACGCTCCATTAAATCAGAATCGACATCTATCACATTGGGTAGTCCTCGCGGGTTCGACTTATGAAATTTATCCTTAACTATGGCAATCAAAAATACATCATCATCCGGTAGTTCGTCGCTGAGGTGAATTTCAAGCACCCTGGTTAGTTCCTGGAGGTTTTGTGGAGGTTCCCAAAGAACTTCGTCATTGCGTCTTCGTAGCCGTGCTAAATCTTCTTCATCTGCACTTTTCAACCCTTTAGCAACAATACCTTTAAATTCTTCGACTTCTTCCACTAACTCCTGCTGCATTCGCGTTTGAATCCTACCATAAAGACGCTGGCGAATAGTTGGTAGGGCAATAGCGATAAAAACAGTCATTAGTGCCAAGTACCATAGTAAAATTCTGGTACGGGCTTCACCAAAGACTCTGAACCATCTTGTGTGGAAATTTATCAGATGGTTATTTAATTTGTCTTTTGCATCTCTTTGTTGTTTATCCACACTTGTTAAACTTAAGTACAAGTATAATTGTATATACATTTATCATAAATATTTATATTAAAAACAAACCACAAAATGTAGAGACGCGATTAATCGCGTCTCTACATAATCTATATTATTTGTGAAAATTAAACTTGGGATAATTCTTTCGCGGAAGATAACATTTGATTCTTGATAGGAGGAAGTTCAAGCTGATGCTGAGGTAGCGTTTTTGTATAGCGGTCAGTCAGATATTGGTTAAGTTTCCTATCCAACTTTTTCAAGAATCTTTTTAACGGTTTATTTTCATTACCAAAACTAACAAAACGTACAAAGGGTTTAATAATAGTCGCGATACGTCTGACTCCCAACTTTTTGTACTTAGTTTGAAAATAACCATCTTCCGATAAATCCCACTTCTCACGAATGCGTTGTAAGCTTCCTAAAGTCCAAGCATCACTCCAACGCAGCATATAGAAATGTAAATCTGTCAACTCTAAAGGTGGCCCAGGGACGTAAGTAACTAAACTTTCGGGTTCAAAATATACCGTACCTCCCACCTGTGCCACATTCATACAAAAATCAAGGTGTTCTTTAGTATTGAGCATAGCTTCATCTAAATAGCCAATGCGCTCAAATATTTCAGTTCTAACTAAAGTGCAGTGAAATTCTGATAATTCTGTTTGAGTTCGTTTGAGTTGGGGACGTAACTGTGTAGCGTTATGTCCTTGCTTATACATCTTCTCACGCAGATGGCGTCTACCTTTAACATCTACAACTATGTGGCTTTCCCCACCAGCAAAGTGAACCCTTTCATGTATTGGTTTCTTTTCACACATTAGAGGACCAACAACAGTAGCTCCTGTTTCCTCAGCACAATTAACCAAAGCTTTTAACCAACCAGGAGAAAACACAACATCGTTATCAAGGAAAACCAAATATTTAGTATCTACATGGCTTAAACCGATATTACGAGCATGGTTGGGAGAGAGGTAGTAATTCGTTCTAATCAGTTTAAAGTTCTTCTCCTGTGATTTTGCTTCCAAATAGCGACGAACTTTTGCTGGTGAATTTCCATCTACATAGATTAATTTAAAGGGAAAATCAGTATTTTCATAAATACTTTCCAGAGATTCTTGGGTACAGCTAAAACGTTCGCGAGGTACAACAACAAGTGTAACGATTGGTTCTATCATGGTTTTTTTAATGGTTGATTGTTGATTGTTGACGGTTGACTGTTGACGGTTGACTGTTGACTGTTGAGCATTCACAATTACCAATTACTAATTACCGATTACCAATTACCAATTAGCAATTACCAATCTCTTTTGCAAATTTTTTAGAGTTAATTCAGAATTCAACATTTGCTGATAAATTTCTACCAATTCATCATTTAGCTTGGTCATGTCGTAGTTTTCTTCCACGCGCTTACGACCAGCTTTACCCATATTTTTCCAATCTTGAGAATTTTCGATGAGATAGGTTAATTTTTCTGCAATAGCGTCTGGGTCTCTTTCTGGTACTAAAAAACCAGAAATACCATCTTCAACTAATTCGGGAATACCACCATGTAATGTACTAATTACAGGTAAACCCATAGCCATCGCTTCTTTTAAAGTATTAACAGGTGCATCCTGATTTCCATCTTTACCAGTGACACTGGGGGCAACAAAAACGTGGCAATTATCGAGAATTTCTACTATCTCTTTTTGCTGCTTCCAACCCAGTAATTTAACAATATGACTGATATTTAATTCTGCACTTAATTTAGCGAAATGCTCTTTTAACTCTCCATCTCCTATAATATTATATTCCAAATTTGGATGAGTCTCAACTACTTTTGCGATTGCTTTAATTACATACTCAATACCTTTTTTCTCTACCAAACGTCCAGTTGTTGCAATACGTACCTTTCCATCGCTGGGGAAATAACGTTCTTGAAAGAAAAACTTACTACAATCAATTCCTGAACCGTGAACATGAATTTTATTTGTGTCGCAACCTAAAGCAACAGCTTTATTTTTAAAGAATTCGCAGTTTGCTAGGAAAAAATCTGTTTCTTGGAATAGTTCTTCGTAAACTTGTTTTCCCCACCTAGGTAGAAATTTACTAATATCTGAACCTCGAAAGGTGGAAATTAATTTTCCTTCTATTAAACCAAGTTGACGAAACCAAATACCAAATACACCTAAAGTACTAAATTGACAATGAATAATATCGTAAGATTTCTTTTCCAAAAATGGTATTGCTCGGTAAAGCATCTTTAATGATTTTGCTTGGCTAACATACCGAGATTGATTGAATAATTGTAAGCAAACCGATGGATTCTTATGAAAGTTTACTAGCAGTAATCCTAAACCTTTAATCCAACGCCATAACTCGTTATCTGGTCGAGTAGGTGCGTAAATAGTTCGTTCTAGTAAATTATATTTTTCTACTAGCGGATGCACTTTAGAAATATCATCCGGGGGACCATCAAGAGAATAAATATCAACTTCATGTCCGCGTTCTATAGTCCCCGCAATTTGATTCAGAATAAATGGCTCTGACAATACAGGAAAATGTGCCACAAAAAATGCTACTCTCATACTTTTTAAATAATACCTAAGAAGAAACAAAAGTATCCTAATTTAATAAAAGCAAAATCACAAACCTTGTATTTAAGTCCTCTTCAGAGGACTTTAGCTTTTAGACAGGGAATTTATTCCCTGGCTACGTTCGCTACGCTGATTATGCTGGTTATGCTGGCTATGCGTACTGGCTACTTGTACAAAATTGCGACACTCCCTGTTGAGAAAATTCAACATTCAACATTTGCTGATAAATCTCCACCAATTCATCATTTAGCTTATTCATGTCGTATTTTTCTTCCACACGCCCACGACCAGATAAACCCATCTTTTCCCAAGCTTCAGGATGCTCAATTAAATAACTTAATTTTTCAGCTATCCCATCTGCATCCCGCTCTTTAACTAAAAACCCAGAAATACCATCTTGCACTAATTCGGGAATACCACCATGTATAGTACTAATTACAGGTAAACCCATTGCCATCGCTTCTTTTAAAGTATTAACAGGTGCATCCTGATTTCCATCAGCAGCAGTTACACTGGGAGCTATAAAAATATGAGAATCATTGAGAATTTCTACAATTTCTTTTTGCTGTTTCCAACCCAGTAATTTAACAATGTGACCAACATTTAATTCGGTGATTAAGTTCTCAAATTTTTCTTTTAATTCCCCATCACCGATAATATTGTATTCAATATTTGGGTGGATAGCTGCTATTTTTGCAACCGCACGAATCCCGTACTCAATTCCTTTTTTTTCCACCAAGCGTCCTGTCGTTGCAATTTTCACTTTACTATCGCTAGGAAAGTAACGAGGTTTGAATGAAAATTTACTGCAATCTAGTCCAGAACCGTGAACCACAAGTCTTTTTGAGTCACAGCCTAAATTAATCGCACGATTTCCAAAAAATTCACAGTTTGCTAAGAAAAATTCTCCTTCTTTAAAGAGTTGGTCGTAAACGTTTACGCCATTTTCTTGAACGTATTTACTAATATCGATACCGCGAAATGTAGTGATTAACTTTCCTTTTATTATATCTACATCTCGATATGCAAGTGCAATCGGTGCTAATGTTCCAAACTGACAGTGAATAATATCGTATGACCCATCTTGAAGTAGGGATACTGTTCTGTAGAAGGTTTTTAAAGTTGCTACTTCTGAATCATATTTCTTGGTATTGAAAAGTTGTAGGGTTTTTAAAGAACCTTTACCTAGATTTTTAAAGAGTAAACCTAGTCCTTTGAAAAAACGTAAAACTAAATTTTCTGGTACAGTAGGAGGAAAATGTGTGCGTTCTAGTAGTTTATATTCTTCTACTACTGGATGTATTTTTCCTGTATAGTTTTTTGGTAATCCATTCACTGGGTGAATATGAACATCATGTCCTCTGTCGATTAATCCTGTGATTTGATTGAGGATAAATGCTTCGGATAATACAGGAAAGCGCCATACTATAAATGCTATTTTCATTGTTTTTTTCCTTTCTTATTATCTTGCTATATATTCGACATAGAAACTGTTGAGTTTCCTTTCTCAACCCAACCTACTTTTTTGTTAGTACTGAAAACTGGCCAATGACCACTAACTGATATATTCATTGCTTGCAAAATTGCTGGATGATGAGAACCAGGATATTGAATGCAGTTTATTCTTCCTTGTTTTATCTGCAAACGCTCAATTTGGTTTAAATCCATGCCAATAGAGTGACAAATTATACGTTTGATAATTTCTTCGTTTGCTATTACTAGTCCGGTGGTTAGTTTACCTAAGTTTTCTATTGTTTTTCTGTCAACTGCTGCTTGCCATATATCTGGAAATTCTTCTCGTAAGACTTGAAGCTGCAATGTTTCTGGATGGTATTGGAGAATTTGTTGCACCATCACTTCGGAAAATCCCAGAGCACCACTTAAACTAAATTCTATGTTAATTTCTTTGAGGTATTCTGACAAGTTATGAATTTCTTCTACTGTCGCATTTGCTGGTATGAGTAATAAACGTAAACCTTTACCCCCTTCTTGCGGTTGAGGTAAATATTCTCCAACATGAGAACTCAAATTCATTGCTTCTAATTGTCCTGACTTCAGAGAACCATCAGGAAAATTCACTACGCTTATACCGCAGTTTGATTGTTGGATACAGTGGTATCGGTCGGGAGTTATGCCAAGGGCTGTACTAATTAAAGCGCGGTTTGTACCACCGTGGGTTACTAACAATAAGGTTTTACCAGCATGAAGTGGTAGTGTTTGTTGCCAAAATTCCTGTACCCGCTCATACAGGTTGAGGGCTGGATATATATATTCTTCTGACTCTAGACCAGTCCCTTGTGGGGTTAGGTTCATACGGAATTTATCGGGATGCTGTTTCCACAAACGATACTCTTCTGGAAAATTTTCTTTTACAAATTTAAATGCTAAACCTTGCCAAGCAGGCATGTCGGTTTCTCGTAATTTTTCGCTAATCAAAATTGTTTTGCGGTCAATCTGTGGAGCCATCACTCCTAAAATTTCCCAGGCTGTTTCTTGCGCTCTTTTCAGATAACTGACGTACATCGCGTCAAATGCCAATCCTTTTAGAAAGTTACCTGTTTTTCTCGCGTCTGCTCTTCCTATTTCTGTTAATATTGACTCGTCACTACTACCTTGATATAAACCTAGGGCATTATAACTACTTTGTCCGTGACGCACAAGAATCACACGGGTTCCTTTATATTCTTCAAGCTCCAATAGCATAAGTATCTCCTTTGGAAGAAGTGTTATCAACAATATTTTGCATCCGGTATAGGGTTGCGTAGCGACTTCCCAAACCCATGAGTTCTTTGTGAGTACCTTGCTCTAAAATTCTTCCCTCCTCAACATAAAGAATCACATCAGCGTTTTGAACTGCTCTGAGGTTATGGGAAATAACGAATGTTGTTCGTCCTTCGGTGAGTTTTTCTAATGCCGCATTGACAGTACGTTCGCTAGCATTATCTAAGCCTGTAGTCGGTTCGTCCAAAATTACAATCGGTGCTTGACGAATCGCTGCACGGGCGATCGCAATTCTTTGGCGTTGACCACCAGAAAGTGTACCACCCCGTTCGCTCAAAATTGTGTCGTAATCTTGGGGTAAGTTCATGATAAACTCGTGAGCGTTGGCAAGACGAGCAGCTTGTTCTACTTCTTTGTCGGTAGCTCCTAGTTTCCCGTAAGCAATGTTTTCTCTAACACTGACAGCAAATAACACGCTATCTTGCAAAACCACACTAACTTGCTGTCGGAGTGAATCGATAGTATATTCGCGGATATCCTGACCGTCAATTAAAATACGACCAGCTTCAGGGTCATAAAGACGAAGAATGAGACTGAGGAGAGTTGACTTACCACTACCGGAAAGCCCCACGACTGCAACTTGTTGTCCTGGATGAACGACAAAACTAATATCTTTTAATATATCTCTACCAGTATCGTAGCCAAAGCAAACATTTTCAAACCGCACAGTACCGAAGAAAGGATGTGCTTTTTGTACCCCAGGTAAGTCGCGAACATTAGGTTCAAAATCCAAAAGTTCCACCACTCGTTCCCCAGAAGCAGTAGCTTTAGCAATCTGTCCTATCTGATTGGAAACCTTCCGCATCGGTTCAAAAGCATTTCTAAGGTAGGTCATAAACACCAACAGTTCCCCTGGAGTAAGTTCTTTATGTAACACCACATGAGAACCACGCCATAAAACCACAGCCACAATAATTGCCATCAAAATTTGCACAGCCCTTTCCAAAGCCGCTGATAGCCTCAATGATTCGATAGCTTCATCCAAACTTTTTTGATTTTGTGCGGCAAAAACACCATGTAGCATTTTTTGTAGCGACAAAACCTGCACAACCTTTATAGCACCAATAGTCTCACCCGTCGTCGCAGCTAAAACACCTTCAGAATCGCGATGTTTTTTTGCAAACTTGCGAATGCGACTAATCATGTTGCCAGTAAACAAACTTAAAATTGGGAAAATTGCAGCAACTACCAATGCTAATTCCCAATTTAGCCAAAACATAATTGCCAACATTCCCAACAAACAGACTATGTTAGTAATTAAAGGCAAAGCCGTTTTGACGGTAACAGTCCGCATTTTTTCGATATCAGCTGTCACACGAGCGATAAGGTCACCACTTTTAGAGTTTTGGTGAAAAGATAAAGAGAGATGCTGCAAATGGTTGAAAACATTAGCCCGTACTTCCGACAAAACTCGAACCACAGCCAGAGACATTCCATAAGTACTCATGTACGCAGCTATGCTACCTATCCCTGTGATAGCAACAATAGACACAGCAGATAAAGTTAGTAATACAATTGGGCTAAGACCAAAAGTATAACTATTAGTAACGTTTGCAGAATTATTGTGAGCAGGTATCAGGATGTAGTCAAAAACATACTTTAAAGGCCAAGGTTCTAGCAAGCGCAAACCAGTTTCAACTAATAGCGCTAAAAAAGAACCAAAAATTAAGACCCTTTGCTGACGAATATACGGTGAAAACTTCCGTAAAATCCGCAGAACACCCGGTATAACACCTTTTAAATCTTTCTCCTTAGAGCGCTGAGCCATTAACTATATCTCCTTTATATGTATGTTGGCTCGTTCCACGAAACCCAACAATTAATTGCGATAATTAATTATGATTAATCTATAATTTATTACAAACAATGCATAATTAATTACAAGTAATCAATAATTAATTGACAGTAATGTTGGGTCTCGTTCCTCGAACCACCCTAAGATTGAGATGTTCTGTAGTAGTAGTTTCTTGATTCAAAAACTCTTTGAGAAATCTACTAGTATTTTGAGAACCTTGAAGGTCAAAATCCGGAGTCGTAACTCCCTTTGATTTTTTACTTAAACAGTTAATAATTTTTTCTGTTAAATGAGCAGGTTGCAAATCTTGAGGATGAATAAAATCAACAACACCTAACTTTTCTAATTTCTCAGTTCTGACTAGCTGTTCCTTATCAACGCTTTCATGACCAATAGGAACAACGAGAGCGCGAACACCAGTACTGAGAATATTCATCGTAGTGTTATATCCACTTAAACTGATGGAAATATCAGCGGTTTTCATATAGGAAAGTAGCTGAGATGTGAAGGTTTCAATCTGAATATTACTGCGACTTAAAACAGCTTCCTTCAATTTTATCACCTTTTCCTCTGGCATAAAGGGTCCAGTAAATATTTTAATGGTGTGAGGTATTTTTGTTTCCAGAATAGAACTAGCTTCTACTACTGTTTCCAAAAGCTCATATCCTATTCTTCCACCACCGACACTAACCAAAATTTTGGTATTTTCTGGATTCTTATCACCCCATAGTTCTCCAACATTAGGTCTTTTAACTGTAGACGATTGGGTTACAAATCCAGTATATGTAACTTTGCTTTTTATTTCTTTATGCCTGGGGAAACTTTCTGTAAATGTTTGAAAATTGGGGTCAGCATGAAATAAAAGCAGGTCAAAATATCGATTCATCAAATAACAAATAGTATCCTCTTCATCCAGGTCGCTGACTTTGCCGATAACATCACGCAAACTACAAGCAATTTTTGTAGAGGGATTGGTAGATTTTATATGCTCCATCAGAGGAATTAACTCAAAAAAAAGCTTATGCCTACCAAAAGGGAAAAACTCAGTAATTAGACAATCCGGTTTGACTATGTTAAAAGCATAAATCAGTTTGTTTTTCCTGATTTCTTTAACTTCCTCAACACTCATAGAACTATCACCAACAGTAAATTGACCATCTTCCAACCAGAGTGCTGGAAGTCTAATTAACTCAACTCCTGGTGGCATTTCAAAACCTTCTATTTTGGGACCACCATTAATAAAATAGACTCTAAAATCCTTAACCAAACTACGGACTATTTCTGAACTTCTAACTAAATGCCCCATACCACTAAGATATTGGCAATAAAACATAATTTTCTTCATAGATAGATTACCAATTACCAATTACCAATTACCAATTACCAATTACCAATTACCAATTACCAATTCCCAATTACCAATTACCAATTCCCAATTCCCAATTACCGATTACCAATTACCAAAGATGGTATATAAGAAGGCTTTTGATAAAATTTGCTGAGTTGACGTTCGCAGCTTGTCTGAGTCAAAAGGATAGAAATATACTCTTTAACCCTAGGTAACCCGTTCATATTAATGTTAAAACAATAATGGTTTTGTGGCTTTTGTTTCAACTGAAGCAAAATTTCATTCATGAGATTTTCGTGGTCAATATTTTCTGGATGAATAGCTTTAAATAAACCCAAATATGCCATATTACCCGCTCTTATTAGCTGTTCCATTGAGGGCTTACAACGTGGTAAAATTATAGCTGGCTTATCAGCGGATAAAATTTCACAAACAGTATTGTAACCAGCCATAGAAACTACTAAATTTGCAGCTTGTATATAGCTCATCAAATCATCTGTAAATTCACCAATTATAATTTGAGGATTATTTCCCGCAGCCTTGACTACTAATTGCTTCTGCTGCACTGGCATTTCTGGACCGCAAATAATTAAACTTTTAATATTGTTATCTTTTGGCATCAGCGCTAAAGCTGACAGGTAAGCATCGACTAATTCATAACCATCTTCTCCACCACCAGGAGTTACTAAAATTAAAGGCTCTTGAGGTAATATTTGTAACTCTCTTCTAATGCATCTTTCGCTCTTGAGTCCTGCTTGGCGCCTCATATAACCGCAATATCGTACTTTTTCCAGAATTGCAGGTGAAAATTTATATTCTCTAGCAGTATGAAAAACTTCTGGTGTTCCGACTATTAATATTTGATGATAAAACTTTTCCAACGCTTCATAATAGCCGTGTTTTTGCCACTCAGCGACAGTTGTTTCTGGAGAGTCCAGGATATCTCTTAGTAACAAAACAAGTTTGCTTTCTGGAAGTGATTGATGCAGATAATTGATAGTATCAGTTAACTCGTTCTTCAGACCGAATGCTTTCTTATCTACCAAAAATAAATCTGGTTGAAAATTGATTGCTGCCGATAAAATCATCTCTGAACGCAGCTTAACAGTTTGTTCAACCCCCATACCCAGAAATTTTACCGCGACTTCCCCACTTTCTCCTCGATTGAGACAGGGAAGCTTAATATAATCAAGCCCCTTTGGCATTCTAAAGCCTTGAAGCATGGGTGAACCAGACAGCAACAAAATTGAAAGTTTCGGAATTTCTTGTAGTAGATGTTCGCAAATTGCTAGCATTCTGCGAATATTACCTAGTCCGTATGCGTCGTGGGAATATACCAGTATTCGCATTTTTGTTGTCCTCTGTATATACTTAGCAACGACATTGGCTTCGCTTTATGTCTTTTGCTTATACATAGCTTCACATTTATTTATTAGTTCTTAATGAAACTTTGATGAGAGTCTTCTCATGAAAATCTTTCTCATGAAAATATTTTGATAACACTTAACTTCACGGTTAGAATAAAAAAGTCTTACGAATTGTACCCACATAAACCGGGTCATTACCAGCATTATGTTCTGGATTGAAAATAACAAAAAAGCCAGGAGTAATAAACAAATTATCAGTTAGCCGATAGCGGTAAAAAGCCTCAAAATGCAAAGCAGTGTCAGAGTCTTTACGGTCTGCAACGTCACTAGAAATAACTTTTGGTGGCTGACCGAACACTAGCCCTAACATATTACCATCCCCACCAACATCATTAACAGCTAGAGTCGTCGCCCAAGTCAATATACTGGCTCTGCGACCTTTATATGGCTCAGATTCTGCCGTCGCATCAATTAAACCCACCCAACCAGAAAGAGTCAATGCTTTATTTAAACGCCAAGAGGTCTGAATCCCATAAGCATTGGCACTTGTAGCCGCATCTTCAAAAGGTTCATTCGCAAATTCACTACCTTTACCAGTATCTATAGTATTGTATGCACGAACGTAAGTTAAACCCAGACTCCAAGTTTTAGTTGGTTCCAGAGTCAGTTGTGCAATAGCCCCATAAGCACCACCTGTAATTCCCTGTTGTGGGTCATTGGGTTTACCCCCAGCCATATAACCTAAAGTTAGTCTGACTGCTTTATTAAAACGATATTCCATACCAAAACCTGTACTACCACCCAGGTCATAAATTGCGGATTCATCGCTAAATTTACTAATGTTACCAATCGCGCTACTATTTATAGGAGCATTCATGGTATTTGCTGAAGAAGTTAAACTACCACCATCTGCGGCTAAGAACACTTGTAATTTCTTAATCGGTCGGAATTGATAACTAACTTGAGTGACTTCTAAATCATTTCTATTATCTCCAGCGAAAGATAAATTAGTCATATCTGTACCTGTAATTCGACCAAATCGCGGAGTATTTCTGGCTGCAAGACGGATTCGCAAGCGGTCTTTTTCACCAAAGCTAGTATCAATGTTCAATTCAGTGCGGTGACTGAAAATAATATTGCTGTTAACCTCATTACCACCCACAGCACTTATACCAAATATGGCTTTCCCTAAAAGTTGACTATGAGTGGAAAAAGATGGTTTTTTTTCCAATGCTTCTATTTGTTCTTGTAATGGTTCCAGTCGAGGTTTCAATAATGCCAATTCTTTAGAGAATTCTTCTTGTAATCGTCGTAGTGCTTCCAACTCCTCTTGAGTAGCGAAATCCTCCCTGATTTTCTCAACCATTTGGGTTACTGTATTCATACAAGTATTTAAAGCTGCTGCAAACTCATAGCGATTGATTACGCGATTACCCTGGAATGTACTGTCTGGATACCCCACCATGCAGCCATAGCGCTCTATTAAAGATTGCAAAGCACGAAATGACCAATCTTTCGGTTGTACATCTGATAATTGGCTGACGGATGTTACTTGTGTTAGCTCTTGATTGCTGAGTGTTGAGTGTTGATTGTTGACTGTTGGCTGTTGGCTGTTGACTGTTGAGTGTTGATTGTTGATTGTTGACTGTTGATTGACTATAATCCCTTGCGTGTCTTCAGTGGTCTCTGACTTTTGAGAAACTGTTTGAATCTCTCCTTCTCGTTTCTCAATTTGAGTATGAATTTCTGCATTAGCTATTACTGCTTTAGAGGTTGTACCAATAATCAACGCGCTAAGCAATATATTCAAGCCTACTAGCAAGCTTGGATAATACTTGTTTTCCATAATTGTAACTATACGTAGTAAAAAAAACATCTCACAGTGAAGTTATCTTACAACTAATTTACAGTTAAAATGACATGATGTATTAGTATAAATAAATTCAATCTCAAATTTAGAGTCAAAGCTATTTTTGCTTTTTGACCATATTTTGTATCACCCTAGACTTGCGCTAACAATAGTTCGTACCCATGAAGATTATTCAACATCTACTACCTAGATTAATCGTTGCTACTGTCATATTGGCTAATATCTTTACTAACATTGCCATTCCAGGTGCTATAGCTAGTGAAATTCAAAAAAATCCCCAAAAAAGTACCTTAGAATCAGGTGATTATCTTCGTTTGATTAGTATTCGAGCGAGCGAAATGACTGTTGGGACACGTAATATAGAATATGCTTTTACTATCAACGTTCCAAAGTCATCTGACCCTATAGAAAAGGTGACTATTGCTCAACGTTCAGGACTAGAGATAATTCAATTTAACCCTAGTAAAGTCAGGGCTTATGGTAGCAGCAAAGAACAACGCAATGTGAAAATAAGTCAGGTAAATACAGATTCAAAAACACAGGGTATAACTGCTACTTTTGACACTCCTGTACAGCCAGGTCAAGTATTGAAAGTAGTTATTGGTGTCAACGAAAATCCTTTTTCTGACGGAAATTATTTATTCAATGTTGCAGTCTATACTCAAGGAAAATCTGATAATGCTTTGTCTTTGGGTGTAGGTCGATTGAGAATTACTTCGATTCGCTAAGTTTAATTAGCTAAGTTTATTTAAGGCAAATGAGACTTTACCTTTTCTAACAAATCACTGAACTTAAAAGGCTTAGTTAAATAATCATTAGCACCCAGTTTTAAAGCTGTAGTTTTATTGCATTCATCAGCCATAGCAGTTACCACAATAATCGGGAACTGCTCTCCTTGTTTGCGAAGTTCTTTCAAAACAGTCCAACCGTCTTTAATTGGTAGACCTAAATCCAACAGCAGCAACTCAAACTCTTCTTTGTCAGACATTTGTAAAGCCTCCTGTCCATCAAAGGCAAGGGTTGTTACAAAACCATTCTTCCGCAATCCTTTTTCAATGAAAGCGGCTAAACGTTCTTCATCTTCAGCAATCAATATACGATTCATTATTATTACCCAAGTGCAAGAAGCATATTATACTCATATACTTATCGGTATCATCTAACTATATAATAGTTTATATAGATTTAACAACTGGCTATCATAGACTTTCACAATAAAACATTTTAATATTACTTTTGTTAATCAATATGTAGTACCCTGAATAATTCATAAAAAATAAAACGTTATTCATAAATAAATATTTGTAGTGCGGGCATCTTGCCCGCTTGAAACTGTAAGCTGTTCGGCTTCCATCTACAAGCTGTTCGGCTTCCAGTCGCAAGCAAAACGCTTCCAGTCGCAAGCTGTTCGGCTTGCACTACAAATTATTATGGTGATTCGGCAGGGGGAGAGGTATTTAAATATTAATTTCCTATACTCAAGTAAGAATGTCATGAAAATGTGATGAGAAGATTTTCATGTTCGCAACCGATAACCCATCCCCCGAACTGTTTCAATTAAATCGCTACCCAATTTTTTGCGTAAATAGCCCACATAAACATCAACAATATTGGAACCTGGGTCATAGTCGTAACCCCAAACCCTATCTAGCAACTGCTCACGACTCATGACTTGTCCGGGATGACGGAAAAAAGTTTCAGCGAGAGTAAATTCCCGTGCTGGTAGTTCTATGGTCTCTGTCCCTACCTTTACCTTGCGCGAACGTAAATCTAAAACCACATCTCCCATTTTGAGAATCATCTCATCTATGGTTTGAGTCGCGGTGCTATTACGTAACCTAGCTTTTATCCGTACCAATAACTCTTCAAACCGAAAAGGTTTTGTTAAATAATCATCTGCTCCCGCTTCAAATCCAGCAACTTTGTCTTGAATATCATCACGAGCAGTTAAAATAATTACCGGGAAATTTTCACCTTGTCCTCGTAATTCTTCTAAAACCTCTAAACCATTTTTGCCAGGAAGCCCTAAATCTAAAATCAAAAGGTCAAAATCGCTACCTAGCGCCATTCGTGTTGCAGATTCAGCGTCACCAGCTATAGCCGTTGTAAAACCGTGAGAACGTAGCCCCTTCTCGATAAAAGCAGCAATACGGGATTCATCTTCTGCGATAAGGATTCGATTCATCACTTACAACCTCTTATGGGGGTTCCAAAGGTAAGACAACAATAAAAGTAGAACCTGTTCCCAATTTACTTTTGAGATGTATTTTGCCGCTAACCCTAAGGTTATAGCTCTAATGAAGGATAAAGCAAATCCGACACCTTCAGAACAGTAACCAAAGGTTGGTGGTGCGAGCAAATCTCTCAAAAATTCGTTGTTGGTCAGCAGGCACTATAATATACCTTCTCCCATATCCTGCATCCAAAAGCGAACTTTAATTTTGCTTTGTCTTGGAAGTATTTAAAACACTATCATCATCAGTAGTTTATTGTGTAGCATTTTGTGCCAGATTTATAATTGCTTGTGACAGTCTTTAGTTGTTCGCAACCATTTTACTTGCTGCTATAGCATCTAATAAGCTATATTATATAGGCTTTTCAGCTATGTCCCTGATTTTTAACAACATTTTCCGAATTAAATTAATTATTTACAACTGCGTAATCTTCCAAAGCTGCTTTGGCTCCTGCTTCGATAATCAAACTCAAGTCGCATCCATACTCAGCAGCACAGCTAAAGGAGCCAAGTTCCAATATGTGAAGTTCTCCCTTGGATTCACAAATATCTACTGTGTACAATGATTCTGGATACCATTTAACACTTTTTAGTATGTCGCTAAGATAATTTTCTAGATAGCCACCCTTAATCATTTCATCGATTCTTTCTTCTCCGACTAAATAAAGAGAGCCTGTGATAATTTCATTTTTATAAACAAAAAATCTCCATTCTCTGGTAATTGGTTGTTTCCCACTCACTAACACTAAAGTTGTTTGGTCTGTTGAAAGTTCACTTCCCAAAGACTGCATGGTATTTAAAATTTTAATGTTAAAGATACCTGCTCGAAAGGACTTCATGTTGCTGTTCGGTCTGATGAATAGCTCTCCGTCAGATTGGAAATAATCAAGAATTTCTTCTTTTCTTCTAATTAACTCCCCTAAAGGGAGAATAAAATATTTATTATTTAGTAAATATCTACTTTATATTTCATTTATATATTAGGGCGGGCAAGGATGCCCACCCCACAAGATTGAATACCCACAAGAGTTGATACCTACAAAAGCGGATGCCTACTAGCTCATGGACAACATTCTTTGCATGGGACGCAAGGCAGCTAAGCGTATTTCTTCAGACATGGTAATTTCTGGCTCGCAGTTTTTCATGGCTAAATACAATTTTTCTAGTGTATTCAACCGCATAAACGGACACTCATTACAATTACAATTATTTGTCGGTGGTGCAGGAATAAACTGCTTATCTGGTGCAGCTTTTTGCATTTGATGAATGATTCCTGGCTCCGTAGCGACTATGAATCCTTGACTTTTACTTTGCTGGCAATACTTAAGCAGTGCAGCTGTTGAACCTACGTAATCAGCGTGACGCAACACCGTTTCCTCGCATTCCGGATGAGCAATTACTTCTGCATCTGGATGTATAACTTTTAATTGAACAATTTTCTTTTCGGAGAAAGTTTCATGAACTATGCAGCTACCTTGCCACAGTAACATGTCACGTCCTGTCTGCTGCATTACATACCGACCTAAATTTCGGTCGGGGGCAAAAATAATTGGCTGCTCTTTTGGTATTTGCTGGACAATTTTTACCGCATTGGAACTAGTACAGATAATATCGCTCATCGCCTTAATTTCAGCTGAGCAATTTATGTAAGAAATTACCAAATGTTGAGGATGCTTAGCTTTAAACGCCGCAAATGCTTCTGGTGGGCAGCTATCAGCCAAGGAACAACCTGCGGTAATATCAGGCAATAATACCATTTTTTCAGGGTTAAGGATTTTCGCCGTCTCTGCCATAAAATGAACACCAGCAAAAACAATCACATCCGCTTGAGTTTTTGCTGCTGCGTTCGCCAATTGTAATGAATCACCAATAAAATCTGCAATATCCTGAATATCTGGCTCTTGGTAATAATGCGCTAGAATCACCGCATTGAGCGACTTTTTCAGACTCTCTATTGCCGCAAACAAGTCTAGCGGTAGCGTACCCTGAGCTATTTCTCTTTGAGCAAGTTCTCTTTTAGGAAGTACAGTTGTAAACACAGTTAGGTTTCTTTATTTTCCAAATACTCTGCCATCTTGCATTATCAAATAATTTCCTCCCCTTCCCTCCTTCCTGTGTTCTTGAGGAGGTTTAATAACGAGGCGATTAAGTTACTACAAGATACAAGTGCGTTGTTATTTTAATTATAGTGCTTTTTACCAAAAATATATAGCCCTGCAATAAAGTTTTTTACCAATAAACAAACTTACATGTATTTCCGTAGAGACGCGATTTATCGCGTCTCCGTCGTCGTATCGCGTCTTGCGTCTCCGTCCTCAAAACCCACCCAGCGATTTCTAATCGCCAGGTGTAATATATGACCATTAATATCGTCGCTTAACTACAATATTAACTCCCACTAACATTTTTAAGCCCTCTGCCTTTGCTCTTCTCCTTTTTTATATGCCAAAATCTCCGAGAGTTTTCTATCCTGGAAAAAGAAGGCAAGGAAAGTCGCATGACCAGTCAGGAAACTCATAAAAGAACCCTAAAAATCGCGGTCGTTGGAGACGTTCACGACCAATGGGAAACGGAAGATGAAATCGCGCTTAAATCGCTGGGTGTTGACTTAGTGTTGTTTGTCGGGGATTTTGGCAACGAATCGGTCGAAGTCGTGAGGGCGATCGCCTCGTTGGAAATTCCCAAAGCAGCAGTGATGGGCAACCACGATGCATGGTACAGCGCTACGGAATGGGGACGAAAAAAATGTCCCTACGACCGAACAAAGGAAGACTGGGTGCAGCAACAGTTGGATTTATTAGGTGAGGACCATGTTGGTTATAGTAAACGAGATTTTCCGGAGTTTAATTTAACCGTAGTTGGTGGTCGTCCCTTTAGCTGGGGTGGGCCGGAATGGAAATTCGCTGATATTTGTAAAGAACGGTATGACGTAAATGATTTTGATGAATCGGCTGCTCATATTTTTTCCCAAGTAAAAAGTGCTGCTCATGACACAATCATTTTTCTAGGTCATAATGGTCCTTCCGGCTTAGGTGACAGAGGAGAAGACCCCTGTGGCAAAGATTGGTATCCAGTAGGTGGTGATTTTGGCGACCCAGATTTAGCGGAGGCAATATCTCTAAGCTTGACACAGAAGAAAAATATTGCCTTGGTCGCCTTTGGGCACATGCACCACACTTTGCGACATACAAAAGATGCCATACGCAGGCGCGTTTTTAGAAGTCCAGAAGGAACAATTTACTTAAACGCAGCCAGCGTACCTCGAATAGTGGAAAAAGGAAGAGAAAAATTACGGACTTTTTCCATCGTGTTGCTGGAAGATGGTGTGGTTACCCAAACAAGCCAAGTTTCTCTGGGGAATGAGCTACAGGTCTTCAATGAAGAAATTTTGTACAAACAACCCAAACCAGTTGTGCAATCTCTGTAGTAATGATATATAATATATTCTTGGTCAGTGAATTTTAAAGCTAAAAGCTAAAAATTAAAGCTAAAAGCTAAAAACTGACCCAACCGAAGGCAAATAGCCAACGGTTTTATTTGGAGAGGTGGCAGAGTGGTCGAATGCGCTCGACTTGAAATCGAGTGATGCGAAAGTATCCGTGAGTTCGAATCTCACCCTCTCCGTTTAATTACTCACTTTCAGGTATAATCGTAACCTCTACTGCATACTGGTCACCATGCGTATAATGACTTGTAACACTGCGAACGTGACCATTTATGGGTGAGCGAACAACTGATATTTTCTTGAGTTCCTTATTAATCTCTAACAAACGTGAATTAAGTACCTTTAGTTGATGTTCCCTATTACGTAAATCATAGGCATATTTTTCTTGCCTCTGCTTTTGTTGTTCCAATCCCTCTTCCTCGTCTGCTAAAGCTTCTCGTTTTAATTGTTCGTGCTTGTATTTTACATTACGCAGGTTGGCTTCTGCTAAATTGAGTCCTTCTTTTGCACTTTCTACATTTAAGTAAGCTTGTAATGACTTTTGGTTGTGTTCATTCTCCAAACTACCGAGCTTAGCTTTTTGTTCTTCCAAAATGCTTTTCATCCGCTCGTGTTTTTCGATTAAAGTTTTAAGATTAGCTTTTTCATTAGAGAGAGCGGATGAGTTTGTATCATCGTTTTTCATGGATTCTATAAATTTTTCATGCTCTAAAATTGTATCCTCAGACAACTTAAGCTCAGCTTGTGTCTTTTCCATTTCTTGTTCTAGCTCCACTCTCTGAGTCTCTAGTTTGGATGGCAGAGAATTTTGTGCCGAACGAGCTTGATTTAATATAAGTTTAGCTTGAGAAACAGACTTATTTGCTATAGCTAGAGCTGATTTTTGTGATTCCATAGCCTTCCATGATGGTGCTTTTTCTGGCACTAAAGGTTTTGTGATTAGTTTATTTTTTAAATTTAAAATTTGCAATTCAATTGATTCCATTTCTTTGGTCAAACGATTGTTTTTCTCAATCTTATCCATCAAGATATCACCTTTTTTTATATTAGCTAATCCTTTTACTTTTATCTGTGTAAAGTCATCAATATTAAAACGAACTATTAAATCGTCTTTAATTTTATTATCTGAGTTAGGTTGATATTCAGGCTCAGTAGTATTTATTTCTGGATAAGTAGGAGTAGCTGTGAGATTGCGGTCACTATAACTTTCTACAGGAACTGGAGGATTATTTCGTACTTTGATGAGTACTGCAAACAGAATTAATACTGGTACAACTAGAGCTATATAATATAAATTGAATCCAGCCTGTTTGGAAAATGGCTTTAATTTGATGCGCTTTTTAATACTGTTAAAGACATCGCTTTTAGGTGGTCTTTCTGCAAATAAAACCAATTGTACATTTCGGTAGCGTTGGTTTCCAAACCAACTACGAATATAGGACCTAATTGTTTCAGCATCATCAACAAGAAGGATGTACCTTGCTTTATTTGTTAAAGAACTTTCTACTTCTACCCTTAGGTCTCCTTTTAAAAGCATTTTTCTTGTCTCAGGATTTCTAAGATTTACGTCTAAGTAACCAGCCAGTTCCACTAAAATATTCTTTTCCTTTCTTTCTTTGATAAGTGCAACATTATTACCTTCAGCCCTTAAGTCTTCTTCGAGTACCCTAGCTGTTGATGATTTTCCTGAGCCTTTTTCACCAACTACCACAATGGAATGACCTTGAGATAATGCATACTTAATCTTACTTAGTTCCTCTCCTCTATGTTGCCGTATTTCATCGTCACTAATATACATTTTTATCATCTCCCAATAGTGTAAAGCAAATATTTGTTTTCTTCGCTAAAAAATCTACAGATACAGAAAAAAATAATTCTGTCTCTGCAAAGCTTGTTAACATGGTATATTCTATTTGCAGCAATATTTAATAGTCATTTTGCCCTAGCAAGTTAATTTAGTCACAGCGTAATAATACTGAAAAATGAGTCAGTGATTCCAAATTTAATTTGCATATCAGGGCGGTTTAGGGTGTCCACCCCACAAGGGATACAAAATTATATATTATGTAGTTTAAACCGGGAATAGTTGATTGTAATTTTTGAGCGCGTCCTAGTTGCATTCGTGTAATTTGCAAGGTAGTATGTTGCTGGCGATTAATGCCGAAATCTAGGACGTAGAAGCGAAATGATAACAAAAAAGCTCAAAGCCGTGGAGTTATTTGCTGGTATCGGTGGTTTTCGTCGAGGAATGGAGAAAGCCAATATTGAAACGGTATGGGCAAATGATATAAGCGAACTCTGCTATAAAGTTTATGAAAGCAACTTTGGTAAAGGTTCAATAATTCTAGGAGATATCAATCAAATCCTTATATCGGATATACCATCACATGATATTTTAGCTGTAGGTTTTCCCTGTCAACCTTTTAGCCCCGCAGGAAAAAAACAAGGTGTACGGGATAGACTCCGGGGAACACTATTTGAGCGCATTGTTGAAATCATAGACCAAAAGCAACCACAGTATTTTTTTCTGGAAAATGTAAAAAGACTTTTAACAATGGAAGATGGTTACCATTTTCGATTGATTTTGAATGCGCTAGCTGAGTTAGATTATTTTATTGAGTGGAGATTAATAAATCCCCTTAACTTTGGTATTCCTCAAAACCGAGAGAGGATTTTTATATTTGGCACAAAATTGAAGTCAGAATATATCACAACAGAAGAATTAGAGAAATTATCAGTATTTCTAACACCTAAAGATGCTAATGATTGTAAATTGGCAAAAAATGAAGGCTTAGAAAAATATTTACTCTCAATAGCGGATATCAAAAGTAAAAATTACAATTGGGGTATTGCTTATAAAAATAAAATGTATACGCAAAATCTTCCAGCGTTTCCTGATATTAAACCACGAATAAAACTTCAAGATATTCTTCAGGATGAAACAACTATAGACAGACAATTTTACTTTACTGCTGATACCTTGGAGCGTATAAAGCAAAGCAAACAAGTAAATCGTTACTGTAATGGAGTTGAAATTTTATATAATCAAGATGGAGGAGCAAGACTTGGCTACACAATATTCGGAACAAATGGCATTGCATCAACCTTAACTGCATCAACTTCCAGACACTACGAACGATATAAAGTAGGTGATAAATTTCGTCGCTTGACTAATATTGAATATGCTCGACTTATGGGTTTTCCAGACGATTGGTGTCGAGTCGCAAAAATTTATGACCAATATGCACTATTTGGTAATTCAATTGTGCCGGAATGTGTAGAATGGGTATGTCAAAGAATTGGTAAACAGAATTTTGAATTAATTCAACCTAGCTGGCAACAATTAAGTTTAGCTTCGGATAAGTTATTGTGCGTTTTGCTGCCATACTTCTTCCTCAACCTCAAACCAATCTGACACTAAATTGCGGTCGCGTTCTGCACGACGGATGGCTCCCTCTTTTAATTGCTCTCGCAGCCTTTCTTTTTGAATTTGAGCAATATAACTTTGAATAGCTTCATCAATAAAGCTACTTCTATCTCCCTTTGGTGCAAACTGGTCGAGCAATTTTAAAGTTCCATCAGGTAACGTTACATTAATACGACGATACATGTACTTTAATCCACATCCATAGTGTGTAACTCTAGTGTATCATGCTAGCTTTTACAAGTTCAATTGTGGAGTCATCGCTTCCAAGCTCCTCAAGTTATATCGCAATCCTAAATAATTTCTTGCAATCAAGCTCATCAATACATATAATTGTAGTGCGGGCATCTTGCCCGCTTCCACCAGCAAGCAACATATCCAGCAAGCAACATATCCAGCAAGCAACATATCCAGCAAGCAACATATCCAGCAAGCAACATATTTCTACTGCCTATATTTTAAGCTTACATACCACATCTTCTCAGAAATCCCCCTCAGCATTTTCTCTCGTTTCAAAAATATTCTACCCGGAAATATAATCCGTATATCTGCACTAGACCCCAGTATTGACAAAATGTTACTTTGACGAAATGAAAAAATAAATTGAGGGTGCGATACCGCGATGACATTAACTATAACCAGGTGCAAAAAATGCCATTCGGAATCGAAGAACAGGGTAACAAGTTTATTACAACAGAACCGTTGCAAGCCTCTGCCGAGGGTGCGGAATCTAAGGTTTGGGATTTAGTTCGTAGTGCATTTTCTGATAGAAACTGTATTGCTTATTGGCGTTATCCAATATTTTCTAAAGTCGGAGAAATTAGAAAAGAACCAGATATCCTGATAGCAGATAGAGAATTGGGTTTAATTGTAATTGAAGTCAAAGACTTTACCATCGACCAAATTGTTTCCATTGATGGTGAAGAGTGGAAATTACAAAACACCAACTCAACTAATGCAAATCCTTACAAACAAGCAGAAAATCCACTGCGAGCTTTAATTGGATATGCAGACCGGGAACCAGCAATTTGGAGAAAAGTAAAAGGTAGAGCAACAATCGCATTACCTTTAATTACCCAAGAACAATGGCAACAAAAAGCTTTCCATAACTCTCCAAACACTCATACAATAATATTCCAAGAACAACTGAATAAAACTAGCTTTTTGGAACATCTTCAACAAATACCAGCCATAGTTCCAGGAGAAGACTTAGACGATAAAGATTGGGAATTACTTCTTTCTGTAATTAGTGGAACCCCTATACTCAGAAAGCCATTGACTCCACGAACTTCCACTACTGGTAAAAGCCGTTCCAATATCATTGATGGATTACGTGAGAAACTGTACGAACTAGACATACAGCAAGAACACATCGGAAAAGAAATTCCCCCAGGACCACAAAGGATTCGTGGAATAGCAGGTTCCGGAAAAACAGTGTTGCTATGTCAAAAAGCGGCACATATGCACCTCAAGCATCCTGATTGGGATATAGCCTTAGTCTTCTTCACCCGTTCATTGTATGAATTAATGACCGGATTGCTCGACCAGTGGATTCGTCGCTTTAGTGGAGGTGAACTGCACTATAACCCCGCAACAAACATGCAATTGCGCGTATTTCATGCGTGGGGAGGAAGAGAACAACCAGGTTTTTACAGCACAATCTGTAATCACCACGGTAAAAGACCAGGTATTGTTGCGACTACAACCAATAGACAACCGAACCTAGGTTTAGCTGAATTATCCAAGCGACTACTGGAAGAAGTTCAAATTCAACCAATGTTTGACGCCATTCTTATAGATGAGGGTCAAGATTTGGTAACTGAAAATGAATTGAAATACGAAGACAAACAAGCGATTTATTGGTTAGCATACCAGTCTTTGCGCCCCGCTAACGAAGACAAACCAGAAGAACGGCGTTTAATTTGGGCGTATGATGAAGCACAAAGTCTCAATAGCCTCATAGTTCCTAAAGCAAAAGAGGTATTTGGCGAGAACTTGAGTGATATTTTAAACAAGCAACCCACATATGCTGGTGGTATCAAACGTTCTGAAGTGATGCGTCGTTGTTACCGTACACCAGGGCCGATTTTGACAGCAGCACACGCGATTGGTATGGGTTTGTTGCGTCCAGAGGGAATGCTTGCTGGTATTACCAATAAAGAAGATTGGAGCAAAATAGGTTACGAAGTTACAGGTGATTTTCGCCGTGTCGGTAAACCAATAACTATCAAACGTCCACCTCAATATTCGCCAAATCCAATACCCGAACTTTGGGGAGAATCCGTATTAGAGTTTAATACGTATAATTCTCGCGAAGAAGAATTGACAGCGCTGGCTGATAAGATTATGCATAATATCGCTCACGATGGACTTAATCCCAGTCGCGATATTTTGGTAGTAGTTTTGGGCAGCAATACGGAAGTAGCAGAATTAGAAAGAGAAGTTGCAGGGTTTTTACTCGATAGCAACATCGACATTTATATGCCTTCCGCATTGAGTTTAAACGATTTATATCCTGAATGGCCTAACCATAACCCCGATAAATTCTGGCTTGATGGGGGTGTTACGGTATCTCGTGTGAATCGTGCTAAAGGACATGAAGCTGATATGGTTTATGTTGTCGGTTTTGATAATGTCGCTCGCAATGAAAGTGACGTGAACTTACGTAACCAATTATTTGTCGGTTTAACTAGAGCAAGAGGTTGGGCTAATCTCAGTGGTTTAGGTAATTATCCTATGTATGAGGAAATGCGACAGGTAATTAAGAGTGAAGATAGTTTCACTTTTGCTTACAAGCGTCCACCTAAGCGGGATATTGGGGAGGGGTAATTGGTAATTGGTAATTGCTAATTGCTAATTGCTAAGCTACGCCACATCTAAACCGCATGGTATAGAATTCCACTTCTCTTATGGGGTGGGCATCCTTGCCCGCCCTAATATACAACTTAAATGTGAAATAGCTTAGTTGTTAAATGTATTAATTCCCATCTTAATTGAATTATCATAAATAATGGAACCTACCATAGCACAGCTACAAACTTTATATCGGCTTTGTCATCAGCTTACTAACATGATGTTCCAACCTATTTACATCGTCCGTCTTGACGAGCGAACTTTGAATTTGTTTATGTTAGCTGGAAAAGGCGAAGGAATTGAATTTGAAATTCAACCGAATGGGGAGTATTGAATTATGACACAAATCAATTACGCTGCAATGACCGACGAAGAACTCAAGCGCTACTTCTTAGCTCATCGAGACGATAACGAAGCTTTTTATGCTTATATGGATAGACGCAAATCTCGTCCTCGTAGAGCCGTAATAAGACCTGATGACCCTGATTGGGAAGAAAAATTGATGGCAGAAGTACAAGCACAGCTAGCTGAAAAAGAAAAGTAAGCTAATGTGCCGCTAGGCTGTATGAGAGGAAAACGTAAAACCATTGTAGTGCGGGCAAGAAGCCCGCGTTTCATATACAAATTAAATACGCAAAAACTCTCATTAAAAGGTGCAATGACACAAAGCTATCTTGATGTTTTTTCGCACCTTTGTACGTGCGAAAAAAGAGCTTTATTAATTACTGACTAAATTAATAGCTGTTACAAGATTGGTATAAGCTATATTATAAGCTCTGGTTTATTTAAAAATTTTTATTATCAAATGTATTAATTGCCTCCAAAAGATTTATAAAATAAATCTGATTAACTTCATATACATTTTTACTGGCATTGAGTTTTATTAAATCTTTCAAATGACAATCTGTGATTCTATAAAATACTCTACCCATCCCGGATAACGATACTTTACCTGTGGTCGTTTGTAAATCTTTCTGAACAATAGTTCCGGTACTCCCTTTATTAGCTATGTAGCGAAGTATTTTTTCTAGCTCGACATCATTTTGTAAAGCTTTTAAAAATATATCACTTGTTAATGTGTTATTTTTAGAGTTTGAAATATTAACAGCAGCACTATTTTGCTGTGGTTCGTTGTTTTGCTTAACTGCGGGTGTAGTAATAATTAAATCTAAAAACTCTTTTAATTCCTGTGGAGTGTCTGTTTCAATAACCTTTTTACAAGTGGTTACGCAAAATTAAATATATATAACCATTGCGAGAGAGAAAAGAATCAATTGCAAAGGTTTCAACCTTTCGGAATGTAAAACTAATTTTCTACTACTACTTAAAATACCTAAGAAACTTGATTTTTATTAGCAAGGAATCGAGAATCTTCTGTATTTAATGTATAAAAAAGGCTCCTAGCCTTGATGAAAATAGTCAATATTGGATGATAATAAGGATATATCGTAATGAATCGCTGTGTTGGTCGTACTACTTATAAGTTAATTAAAAAGATATAATTTAATTAAAAAGATATAATTTAATTAAAAAGGAATTTAGGTTTGTAGTCTGCTAAGTATAACTTGTACAATGCCCGTTGAAAACCCTCACCTATTGCGACAGCTTCATAGTCATGGCAAAATCAGTTGACAGCACTATATGAGTACAATAGTATTCAAAATATGAAGTATAAGTTAATTGATTTATTTGCAGGTGCAGGTGGGTTAACCACAGGATTCCATTTAGCAGGGTTCGAGTCCCTGTGTGCTATAGATATAGATAAAAAAGCTTTAGCAACATATAAGCACAATTACCCAAACGCTAAAGTCATTAACCAAGATATACGAGAAGTAAATCCTTTTGAACTGCGCTCATCGCTAGACTTAAAGCCAGAAGAACTCACCATGATTATTGGTGGTCCACCTTGTCAAGGCTTTTCGAGAAACGTCCCCGCAGGTGAACGCACTTTAAATGATAATCGCAATCAACTATATAAAACTTTTTTAGAATTTGTACAAGAATTCAGACCTATTTACGTTGTAATGGAAAATGTGTCTGAAATTTTGAAAGCTTATGATGGTTTAGTAAAAAACGAAATAACCAAGCAACTAGAATCATTTGGTTATAAAGTTGTGTCGGCTTCATTAAATGCCGCTAATTATGGCATCCCACAAACGAGAAGCAGAGCTTTTTTTATAGCTAGTTTGGATAAATTACCTCACTTTCCAAACCCAACACATCATGGTGATACAAAGAGCGATTATAGAGAAAAAAAATCATCTAATCACCAGCTTAATTTATTCCAGCCAAGCATTTCTTCAATCGTTACAGTTAGAGATGCAATTGGAGATTTACCACCTTTAGATGCGGGAGAAGAATACAGTGATGAAGCTTACCCATCCGCACCAGAAAGCACATATCAAGCTATAATTCGTGGTGAAAGCAAAAAAATTGTTAACCACATTGCCCGTGCTTTAACACCAATTCAAACAGCAAGAGCGCGTGTTTTAAAAGAAGGACAAGACGCAAGAGACTTACCACCAGAACTGGCTCCAAAGAAGCACTACAGCGGTGCTTATGGAAGACTTTATTGGGATAAACCAGCAAGAACCATTACAAGATGGGTGTTTCATCCTGGCTCTGGTAGATTTTTTCATCCTACCCAAAATCGAACTATAACAATACGTGAAGCAGCAAGGTTACACTCTTATCCAGATAATTTTCATTTTTTAGGAACATATATAGATATGGCTTCTCAAATTGGAGAATCCGTACCTCCTTTACTAGCTAAAGCAATTGCTAGCTGTTTAATTCAGGATTGTCATCAATAACAGGGTTGTTGATTTGCGCTTGTAATGCTGCGAGCATAGTTTCAACATATCTGTCAGGTGCAAGACGAATTCGGTCAATACTAATACGAGGAGCTTCTTGAGGAATCATTCTGCCTCTAAAAAGTTGCTTTTGATTTTTATACCACATCAAATCTGTTTTTCCTGCAACAGTTCCTTGTAACCCGACTCCTTCTTTCCCAGAAATTTTATCTACTGTCCAAGCCCAAGAATAGTTAGTTGCAACTAGTGGTTCCAGTGGATATTCACAATAAACGTATTCATTTCCTCGAATCTTTTTTAAAAGGATACATTCATAACTATTTATAACTCCTTGTGCTAACTTGCTAGTGATAATCTTTTCGTTCCAATGTTGGATAATAGCTGCACCCAACTCTTCTGGTAAAGAGCGTTCGGTTAGACCAGGAAAACCCAGTTGAGCAGCTTTTTTAACCACATCTGCTCTTTGAATTACGAAGAAAAATGTGTTTCCAGGAGTGAGATTATTGAATTGAAGCGATTTCAGTGACCAACCAGTTTGAGTAGTAAAATCAACAGCATCATAAAGAAGTTTACTACGCCCTAAAGCTGGGTCGGAGAGAGGAATATCTTTGACATAATGAAAAATTGCTTCCCAAGCATAATCTTCTATTGAGCCGATAACTGGAGACGCTACGGTAGCGATTATAGCTTTCCTCAACCTTTCAAATTCGTTAACCGTCAGCACTTAGAGACTCCTCCACGGCTCGCAAAAACTCGCTCATTTTTATACTCAAAGCACTAGTGATATGACTGAGAACTCTGACCGATGGGCTTTTCAGACCTCGTTCCAGTTGGCTGATATAAGTTCTGTGCAGACCAGTCATTTCTGCCAAATACTCTTGAGACCAGCCTTTTTCTGTACGACGACGCTGTATTTCTAGCCCTAGAATTTTGTCTAATTTACTAGGCTGCATAAATTAAAAAATTAATGCTTTGAATACAAAAGTGCTACAGACTAAAGTATTCATGATGGCAAACACTTTTGACGATTAGGTAGTGCGAGCATCTTGCTCGCTTTTAACGAATGCTTTTAACGAATGCTTTTGACGAATGCTTTTGACGAATGCTTTTGACGAATGCTTTTGACGAATGCTTTTGACGAATGCTTTTGACGAATGCTTTTACGAATGCTTTTAACGACTAGTGTAGTGTTCCAGCACGCTATTGAGTCAATCAAAACTTGCCCACACTGTTATTTTATGATGTTTGGAAGGATGTTTGGAATTTTGAATGGCAACTAAAAAACCCAAAGACAGAAAATTTCTTTGTTACGGTAGGCTATTTTAAAATCCTGAGCTACACTGAAAAAAATCTGCAATTCGAGGACAGTTAATTCCATCCTCGATAGCAGAGGAACGCTATGTGTAAAGTACCATGATATTTCAGGGAGTTGCGTCCGCAATTATCCTGAAATATAAAACAATCGTAAAAAGGGTAATCAGTAGTTATACAGTAGGAATCATCCTCAAAGCTTGAAAATTCAGGTCATCCCTGAATCCTAGGTATCACTGATTAAACTTAATTATCACAAGGTATCTAACCCCTCTGTTCAGAACTATTCTGGTTTTGCTCAGAAACAATAAGTGGATTGAGTAGCTCCACTCAACCCAATATTTATATGTTATGTGTGGTAATTTGTTGGGTTTCCCAAAGCCTGAACCCAACCTACAAGTAAAAATTTTTGACAAAAAGTAGCAAATATTACAGAAAGCAACCACGATTACACAATATTGAGCTACACTGAAAAAAATCCGCTAAGAGGGTAGTTAATCCACCCTCAATAGCAGAGGAACGCTATATGTAAAGTACCATGATATTTCTCTTAAGTGCGTCCGCAATTGTTCTGAAATATAAAACAATTATGAAAAGGGTATCAGTGGTTATACTGTGTCAATAAGCTTACAAAGCCCAGAAATCAGGCTAAACCTGAATTGCGTGTATTGCTGAGAGTACCTAATTATCACAAGGTATCAAACCCATTATCGCTGAAAAATGCTTGCTCATAGGAAACAGTTCCCACATGAGTAGGAAATATCACAAAAAGTAACGACGATTCGATAATCCTAAGCTAAACTGAAAAAAATCCGCTAAGAGGGTAGTTAATCCACCCTCAGTAGCAGAGGAACGCTATGTGTAAAGTACCATTATATTTCTCTTAATTGCGTCCGCAATTATCCTGAAATATAAAACAATTCTAAAAAAGCTTACCAGTGGTTATACTGTGGAGAATCTAACCCTTGTAGAGACGGTAGATTTAAGGAGATGTAACGTCTAAAGAAACGTTATATGTAAAGAGACGTAACATATGTTAAAGAGGCGTAACATATGTTAAAGAGACGTAACATATGTTAAAGAGACGTAACATGTTACGTCTCTACATTATTTTGCGTATTCAATTAAATGAAAATTCTTTTAAATAATACTCATGCAAAATATCCCCAAAAAAGAGGACGATTTCTTAATCCTGGGTTAAACTAAAAAAACTGCAATTCGAGTACAGTTAATTCCGTCCTCAATAGCAGAGGAACGCTATGTGTAAAGTACCACGATATTTTTCGATTTTGCGTCCGCAATTATCCTGAAGTATTAAGTCTTTATAAAAAACTGCCTCAGTGGTTATACAGTACTGAGACTAGAAAAATGCTAGAGGGGTGATAAATCCCACCCTCAATAGCAGAGGAACGCTAAAAAGTAAGGTATCACAATTTTTCAGAAGGATGCGTCAGCATTTTTTCTGAAAAATTCTAATAAATATTTATTATCAATTAGTGTTTGTGCGGTATTGGTGACCGTCAACAGTCAACAGTCAACAGTCAACAGTCACCAACTTTACTCTTCAAGTTTTTTCCTATTTTTTTCAGCACGTGCTTCGGCTGATTCCATAATATCAGTCATGTTTTCCAGTATTTCCCCTGGGAAATTTTCCAATACCTTAGTCGAAAGTGCTACTCTACCTTTACCTTCATCCACATCTAAAATCACAGCTTTAATCGATTGTCCAACTTGAAATACTTTTTCCAGATTATCGATAAATTTCTGAGTTACCTGTTTGATATGAAGTAAGGCTCCTGTGCCATTTAAATCAACAAATACACCAAAAGGTTTTATACCTGTTATTTTTCCGGACACCAATTGACCAACTTGTAATTCACTCAAATTCGCTGAACGAGTTGCTAAACGTTGCGAAAGAATAAGTTTTTTGTTGTTTAGATCCACTTCTAAAAAGCCAACAGTAAGGACTTTACCTTTTAGTGCTTCTAAATTATCTCGCTCCACCAAGTGCGATCGCGGAATAAAACCACGCACACCCTGAACATCGACGGTGACACCACCCTTATTTAGTCCTGTGACCCAAACGTCAACACTTTTGGAATTTTCGCTCATTTCAGCCAATTTATCCCAAATATGACGAATTTCTAATTGTCGTCGCGACAAGGTGACTTGACCTTCGGCATCCATATCCCGAATAATCAAAAATTCTAGTCGCTCGTTGAGGGGTAATACCTCTTCTAAATCTGTCACTGTTCTCAAAGAAGCCTCTTCACGGGGGATAAAAGCAGAGGACTTACCACCAATATCAACATATGCCCCATCGTGGTCAATCTGGAAAACTTTACCATGTACTACCTGTCCTTTTTGAAACTGGTAGTCGTGTGTTTCCAGGGCTTTAGCGAAATCGTCCATAGTAAAGGACGCATCGGCTTTTTGAGAAACTTTACTTTCCGAATTCATGACTAATGAAGATAAATTGTTAATCGGTAATTGCTAATTGGGAATTGGGAATTGGGAATTGGGAATTAGGAATTGGGAATTGGTAATTGGGAATTGGGAATTGGGAATTGGTAATTGGTAATTGGTAATTGGTAATTGGTAATTGCTCACAATACGCTAAACAATGTTCGCAGGTATTACCAATTCCCCATTCCCTACTCCCTACTCCCCACTCCCCACTCCCCATTAGCTATTATCACCACTGAGTTGTTGTGTAAACAGTTGTTTCACTTTCTCCCAAGCATCGGCAGCGGCTACTGGATTATAGCTTGCGCGATGGTCGCAAAAAAATCCGTGGTCAGCTCCATCGTAGCGAAACACATGATGAGAAATTTTGTATTTTTCTAACTCTGATTCAATAGTATCAACCTGTTCAAGGGGAATACTGGCATCTTCCATACCAAAAAATACTGCTATTGTACCTTTTATTTCACGAGTCCGATTAATTGTTGGTTCTCCGGAGCCAGGTGTGGCGGTTGTGATGCGTGCGCCGTAGAATGAAGCAGTAGCTTTTATATCTGGTAGGGTAGCAGCTAAATAGGCTACGTGTCCGCCAAAGCAAAATCCGATACAAGCAACACTATTATGCTTGACATACGACAGTGTTTTCAGGTAATTAATTGTTGTTTGAATATCAGCGAGTAGCTCCGATGCCTTTGTCTGCCCCCAAGCATATTTTTTACCGACTTCTACATCAAGAGGGGTATAACCAGTTTCAAAACCAGGTGCAATACGTTGGAATAGAGCCGGAGCAATAGCCACGTAACCTTCACGGGCTATGCGTTCGGTCACTTCTCGGATGTGACTGTTAACGCCAAAAATCTCTTGTAATACCACCACTCCTGGGTAAGAACCAGGTGCTGAAGGCTTTGCGATGTAGGCAGCTATTTGCAGTTCGCCCTGCGTCATGTTAACACTTGTGGTATCTATTGCTCTGTCTGTCATAATTATTTTTACGAGTATCCCGTGATGTAAAGTTATGGATGTGCAACAAATATTTCCATCTGGTTTCTCATTAAATTATCAATTACTGCAATTTTACACACTATAAAATCCCACCTTTAAATTATCAATGTACGCGCCATGTAGCGGATACAGCCCATCATTCGTAATTACTTATTCGTGATTCGTAATTTCCAGGGGCTTGATTCCCGAACTCTTGCAAAAAGTTTTGTGCCGGGGTAAAAGCCCTCAGAGCAAAACATAATTACGAATAAAAAATTACGAATTACTTTAAGAGGTGCTTTCGGTGATGATTCAATTCCGTATTCAACCAGACAGTGAAATCCCAGCTTCTGCCCAGCTATTTAATCAAATTCGTTTTGCCATTGCTTCCCGGCAATATCCACCTGGTTACAAATTACCTTCAACCAGAGCGCTAGCGATGCAAACTGGGTTACATCGAAATACCATAAGTAAAGTTTATCGACAACTGGAAGAAGATGGACTAGTAGAAAGTCTTGCTGGTTCTGGTATTTACGTTCGTGCTCAAGGTCATGAAGGTGGTAGTAAATTACGCTCCCCAATTCTTGGGCAATATCCTCAAGCATATAAGCTTGTTCAGAAAGCCCTCGATGACTTACTTGGAGAAGGCTGTAGCCTAAATCAAGCACGTGAAATATTTTTAGCTGAAATTGACTGGCGTTTACGTTGTAGTGCCCAAGTTTTAGTAGCAGTACCAGAACAAGATAAAGGTGCTGGGGAGCTGATTGTTGATGAATTAGAACAAGCGCTACAAATACCAATCCAGTTGGTAAAAACAGAAGATTTATCTGCCGCGCTAGATAAAACCTCCTCTGCTACCGTTGTTACAAGCAGATATTTCATCGGAGAAGTAGAAGCAATTGCAGCCCCCAAAGCAGTACGAGTGATTCCCTTGGATATCCACGACTACGCCAAAGAAATGAACTTGGTCAAAAATCTAGCAAAAGAAAGCTGTATCGGTATAGTTAGCCTTAGCTCCGGTATTCTGCGAGCAACAGAAGTTATCCTCCACGGTATAAGGGGGGATGAACTGTTAGTAATGACCGCTCAACCAAAAGACCCCTATAAACTACACGCTTTAGTCAAGCGAGCGCAGATGATATTTTCCACCGACCTAAAAAGTTTTAATGCCGTACAAGACGCGATAGAACTTGTGACTGACGATATTATTCGTCCTCCTAAACTAGTTCGCTGCGACAATTATATCGGTGATAAATCAATTAATTTGCTCAAACGAGAATTGGGTTTAGGCTGAATAAATTATGAATTATCAATTTTGAATACTCAAAACTAACTCAAAAAATTCTCTACTGTTTTCAGGTAAGTTGCTGCATCTTCTAACATCGGAAAATGACCTGTATCAGGAATTACTACAAACTCTAATATTTCGTTAAGCCCTGCTGCAAGACGTCCCATTTCAGCGGGTATAATTTTGTCATATTCTCCAGAAATTAACAATGTAGAAACTGTTAAATTAGCAAAAGCTTGCGGCATTACTTCTGCTTGAATTTTACTAACAGAAGTAAAAATCGTACCTAAAGCCGCTTCATAATCAGCTTGGACAAAATCCTCTAAAAAAGCTACCCGTTCTTGTTTTGCTATAGAGCGATGCAAAAACCGTGCCATAAACATTCTGTCAACCAGAGGTATTTTTACTAACCAAGTAGGACGAAACTTAACAACATAACCTCCAAATTTATGAAAGGCTACAAAAGCTTTTTCGTCGTATTCAAAAATACCCGTACAACTCAAAATAGCTTTTTCTACCCATTGCGGGTACAAATTGATGAACAAAGCACCAACCGAAGAACCCATCGAATGAGCATGAACATACACGTGCTGTATTTCCAAATTTTCTAACAACACAGCTAAATCGCGAGCATATTCTTCAAGTTCGTAATTTAATTCCTCAATCGCTTCGTTTACTTTTTCAAAGGAATCAGACGAATCAGACTTTGCTAGCATTTCGCTCGCTTGAGCCAAAGTAGGTCTACCACGAGAACGTCCAAATCCTCGCAAATCATAAAGTAAACAATCAAATCTGTCTGATAACGAATCAGCAATACCTCTCCAATACCGGAACGAACCAGCCCAACCATGAATAAAAACCATCACAGGCTTGGAATTTGGCTGTGACGATTTCTTCATCCACTCGTAATAATGTTCAACACCGCGAACACTAATGTATGGCATTTTGAATTTCTAATTACTGGTAGAGACGCGATTTATCGCGTCTCAGTTATCACGTGTAATTTTATAATTGACAATTGCTGGAAAGACGCGATTTATTGATGAGAAAGACGCGATTTATTGATGAGAAAGACGCGATTTATCGCGTCTCTACATGTTTTGTTAGGCTGATTCGGGTTTGGGTAAGGAAGACGGATGTATAATCAGTTCTGCTGTCGAACGTTTTTCAACCATTTCTTTGGTTATTGTACATCTGGTTAAATCCTTACGGGAAGGCAACTCGTACATTACGTCCAACATTAACTCTTCTACAATACCTCGTAGTGCCCTTGCTCCTGTTTTTCGACGGTACGCTTCCTGTGCAATTGCTCGCAAAGCATCGGGTTTAAATTCTAATTGGACGCTATCCATCTTCAACAGTTTTTGGTATTGCTTAACCAAAGCACTGCGTGGTTGAGTCAGAATTCCCATTAAAGCTTCTTCATCCAATGGGTCAACTACAGCCATAACAGGCACACGACCAATGAATTCTGGAATCATACCAAACTTAACTAGGTCTCCAGGTTCCATCATCTGGAGAGTATCTGCTACTCGCTTCTCCTTCGTCTGACCTTCCCCTGGTTGCAAAAAGCCTATTGACTTTTTACCCCTTCTCTGCTCAACAATTTTTTCCAATCCGACAAAAGCACCGCCACAGATAAACATGATGTTGCTGGTGTCAATTTGGATACAATCTTGGTAGGGGTGCTTACGTCCTCCTTGGGGTGGAACGTTGGCAACAGTCCCTTCCAACATTTTCAACAATGCTTGTTGGACACCCTCACCAGAAACATCTCGTGTAATTGAGGGGTTTTCGCTCTTGCGGGCAATTTTATCAATTTCGTCAATATAGATAATTCCTCGCTGTGCCTCTTCTACATCCAAATCAGCCACCTGCAAGAGACGTAACAAGATGTTTTCTACATCTTCACCTACGTATCCTGCCTCTGTTAGCGTAGTCGCATCGGCAACAGCGAAAGGAACATCAAGAATTTTTGCCAAGGTTTGTGCTAGGAGGGTTTTTCCACAACCTGTTGGACCAATAAGTAAAATATTTGACTTTTGCAGTTCAACGCCGTCATCTCCCCCACCTTTCCCGTTATTCTTAGATTGCAATATAGCCAACCGCTTATAGTGGTTGTAAACAGCAACTGAAAGAACTTTCTTCGCTTCGTCTTGCCCAATAACGTGCTCGTCGAGATATTTTTTCATCTCACGAGGTTTGGGAATTTGACTAATAGAAAGGTGATTAGAACGAGCGCGACGTTTTTGAGGCTGTTCAGACCTTGGCACAGGAGTAGAAGCTGCTGCACCATTGGTGTCGAGTAACTCCTCATCTAGTATTTCATTGCACAAGTCAACACATTCATCGCAGATGTAAACCCCAGGACCAGCGATTAGCTTTCGCACTTGTTCTTGAGACTTGCCACAAAACGAACATTTTAAATGGGAGTCGTACTTAGACATACCAGCCTCTTATTTCAGAATGGTGACTTTTTCCCCTGCAGAGGGAAGAGTTTGTTTAGTGATAACCTTATCAATCAAGCCATAGGCTCTTGCTTCTTCAGCCGACATGAAAAAGTCCCGGTCTGTATCGGCTTCGATTCTTTCCAAAGGTTGACCAGTATGCTTAGCCATCATCTGATTCAACTCAGATTTTATGTAAAGAATTTCTTTCGCTTGTATTTCGATATCCACAGCAGGACCCTGAGCACCACCCAGAGGTTGGTGAATCATAATCCGGGAATCGGGTAGAGACATCCTTTTTCCTGGCGCTCCGGCAGTTAATAAAAACGCCCCCATGCTGGCGGCTAATCCAAAACAGATGGTAACAACATCGGGACGGATTTGTTGCATCGTATCATAAATTGCCATTCCTGCGTAGACCGAACCCCCAGGAGAGTTAATATAAATTTGAATATCCTTTTCGGCGTCTTCAGCGTCGAGGAATAATAATTGGGCAACTATTGAGTTAGCAACGTTGTCGTCGATTGGCGTTCCCAAAAAGATGATTCGCTCTCGCAGTAGACGGGAGTAGATATCAAAAGCCCTTTCTCCCATGCCGGATTGTTCTACCACCATCGGAAGCATACTGGTAGTGCCGCTGGTGGAGTTAATTTCCATTGGACTCAAATTGTTGAGTGAGTAATTTTCCGACTGCGATAAAAACATATAAGCAAAGTTAAACAGCAACTAGAACAACTTTTTTAAGATTAAGCAACATTTACTGCGTAATAGCGCAGGATTTCTAATATCTTAGCTATGTGTTAACCATTATGCCTTATAGAAAAACCTATCGTGTGACAGTGTATGAAGCCAAGGTAGTAATATCCGTCACTTCTTTAAACTTTCTGAAAATAAATTCCCTTTCTCCCCAAGCTTCAAGGTTCGTAGTTGGGCTTCAGCCCCAAGCTTATATATTTCCTGGGTACTAAAGCGCTACTACAAGCCTGTTACTCTGCTGATTCAGCCTCCGATGATGCCTCTTCTTCGGTTATAGCCTCTTCTTCAGATGCTTCATCTTTTGTATCATCTTCGGCAGGTTTTAAAGAACCTTCCGGAACCAATTCAACCGTTGAGTGCTCTAAAAGCCAATCGACAATTTTCTCAGTTAACAAATCATCTTCTACGGCATTCCGTAATGTAGCTTCATCAACATCTTCCTGCGAGTACTGTTCCATCAAATCTGTCACTTTGATTTGCAGTTCTTCCTCTGTAACTTTTATGGATTCTTTCTCGCCAATTTCCCGAAGAGCTAAAGAACGCTTTAATCTTTCAACCGCTTCTCCACGGGAACGTTCCCGCAGTTGGGGGATAATTTCTGGGGTAAACAATTTTCTCACGTCCAACCCCTGTTGTTGCAAGCGCATTGCAGTTTGTGTCAACATTGCTTCAACTTCTTGCTGAACCATTGTTTCTGGTATTTCAGCTTCTATATAGTTGGACAATTCTGCTAATAAAGCCTCTTGCTTATTATTTCGGGTTTTTTGTTCGGCTTCTTTTTGATAGCGCTCCTCCAAAGAACTACGCAATTCCGCCAAAGTTTCGTACTCGCTTACTTCTTGAGCAAAATCGTCATTTAACTCAGGTAGCTCTTTTTCTTTAATTTCTTTGAGCGTCACTGTAAAATTAGCCGCTTTTCCTGATAACTCCTCATTTACATAAGGGTCTGGAAATTGTGCAGTAATTTCTCTCGTTTCCTCTGGGTTCATCCCTATCATTCCCGATATAAAGCCAGGAATAAATTTATCTTCCTGTAGCTCGACTTGAAAATCAGTCGCTTCTCCCCCAGGAATTGGTTCTGGTTCCCCTTCTTCTCCTTCGGCTTTTGTCAGGAAACCTTGAAAATCAATAATAGCAGTGTCACCAATTTGGGCAGCACGTCCGGACACAGGAATCAAAGTAGACCTTTGCTCGCGTTCGCTTTCTAAAACTTGATTAACTCGCTCAGGGTCGGGTTTTACTTCTTCTGCTTTCAGTTCCAAACCCGTGTATTTATTTAATGTAACCTCTGGAGGCACATCCACAGCAGCCTCAATCACCAAAGGTTTTCCTGGCTCATAAGTCGTAATCAAATCGTCAAAAGAAGAACGTAAACGCGGCTGACCAATTGCCTTGATGTCTTCCTGCTTGACAGCTTCGGTGATGCCATCTTGAATCAGTTCTTCTAAAGCTGCAGCCTTAATACGGACTATTCCCAGACGCTGCAGCAATATTTGCCTTGGCACCTTGCCTTTACGAAACCCAGGAATATTAGCTGTACGAGATAAATTTTGGATTACTTGTTCGTAAGTTTTTTGGGTCTTTTCGGGTGTAATTTCAATTTCCAAACCAATTTGACTGGCGGGGAGTTTCTCCTGGGTGACTTTCATGCTTCGTCTCTGTAATTTTTTTCTTAATTTTTACTCCAGTTCGCAAAACGCTAAATTCTTGCGTTTTTTTAACAAAATTTTCTGTTAAGGGACTGCGACACTGGGAATTGGGCATGGGGCATAGGGCATTAGGCATTGGGCGCTGGAATTCCCCTAACCGCTCAAGAATGCCACAAAAAGTAACTATTCTTGAATAAATGCGTGCTGCACGCTTAAGTATAAGGCCACTACAGTAGGAGCGGCTATGTGGAAGCGTCTTTTTTCAATATAAAGTTTTTTAATTTTTGATTTTTAACTTTATAATTCACTTCGTAGCGGTTACTAGGTTACGCAATCTATAATATATGACCTAATATAAGCACTTAACACCCTAATGTTTAGACTTAACCCTAACTTAACAAAACTTAATCTTTCGTATTGCATTCCTGTAATCAATAAAACCCCCATTTGATTAGACTAATCAGTTTTGAGCAAAGCACGCTTGACCGTGATATCCTATTTCTCAAGTAGTAGTGATGCTTAGAAATTAATTAATAATTAATTTGTACTAATGCATTTTGCAAACCTTATATCGCAGTTCTTACTGCTCCGGAAGTTCGCCCTTTTGAACTAACTGTCAATTTGACTATATTTATGTCCATTTGCATAATGGTACATCAATATCCTGCATAAAACACATTTAGGGGTATCGCCCTTACTCTATCTTCAGGTAGATATTTTTATTTTTGCGTTCAATGGCACGCTCTATGTATAAGATTTACTTTGAATTGAAAATTTGTTAACGAGGGAAAAAATATTTAAAATTGCAATAGGTGATTATAAAAAATTCCAAATAAATGTATTAAATTATAGAAACAGACTTTATATAAAAAACCATTAAACTGCATAGCAATTTATTTAGATTTTAGCTACTTGTTTTGAAAAATATGAATAAAGTGTAAATTCTAGGTCGTAATTTAGTCCAAGTTCACCAAATTAATTTTTATCAAGGAGGAATAAAGTTTGTCTAATTCCTATCGTGTAGCTATTTTGGGTGCAACAGGTGCTGTAGGTACTGAGTTGCTGGAATTATTATCAGAGCGAAATTTTCCACTTGCAGATTTAAAGTTGCTGGCTTCACCACGTAGTGCGGGAAAGAAATTATTATTCAAAGGGGAAAATATACCAATTGAGCCAGTAAGCGAAGATGCTTTTGACAATGTGGATTTGGTCTTAGCAAGTGCAGGAGGTTCCACTTCCAAAGCTTGGGCACAAAAAATTGTCGAAAAAGGTGCAGTTGTGATTGACAACTCCAGTGCTTTTCGCATGAATCCTGAAGTCCCATTAGTAGTGCCAGAAGTAAACCCCGAAGCTGCTGCCAAACATCAAGGGATTATTGCGAATCCGAATTGCACAACAATTTTAATGGCTTTAGCCGTTTATCCCCTGCATAAAGTCAAAAGAGTCTTGCGAATTGTAGCATCAACTTACCAATCAGCAAGTGGTGCTGGTGCTAAAGCAATGGAAGAAGTTAAAATACAATCCCAGGCAATTTTAAACGGGCAAGAACCGAAGAGCGAAGTATTTCCTTACCCCTTAGCATTTAATTTGTTCCCCCACAACTCCCCACTAAATGATTACGGGTACTGCGAGGAAGAAATGAAAATGGTTAACGAAACTCGTAAAATTTTTGGTAGTCAAGATATCAGAATTACAGCGACTTGTGTCAGGGTTCCCGTACTTCGTGCCCATTCAGAAGCGATTAACTTAGAATTTGAATCGCCATTTAGCCCTGAGGAAGCAAGAGTTATCTTAAACACATCACCAGGTGTTAAATTAGTAGAAGACTGGCAAAAAAATTACTTCCCTATGCCTTACGAAGCTTCTGGTCGGGATGAAGTATTAGTAGGTAGAATTCGTCAGGATATTTCCCACCCTTGTGGGTTAGATTTATGGCTATGTGGCGACCAAATCCGTAAAGGTGCTGCGCTAAATGCTGTACAAATTGCAGAGCTATTAGTTGAAAAAAGTATACTGAAACCTCAATCTGTAGCTGTTTGAAAAAATTAAGCGAATTTGGATTTTGTACTAATTTAAAATCCGAATTTTCTTGAAAATAATTTGCAAATAAGTTATTACATAAATAAAACTTATCAAGATATAAAAAAAACCAGCAAAAAACATAAACATAAAAAATCTAGGAGTGAAAAAGCGTGGTAGACTTTGGCAGAGTTCTAACCGCAATGGTGACACCGTTTAAAGAAGACGGTAGTGTAAATTACGATTTAGCTGCTTCCTTAGCGATAAATCTTGCTAATAACGGAAGCGACACATTGGTAGTTTGTGGTACAACAGGAGAATCCCCTACCCTGAGTTGGGAAGAGGAATACCGATTATTTTCTGTGGTATTGGAAGCAGTAGCTGGTAAGGCTAAAGTAATGGCAGGTTGTGGTTCAAATTCCACAAAAGAGGCCATTGCAGCCACGCAAAAAGCAGCTAGAATAGGAATCCACGGAACTCTACAAGTAGTTCCTTATTACAACAAGCCACCCCAATCCGGACTGTATCAACACTTTCAGGCAATTGCTCAAGCAGTACCTGATACCCCGTTGTTGTTATACAATGTCCCCAGCCGTACCGGGCAAAATCTTTTACCAGATACAGTTGCCCAGTTAGCTGAAATTGGTAATATTGTTGGAGTGAAAGAAGCTAGTGGTAATTTAGACCAAGTAAGTGAAATCCGTCGCTTGACACCAAACGAATTTCAGATTTACTCTGGAGATGATTCCCTAACTTTACCAATGTTAGCGGTTGGAGCAAAAGGCGTTGTTAGTGTAGCTTCGCACATAGTAGGCAACCAACTCCAGCAGATGATTCAATCTTTCAGTGCAGGAAAGGTGCAAATTGCTACAGAGATTCATTTGAAACTCTTTCCCTTATTTAAAGCTTTGTTTATCACAGCTAACCCCATTCCAGTCAAAGCAGCACTCAAAATTCAAGGTTGGAATGTTGGTTCAACTCGTCCCCCACTTTGTGAAGCACCTGTGGAAGTGAATCACAAATTAGAAGTGGTGATGAAGGAGCTTGCTTTAATATAGGTAAAAAAAGAACAACTTCATACGGGTTGACTGATTAAGTCACCGAAAATACATATATAAAGGATACGTGTTTTTTACCAGGTTGTTTTTAGCACTTCTGTGTTACGACTGATATATATATTATGACTTTTGAATGATTAAAGTTTTTTTTATTCAAACATTGAATCCTGGATAAAAACCCAGATTCTTTAAAGATTGAATTTTTACAGATGCTTGTTTTGCTTGTTGTACAAAACCCCTAACCGTCAACATCAATAGAATTAACACTCGACAATTTTAAAGGAGAAAATGAGTAAAAACGAAACTAAACCCACCCTAAAGATTATCCCATTGGGCGGTCTACACGAGATTGGCAAAAATACCTGTGTATTTGAGTATGATGACGAAATTATACTTTTGGACGCAGGTTTAGCCTTCCCCACCGAAGCAATGCATGGGGTAAATATCGTACTTCCAGATATGACTTACGTACGGGAAAATCGTCACAAAATTAAGGGGATGATTGTTACCCACGGCCACGAAGACCATATCGGTGGAATCGCATTTCACCTCAAGCAATTAGAAATCCCCGTAATTTACGGGCCTCGTCTCGCAATGGCGATGTTAGAGGGCAAATTAGAAGAAGCCGGAGTTCGCGACCGTACTGAATTAAGGTCAGTTATGCCTCGCGATGTGGTGCGAATAGGTAAACATTTCTTTGTTGAATATATTCGCAACACTCACTCTATTGCCGATAGTTTTACAGTAGCGATTCATACCCCATTAGGATTATTAATCCACACAGGAGATTTCAAATTTGACCATACTCCCGTAGATGGCGAACATTTTGATATCCAGCGTCTCGCAGAACACGGAGAGAAAGGTGTACTGTGTTTGATGAGCGATTCAACTAACTCAGAAGTACCGGGTTTTACTCCTAGCGAACGTTCTGTTTTTCCTAACCTGGACAGGATTTTTAGTCAAACTCCTGGACGCTTGTTTATTACGACTTTTGCATCCAGTGTGCATCGTATTAACATGATTCTACAGTTAGCCAAAAAGCATGACCGGGTTGTAACTGTTGTGGGACGCTCAATGTTAAATTTGATTGCCCACGCTCGTAACTTAGGTTACATCAAATGTGAAGACAATATTTTCCAACCTCTACATGTAGTCCGCAATTTACCAGATGAGAAGGTTTTAGTTCTTACTACTGGTTCTCAGGGAGAATCAATGTCAGCAATGACTCGTATTGCGAAACAGGAACATCCTCACATTCGGATTCGCCAAGGAGATACGGTAGTATTTTCTGCTAACCCAATTCCTGGGAATACCATTGCTGTGGTTAACGTCATCGATAAGTTGATGATGCAAGGGGCTAATGTTGTTTATGGTCGCGATAAAGGTATACATGTTTCTGGTCACGGTTGTCAAGAAGACCAGAAGTTAATGATTGCTTTAACACGTCCTAAATTCTTTTTGCCAGTTCATGGTGAACACCGAATGTTGGTGAAACACTCCCAGACGGCTCAAAGCATGGGTATTCCAGCAGAGAATATGGTCATTATTAATAATGGTCATGTTGTCGAATTAACAGAGGAATCACTCCGTATTGCTGGTAAAGTATCGGCTGGGTTGGAATTAGTTGATACATCTAGTTCCGGTATGGTAAGCGCGAAAGTTTTACAAGAGCGCCAAAAAATGGCGGAAGAAGGTCTTGTTACTATCGCTTGTGCAATAGACTGGACAGGAAAATTAATGGCACGTCCAGAAATTCACCTCCGTGGTGTAGTCACAAGTCTCGAACGTCCATTATTGTTAAAATGGGTACAACAGCGGATAGAAGAAATTATTCGCGTGCGTTGGAATGAGTATGTTCAACCACCAAGCTTTAATAGCGAACAGCCAGAAATAGACTGGGGTGGTATCCAAGCTGTTTTAGAGAAAGAACTGGCACGTTCCATCAGAAAAGAATTGCATTGCCAACCTTCCGTAACATTGTTAATGCAAATCCCTGATGAGCCTCCTGTTGTGAAAGCGTCAGCAGCGTCAGCAGCAGCAGCAGCAGCGGTTAATGATGGAAGAAGAAGAAGAAGTCGGACTGCTGCGGTAGCTTCTTAGAAACACGGAGAACCCCACCCCCAACCCCCTCCCCGTACACGGGGAGGGGGCTACGATGTTTTTTTCAGTTAATTCAACTATTTAATAAAATTAAATATTATTTATTTTTTACTATCATCTGGTACGACGAGATACATGAGGAATAGTTATATTTGAATAACCAGGTTGAATTATAATAAATTTCTCAATTCCAATATCTAAATATGCAAGTTTCATAGCATCTTTAATTATTACTTGTCTTTTATCAGGATTTAAACAGTTAAAATAAACAGTTCTTGAATCTGGGTCAAAATTTAAGTGATATACTCCCCACCAAGGAAATTTATAAGCCAAAAATTCAGATAGTACTTGGACAAAACTCATTTCTAAATCAAAACCCTTTTCCATAGATTTTTTACTACTACAAACAGATAGAGAATTAAACCTTTTTAAAAAAGCGTCTCCTCTTAATTAATTGAGGATGACGCCTTTTTGTAAATTCATATATTTATATTCAGGGTCTTTATATAAGCTGACCCCGTTTGAATTCAAGAGGTATTAACTACTATTTAGATTCCCATCTAAATGAAATATTTAGTTATAATTTTATATTTTCTTAAGATTTGTGAGGTAGAGACGTTATATATAACGTCTCTATATTTCAGTGAACCCACAGGTAAGCCAGCATCAAAGTTAACATCGTCAACGGAAGCCCAAACCGTAAATGCTCCCAAAAGCTTAATTTATAGCCTAATTTAGCCGCAGCTTCCACGGTAATTAAATTTGCTACCGCTCCAAACAAAGTTAAGTTACCAGCCAGGGTCGAGCTTGCTGCAAGCAGTAGCCAAGAGCGGGGATCATCACGGGAGATTAATGGAGCGAGCAAAAGTACTGCGTATGAGAGGTTAGCATTAACCACCATCATACTCAACAAAAAAATAATAGTGCTGGGATCAATAGCTTGCCATGCTTCTTGAACATTTAGCACACCCAGAGCAATTAAAAATGATGATCCCACCAAAGCGATAGTAGCCCGGTTCATGCGTAAACCTGGAATATAGCCCAATGCTAACCCCAAGTAAGTCAGCGCTAAGACTGTAGATAGCTATTTTTTGTAAAATCACGAATTTTGCCGATTATTTGGCTGGTAGTTCGCATTGCGTCGGGCACAAAACCTGGAACTCTTTCGTCTAATCATTTATCCAAGTGTTCGCGATTCGGAACCCATCATCAGAGGAAGCATCAAAAGCCCAGAGTATCAGACATTACTCACTTTTGACCTCCCCCCAAGTCTCATCTCATGAGATATTACTGAAACCGAACCCCATACCAGTATTTTTAGCTATTGCAAACTCATCCTTAAAAATTCTTTACACATTTTTTCCTAGATGTGTTATATATATCTATCTAGAGGTAGATGTGTTTATTACAATTTAAATTAGTTGAAGCTAGTAACAAGTTATCAACAAGATTGAGCGAGCCTACTACCCATTAGATGGAAATTGCAGTTAACTGGACGTAGTAATATCCAGTACATCACTCAAGTGGCTACTTAATCATCAGAATGCATCTGAAAAGCGCAAAGATTCTTCCGGGAGAGCCGATAAACGATTTGTAAATTTCCATCGGACAGTAAACCAGCCTCAACTATCTAGAGGAGTCTTTCATGAAGGTATTCGACAATACCACCAACAAAATTTTCTTCTCCAGCTGGGTTTCCGTAGGTCAAGCGGACGCACCTGCTTCTAGTCTCACTCCACAAAACAATAGTTTTTCCAAACCGCGTTTCGACATTTTTCGACCTCTTAAACGTTGGATAGAAAACATTCAAGTTCGCGATCGCAAATTAGCTCACCGCGTATCAAAGCTAATTCCGGCTCAATGTCCTTTTGAGCGAGACGTGAAATTGTTTGGTAAAAAGCTGTTTCACATACCCCCCATGTGCAAACTGAACCCTTTATACGAAGAATTTGTCGGCTTACGTTTCCGAGCGTTGTGTTACTTAGCCGACGAATGTGGAGAAGATATCTCCCAGTATTGTTAACTCAGAACTAAATATCATTTTTTCTGCCATTTTTGAATCGCGTCTTGAGCTTTATTATAAGCGCTAGTGCCCTCTGGAACTAAAGTCGCGGTACTAATGGCAGATTTGAGGTCTCCACCAGCAGCGCGAGCATTGGCGATATCTAAAATTTGTAGGCTCCACTGATTAATAGACTTCTGTGCTAATTCATAACCAGCTTCACCCTGTGGTACTCTTTTTGCTACCTCGATAGCCCGATTATAAGTAGAAGCTTGGCGAGGTCTAACTAAAGCAGTAGCCGCATCAATAAGGGTTTTATTGCTAAGAAACTGCTTAGCACTTGGTCGCCATTGATTTATAGCTTCTTGTGCTTGCTGATACAAAGGGTCTTCCCTTGTAAGCAGCTGAGCCGCAGCGATAGCTTGAGGAAACTGTCCTTGCTTCATACGCTCCTCAGCTAAATCTAAAATCATCCGACTCCAAACCTGAATATTTTCTTGAGCTTGTTCATAGCCACGCACACCCGGTTTAATTCTTCGTGCTTGAGCGATAGCTTCACTTAAGTCATTTGCTTGATTTGGATTTTTGGACATTTTTGCTAACTCAGCCAACGCTCGTTTTTCCTGTTGTGGCTGGACAGTAGAGGCTGGAAGCTGATTTTCTTGTCTATTATTATCTTGCCTATTATTATCTTGAGAATTACTGTCTTGTCTATTATTATCTTGCCTATTATTATCTTGAGAATTACTGTCTTGTCTATTATTATCTTGCCTATTATTATCTTGAGAATTATTTCCACCTGTGGATGATGATGGTCTTCTTTGTGGGGTCGTGGAATTAGGAACCCTCCTCACAGTCCTTCGATTTTCATTTGTAGTTGTATTGGGAGATGCTTGAAATTGTTCGGTATCTCTGGAAGCAGTCAAATTGCGGAACATAAATGCGACGATTAAGCTAAGGAACATCATCCCAGCCCCTAACCACAACAAAAGGTTTTTTCCTGATGACGCACTTGTAACCTTTTTCTCTTCTTGTTTATTTGTAGCTTTATCAGGAACTGCACTTTCGCTTTTAGGCTCTTTTACGGACGATAATTCAGACGAAGAAAAGGAAGAAGGGGGAGTTGGGAGTGGTTGGGGGACTTCTCCTTGTTGTTTTTGTGCTTCTGTTCCGGAAATCATAGGACTTTCCGTAAGCTTAGGAGCAGCTTGTGACTCACCTAAGAAAATAACTTCCTCTGCTGGAGGAGGAGTTACCAGCGGCTGACGATTTGGTTGATTCTTTTCCGCTAAACGCAATTTCGGCAAAATTACTTGTTCGCTGTTAGGAATAGCAATAGCAGGATTTTGTGTAGGACGCCAATGATGCTGACATAATTCAGGAATGCGAGTACTGAGGTAATTTGCTAACTGTCCCACAGTATTAGCATTTTGGGAGCGTAAAGCTTCTATTAGCGCTGCGGTAAAAAAACCATGACCCAGTTCGCTACTTTCATAAGAAAATTGTTCAGATTGACAGGAAAGTATTGTCGGTACTGGTAGTTCTTTTGCGACTTCCAGAGTTTCTTTTCCCACATAGGCATTCGCTTGAGTACCAAACGCACGATTAATATCTAGCAACACCAAAATATCAGTTCGCGCAACCTGCAAACTTTGTAACAGTCCTCGTATATCGATACCAGTTGTCACCACCAAATCGGGGTGTCCTTCAACAGGCATTAAATAATCTTGTCCGTCCTGGTTAACCCCATATCCACTAAAGAAAAACCAAACTTGGTCATGGGGTTGCCAACTCTTTGCAGCTAAATTTTCCAACAGCAAAAGAATATTTTCTTTAGTTGGATAAGTAGACATATCAGCAAAGGTTGGTGAAGTATCAGTCATTAGCACGCATTGTTCTGGCAAAAAACCTACTTCACTCACCAAATATTCCTTTAGAGCCTCAGCATCCGCTTGGGCGCAACCTAAAGGTTGAAAGAATTGGTATTGATTTATTCCTATTGCGACCGCCCAGTTATTTGTCATGTGTAGGTTGTCAGTTGTCAGTTGTCGGTTGTCGGTTGACGGTTGTCGGTTGACGGTTGTCGGTTGACGGTTGTCGGTTGTCAGTTATTATCCCCTACTCCCCACTCCCCAAATTACTGTTGGCTTTAGGGAGGAAACAAAGTTATACCTGTGTCTATTAGCCTAGGTAATTTTCATCGTTATTCTAATGAAGCGTCATTTTAATCACTCATTTAACACAGAAATTACTAGCACACAGTCCCTACTTCCAGGTCATCACTAAGGAGCCATAGACCATGAGCAATAGCAGTTCTTATCAATCTTTAAGCATAATTCAGTTTCTTGTTAAAAATCGGTTCAAAACGATAATTCCATTTATGCCATTAATTGTCCACCCTGGTCGGATAGCAGCAGGCGCAATGTTGCTAGCAACAGCAATTCCTTTATGGTTCTTAACAGAAGCAGTCGCCCCTCAAGTTGTGCGAGCTTATACCGCTACTGCGGATTTGGCAATCGACCGTTTACCAGGAGAAAACTACGAAACCCTTCTCAGACGCTCAGAAGCAGCAGCGAGAGCAGCAGTACAGCGAAGCTTTGACCAAGATATTTTGGCTACAGACGTGTCCGTTATGGTTTCCGTACAAAATTATGGAGCAGTAGCACCAGTTTTAGAATTAACAGTAAGTCGTCAGGAATGGCGTACCCGTCCAGACCCCCAACGTTGGGCAACTTATTTTAGGTCATCACGCGAATTACTATATTTTGGAGAAAATACAACAAATTCTCCTACAGCGAACCAAACAACACCAGGTGCTGCAAATTCTCCTTTTTCTCCACCAAATACTCCAAATGACAGCGCATCACCACAGCCAAATAATACAACCCCAGCATCATCTGGACTTCCTGACCCAAACACCACGCGACAACCAACAGGAGTTCCACCTTCTTCTGTACCGGCACCCCCACCACTCGGTCGTTGATAGCTTAGAATAATAAGGTTGTCAAAAATTGCGATATCCGCTATGGCAGTTCCAAAGAAGAAAACATCTAAATCTAAACGCGATAAACGTCGAGCCACCTGGAGACATAAAGCCGAAATACAAGCTAAGAAAGCTCTTTCCCTAGGCAAGTCGATTTTGACCGGACGTTCCACTTTTGTCTATCCATCTGCAGAAGAAGAAGACGAAGAGTAATTGGTGTGAATGGGTAATTGGTAATTGGTAATTGGTAATTGGTAATTGGTAATTGGTAATTGGTAATTGGTAATTGCTGATTGCTGATTACACTATTCCCTATTCCCCACTCCCCATTCCCCATTCCCCACTCCCCACTCCCCATTCCCCACTCCCTACTCCCCACTCCCCATTCCCCACTCCCTTATAATTAAAGTATCTTCAGAAAATTTATTGAAACTTTAACAATGCTAGGAAAATTTTTTCAGAAACCTTCAAACGAAGAGGGGGAAAGGGTTCCTAACGGTCAATATTTGACTAAAGGGTTCCCGATAATGACCTATGGAAAAGCTCCTCGAATAAGCATTGACCAATGGGAATTTAAGGTTTGGGGTTTGGCTACACCCAAAATTTTTAAGTGGGATGACTTTATGGCTTTGCCCCAGCACGAATTCACAGCTGATTTCCACTGTGTAACTCGCTGGTCTAAACTCGATGTTAAATGGACTGGGATAAAAGTAACTGACTTCATGAAATTAATTGAAGTCGATTCAAAAGCAGCCCATGTGATGGAACACTGCTACGGTGATTACACCACTAATATTCCTATAGAAGATTTTCTTAAAGAAGAAAATTTTTTTGCTTTTAAATTATTTGGGGAAGAGCTACCAGCTGAACATGGTGGACCGATGCGATTGGTTGTTCCTCACCTTTACGCTTGGAAAAGTGCCAAGTGGATTAATGGTTTGGAGTTCCTACAAAAACAAGAACTTGGTTTTTGGGAGCGTAATGGTTACCACCATCGGGGTGAACCTTTTGCTGAAGAGCGATATAGCGTGTATTAGTATAGGAAAAAAACCTCACCCCCCAACCCGAAAGAACGGGGGTGGGTTTTTTTGTGTTGGGGGTAGGGTTCTTTAACTTAGCCGATAATTTTCTTTACAAAATTCAATTTTGCTAGATTATATGGAGCATACCGCCAGTTGAGGTCAATAAGAAAATTCCTTTGCAACACGCTTTTGTAATGAGAAAAAGTATCAAAACTTTTTTTCCCGTGGTAGCTACCCATACCACTGTCACCGACACCACCAAATGGTAAAGATGAGACACCCACCTGCATTATTGTATCGTTGATACATACTCCCCCAGATGAGGTATCTTGCAAAACTTTTTGTTGGAGAGTTTTGTTATTGGAAAATAAATATAAAGCTAACGGTTTTGGCTTTGAGTTAATAAAGGAAATAGCCTCTTTAATATCACTGTATTCCATGACTGGAAGAATCGGTCCAAAAATTTCTTCCTGCATTATGCTCGCTTCTGGAGAAACATTATCTAGCACTGTTGGCGCTATATAACATTCATCTTGGTTAATTTCTCCACCAATTTTAATATTTCCATCTTCTAAAAATTTTGCAACTCTTTGAAAATGTTTTTGGCTGATTAAACGAGCATAATCAGGACTGCTTTCTGGATTATTTCCATAAAATTCTTTCATACATTTTTCGATAGCATTTAATAAATCTGGCTTAATCTTTTGATTAACTAAAAGATAATCAGGAGCAATACAAGTTTGTCCTGCATTAATAAATTTACCCCAAGTGATGCGTTTGGCTGTATGTTCCAGATTTATATCAGTGTCCACAATACAAGGACTTTTACCACCTAGCTCTAAAGTAACAGGTGTTAAGTGTTTTGCAGCAGCCTCCATGATAATTTTACCAACCGCTGTTCCACCAGTGAAAAATATATGGTCAAATTTTTCCGCTAATAGTTTTTGACTAGTTTCAACTCCACCTTCGACTACTGTAATATAATCTGCATTAAAATATTTAGCGATGATTTCAGCTATAACAGCAGATGTATGAGAAGAAATTTCTGAAGGTTTAATAATAGCGCAATTACCAGCCGCAATCGCACCAACTAAAGGTGAAATAGCTAACTGAAACGGATAATTCCAAGGAGAAATTATTAAAACTACTCCCAGCGGTTCTGGATATATTTTTGCAGAAGCAGGAAGTTGTTCAGGAGGTACAGAGACTTTTTTCGGTTTTACCCAATTATGAATATTTTTTATAGTAAAATCAATTTCCTTTAGCGCAGCAACTTCTAAAGCATAAGCTTCAAATTCTGGTTTTCTTAAGTCAGCTTGTAGCGCTTTGATGACAACTTCTTTATTCTCAAAAACAGCCTGCTTAAGAACTTTTAGTTGAGCAACTCTAAAATCGACATCTTTGGTTTTACCTGTTTGAAAAAAATCGCGTTGTCTTTTAATAATATCAGCAATCGATAATTCGGTAATCATCATATCTCCTCAAAACTCGTAATACCCTATCTTCTTTATTATTTATTTAACTCTCTGCTCCCCACTTTGTAAAGACGCGATAAAGCTCCCCACTCTGTAAAGACGCGATAAAGCTCCCCACTCTGTAAAGACGCGATAAATCGCGTCTCTACCCATCTATTGCTTAATTGGCAAATTCACAGAAAAAAGACTTCCTTTCCCTAACTCTGAATGAATTTCAATCGTACCTTGATGAGCCTCAACAATTCTACGAGAAAGATATAATCCCAGACCACTACCAGAACGCTTGTGACTACCTGGACGAAATCTTTCAAACAGCGTTGCTAGTTGTTCTTTGGCTATCCCTTGACCTGTATCAGCTATTTCTACAGTCATCTTGTTATGAGAATCATCAGGTGGGAAAAGACGTAAGGTCACCGAACCGCTATCAGTAAATTTGATAGCATTTCCCACTAAGTTAGTAAAAAGCCTATGCAATTCTAAACGGTCACCCAAAATTGTATTGGTGGTGGATAATTCCCCAGAATATTCCAAAGTGAGAGATAACTTTTTTTCTTCAGCTAAGGGAGTCAACTCTCCGGTTACATCTTCAAGCAGTTGGTACAAATTTACGGGGAAAAAAGCCAGAGTTTTACGACCAGCTTCAAAGCGGTAAACTTCCAACAAAGTATTTACCATAGCCAGCAAATTACTGTTGCTACGAGCCATGATATGAATAACTTCGTTCATTTGTGACGATAACTCACCCAAAGCACCCTGCTGAAACAGAATTAACATTCTATCTGCGGCTACAAGGGGTGTACGTAAATCGTGGGTGAGACGGGATACAAAATCTTCTCGCTGACGGGCAATTTCATCTCGTTCATCTATACTGTGTTTTAGACGTAGCAAAGAACGTACACGCGCTAGCAATTCATCTACAGTTACTGGTTTGCGAATAAAGTCATCGGCGCCTAAATCTAACCCCTGAGCGACACTGGCGGTATCGTGAGCAGTAATTAACAAAATAGGGATAAACGACAATTCCTTATTTTCCCTGATACGCTTGGTTACCTCGTAACCATCCATTCCCGGCATCATTAAATCTAGCAACACCAAATCAAAGGAAGATTCAGCTATTCTTGCCAATGCTGTTGGTCCATTTTCTGCTGTAGTGATGGTATAGCCTTCTTCCTCCAAAATAGTTTTGATTAAAAACACGTTATCGGGGGAATCGTCTACAACTAGAATTTTGTCGGAGGAAGAGGATGGTGGATTCATTAAGGGATAAGGTATCAATAAAAAATTATTTGTTTTGCAGTTACAGCAGAACTTACAGCAATGGGTATCCCTATTTTGGCATCATTTTCCATTATTACTTCCCACTTAAGAAAGATTATTTTCGGCTTAGTGGTATAAAATCACTACATATTATCTTAGTAGCTTCAACTAGAATTTACTTTCCTGAGAATAAATTCTCAAATACAGACAAATGTAGAGACGTTACATGTAACGTCTCTACATTTAGAAAGGTGTAGAAATTCAAGCAGCTACACCTCTGGACAAAAATTATTCTCTCAGACCTTTTTATGTATCCATATTTTCGTCGATAAGTTGTTGAAACTCTTCGATGGAGTTAGTTGTAATCGCATTTGTGAAAAGTCTGTCCAGCAGAGGGGTATCATTTATAGTATTGATAAGGTTCACTATTCGCTCTGGAACTCCTCCAAAGCGCGTTTGTATGATTTTAATTACATCCTCTCGTTTTCCTTCTTGCTTTCCTTCTTGCTTTCCTTCTTGCTTCGCTAATCGTTCAATGCTGGTTACATAACGCATTTTTTTGCTAACCTCCTTGTCGTTTTTCAGTTCCGTTTTAAAACTATTTGCCAAATCCTCAGGTAAGAACATAACCCAATCTATAAACCGAAATAACCCTTTAACCTCTTTCCGGCTATATCCTTTTTTGAACAACATTTTGACTAAGGTTAATTTCCAATGTAACCGACTTTCCAGGTTTAGGTTTGTCCCTTTGGTTCGTAGATGCGCCATTACTACCATCCCAAAAGGATTGCTAGTTTGTTCTAAGCTATCCCACTGTCCCTCATAATCCAAAAGCTTAACTATGGGAAATTGTAAACTAGCGCAACACCCAGCCAGCGAAGACTCGTAGCGATTTGGTCGCCAATTTACCCCTTCGTCGGCTAAAACAGCTAAACTGATGACCCGTTTTTTATGGCGGTCAAATAGTCGGTAGTTATAAATGTACATACGCTCAGCAAAGTCCTTGTCATAATATCCTTGGACTTCTACGTGAACTATTATCCAAGCTTCTTCACCATTTTTCAGCCAAACCTTGGCGACTTTATCGACTAAGCGCTTGCCAATTTCTGCATCTGGTTCTAGTTGCTGTAGTTCTGAGTCGAGAAATTCGTAGGGTTGTTCTCGTTCCCAGTCGATAACAGCGTAAGCTTCGGGAAAAAAGAATTCTAAAAAGCTAGGGAAGAAGTCCTCGATAATTTCTTTCCAAGGACTATCGTAATCGCTACGTTGCTCAGTCATCTGATTGGAAATTATGTGGTGTTTTAAAAATCACGATTTCGGTTCAATCGCATCTACTCTATAAGATGTTGTAAAGATATTAGAAGCTGTTACACAAGCTTATATATCCCCTCAGTCATAATTTTATTTCAGTAATAATAATTAAATCATGTGAGTCAAAATTTTTGAAGACTTGATGGAAATATTTATGAATATTTACTGATGAAAAAGGTGTAGATATCAAGCATCTACACCTCTGTTTAAAAGTAATTTTTCTTGTCGTTTCCCTGCTCTGCTTTAAAATTATTTACTAATTCTACTGATGTGATTTTTCTAACATAGATTCAACAGATATTTGTTGCATAAGGTAATTGGTATATAGCCACAATACAAGCGTATTATATTTGCCTTGTTGCTGCTAGTCAACCAGTTTAAATAGACCCAAAAAATACAAAACAATATTTGTGTCTAATAAAAATAGAGGCAAAGTTAACTCCATTCTTCCCTAACTTGTTGTTGGAATTCTAAAGGGTCTTGGCTGAGTTTAATGATTCCTGAATATTGGTTAATATCAAAATGATTATTTTCTTGTATTTGTGAAGCTTCCAAAACCTGCTCAATTTTTTCCCAATCTTGGTAATCAATTAAAACTCCGACCGGGCGCATTTGTTCATCAGTCACAATTCTTTTCTTAAAAGGTAGCATAATTCTTTGGTCTTAATATAAGAATCAACATCCTCATTATAGTTTATTCATCTAAAACTTATAAGCTTATCAGCTAATTATTCCAGAAAAGAACTAACCCCCATAAATCTAGAGTTTTATTAACAGAGTAGAAGCCAACAAAGTCAAATCAAAATTTACACACCTCCTTATCTTCTCTAACTTAGCCTCTACCCTCTAGGAAAAACTCCATACGCAGCATCGCACGTAATCGGCATGTTTGTTAATTACATAATTAGAAATTATGCTGCATAAAAATTACGCCTCAGGTTCAATACCAGCATCTCTCAGTTGTTGTAACAACCTTTCCGCACGCTGACTTTGCTCATTAGCTCGTTGACGTTCAGCCTCCGCACGCTGACGTTCAAGTGCTGCCGCTTCCGAACCCCACAGCAATAATTGGCCATTTTCATCCCACCACCGCAACCAGTAGCCATTTCGATTTTCTCTGTTACCTTGCCAAACACCCAAAAAAAGGTTCATCTGGGCTATCCAGTAGCGATTATTCTCATCCGGGGTTTGAAGTTCATAATTTCCTAAATCATCTAACTTATAGACTTCCAACACCCCAGTACTAGGCTCAAAAATTCCATAATTAGGAACTTTTAAAACTTGTTCATAGAAAAACCACTTTCCTGGTGGATAAGTCGGTTTACTCGAATACTCTGTGCCTTCAGTATCGGAAATAAACTCCATCACGATAACAGGAATATCCCCTTGCAATCGTGGTGTATAACTGCGGGTCACCTCGTCTCGTGGAACTCGAATCAAAGGTACATAACCCCAGTCAGGAGCTTTTACCACAACCTGTTGATTCAGAGTGGCACAAATACCATAGTTTGTTGTAGTTAAAGCTGCTTCAGGTAATTTACCAGCAATTTCTAAGCTTTCGGTTAACGCCGCAGCAAGAGGTGGTTGATTAATATTATCCACAGGTTCGTCATCTAAAACAAAATCATCAGGTAACTTTTCCCAGGTAATTTCATAGCCAGAGGAATGGGCTAACATAAAAAATACGATAACTATTTACTTAAAATGCAAAGAATCAATACTTTGATTCTAACTTTTTATCTTTCTTCTCTTGGCTCCCTTGGCTCCTACCCTGCGGGAAAACCTCCGGTTTATGGCGGTTCGTCATCAAACTTAACATCAAAACAAAAAATACCTTTGAGCCATAGGTAAAACCGTAGCAGGCTCACAAATCAACAATTCCCCATCCGCTCTCACCTCATAAGTTTCCGGGTCAACCTCCATACGCGGCATAGCATCATTTAACTTCATATCCCGCTTACTTAACTGACGAATTCCAGAAACAGCAACAGCCTGTTTTTTCAACTTTAATTGCTTAGGAATATCTCTTTTCAAAGCCACCTTAGAAACAAAAGTTAACGAAGTAGCATGTCTCGCACCAGCAAAACTACCAAACATAGGACGCATATGCACAGGTTGAGGAGTAGGAATACTAGCATTAGCATCCCCCATCTGCGACCAAGCAATCATTCCCCCCTTAATCACAATCTCCGGTTTCACACCAAAAAACGCCGGACGCCATAAACACAAATCAGCCAGCTTCCCCTCTTCCACAGAACCCACATACTCAGAAATCCCATGCGTAATAGCCGGATTTATAGTGTACTTAGCAACATATCTCTTAGCCCGAAAATTATCATTATCCATTACATCCGTTGCTAATCCATTGCTGCCACGCTGCACCTTCATTTTATGTGCCGTTTGCCAAGTACGAATAATAACCTCACCAACCCGTCCCATAGCCTGCGAGTCAGAAGAAATCATACTAAAAGCACCCAAATCGTGCAAAATATCCTCAGCCGCAATAGTTTCTCGACGAATACGCGACTCAGCAAACGCTACATCCTCAGCAATTCCTGGGTCAAGGTGATGACAAACCATCAACATATCCAGGTGTTCATCCAAAGTATTTACCGTATAAGGACGAGTAGGATTAGTAGAAGACGGTAAAACATTAGCCTCACCACACACCTTAATAATGTCCGGAGCATGTCCACCCCCAGCACCCTCAGTGTGGTAAGTATGAATAACCCGGTTCTTAAAAGCAGCAATAGTATCTTCTACAAACCCCGCTTCATTCAGAGTATCCGTGTGAATTGCCACTTGTACATCATAATCATCGGCAACACTCAAACAAGTATCAATTGTCGCGGGAGTAGTACCCCAATCTTCATGTAACTTTAACCCCATAGCCCCAGCTTCCACCTGTTCCACCAGCCCCTGAGGTTGACTAGTATTACCTTTCCCAAGAAATCCCAAATTCACAGGGAAAGCATCAGCAGCTTGCAGCATTCGGTACATATTCCAAGCACCAGGAGTGCAAGTTGTCGCATTAGTACCTGTCGCTGGACCAGTACCACCACCAATCATCGTAGTAATTCCCGATGCAATAGCCACCTCAATTTGTTGGGGACAAATAAAGTGAATATGGGTATCGATACCACCAGCGGTGAGAATCATTCCCTCCCCAGCCAAAGCCTCAGTACCCGGGCCAATAATAATATCTATATTATTTTGAATATAAGGATTTCCAGCCTTACCAACTTTAAAAATCTTGCCATCTTTAATACCAATATCCGCTTTGACAACACCCCACCAATCGAGAATCAAAGCATTAGTAATTACCAAATCAACCGCACCATCATTATTAGAAATTGGCGACTGTCCCATCCCATCGCGGATAACTTTTCCACCACCGAATTTGACCTCATCACCGTAGACTGTCAAATCCCGTTCGACCTCAATAAATAATTCCGTATCAGCAAGTCTAACTTTATCGCCAACCGTCGGACCAAAAGTTTCCGCATAAGCTTGACGAGACATTCTATAACTCATTTATGTCACCCTGGTTAAATAAAGGAAGAGGAAAAAGGAAGAGAATAAATTAAGCTGTTCCACATTTTATTTGCATAGACAGGCGGGCAAGGATGCCCACCCCACAAGATTTAAATAGGTTTAAATTATGCAGTTTAAATGTGTTTTAGCTGAATATTGAAAAAATTAACGTTTATGTTTGTTTTTCCCCTTATCCTTACTTTTCTCTTTATCTTTCTTTGATTCATGCTCTTGTTTACCATCCAAAGAACCATTAACCAAACCATTAAACCCGTAAACTTCACGACTTCCAACAAGGGCTACTAGAGTAACCTCTTTTTCATCCCCAGGTTCAAACCTAACCGCAGTACCAGCAGGAATATCAAGACGCATTCCCCGCGCATTTTCTCTATCAAATTGTAAAGCCTTGTTAACTTCAAAAAAGTGAAAATGCGAACCCACTTGAATCGGTCTATCCCCACTATTTGCAACCTGCAATTTCACAGTTAGACGACCAGCATTTAATTCAATATCACCGGACGGTGTAATAATTTCCCCAGGAATCATAATTTGTTGACTGTTGACTGTTGACTGTTGACTGTTGACTGATAGCTTTATAGGGTTTCTCAGTTGAGTGAAGTACTAATTAAATGAGAGAAAATCTTGTGGGGTGGGCATCCTTGCCCGCCCTGTTATATATGTAATGTACTTACTTTTATCTAGTTGGATTATGAACAGTAACTCACTTAGTTCCACCAGGGAAAGTCCTGTGTACTTACTTTTACCTAATTGGGTTATGGACAGTAACTAACTTAGTTCCATCAGGGAAAGTCGCCTCCACCTGCACTTCATGTAACATTTCCGCAATTCCCTCCATCACATCATCTCGCGACAACAAACCAGTCCCATAACTCATCAACTCCCCCACCGTACGTCCATCTCGCGCACCCTCCAAAATACCAGCAGAAATATACGCCACCGCTTCCGGATAATTCAACTTCAACCCCCTATTCTTACGCCTTTCCGCAAGCAAAGCAGCAGTAAAAATCAACAACTTATCTTTTTCCTGTGGCGTTAATAGCATTTCCTCTTCTTCCTTTCAGTCTTTGCTAACTTTTCCTTCGCGTCCTTAGCTACTTCGTGGTTAAACCTGCCAAACCCTAGGCACAGAACTTCCACGACCCAAAAAAGACATACGCAGTAATAGCCATACACTGATAAACCAGTTTCTCACTTCAGAGGTAGAAAAACCACGATATCTACACAAAAGTCCATGTTCTAAACAAGTAACTCCAAATTCTCCTTCACCCTGTAACAAATTACGAGCTTTTTCAACAATTTCTGAAGAAACATTACAGCCTATCCAAACAAAACTGCCAGTAATTGGTTTACCAGACAAACCATAAGCACTCGCAAAAACCTCTTCCCTACCTGGTAACCATTGCCTATCAATCCACAAAGGAACACCAAGTCGCCAAATTTCCGTATTACTACGCCAATCTCCACTAACAAATTTTTCACCCCTAGCGCTGCGACCAAATCGAGTAATTTCCCAGCCTAAAAATGTAGCATTTGCTGCTAACTCAACTCGTAAATCTTGACGATAGATAGCATCATTAAAAATAATTGTTTCTTGCGGTAACCACTCTAAACACCCACCAGAATCAATTTTTATTTCAATCTTTTGCTTCGCTTGCAAACCGTTACTCCTGTAAATTTTACTAGCAGCAGCTGTTGTAATTAATGCTTGAGAATTAGCTTGTAGATGAAAATTAGAAGAAAGACGGTCACCTCCTACAACACCCCCAGCAGTATGTAAAATCACGCTATGACATATTTTTTCTCCTTCTGGGTAAAATGGACGCTGTACCTTTAACGGTGCTTTGCTTTCATTTGTTATTAATTGTGTTGAATTGTGTCGAGAGGCATACACTAAATTTAGCTTTCCATGCCAGCTATTTGTAGATTCGACTGCTGTTTGATTATTAAGATTCATGGTAATTCAAGATGATTTTTTCGCCAAAATTACATAATCATCTAATGTATAGCTAGATTGGTGTTTTTGAGCTAGGTACTTTTGAAGAAGAGGACTAATACATTTTTGGGTTGGCAATTCTTCCTTAGCAAATTTTGCGAACTCAGCACCTCCAAGAGGTTTTCTAAATTCTGTTGATGTCAGATACTTGTACCAAACTAACTCTAACCCTAATTCGCTTATAAATTTTTTTACTACCTTTTTTTCCTGTTCAATATCTTCGGTCAGATACCCGTCATAAATTCTAAATAATTTCTTATCTTGTATGACTAGTAAAACATAGCCATCATGTTTTAAACAAAAATTAAATATTTTCTTATAGTTATTATGTGCTTTGCTTCTATTAACAGAATCTGTAAAAAAACAATGGGAAACTATAACAAAATCAAAGAAATTTTTGGGAATATTTTTATCTGAAGGGTCATATGCCAAAATATCCTCAGTAACAAAACGATAAAAAGTATTGATAGGTGTTTGACGAGATTCTATATGTCGTCTCCAAAACTGTAACCCTCGATATTGAAAAGCATCTTGTTTTTCTAAAGAAAAGTATGAAATATGTATTTGTGGAAGATGGAAAAAATTAGCTGTTTCTAGAAATAAAGCCAAGCTATAAGCAACAGTACCAGGACCTGCTGCAATATCAAGAATATTCACTTTACTTGGTAGTAGTCCAGCTTGATAAATAAAAAACCAAGCTAAATAAACACAGTAAACATTTTCTAAAAAAAATTTCATAAAGTAAACATGTGGAGTCAGACTAAAACGATAGTCTGGGTCTTTCCCTACTTTTAAGGCATTAATATCCTCCAACGCATCTTCTAATTTAATTACTAACTTTTCATTTGGTATTCTACTAAATTCTTCTTGAATAAATTCAACAAGCTCGGCTTCCAAATCATCAAAAACATCTCTATCAATTCCAGTACATTGGAGCTTATTTTCATCATGCTCTATCAAGTTAAATTTTTCATATATAAATTCAATCAATTTTATATCTGGCTTAAGTAAAAAAAAATCTTGCTGTAATACTTCGCTGAGTTTGGCATTTAAATTAGCTGTCTCTTTTTTATATTGCTGGGTATAACTTTCAAACTGACGTTTATCCCGAAAAAGTTTTTCTAGCCAGGATAATTTTGCACCGGATTTTTGAATTTCCTGTAAAATTTTCCCTGCAAGTTTTGTATCACCTTGCATCAAAGCAAACTTAAATTGCTGACTTCTAACCCAATTAATAATAATATTACTCATAACTAAAGCCATTTTTCCCTTCTTTGATTTCTACTCCAGGAAGGGAAACTATTAATTTTTCTTTAAACTTTATATAGCTTATTCTTTCTGAGTCATACCACCAAGCGTATTTTCGCTTAATATCTTGCGCTTCTTCTCTAGTTGATGCCACCAAAGAACGGTTTTGGCTAGGGTGGAAATCCTGAATTACAATTCTATCGGCAATTTTTAGCTTCTGAATGAAAAAATCTTCGTCATCAGGTAAAGTCGGAAGCAAAGGTGTAATAGTAATCGATACTTTGGGGACAAAACCTTTTAAACAGTCAATACTTTCTTTGATTTTTTTGATAGCATTTAGTCTGGCTTTGATACTAGGAGAACGAGGTTCAAAATCTCTTCTTACAGATTCGCTACCAGTTGGAACACTCATATTAACCCGCAAATGTTGAAAACGCTGTAAAATATCAATATCTCTTGTGATAATTGGACTGCGAGTTTGAATTACGAGAGTTGGACAATAAGGGTACATAACCTCTAACAAAGAACGAGTTAACATATGTTTAGACTCTATCGGTTGATAAGGGTCTGTCACACTACTCATATAAATTGTTGGAGACTTATTTGGATTTTTTTTGAACCATTTTTCTAACTCTTTTTCTAAAATATCTACACCATTTTCTTTAATAATTACCCACTTACCCCAATCTTTTTCCATTTGCGAATTTGGACTAAATGCCGCAGCATAACAATAACTACATCCATATTGACAACCTCGATAAGGATTAAGAGTAAAATCATAACCAGCCATAAAACCACTGGCTTTTGTTAGTAATGATTTTGTATTTTGAGCATAAACATTGGTATCACCAAATTTTTCTGTGACTAATTTATTTGGTGTGTTTTTGCAATAAGTTTCATACTGTAGTTTCGGCATTTTTTCACTCTTGCAATCTCAGGGTCTATTTTGCAGTTTACCGTACCCTGAAATTGCAGAATTTGAAATTTCCGCAATATAAACATTAAAGTTTATTTATTATACATTTTTGCTATGTCATAAATACCACAAAAATGTAGAGACTATATTGATACTGTCTCTACTATAGCGGTTCCCAGTGTAGTAAAGTACATATTAAATTAGTAAAGTATTGTGGGGTGGGCATCCCTGCCTGCCCTTGTGTGCCTCACCAGAGTAGGAATTGCTATATATAGGTATAGCGTTTACAGCAAAACACTACTGGCAAGGTTTAAACTAGTGCGATAAACCATATAAACTAACCCTTGTTCATCCTTAAATTGATTGTATAAATTTTCCAACCCAGCTATTAGTTGATTGTATCCTTCTCCTTCACGTGGGAGATAAGAAACGCTCCTCGCACGTCCAATAAGTCCTGCTAAATCTAATTCTTGTCGATAATCAAACCAATATTCACGAAAATTAACAAAATGAGGACTTTCTAAAAGTGGTTCAACTTTCCTTAAACGGGATTCTCCAGGATGTTTATTAGATATTTCCCGTACCAAACTACTATATTCTCTAGTAAAATTATCTTCTTCATCCCTATTATTCCAAACCACCGCTAACCTCCCACCAGGTTTAAGAATGCGACGAAATTCTAATAAACTGGGTTCGTGGTTAAACCAGTGAAATGCTTGAAAAGCAGTAACCAAATCAACCGAAGCATCGGGTAAGTTAGTCGCTTCGGCACTTCCGGAGCGAAATTCCACTCTTGGATGCGCTTCTCCAGCTTCACGCATTGCTGTATTTGGCTCAATTGCAATAACTCGCACACCTTTTTCCGCTATTAGACGCGAAGAAATTCCTGTTCCTGCACCAATATCTACCGCTAAAAGTTGGGATGGTGTAGCTAAGCCTTCCAGAATTTTATCAATAAGTTCTTCTGGATAACTGGGTCTAGCCTTAACATAATCTTCCACCCTGTCAGAAAATCGATTTAGTGGGTTCAGGGTGTGTAAGGGGGTTGCCTCTGGAATAATTTCGCTCATATTTATAGCATTTCACCCGCTAATTTATTTAATGCTAAAAAATTATTTTACCTCCGCCAAGTGTACGCTAGTGCGATAAATTAAATAAACTAAACCATTCTCATCGCCAAAATGTTCGCACAAATCCTGTAATTGGGAAAAGATTTGTTGTTGTACCTCAGCTTCATTAGGAAACCAAGAAATACTTTTAACAAGACCAATTAATTTTGGTAAATCAAACTCCCGTTTATGAAAAAAACTTTGACTTATAAAATTATTAAACAAAGAACTTTCTTGAAGTGGTTTAACAGCAGTCCAAAGTTGCTCCGGTGTAGAATTATCAGATACGCTACGAACTAAGCGTTTATAACTTGCAGAAAATTCATCATTTAAATCTAAATCATTCCATACTAGGGCTAACCTCCCATCTGGTTTCAAAATACGCTTGAATTCTAATAAACTTGATTCCGCATTAAACCAGTGAAAAGCTTGAAAACTTGTTACTAAATCAACCGAAGCATCTGGTAAATTAGTTGATTCAGCCGTTCCATCCTTAAATTCTACAGACGAAGTACCAGCATTTCGCATTGCTGCATTTGGCTCAATCGCGATTACACTGATACCTTTCTTTTCCAATAAACTTGAAGAAATACCTGTCCCAGCACCAATATCTGCCGCTAAAATTTTTTCTTTTACTGTTAATCTATCAAGAATAAAATCAATTGCAGCTTGTGGATAACCTGGACGGTATTTTGTGTAACCTGTTGCTCTGTCCGAGAAGCGAGGTAGATAATTCATTATAATAAGGATGATAAAAAGCTATATTATAAGAGTTAACTTCAAATATACCGCAATGGAAAAATTCCTCAACATCAATATTGAAAAATTACCAGAAGGAGTTTATCTCGCAACATCTGAAGAGCTTCAAGGTTTAGTCGCTCAGGGACGTACAGTTGCGGAAACTTTAGAAATAGCTCGTGATGTAGCACGTAAGTTATTGAAAGCACAGCTTTTTTGTGTTGAAATCAAAGATGCCTATGTCCACAGTCAAGGAAGTTTTTGGAAATTACCATATAAACAGGAAGTTCAAAACAACTAGCAATATAGCAAATTACTTAAGCAAATAGTTAAGGTGAAAGTAAGATGACTAGCAAAGAATTATTAATCCAAGAAATTGAGTCTTTACCATCAGAGCTACTAACCCAAGCTCTAGACTTTATTCGTTTTATTAAAGTCAGTCACTCACAAAAAGAGTTAAAGACTGACAACACTTCCAATTCAGGTAACGTGCCACAATCAGAGAAAAATCCTTACCCATTACGTGGTAAAGTTCTTTATTATGAAGACCCAACTGAACCTGTTGCATTAGAGGATTGGGAATTTTTACAATGATTGTTATTGACACGCATATCTGGGTATGGTGGGTTGACGATAATTCTCTATTGACTAGAAAACATCGTCAGTGGTTGGAAGAGTTTCAATCACAAAGTTTAGGCGTCAGCATCGTCTCATGTTGGGAAGTTGCCAAATTAGTTGAAAAGAATCGTCTAAATTTTTCGTGTTCAATTAGGGAATGGCTGGAAACTGCTCTGGCTTACCCTGGTGTGCGGTTATTAAATTTAACCCTTCCTATAGTTATTGATTCTACACAGTTAACAGGATTTCATAGCGACCCATTTGACCAAATGATTGTCGCAACAGCTAGGATTCAAGGTTGTCCATTATTACAATACCTTCGCCAAAAATAAAGAAGGCTTTCTGTAGTAGAGTTGTTGTTACCACAACCACAACTCGTGCATCCACAGAAAGCCCATGCCAGATATATTAGCATTTTTTTTTACCTTACAATTGGA
>JAESGU010000059.1_pt1 | contig 88183 bp, 85 predicted proteins | sample 9266271 | NCBI WGS metagenome assembly JAESGU01 (sample SAMN15740544, study PRJNA653495) | algae metagenome | isolation source: Scytonematopsis contorta HA4267-MV1 and co-occurring heterotrophs from mud... | place: USA: Palolo Valley Trail, Honolulu, Hawaii | collected 2009-07-25
GGCCCTGCCGGAGCACGAGGCCGAGCTGAAGGGCACGATCGAGAAATTCCGCGCCGAGGAGCTGGAGCACCGCGACATTGGTCTGGCCAACGACGCGGAGCTGACCCCTGGCTACCGGCTGCTGTACGGCGCGATCAAGCGGGGCTGCAAGGCCGCGATCTGGGCCAGCGAGCGGGTATAGGCGGAAGGTCGGGTGCAGAACCGCGTTAACCCATGAATCGCGGTACACCCGTAGGGTGCGTCCAGCAGCAGGCGGGGGCGGGTAGTGGGTGGGAAAATCAAGGACGGCTCGGGCCGGCTGGTGGCCGAGCAGCAGCGTGCGGTCATCGGTGCGCTGGCGGCGCGCGCGCCGGGCAGTATCGCACCCGGCCTGCGCCGGATCTGGAGCGACCTGCTGCTGCTGCGCACCGCCATCGAAAGCAGCCCGCTTTGCGTCACGGTGGCCGACATGACCTTGGCGGACCAGCCGCTGATCTACGTCAATCCTGCCTTCGAGCGCATCACCGGCTACACGCATGACGAGGTGGTGGGGCTGAACTGCCGCTTCCTGCAGGGGCCGGAGACCGACCCTGCCGCCGTCCAGCGCCTGCGCGCGGCGATCGCCGCCGGCGAGCCGGGCGACGTCACGATGCTCAATCACCGGCGCGACGGCAGCGTGTTCCGCAACCGGGTGCTGCTGCAGCCGGTGCGCGGCCAAGCCGGCGAGGTGATCGCGTATGTTGGCCACCAGTTGATGGATGGCGGGCTGACCCTGAACGGCTAGGGCGTTTTCAAGTCAGGCGGAATCGCCTGACGGCAGGGACAAACGCGACCAGCCAGGACCAGGGCGTGTTCACCGCAGGTGAAAGCGCTCGTCGGCAGCTTCGGATCGATCGCAGCCGGTCGGCATTGGCGCGGACAATGGGACGCCGCGGCGGCACCATGCGCTGGCACGGCCGCTCAGCTCTCCAGCTCAGAATCCCAGTACAGGTAGTCCCGCCAGCTCTCGTGCAGGTAGTTGGGCGGGAAGCCCCGGCCATTGTCCTGCAGCTCGAAGGTGGTGGGCTGGCGCGGTGCCTGGCGGGGGTGCATGCCGCATTCGCGCGGCAGGCGCGCCCCCTTGCGCAGATTGCAGCAGCCGCAGGCGGTGACCACGTTCTCCCATGTCGTGCGCCCGCCGCGGCTGCGCGGCACCACGTGGTCGAAGGTCAGGTCCTGCGCCGGCGCGTCGTCGCCGCAATACTGGCACTCGAACCGGTCGCGCAGGAACACGTTGAACCGCGTGAAGGCCGGGCGCCGCGCCGCCGGGATGAATTCCTTCAGCGCGATCACGCTGGGCAGCCGCATGGTCAAGGATGGGCTGCGCACCTCGTGCTCGTATTCGGACAGCACCGACACGCGATCCAGGAACACGGCCTTCACCGCATCCTGCCAAGCCCAGACCGACAGCGGGAAATAGGATAGCGGGCGGAAATCGGCGTTCAGCACAAGCGCGGGGTAATGCGCCGAGTGCGTGCTCCCGGCGCCGGTACTTCCGATGCTGATACTGCCGCCGTCCGGCACACCCGTCCCCTTGCGCTAACCACCGTCCGGTGGCCCGCAGGATGTTGCGGTAGCGATCCTAGCGCACGCAACATCTTGTGCATGGCCGACCGGCAACCGGTTTATGCACAACCCTGTGCCGCGCCGCAAGAAGGCCCGGCATCACGATGGGAACAATCACCGTTCCGTCATGCCGGGCAGCCGCATGCCAGGCAGGCGCATGCCAGGCAGGCGCATGCCAGGCAGCCGGGGTTACGCCGCCAGCACCTGCGAGGCGTTCTTCACCTTGTGCGTCGCGTCATCGGCCTGGCGGGTGGCCGTTGCGATCTCGGCCATGCTGCGCGTGATCTGCCCCACGCCTTCGGCCGCGGTCTGCATGTTCACCGACATCTCGCGCGTCACCACGCCTTGCTCCTCGGCCGCGGCGGCGATCGCGCCGGAGATCGTGTTGACCTGCGCGATGGTGCCGCTGATCGCCTGGATGGCCTGCACCGCGTCGGCGGTGGCGGACTGCACCTGCGCGATCTGGGCGGCGATCTCCTCAGTCGCCTTGCCGGTCTGGGTGGCCAGGCTTTTCACCTCGCCCGCGACCACGGCGAAGCCCTTGCCGGCCGTGCCGGCGCGCGCCGCCTCGATCGTGGCGTTCAGCGCCAGCAGGTTGGTCTGGCTGGCGACGTCGGTGATCAGCTTCACCACCTCGCCGATGCGGGTGGTGGCGGCGACCAGGCTGGCCACCGTGGCGCTGGTGTTGCCGGCCTGCGCCACCGCTTCGCCGGCGATGCGCGACGCATCGGCGGTCTGGCGGCTGATCTCGTTGACCGAGGCCACCAGCTGCTCGGCGCCGGCGGCCACCGACTGCACGTTGGCCGAGGTGCTGGCCGACGCGTCGGCCGCCTGCGCCGCCTGCTGCCGCGCCACCGACAGCGCCGCGGCCACCTGGTCAAGCTCGGCGTTGACGCCCTGGCCGGCGACGATGCGCTGCTGGCGTGCGTGCACCATGGCGGTGATGTCGGTGGCGAATTTCACCACCTTCCGCGGCCTGCCATTGGCATCCAGGATCGGGTTGTAGGATGCCTGGATCCATACCTCGCGCCCGCCCTTGGCCAGGCGGCGGAATTCGCCGGCGAAGAATTCACCCTTGGCCAGCCGCGCCCAGAAGGCCCGGTATTCGGCGCTGTCGCGCATGCCCGGGTCGGCGAACATGCTGTGGTGGCGGCCTTCGACCTCGGCGCGGCCATAGCCCATGGTCGTCAGGAAATTGTCGTTCGCCGACAGGATCGTGCCATCCAGCATGAACTGGATCACCGCCTGCGACCGGTCGATCGCCGCCAGCTGGCCGGCATGGTCGGCCGCCAGCTGCTTGGCCGCGGTGATGTCGGTGGCGAACTTCACCACCTTCGCCGGCTTGCCGCCGCGGCCCAGGATCGGCGTGTATGTCGCCTGGATCCATACCTCGCGCCCGCCCTTGGCCAGGCGGCGGAATTCGGCGGTCTGGAAACGGCCCTGGTTCAACGCCTGCCAGAACGCGGCATAGCCGGGGGCGGTAGCCTCGGCCGGATCGACGAACAGCCGGTGGTGCTGGCCCCTGATCTCGTCCAGCGCATAGCCCATGGCCTGCAGGAACAACTGGTTCGCGGTCAGGATCGTGCCGTCCAGCGCAAATTCGATGATCGCCTGCGACGCGTCCAGCGCCGCCAGCTTGCCGTGCATGTCGTTCTGCGAGGTCCCGTGGAACAGCCGATTGAGCACTGTTGTTCTCCTTTGCCGCTGCGGGCTTGCCTGCCGCATCTCGGTGCGGCCGGGATCGCACGCCGAGCATTGCCGGCTGGTAACCATCAACGTCTTGGCAACACTTCTCGCGGCAAGGTGCAACGTGGCCGCGTGGCCGCGTGGCCGTCAGCCTGGCGGCGTGGCAGACAGGTGCGTGCGCATGAACCGCGCGGCCAGGCCGATGCTGGCCTCGTCAATGCCGTGCTGTAGCCCCGGCACGTAGCGCGCCGTCACCGGCACGCCGGCTTCACGCAGCGCGGCTTCGGCGGCGCGGGTCGCGGCGGCGGGCACCACCGGATCGGCCTCGCCATGCACCAGCAGGGTGGGGCTGCGCGCGGTGGTCTCGCCGGCCAGCGTCTCGGCGCCCAGCAGCGCGCCCGAGAACGCCAGCACCGCGCCCAGCGGGGCGGTGCGGCGGAGGCTTGCGAACAGCGCCGTCATCGCGCCCTGCGAGAACCCCATCACCGCGCAGTCCTTGGCCGCCAGCTTGCGTGCGGACAATTGCTCGTCGAGCCAGGCATTCAGCAGGCCGGCGGCCAGGCGCACGCCGGCTTCCATCTGCTGGGGCGTGCGGTCCCACAGCGCGAACCACTGCCGTCCCATCGGCGCCGCGTCGTACGGGAAGGGCGCATGCGGCGAGGCGAAGGCCGCCTGCGGCAGCACCTGCGCCCAGGCGGGCGCGATGCCGATCAGGTCGTTGCCGTCGGCCCCCACGCCGTGGCACAGCACCACCAGTTGCCTCGCGGGCCCCTGTCGGGGTTCCAGCACCGGGCCATCCAGTTTCACCACGCTGTCCATGGCGGGCAGCGATAGAGGGGCGGACGTGCCCGCGCAACACTGAGCACCGAGGTCACCCGCTTCGCGCCCAGCCCGACCGGGCTTTTGCACCTGGGCCACGCGCATGCAGCTTTGTTCGCGCGCGCCGCCGGCCAGCGCTGCCTGTTGCGGATCGAGGACATCGACACGCAGCGCTGCCGCCCCGGCTTCGCCGCGGCGATCATGGAAGACCTGGCCTGGCTCGGCTTCGCCTGGGACGGGCCCGTGCGGGTGCAGACCGCGCACCTGGCCGAGTACGACGCCGCCCTGGCCACGCTGCGGCGGCGCGGCCTGGTCTATCCGTGCTTCTGCACGCGCGCGTCGATCGCGCGCGAGATCGCGGCTTCGGCCAGTGCTCCCCATGGCCCCGATGGGCCGCTTTATCCCGGCACGTGCCGGCGGCTTGCGGCGCGCGAGCGGCAGGCACGGCTGGATGCCGGCACGCCGCATGCCTGGCGGCTGGATTGCGCGCGGGCGGTGGCCGAGGCGGGGCCCCTTGCGCTGGTCGAATCAGGCGTGGCGATCGCGGCGACGTCGGCGATCTTCGGCGACGTGGTGCTGGGCCGGCGCGACACGCCGGCCAGCTATCATCTGTGCGTGGCGCATGACGACGCGGTGCAGGGCATCACGCTGGTGACCCGCGCCGACGACCTGCGCCCCGCCGCGCATCTGCACCGGCTGCTGCAGGCGCTGCTGGGCTGGCCGGTGCCCGCGTGGCGGCACCACCCGATGCTGCTGGACGCGAGCGGGCAGCGGCTGTCGAAGCGCGATGGTGCTGCGTCGCTCAGCGCCCTGCGCGAAGCGGGGCACACGCCGGCGGCGGTGCGGGCGATGACGGGATTTGCGTGAGCGGGGCAGGGCAGCGCCCTCACCCTGTCCCTCTCCCATTGCATGGGAGAGGGAACCCTGTTGCGGCACCCGCCCTTGCGGTGCCGCGCTGTCGGGTGCTGCCCGAGGGTCTCCTCTCCCATGCAATGGGAGAGGGACAGGGTGAGGGCGCTGCGCCCGGCCCCCCGCCCGCTAAACCCTGACCGCCAGCGCCTCGCTGAGCGTGGCGTGCACCGGCACGCCGATGCTGGGCGGGCGGCCGTCATTGGCGGTGGCGCCGACCAGGGCCAGCGCCACGCCCAGCCGGGCCAGGCGCTGGGCGGCGGCGCGCAGCGCGAAGGCCTCGGCCGCGTCCATCGGCGGTGACAGGCTGAGGTCGAGCATGGCGCGCGAAAAGCCGCGCGCGGCCAAAGCGGGCAGGAAGGCTTCCAGCTCGGCAATCTCGTCGGCGTCGGGCGGCAGGGCAGCGTGCAGCACGGCGATCTTCTGCGCTTCCAGCACGGTCAGTCGGAACCCGATCATGGCCACTGCTCCCTTAACGCGGCGTTTACCACCGCGACCAAGGCAAGCGCGATGCCACGGCGAGCGCCTGCGCAATTCCTTGCCAATTCGTTAACGCCGCCCGCCACCCTGCTGCACGCCGCAGCACGCACCGCTGCGCGCCGCACCAATCGCCCTGACCCCCGCCGCCTGGCCCGCGCTTGCCCGCACGCGCGCGCGTGGTCATGCTGGCATGGACCGCGCGGAAAACCGCGGCAGGAGGCAGAAAACCGGATGGACGGGACCGTTTCCGCGCGCGATGGCGTGCTGCCTGGCTATGACCCCGCGCCCTATCTGTGCGAACTGACGCGCGCCAGGCCCGGCGATGGCGGCGTGCCGGGGCTGGTGTCGCAGCGCCTGGCGGCGATGGACGTGGCCGAGTTGCGCCGCCGCGCCACCGCCGCGGAACGCGACATGTTCAACCTGGGCATCACCTTCACGGTCTATTCCGATGCCACCGCGATCGACCGCATCCTGCCCTTCGACATCGTGCCCCGCATCATCACCGCGCCCGAATGGGCCGGGCTGGAAGCCGGCATCCGCCAGCGCGTCAAGGCGCTGAACCTGTTCCTGCACGACGTCTACAACGCCCGGAAGATCCTGAACGACAAGGTGGTGCCGGCCGAGCTGGTGCTGGGCAACAGCAACTACCGGCCTGAGATGGAAGGCTTCCCGGTGCCGCACGGCACCTACGCGCATATCTGCGGCATCGACATCGTGCGCGACCAGGATGGCGCCTGGCGCGTGCTGGAGGACAATGCCCGCACGCCATCGGGCGTGTCCTATGTCATCGAGAACCGCCACGCCATGCTGCGCGGCTTCCCCGACCTGATGCAGGGCATCCGGCTGCGCCCGGTCGATGGCTACGGCCCCAACCTGCACCGCGCCATGAGCGAGATCGCGCCGCAGGGCGTGCTGGATCCGCAGGTCGTGCTGCTGAGCCCCGGCATCTACAACAGCGCCTATTTCGAGCACGTGTTCCTGTCGCGCGAGATGGGCGTGCCGCTGGTCGAAGGCTCGGACCTGTTCGTGGAGGACGACAAGGTCTGGATGCGCACCACCGGCGGGCCGCGCGCCGTGCACACGATCTATCGCCGCATCGGCGACGATTTCCTCGACCCCACCGTGTTCCGCCCGGACAGCATGCTGGGGGTCGCCGGCATCATCGGCGCCTGGCGAAAGGGCAACGTGGCGCTGGCCAATGCGGTCGGCACCGGCGTGTGCGACGACAAGGCGATCTACGCCTACATGCCGCGCATCATCCGCTACTACCTGAGCGAAGACCCCATCCTGCTGAATGTCGAAACGCAGATCTGCCGCGAGGAGGAGGGGCTGAAATACACGCTGGCGCATCTCAGCGAGATGGTGGTGAAGCCGGTGGGCGAAAGCGGCGGCTACGGCATCACCATCGGCCCGCGCGCCACCGCCGAGCAGCTTGATGCCTGTCGCGTGGCGCTGCTGGCCGATCCTGCCAACTACATCGCCCAGCCGGTGATCGGGCTTTCCGTGGCACCGACGCTGACCGATGACGGCATGCGCCCGCGCCACCTTGACCTGCGGCCCTATGCGGTGACCGGCCGCGACACCTGGGTGCTGCCGGGGGGGCTGACGCGCGTGGCGTTGAAGGAAGGCTCGCTGGTGGTGAATTCCTCGCAAGGCGGTGGGTCGAAGGACACGTGGGTGCTGGCGGAATGATTCAGGCGTTTCGGGCACCAGTCACCCTCACCCTGTCCCTCTCCCTGAGGGAGAGGGGACGCTCCCTGGTCAGTCTCTCCGTGCACGGTCCCCTCTCCCTCAGGGAGAGGGACAGGGTGAGGGTGACGAACTGCCCGCCCCCCACAGGTGCCACCACCCCATGAACACCATCGACCTGCCCGACACGCCGCTGCTGTCACGCTATGCCGAAAGCCTGTTCTGGATGGCGCGCTACCTGGAGCGGGCCGAGAACCTGGCGCGCATCCTGGACGTGACGCAAAGCTTCGAATCCCCCATCCGGCCCGGCCAGGCGTGGGAATCGGTGGTTGCCATCAACGCCGACCTGGAGCGTTTCCGTGACCTGCATGGCCTGGCGAAGACCGACACGCCAAGCCCCGAGAACGTGAAGCGCTTCTATGTGCTGGACCCCGCCAATTCCACCGGCATCCGCTTCGCGATCGACGCGGCCAAGCAGAACGCGCGCACGCTGCGGCCCATCATCAGCACCGAGATGTGGCAGCACATCAACGTCTTTCATGCCGAGATGGCGGCGCTGACCGGCGGCGAGATTTCCGGCGACCGCTTCTCGCGCCTGTGCAGCCGCATCAAGGAAAGCGTGCAGCAGCAGACCGGCATCACCGAGGGCACGTTCTATCGCGACCAGGGCTGGTATTTCCTGAACCTGGGCCGGCTGATCGAGCGCACCGATGCCACCACGCGGTTGCTGGACATCAAGTACCATCTGCTGCTGCCGCAGGTTTCGGATGTGGGCAGCGCGCTTGACCTGTCGCAGTGGCACGCGGTGCTGCGCGCGGCGGCCGGCTACCACGCGTACCGGCGCACGCACACGGCGCAACTCACGCCGAAATCGGTGGCGCAGTTCCTGCTGTTCGATGCGTCGTTTCCGCGCAGCGTGCTGCTGTGCGTGCGCCAGGCGGAGTGGTTCACCGACCAGCTGCAATCCCGCTTCGGCCTGCGCGGCGGCCACCTGGCCGCCGAGCGGCTGGAGGAGCTGCGCGCCGGGATCGAGGAGCGCACGGTGGACCAGGTGGTGCATGCCGGGCTGCACGAGTTCCTGGACTGGGTGCAGCGGCAGCTGATCGCGGTGACCGAGGAACTGGCGCGCGGCTTCTTCCGCGACGCGGGGCAGGGCCAGGCGTAGGCGCAGGCGTAGCGCTTTGGGTTGACGGCGCGGCGCCAGGAATGTATTCTTGATAGGCCGAATGGGCGTGGTGCGCCCGGCGGCGGCGGAACCCGGGTTGCGTGATTTTCCCCTCGCCCCTTGCTTTCTTCCCCCTCTCCCGCCCGTTCTTGAAGCATGGGGGCGGGAGAGGGCCGGGGTGAGGGTGGGGAGCCACGAAGCGGCCGTCTGACCCAACGTCGACCGCGCGGAACCACCCCCTCACACAACCCTCTCCCCCAAGGGGGGGAGAGGGAAGCAAGGAACGGGGTGCCCGGACCGAAAACCCGGTCCACCCGGTGAACCGTCGGTTCGTTTGCCCCATTCCCATGGGGTGCGACTCAGACCACGCCGAAATCCCGGGGTCGCAGCCCGGCATGGAACCACGTGATCAGCGAATAGATGTCGAAAACCGGCACGCCGAGCGCGTCCCGCACCAGCGCCGCATAGGGTGGCATGTTGGTGCACTCCAGCACGATCGCGCCGATACCGGGGTGGCGCGCCAGCAGCGTGCGGGCGGCCTCAAGAATGTCCTGTGCCGCCAGCGCAACGTCCAGGTCGGTCTTCTCCGCCTTGATCAGCACGCGGAAGAATTCCCGCCCCTGCTCGGTGCCCACGACCGGGATGTCGCGCGGCACGCCGGCCGCATCCAGGTGCGCTGGCGTGAGCGTGGAACCGCTGACCGTGACCAGGCCCACGCGCTTGCCGGGCGGCAGCGTGGCCTGCACCAGCGGCACCTGCAGCAGCGCGCTGGTCGCCACCGGCACGCGCACCGCTTCGGCCAGCTCGCGCTGGAACACGGAAAGGAAACCGCAATTGGTGGTGATGCCCTCGGCGCCGAGATCGACCAAGTCGCGCGCGGCCTCGATGAACGCGTCCAGCAGGCCGCGCGCGCCATCCAGCACCACGCGCTCCGGGCTGGCACCCCGCACCACGCGGAACAGCACGGGGAAGGGCCAGGTCGTGGCGTTGCCCATGTCGCCCTGGATGCGCGGAAAGCGTGCCTCCAGCATCAGCACGCCAAGGGCTGCGCCGTAGATGCTCTTGCCGCCGCGCGCGATGCGCGCCGGCGCCTGAGGGAGGGCGTCCATGGCAGGGTTCCTCTGGCGTTGCTGTCGTTTCATAGTGGCCCGAATTTTTGGGAGTTGACCATGCGTCGGATGATCCTGGCCGCACTGCTGGCGGCACTGCCCGCCGCGGCGCAGCCCTGGCCGTCACGCCCGCTGACCATCATGAGCGGCTTTCCGAACGGCAGCGGCATCGACATCTACGCCCGCCTGCTGGCGGAACCGCTGGGCCGCGCGCTGGACACCACTATCGTCATCGACAACCGCACCGGCGCTGGCGGCAATGTGGCCAGCGACCTGGTGGCCAAGGCGCGGCCCGATGGCGCGATCGTGCTGTTCGGCACCGCCGGCACGCATGCCATCAACGCCAGCCTGTATCGCAGCCTGCCGTTCGACGTGGTGGCCGATTTCGCCCCCGTGACGCTGCTGGCCGACGTGCCGAACGTGCTGATCGTGTCGCCCGAGAAGCGCCCGCACTTCACCGATTGCGCCGCGGTGATCAGGGCGGCCAGGGCGGCACCCGGACGGCTCAACTATGCCAGCACCGGCAACGGTGCCAGCACGCACCTGGCCGGCGCGCAGTTCGCCATGGCCGCCGGCATCGACGTGGTGCACGTGCCCTATCGCGGCGGCCCGTTCGCCATGACCGCGCTGCTGTCGGGCGAGGTCGATTTCTTCCTGCACCAGACCGGCCCCGCCATCGGCCCCTGGCAGCAGGGCCAGGTGCGCGCCCTTGGCGTCACGCTGCGCCAGCCGGTCGCCGCCATGCCGGGCGTTGCGACCATGGAGCTGGCGTGCAGCCTGCCGGGCTTCGAAAGCACCACCTGGTATGGGTTGTTCTTTCCGGCCAATACGCCCGATGCGCTGGTGCGAAGGCTGAACGCCGCCACCGTGGCGATCGTGCGCGATCCGGATTTTGCCGCGAAGCTGGTGGCGCTGGGCCTGGCGCCGCTCACCTCCACGCCCGAGGAGATGCGCCGCCTGCAGATCGCCGACATCGCGAAGTGGCGCGAGATCGTGCAGCGGTCCGGAGCGCGCGCCGAGTGATGGACGACGCCGTGATCGAATACTTCTATTCGCTCTCCAGCCCCTGGGCCTATCTGGGCGGGCCGCAGCTGCAGGCCATCGCGGCCCGGCATCGCGTGCGCATAGAACACCGGCCGATCACGGTATTGGACGAGAATGGCGGCATCCGGCTGCGCACCCGGCCCGAGCCGCGCCAGCGCTACCACGCGATCGAGCTCGATCGCTGGCACAGGCATCTGGGATTGCCGCTCAACCTGCGCCCAAAATTCTACCCGACCGAGCCGAAGCCGGCCGCGCTGCTGGTGATCGCGGCCGCGCGCGCGGGCCACGACCCGACGGTGCTGAGCCACGCGCTGCTGCGCGCACTCTGGGCCGAGCAGGCGGACTATGCCGACGATGCCACGCTGGTGCGCATCGCCGGCGAAGCGGGCTTCGATGGCGAGGCGTTGCTGGCCGCGTCGCGCGGCGACGAGGCGGAGGCCGCGTGGCAGGCCAATCGCGCCGAGGCGATCGCGCGCGGCATGTTCGGCACGCCCAACTACGTGTTCCAGGGCGAGATTTTCTGGGGCCAGGACCGGCTGGATTTTCTCGACCGCGCGATCGGCATGGCGCTGGCGCCGCAAGCCGCAAGGGGGTGTTGATGGCGCAGGTGGAACCAGGCCTGCAGCTGATCCAGGGCGCCCGCATCGTCGATGCGCATGCCCCGCGCGGCATCGAGGCAGACCTGCTGATCAGCGATGGCGTGATCCAGGCGATCGGCCCGAACCTGGCCGCGCCGCCGGGCACGCCGGTGATCGATGCGACGCACTGCTTGCTGCATCCGGGCCTGATCAACGCGCACACGCACGGCCACGGAGCGCTGACCAAGGGTCTGGGCGACCGCTGGACGCTGGAGATGCTGCTGGCCGCCGGCCCCTGGTTCGGCGGTGGCCGGCAGATGCAGGACCGGCGCCTGGGCACCCTGCTGTGCGCGGCCGAGATGGCGCTGAAGGGCTGCACCGCCGCCTATGACCTGACCGGCGAGCTGCCGCTGCCCACGGTGGAGGGGTTCGACGCCTGCGCCGAAGCCTATGCCCAGGTCGGCATGCGCGCCGTGCTGGCGCCGATGGTGGCCGACCTCACGCTGTATCAGGCCATCCCCGGCCTGTTCGACGCCCTGCCGCCCGCGCTTCAGGCCCGCGTCGATGCGCTGCGCCTGGCGCCGGCCGAGGCGACGCTGGCGGCGATGCGGGACATCCTGCGCGGCTGGCGCTGGGCCGGGCAGGGCATCGGGCTTGCGCTGGCCCCCACCATCCCGCTGCACTGCACGGATGCGTTCATGACCGGCTGTGCCGTGCTGGCCCGCGAATATGGCGCCCGGCTGCACAGCCATGTCGGCGAAAGCCGCGTGCAGGCGGTCACCGGCATCAGCCGCTATGGCCGCACCCTGCTGGGCCACATGGATGCGCTGGGGCTGGTGGACGAGAAATTCACCGTGGCGCACGGCATCTGGCTGGACGACGACGATTTCCGCCTGCTGGCCGACCGCGGCGGGTCGATCGCGCACAATCCTGGCTCGAACATGAAACTCGGCAACGGCATCGCCCGGCTGCGGGCCATGCTGGATGCGGGGCTGACGGTGGGCATCGGCACGGACGGGCCGGGCAGCGCCGACAACCAGAACATGTACGAATCGATGCGCGAGGCCGCGCGGCTGTCCCGCACCACGCCCGATCCGCGCGGCTGGGTGAGCAGCGAGGAGGCGTTCCGGGCCGCGACGGAAGGCTCGGCCGCGGCGCTGGGCTTCGAGAAATGCGGCCGGATCGCAGAGGGGTTCAACGCCGATATCGTGTTCCTCGACCTGGGTGCCATCAACTGGCTGCCGCACAACCACAGCATCAACCAGCTTGTGCATGTCGAGGACGGGCTGGCGGTGCGGCACGTGATGGCCGCGGGGCGGTTCATCGTGCGGGATCGCGTGCTCACGGGCGTGGACCTGGCGCGGCTTGGGCGCGAGGCGGAGGCCGCGCGCGACCGGCTGGAAGCCGCCACGGCGGATGCCAAAGCGTTGTTCGAAAAGCTTTCCCCGATCGTTGCCAGCTTCTGCCCCGGCCTTGCCGCGGTGCCCTACCAGGTGCGCCGCTACCTCGACTCGCCGCCGGGGTTCTGAGCACGATACGACTTGCGCGAGGCCTGACATTTCAGATAGACTTCAGTTCATGACTGCTGAGACGTCGCTGACCGATCGTGCCGTGGAAACGCTCCGCCAGGACATCCTGGCCTGCCGCCTGTTCCCCGGCGCCACGCTCAGCGAAGGTGGCCTGGCCGAGCGCCTGTCGCTCGGCAAGTCGCCGGTGCGCGCCGCGCTCGCGCGCCTGGCCGATGAGGGCCTGGTGGTTGCGTTGCCGCGCCGGGGCTGGGTGGTCTCCACGGTCACGATCCGCGACATCCACGAGGTGTTCGCGCTGCGCCTGCTGCTGGAACCGGAAGCCGCGCGGCGTGCCGCCGGCCACGCCGATGCCGCCGCGCTGGCCCGGCTGGATGCCGTGTGCCAGCTTGGGTATCAGCCGGAAGACACTGAAAGTGCGGTAGATTTTTTGGGCGCCAACCGGGCATTTCACGTTGCGGTGGCGGAACTGTCAGGTAATGCGCGCCTGGCCCGCCAAATCGGCCGGCTGCTCGATGAGTCCACGCGCATGCTGGTGCTGGGCCTTGGCCGGCGCGACCGCACCAGCGAGATGGCGCACGAGCATCGCGCGCTGATCGAGGCGCTCGCGGCCGGCGACGCCGACAGTGCCGCGCGCATCGCCACGCAGCAGATCGCGGCCAGCCGCGACATGGTGTTCACGGCGCTGACCGGCGTGGGGTCGCCGGTGTCTGTCATCTGAAGGTTTGGGGGAACCGATGAACCAGATTTCTGCCAACTCGCTGTCGGCACTTGTGCACGCGCTGGACGACGCGGTGCTGGCCCCGCCCGGCCAGCGCGCCGCCGCCGCGGCCGCCGCACTGGCGCCGTTCATGGGGCGGGCTGACCTGCTGGATGGCCACGCCTGCCCGTGCTCGGCCGAGCGCTACATGCGCCACGCGCTGCATTGCGACCCGGCCGGGCGCTACTGTGTGGTGGCGATCGTGTGGCGGCCGGGCCAGGAAAGCCCGATCCACGCACATAAAACCTGGTGCGCCTTCGGCGTGCATCATGGCGCGGTGGTGGAAAGCTTCTTCGCCGTGCCAGATGCCCAGCACCCCGAGCTCACCGATGCCCGGCTGCGCCGCGTGCAGGATACCAGCTACGGCGAGGCCAACCCGCACTGGGCGCATCGCGTGGCCAATACCGGCGAGAAAACCGCCATCACCATCCACGCCTATGGCGTGGCGTTCGATGATTACGGCGCGGGCGTGGGCACGATCCTGGCGGCTTGACCCGGGCGTTCGGCGCCGCCACCGTTGCGGCGCAACATGGGGGTCGCGGCATGAGCGAGGCCGACTCTGCAGGCGCGCGGCTTCGCTGCCAGCTTGACGCGCAGATCAGGAACCGCGCGCTGATCTACATGACCACCTTCGACGCCTTGAGCGAGGAGGTCGGCGAAGCCAAGGCCGAGGCCATCATGCGCCGCGCCATCTACAATCGCGGGTGCCAGGTGGGCCAGGCGTTCCGGGGCTTCGCGCCCGGCGACATGGCCGGGCTGCGGGATGCCTTCATCAGGGGCATCCCGGACGAGGGTCGCGCCTTCCAGCCGGAAGTTCGCCGCTGCGACGCAGGCGGCCTGGACATAAAGTTCCATGCCTGTCCGCTGAAGCAGGCCTGGGTCGAGGCGGGCGTGGACGACGCGCGGCTGGAGACCCTGTGCCGCATCGCAGGCCACATCGACAACGGCACCTTCGAGGAAGCCGGCTTCAGCTTCGCCGCCGAAACCTGGAAGCCGGGCGATTCCGGCTGCTGCTTCCTGCACATTTCCCCAGGCCCGCCGAAGGCCCGCACCCCTTTGTAGAAAACAAGGAGCCAACAGTGCTCACGCGCCGCACCCTGCTTGCCGCCACCGCCACTGCTGCCGCACCGGCCTTCGCGCAGACCAGGACCATCGCGGTCGGCTACATGCTGCCGCTGACCGGTGAGTTCAGCCAGTACGGCGAGCGCTTCCGCAACGCCTCGACCATGGCGATGGACGCGTTCCGCGCCGCCAACCGCATGCCGGGTGCGACCATCGTCATCAAGTACGAGGACACGCGCAGCGACCCGCGCGAGAGCGTGAACGTGGCGCGCAAGTTCGTGGACGACCGCGACATCGTGGGCGTGCTGGGCGATTTCTCGTCGTCCGCCAGCATGGCGGCGGCGCAGGTCTTCAAGGACGCGCCGATGCCGCAGCTGTCGCAAACGGCAAGCCATCCGGACTTCGTGAAGATCTCGCCCTGGCAGTTCCGCAACATCACCACCCAGGCCTATGAGGGCCCGCTGATCGCGCGCTGGATGGCCGACAACAACCTGAAGAAGGTCGCGGTCGTCGCCATCCAGAACGACTGGGGCCAGTCGGTCGCGTCGAACTATTCCGCCGCGCTGGCCGGGCTGGGCGGCAGCACGGCCACCACGGAATTCTTCAACCCCGGCAACCGCGACTTCCGCGCGATCCTGACGAAGATCGCGCGCGAGCGGCCCGACGCCGTCTATCTCGGCATGTTCTACGAGGATGGCGCGGCACTTTTGCAGCAGCGGCGGCAGTTGGGCCTGCGCATGCCGTTCTACGCCACATCGTCGATGTACGAGCCCAAGCTGATCGAGCTTGCCGGCCGCGAGGCGGCGGAGGGGCTGAAACTCTCAACCAGCTTCGCCGCCGACAGCGACGACCCGGCGATCCAGGGGTTCGTGACGGAGTATCGGCGCCGCTTCAACAGCGATGCCAACAGCTTCTCGGCCCAGGCCTTCGATGCCACCAACATCATGCTGGACGCGATCGTGCGGGCCGGGCCAGGCGTGACCCGCCAGAGCCTCAGGGACTCGCTGGCAGCGACGCGCGGCTTCCCCGGCATCACGGGCGAAACCACCTTCGACCCCGAGACCCGCGAGCCGGCCAAGACCCTGGCGCACATGGAAATCAAGGACGGCCGCTTCGTGGTGCTGCGCTGAGGCGGGCGGGCGCCGTGCGATAAGGCAATGCCCGCCTTCCTCGACATTTTCTTCCTGCAGCAGCTGCTGAACGGGCTTTCGGTCGGCCTGGTCTACGCGCTCGTCGCCATCGGCTTCACGTTGATCTTCGGCGTGCTGAACGTGGTGAATTTCGCGCATGGCGAAATCTACATGCTGGGCGCCTATGCCGGGCTGCTGGTGATCGCGACCGGGGCACCCCCCTTCCTGGCGGTCATCCTGGCCGCCGCCGCGGCCGGCGCCTTCCTGGGCTTCGGGCTGGAGCGCCTGGCCTTCAAGCCGTTCCGCCGCTTCCGCGACGAGGCCAGCCTGAAATCGAAGGCGGTGCGTGAATCGACGCTGCTGTCGTCTCTCGCCGTTTCCATCGTGGTGCGCGAACTGACCGAGAAGATCGCCGGCGCCGACATGCAGGTCGTGCCCGTAAAATTTCGCCTGCAGGAGCCGATCGCGATCGGCGAGCTGATCGTGGTGGACGGCCAGCTGTGGATCCTGGGCGCCGCGGTCGCCATGTTCGCGGCGCTGCAATTCATCCTGTTCCGCACGCGCGTGGGGCTTTCGATCCGCGCCATCGCGTCGAACCCGCTGGGCGCGCAGATGGTGGGCATCAATGTCGATCGCACGGTGATCGCCACCTTCGCCATCGGCAGCCTGATGGGCGCCGTGGCCGGAATTCTGATCGGCCTCTATCTGGCCGACATCCAGCCGCATATGGGCTTCGGGCCTGGCGTGAAGGCGTTCGTGGCGATGGTGATGGGCGGCCTCAACTCCATTCCCGGTGCCGTGGTGTGCGCCATTTTCCTGGGCGTGTCGGAAGCAGTCGCCACCGAGTTCATCGCGCAGGGCTGGAGCGAGCTGGTGGCCTATTTCTTCCTGGTGGTGACTTTGGTGTTCTTTCCCACCGGCATTTTCGGCGGCGGCCGCGAGCGTGTCTGAGGCGCTGCGCACCCGCCTGCTGTTCGCGCTCGGGCTGTTCGTGCTGTTGCCGGGCGGGCTGCTGCTGTCGGGTTCGGGCTATGCGTTCCGCGTTGTCGATACCGTGCTGATCTTCGGGATCCTGGCGGTGTCGATGAACCTCATCACCGGCGTCGCCGGCCTGCTGAGCCTGGGCCACGCCGCGTTCTATGGCGTGGGCGCCTATGCCGCGGCGCTGTCGGCCACCAAGCTGGGCTGGCCCATGCTGCTGACCGTGCCGTTCGCCGGCATCTGCGCCGCGCTTCTGGGCGTGGCCGTGGCGCTGCCCACCATGCGCCTGGTGTCGATCTACTTCGCGGTCGCCACGCTGGGCATCGGCCAGATGATCTTCGTGACCTTGCTGAACTGGGTCGATTTCACCGGCGGCCCGCTGGGCGTCCGCGACATCCCCCGCATGGCACTGCTGGGCTTCGACCTTTCGTCGCCGCTTGCCACCTACCTGGTATGCGCCACGCTGTGCGCCTTCGCCATCTGGGTCGTGCACCGCTGCACGCACGGCTATTTCGGCAACGCGCTGCGTGCGCTGCGCGAGGACGACCAGTGCGCCGAGGCCATGGGCCTGAATATCGTGCGCCTCAAGATCCAGGTCTTTGCCATCGCGTGCTTCCTGGCGGGCATCGCCGGCGCCTTGTGGTCGCACACCACGGGCTTCATCAGCCCGGCCGATTTCGGGTTCAACGTCTCCATCCTGATCCTGGCCATGGTGGTGGTGGGCGGCCTGGGCAGCCTGCCGGGCGCCCTGGTCGGCGCCGCCCTGCTGATCCTGCTGCCGGAGGTGCTGCGCTTCGCCGGCGACATCCGCCAGATCGCGGTGGGGGTGGTGATGTTCCTGTCCATCCTGTTCCTGCCCAAGGGCATTTTCGGCGAAGTGCGCGCGCTCGATTTCGCGCGAAGGCAACTGGGTGCGGCCTGGACCACGCCCACCGGCGCGAAAGCCGGCTGGCAATGACCACCGCCTTTCTGGAGATCGACCACGTCACGCGCCGCTTCGGCGGCCTGACCGCGGTGCATGACGTGTCGGGCCGCGTGGATCAAGGCGAGCTGGTGGGGTTGATCGGGCCGAACGGCGCGGGCAAGACCACGCTGTTCAACGTCATCACAGGCTTCACGGCACCCAGCGCGGGCCAGGTGCGCTTCAGGGGCGCCACCATCAGCGGCCAGCGCCCCTGGCGCGTGGCCAGGCTGGGCCTGGGCCGCACCTTCCAGAACCTGCGCATCTTCCCGAACATGACCGTGTTCGACAACGTGAGCGTGGGCGCCATCGGCCGCGAGGGCCATTCGCCGATCGACGCGCTGCTGGGTGGCCGGGCCGCGCGCGCCCGCGCCGAGGCCACCGCGCGGCGCGCTTGGCAGGCGCTGGAACGCACCGGGCTTGCGAACCAGGCCAACGAACTCGCCGCCAATCTCAGCTACGGCAAGCGCAAGTATCTTGAGATCGCGCGCGCCCTTGCCACCGGCCCGTCCCTGCTGGTGCTCGACGAACCCGCCGCCGGGCTGAACGACACCGAAACCGCGGGCCTGGCGCGCTTCATCCTGGACCTCAATGCCGATGGCCTGACCATCCTGCTGGTCGAGCACGACATGGCGCTGGTCATGGGCATCTGCCGGCGCGTCATGGTGCTGGCATCAGGCCGCAAGATCGCCGATGCCCCGCCCGATGCCGTGCGCGCCGACCCGGCCGTGATCGAGGCCTATCTCGGGACTGACGCATGAGCGTGCTGGAGGTTCGCGGCCTGGAAGTGACCATGGGCGCGCTGAAAATCCTGCGCGGCGTTGACCTCGACGTGCCGGCGCAGGGCATCGTGACAGTGCTGGGCGCGAACGGCGTGGGCAAGACCACGCTGCTGCGCGCATTGTCCGGCATCTACACGCCCAGCGCCGGCACCATCCGCTTCAATGGCGCGCCGATCGGCGGCCTGCCCAGCCACGCCATCGTGGCAGCTGGCCTGGCCCAGGCGCCGGAAGGCCGGCAGATCTTTTCGGCCATGACGGTGCTGGAAAATCTGCGGCTCGGCGCGGTCGCGCGCGGCGGCGACACCGCGTCTGACCTCGCCCGCGTGTTCGACCTGTTCCCCGTGCTGCAGCAGCGCGTTGCCCAGCGCGCCGGCAGTCTCTCCGGTGGCGAACAGCAGATGCTGTGCGTCGGCCGCGCGCTGATGGCCAGGCCAAAGCTGCTGCTGCTGGATGAGCCGAGCCTTGGGCTTGCACCAAAGCTGGTGCGCCAGATTTTCGACCTGGTGGTCGCCATCCGCGATGCCGGCACGCCCATCCTGCTGGTCGAGCAGAACGCGCGCGCCGCGCTGCGCGTGGCCGATACCGCGCATGTCATGGAAGGCGGGCGCATCGTGCTGTCCGGCACCGCGGCCGAGCTTGCCGCGGACGAGCGGGTGCGCGCCGCCTATCTCGGCGGCCACGTTGCGGCCTGAACGAAAGGCGCTGCTGCTGGGCGCCTCGCTCGCGCTTTATTGCGTGCTGGTCTGGGGTGGCGCGCTGGTGGTGGCGCGCATCGGCGCCGTGGGGCTGCTGCAGGGGCCCGAGCAGGCCAGCCTGCGCGCGATCGGGTCAGGACTGATCCTGTTGCCGCGCTTCATGCTGGTGCGAAAGCGGCTGGTGGCGCAGCACGGCTGGCCGCGGCTGATCGCCGTCACGCTGCTGGTCGGCCCCATCTACATGCTGGTGTTCATCACCGGCATGGTGTTCGCGCCGGCAAGCCACGCGGGCGTGATCACGCCATCCTCCGTGATGGTGGTCACCACCATTCTGGCGTGGTGGTGGCTGGGCGACCGGCCCACCGGCCCGCGCATTGCCGGCCTTCTGCTGGTGATTCTGGGCGTGGTCGCGATCGGCTGGGACGGCATCGGCGGCAATCACCCGGGCGCCTGGCGCGGCATACCGTTCTTCCTGGTCGCCGCCTGCTGCTACGCCGCCTATACTGTGCTGCTGCGGCGCTGGCGCATGAACGCGCTGGATGCCACCACGGTGCTGGCGGCGCTGTCATTGCCGTTCGTGCCGATCCACGCGCTGTGGCGCGGCGATCGGCTGCTGGCGGCGCCGGCCGCCGACGTGCTGTTGCAGCTTGCCGTGCAGGGTCCGCTTTCCGGCGTGCTGGCCACGCTCGCCTTTGCGCGCGTGGTGTGGCTGCTGGGGCCGACGCAGGCCAGCGCGGTGGGGGCGTTGGTGCCGGCCATGGCGACCTTCCTGGCCTGGCTGGTGCTGTCCGAGCCGTTGGGGCCGGTGCAGCTTGCCGGCATGGCGCTGGCGGTGGCCGGCGTGATGACCATGGTGCTTGCAGGAAAACGCTGATGCCCGACCCGATGAACGATCCAATGAACGATCCGGGGCGCATGCCACCCAGCCTGTGGGCCGCAACCGCGCCGCCACCGCCGGCAACCACCCCCCTGCTTGGCGAAACGCGCGTGGAACTGTGCGTGGTCGGCGCCGGCTACACCGGCCTGTCCAGCGCGCTGCACGCGGCCGAGGCCGGGCTTTCGGTGGTGGTGCTGGACGCCGCCGAGATCGGCTGGGGTGCCTCGGGCCGCAACAACGGCCAGGTCATTCCCACCCTGTCGCGCATGGACCCGGACGATATCGTTGCCAGTGTCGGTGCGAAGGGCGAACCCCTGGTGGCGCTGATCCAGGGCAGCGCCAGCCTGGTGTTCGACCTGATCCGCAAGCACGGCATGGCGGCCGAGGCCGTGCAGAACGGCTGGATCCAGCCCGCGCATCGCCCGTCGCGGCTGAAGCTTGCCGAGAAGCGCGTGCGGCAATGGAGTTCGCGCGGCGCGCCGGCGGCGATGCTCGACAGGGCAGAGACCGCGCGCATCACCGGCAGCGAGTACTGGCATGGCGGCTGGTGGAATGCGACGGGCGGGCGGATCAATCCGCTGGGGTTTGCGCGCGGCCTGGCGCACGCCGCGATCCGCGCCGGGGCGCGGGTGCACACGCAGTCGCCGGCGGGCACGCTGGCGCGCGAGGGTGCTGCCTGGGCCATTACCACGCCGCGCGGAAAAGTGCTGGCCGATCGCGTCGTGCTGGCCACCAACGCCTACAGCGACGATCTGTGGCCCGGCCTCAGGACCGAGGTGATCCCGGTGCGCAGCTACCAGATGGCGACCGCGCCGGTCAGCGACAACGTGCAGAAGACCATCCTGCCGGAAGGCCACGCGCTGTCGGACACGCAGGGCGATCTGTACTTCTATCGCTTCGACGCGAACGGCAGGCTGGTGACGGGCGGCGCGCTGATCGTGCGCGCCGACTGGGAAAGCCGCATCCGGGCGCGCATCGGCGAACGTGCCGCGAAGGTGTATCCGCAGCTTGGCGTGCCCAGCTTCGACTACGTCTGGCACGGCTATATCGGCGTGAACCAGGACCGCCTGCCGCACATCCACGAGCTTGCCCCCGGCGTGCTGGCCTGGACCGGTTGCAACGGCCGCGGCGTGGCGCTGGCGACTGCGATCGGGCGCGAGTTCGCGCGGGCTGCTTCGGGTGTGCCGCGGAATGACCTGGCGCTGCCGTTCAGCCCTGTGCAGCCCATCGCGGCGCATGGCCTGGCGGTGCGCTTGGCGCCGGCGGCGCTGGGGCTTTATCGCTGGCGGGATGCGCGGGACTGAGGCTGCCTGGCGCTGCTATCCGCGAAACCCCTCCAGGAAGCGCGTCAGCAGCCGGCCCAGCCAATCCACGGCATAGCCGCCTTCCTGCACCAGCAGCGTGGGCCTGCGCATCGCGGCGATCAGCGCGCCCGCGCGCGCGAAGCCATCCAGGGTGACCGACAGCGCGTTCAGCGGCTCGTGCTCGGACGCATCGAAGCCAAGCGACACCACCACGGCATCGGCGCCGAACGTCCCGATCGCGGCGATGCCGTCGGCCACGGCTGCCAGCCAGGCTTCGTCGCCGGTGCCGAAGCCAAGGGGGAAATTGAGGTTGAACCCCTCGCCCGCGCCGCCACCCTGTTCCGAAGCATGGCCCACGAACCACGGGTAGTAGCGGTTCGGATCGCCGTGGATGCTCACCGTCAGCACGTCGGGCCGCTGCCAGAAGATGCCCTGCGTGCCGTTGCCGTGGTGGCTGTCGATGTCCAGCGTCGCGATGCGCGCAAGGCCCGCGCGGCGCAGCGCCTCCACGGCGATGGCGGCGTTGTTCAGGTAGCAGTGCCCGCCGGCCCGCGCGGCATAGGCGTGATGGCCGGGCGGGCGGCACAGCGCGTAGGCGGCACCACCCTGGGCCACGCGCGCCGCACCCGCCAGCGCGCAGGCGGCCGCGCCGATCGAGGCCGGATAGGTGCCGGCGACGATCGGGCAACTGAGGTCGGCGGTGAACCAGCCGGCCTGGCCGACCACGCTGCCGGACATGCGTGCCCCATTCGCCATCATTTCCGGCACGGGGTGGATGTTGGGCACGATCTCGCTGGCTGCGTTCGGCACCTGCGCCCAGGCAGCGGGTGCCTCGCGCAGGAAGTCCAGATACGCCTTGTCGTGCACCGCGCCGATCGCAGCCAGGTCGGGCGCAGGCGGGGCCTGGACCGGCAGGCCAAGCGCCACGCAGGCCGCATGCAGCGCCTGGGCGCGCGCCGGCACCTCGAACAGTTTCGTCACGCGCCCGCGCATCAGGAAGAATTCCGGCGCATGCACCCTGTGGTCGGCATCGAAGAACACGTCCATGGGCGCCAGTGTGCGGCGCCTTGCGGCATCCGGAAACCCCGCCGATCATGCGCGCCATGACCGATGCGATGCTGCCGATCGATGCGGGCGCCAGGCGCGCCATCCTGGACGCGATCGACGCGCTGAAGCCCGAGGCCGAGACGCTGCTGGCCGAGCTCACGCGCTTTCCCTCGACACTGGGGAACGAGGGGCCGTGCCTGGGCTATTGCGCGGAAAAGTTCGAAACCATGCTGAACCTGCCGGTGCGGCGCATCCCGACCGACCCCGCGGTGCTTGGCACGCATCCCGGCTGGTCGCCGCCGCTGATCGACTATGCCGCGCGCGACAACGTGGTGGCGCTGCACATCCCGAACGAACGCAAGGGCCGCAGCCTGTGCCTGCAGGGGCATATCGACGTGGTGCCGGAAGGTGCGGCCGACCTGTGGACCACGCCGCCCTTCGAGCCATCCATCCGCGATGGCCGCATGTATGGCCGCGGCGCCGGCGACATGAAGGCGGGCGTGGCCAGCAACATGATCGCGCTGAAGGCGATCGCCATGGCGGGCCTGGCGCCCGCGGCCGAACTGCAACTGCACGCGGTGATCGAGGAGGAATGCACCGGCAACGGCGCGCTCGCCTGCATGATGGCCATGCCCAGGCCTGATGCGGTGGTGATCCCGGAACCCTTCGACCACGCGCTGCTGGTGGCCGAGGTCGGCGTGATCTGGGCGTGGGTCACGGTGACCGGCCGGCCCGCCCATGTGCTGGAAATGCAGAAGGGCGTGAACGCGATCGAGGCCGCAACTGCGATTGCCGCCCGCTTCAAGGTCTATGAGGGCGCGATGAACGAGAGCGCGAACCGCCATGAAAGTTTCGCCGGCCACAACCATCCCATCAACGTGAATTTCGGCACGATCGAGGGTGGGGAATGGAACTCGTCCGTGCCGACGCGCGCGCGCATCGGCATGCGGGTGGGCGTGATGCCGGGCTATCCGGCAGCGAAGGCGCGCGCCGATATCGAGCGCCTGGTGGCGGACGCCGCGCGCGATCCGGCGCTGGATGGCACGCATGTGAAGCTGGAATTCAAGGGCTTCATGGCCGAGGGCTGCACCTTCGATCCCCAGTGGCCGATCATGCAGGCGCTGGACCGCAACCACCGCGAGATCCGCGGCGCACCGGCCCGCCACCTGGCCAATGCCGGCCTGACCGATGCGCGCTTCTGGCCGCTGTACCAGGGCACGCACGCCGCCTGCTACGGCCCGGAAGCCGAGCGCATCCACGGCATCGATGAGAGCGTGTCGCTGGCGTCGATGCACGACGTGACGCGCGTGCTGGCCCTGACCATCGCCGGCTGGTGCGGGCTGGAGCGCCCGGCATGAAGATCGATGGCGATCGCCTCTGGGCCAGCCTGATGGAGATGGCGCAGATCGGCGGTATGCCGGCCGGCGGCTGCAATCGCCAGGCACTGACGGACCTGGACGGGCAGGGACGGCACAAGCTCGCGGAATGGGGGCGCGCGCTGGGCCTGTCGCTCACGGTGGATCGCGTCGGCAATATGGTGCTCACGCGCCCCGGCACCGATCCATCCCGCGCGCCGGTGGCGATGGGCTCGCATCTGGATACGCAGCCGACCGGCGGCAAGTTCGATGGCGTGCTGGGTGTGCTGGGCGGGCTGGAGGTGATGCACAGCCTGCACGATGCGAATATCCGCACGCAGGCGCCGGTGGTGCTGGTGAACTGGACCAACGAGGAAGGGGCCCGCTTCGCGCCCCCCATGATGGGCAGCGGTGCCGCCATGGGCCTGTTCACCGAAGCCGAGATCCTTGACCGCCGCGCGATCGACGGCGCGCGCTTCGGCGATGAACTGAGGCGCATCGGCTGGCAGGGCGACGCCGACCCCGCGGACCTGCGCAAGCTCGGCGCCTATTTCGAGCTGCACATCGAGCAGGGCCCGGCGCTGGAGATGGAAGACCTCACCATCGGCGTGGTCACCGGCTCGGCCGCGCAGCAATGGTACGACGTGACGGTGACAGGCCGCGAGGCGCATGCCGGCGCGCCCATGGCGGGCCGTCGCGACACGCTGATGGCGGCGGCTGCGATGGTGACCGCGGCCGAGGCGATCGTGCTGGACGCGGGCGGCGAGGCGCGGTGCAGCGTGGGGCGCATCCTGCCCAGCCCCGGCAGCCGCAACGTGGTGCCCGGAAGAACCTGGTTCAGCCTTGATCTGCGCCAGGCCGACGCGCCGTTGCTGGACGCGCTGTGCGACGCGGTGACCGCAAAACTCTCCGCCATCGCCACGGCGCGCGGCGTGGGCGTGACGCTGGAGAAATTCTGGGACTTCCCGAAAACCCCGTTCGACGATGCGCTGGTTGCGCGCGTGCGCAAGGCCGCGGCCGCACGTGGGCTGCCGCATCGCGACATGCCCACCGCCATCGGTCATGACGCGGTGTATGTGGCGCGCAAGGTGCCGACCGCCATGATCTTCGTGCCCTGCCACGACGGCATCAGCCACAACGAAGCCGAGAGCATCACCCCCGACTGGGCCGAAGCCGGCTGCCAGGTGCTGGCGGATGCCGTGCTGGAAACCGCCGGAACCACCTGAAGGATTCTTCATGCCCTATCGCATTGCCATCGCCGGCTTTTTGCACGAAAGCCACAGCTTCGCGCCGCGCCCCACCACCTTCCAGGATTTCCTGACGCCTGGCGGCTGGGCGCCGCTGCTGCGCGGCGGCCACATGATCGAGACCCTCAAGCCCATGAGCGTGCCCAGCGCCGGTGCCATCCGCGTGCTGCAGGACGCGGGCCACACGCTGGTGCCGCTGCTGTGGTGCTTTGCCAACCCGGCCGGCCCCGTGCAGGCATCGGCCTTCGAGCGCATCGCCGCGATGATCGTGGCCGACCTGTCGGACGCGCTGCGCGAGGGGCCGCTCGATGGCGTCTATCTCGACCTGCACGGCGCCATGCTGGCCGAGGGCGCCGAGGACGGCGAAGGCGAGATCCTGCGTCGCGTCCGCGCCGTGGTGGGCCCCGACGTGCCGGTCATGGCAAGCCTTGACCCGCACGCCAACTTGACGATCGAGATGGTGGCGCGCGCCGATGCATTGGCGCCATTCCGCACCTATCCGCATGTCGACATGAAGGACGCGGGCGCCCGCGCCGCGCAGCTTCTGCTGGATCGGATCGCGCGCGGCAGACCCTTCGCCCGCGCCTTCCGGCCGCTCGACTTCTGGTTCCCGCTGAACAGCCAGTGCACCATGATCGAGCCGATGGCCGGCGTGATGTCCACGCGCGCGCGCATCGCGGCCGAGCACCAGGTGGCGGAGCTGGCGTTCTGCTTCGGCTTCCCGTACGCCGACTTCCCCGGCTGCCAGGCCGCGATCGCTGCCTATGCCGATACGGAAGCCCAGGCCGACGCCGCGGTCGCCGCGCTGCACGCCCATATCAGCGAGCGCGAAAACACCTTCAAGCTCGACGTGATGCCGGCCGAGAAGGCCGTGAAGGAAGCCATGCGGATCGCGCGCGATGCCGGCAAGCCGGTGGTGCTGGCCGACACCCAGGACAATCCGGGCGGCGGCGGCCACGGCGATACCACCGGCCTGCTGGCCGAGCTGATCCGCCAGAACGCCGACGCCGCCGTGCTCGGCCTGATCAACGATTCGGAAAGTGCCGCCGCCTGCCACCAGGCCGGCGAGGGCGCGCAGGTGAACCTCAGCCTGGGCGGAAAGAGCGACGGCGCTCCGCTGCCCGTGCGCGCCACCGTGGAAAAACTGTCGGACGGGAAGTTCGTGTGCTCGGGTCCCATGGCCGCCGGCAACCCCGCCGACCTGGGGCCATCCGCGCTGATCCGCGTAGCCGATGGCGTGCGGGTGATCGTGACCAGCCGCAAGATGCAGGCGCTGGACCAGGAGCTGTTCCGCCATCTCGGCATCGAGCCTGCGCAGCAGAAGATCGTGGCGCTGAAGTCCTCGGTGCATTACCGCGCGCATTTCCAGCCGATCGCGGCGACCGTGATCACCGCCATCGCGCCAGGGCCCGTGGTGGCCGACCCCGCGACACTGCCGTTCAGGCATGTGCGGCCAGGCCTGCGCATGAACCCGAAAGCCGCCTGATATGCAGCAGGCGGCGCCCGGATCCGCAGACAAGACCATGCTGTGGATCGCCTATGCCTGCATGGCGCTGGGCTTCGTCAATGGCTTCACCGCCATCGCCGCGGTGGTGATCGCCTACATCAAGCGGCAGGAGTCGCCGCCCTGGATCGCCACCCACCACACCTTCCTGATCCGCACCTTCTGGGTGTGCGTGGTGGTGGGCCTGGTCGGCGCGTTGCTGACGCTGGTGCTGATCGGCTTCCTGGTGCTGTTCGCGCTGGCGGTCTGGACCATCGTGCGCCTGGCGCGCGGCGCCGTCTGGCTCAGCGAGGACAAGCCGGTGCCGATGCCGCTCATCCTGGGCTTCGGCTGAGCAGCGCGCGCACCGCCTCGGGCCGCGGAATGGGCGCCACGGCGCCGTAGCCGGTGGTGGCAAGGGCCGCGGCGGCATTGGCGTAGCGGGCTGCCTCGCGCGGCGCATCGCCGGCCACCAGGCGCGCGAGGAAACTGCCGCCGAACGTGTCGCCCGCTCCGGTCGCGTCCACCGCATCCACCTTGTGCGGCGCGATTCTTTCGCGCGATGAGGCATCGGCCAGTAGCACGCCGTCCTTGCCCAGCTTCAACACCACCATGGGCGCGCCGAGCCGGAGGTAGAAATCGGCGATCGCGTCGGGCTGCTCAAGCCCGGTCAGCGCCACCGCGTCATCCAGGCTGGGCAGGGCGATATCCGCGATCGCGATGGCGGCATGGATCACGGCGCGGGCACGCTCGACCGACCACAGGCGCAGCCGCAGGTTGGTGTCGTAGCTGACGCGCACGCCGGCGTCGCGCGCCACCGTGATGGCATGGAAGCAGGCATCGGCAGCACTGCCCGAGATCGCCTGGCTGATGCCCGACATGTGCAGGATTTTTGCCTGCCGGATCGCATGGTCCGGCATCGTCGCGGGCGCCATGCGCGACGCGGCGGAGCCGGCGCGGAAATAGGTGAAGGCATGGCCCTTCGCGCCGTGCGTGACGAAGTAGATGCCGGTATGCGCATCCGGGTCGATGCGCACCGTGCCGGTATCCACGCCCTCGGACTTCCACAGCGCCAGAAAATCCTCGCCGAAGGCATCGGCGCCGACGGCGGTGATGTATCCGGCGCTGGCCCCCGTGCGCGCCGCGGCAATGGCGGCGTTGCTGGTGTCGCCGCCATGGCCCTTCAGGTACAGCGGCGGTCCGCTGCCGGGCTGCTGGTTGAACTCCAGCAGCGGCTCGCCCATGCACAGGATGTCAGGCACGTCAGATCCGCCCGTACTTTGCCAGGCCCTGGCGCAGTGACTTCGCCTCGATGATGAGTTTGGCCTGCTCGGCCTCGCGCGCGTCGATTTCCTGCGCGAGCTTCAGCACCTCGGCCGCCTGGGCGGCCGGCACGCAGACCACGCCATCGATGTCGCCGACCAGCAGGTCGCCCTGGCGCACCAGCACCCCGCCAAGGCGCACTTCCGTGCCGCGCTCCACGGTTCGGTAGCGGCCGAGCGTCGTGCCTGGAGAAGCAGACCGCGCATAGACAGGAAACTGGTAGTCGCGCCGGATTTCCACGATGTCGCGCACGGCGCCGTCCAGCACGGCGCCGTTGTGGCCGTTCGCCACGGCGCCGGCGGTCATCAGGCCCCCCCAGACCGCGACGTTCGGCTCGCCATCGGCAATCGCGATGGCGATCACGCTGCCGGGGGCACTTTCGTCGATCGCGTCGAGCGCAAACTGCGGCGGCACGAAATCGGTGGTGGGCATTTCCAGCACCGTCACGGCAGGGCCGCAGATGCGCTTTTCGTTGATGCGCGGCTTGATGTGGTGATCCAGGAAGCCGCGGCGCCCGCACACCTTGTCGATCGCATCGGCGATGCTGGCGGTGGCGGCCTTGTTGAAGCCTTCAAGCAGCTCGGTCGTGAACATTGTTGCCTTTCAGGTGGCGGAAAGTGCCGCGCGCGCGGCCGCCTGCACGGCTGCCTTGTCGCCGGCGGCGATCAGTTTTTCGTCCACCAGCTTGCCGCCGATGCCGACGAAGGCGGCGCCAGCCGCAAGCCAGGCGCCGATGTTGGATGGGTCAACCCCGCCGGTGGGGCAGAAGGCGATGCCGGGAAACACGCTGGCCAGCGCCTTCAGGTGGTTCGGCCCGCCGGCCGAGCTTGCCGGAAAGATTTTTACCACATCGGTCCCCGCGGCGATCGCCGCGCGCACCTCGGTGGGGGTCAGCGCACCCAGCATCACCGCCGCACCGGCGGCACGCGCGGGGCCGACGATCTCGGTGCCAACCCAGGGCGCCACGAGAAACCTGGCACCCGCATCCAGGCAGGCGCGGGCATCGGCCTCCGAGGCGACCGTGCCGGCGCCGACCAGCAGGCTGGCATCGGCCGCCAGATCGCGGATCAGCGCAGGCGCGCCGGGCACCGTCATGGTGATCTCGAAGGTCGTGATCCCGGCCTCGCGCAGCCACGATACGGCGGTGGCGGCATGCGCGGCGGTGCTGGTGCGGATCACCGGCACCACGCGCGCGGCCCGAAGCGCTGGCAGCAGCGCGTGGGTCATGCCGTGCGTTGCGCCGCGGTGGTGGCGGCCAGCAGCTTGTCGGTCCAGTCCTTGCCGATCTCGTTGTCCAGCCAGGCGCGCACGGCGGGCTGGCTGGGCTTGCGGAAGGCGTCGATCTGCGCGGCGGTCAGCTTCTGCACGGTCATGCCCTTGTCCTTCAGGATGGGCTCGGCGTTGGCATCCTGCGCGGTGGTCATGCCGCGATGGATCACCTTCGCCACCTCGGCCGCCTGCGTGATCGCGGCCTTCTCCTCGTTGCCCAGGCGGCCCCAGACCCGGTCGCTCATCAGGTAGGCGTGCAGCGAATAGACGTGCCCGTTCAGCGTGATGTGCTTCTGGTGCTGGAACAGTGACGCGGCCAGGATGTTGGTAACGCCGTTTTCCTGCCCATCCACCGTGCCCTGCGCCAGGGCCGCCGGCAGCTCGCCCCAGTCGATGGCCGAGGCGCTGGCGCCGAGCGATTCCACCAGCTTCACGAAGACCGGGCTGGGCTGCACGCGGATTTTCAGCCCCTTCATGTCGTCCGGCGTCACGATCGGGCGCTTCGAGTTGGTGAAGTGCCGCACGCCGTTGTCGGCGTAGCCCAGCAGCCGGATGTTGACCCGCCTGCGCATGTCCTCGGCCAGCTCGGCACCGAAGGCGCCATCCAGCACCTTCCAGGCGATCGCCTGGTTCTCCCAGACGAAGGGCAGGCCGAACACCATGAAGGCCGGATACACGCCGGCAATGCCGCCATCATGCACCACCCCGATATCGAGCGAGCCGAGCCGCAGCTGCTCCATCACCTGCTGCGCCGGCGCGATCTGGCCGGCGGGGAAGATGCTGACCTGCACGCGCCCGCCGGTGATCGATTCCACCGTGCTTTTGAACGCCAGCGCCGCCGCGTGCTTGGGCTGGTCAAGCCGGCCTGGCTGGAAATGCGTGTAGCGCAGCGTGCGGGTCTGCGCCCGGCTGATCGCGGGCGCGGCCAGCGTTGCCGTGGCGGCGGCACCGGCAAGCAGAAGATGGCGGCGGTCGAGTTGCATGAGATCCTCCCCGGGAAATTCTAGCGAGCGTAGCCCATTGCGTTCGGCAGCCAAACCGACAGCGCGGGCACGAAGGTGAGCAAGGCAAGCACCGCCAACTGCGCGAACAGGAACGGCCACAGCTCGCGCACCATGGCCGGCAGCTTCACGCCCGACACCACGCTGGTCACGAACAGCAGCCCGCCCACCGGCGGCGTGATCATGCCCAGCGTCAGGTTCACGATCACCACGATGGCGAAGTGCAGCGGATCAAGCCCCATCGCGTCCGACAGCGGCGCCAGGATGGGCACGAGAATCATGATGCCCGGCAGCGGCTCGATGAAGATGCCGAAGACCAGCAGCAGGATGTTGACGACCACCAGGAAGGCAACCGGGCCAAGCGCCAGCGAACCCACCCAGTCGGTCACAAGCTGCGGCACCTGCAATATGGTCAGCACGTAGCCGAACACCTGGCTCATGGCGATGATCAGCATCACGCTCGCGGTCATCACCGCGGTGCGCACCAGGATGCCGGGAATGGCGCTCCAGGCCAGCGATCGGTACAGCAGCTTGCCCACCGCCAGCGCGTAGAACACGGCGACCGCGCTCGCTTCCGTCGGCGTGAAGGCGCCGCCATGGATGCCGCCGATGATGATCACCGGCAGGAACAGGGCAGGTGTTGCGCGCACGGCGATGCCCAGGAACTGCGGCAGGGGTGGGCGCGGGTCGCCACCGCGATAGCCGCGCTTCAGGCTGATCCAGTGGTTCACGCCGACCATCGCGGCACTGATCAGCAGGCCGGGGATCAAGCCCGCCAGGAACAGGCCGCTGACCGTCACGGAATTGTCGGTCAGCGCATAGACCACCATGATGATGGAGGGCGGGATGATCGGCCCCACGATGGCCACCGATGCCGTCAGCGCCGCCGCATAGGCGGCCGGATAGCCGGCATCGCGCATCATGCGCATGATCACGCTGCCTGGCCCCGCCGCGTCGGCCAGGGCACTTCCGGAAATGCCGCTGAACAGGGTCAGGGCCACGATGTTGGTGTGGCCCAGCCCGCCCCGCGCGCGCCCCACGCAGGCGGCGGCGAAGCGCAGCAGCACCTCGGTCAGCCGCCCGCCGGTCATCAGCTCGGCGGCCAGGATGAAGAACGGAATGGCCAGCAGGGGAAAACTGTCCAGGCCCGCGAACAATTGCTGCGGGATCACCAGCGGGTCGGCCAGGTCCGCCACCACCAGCGTCACCAGGCCCGCCAGCCCCATGGTGAACGCCACCGGCACGCCAAGCGCCATGGTGGCCCCGAAAATGCCGAACAGCAGGGCGGTCACAGCGCCGATCCCAGCTCGGCCGCGCGCACCTTCTCGTCGTCCGAGGCGGCGCGGCGCACGAAGCCCGGCAGCATCGCCAGAAGGTGCAGCAGGCAGAGCGCGCAGCCGATCGGGATGGCGAGATACACGATGCCCATGGAAAGCCGCAGCACCGGCGTGCGCTGCAGGCGCGCGAACGCGGCGTATTCCAGGCCCAGCCACACCAGCACGGCCAGGAACAGGCCGACGATCAAGGCAATCGTCGCGCGCAGAAGCATGGCGGGGATGCGGGGCAGGGCATCGGGCAGCATTTCCACCGCGATATGGGCGCCCGCGCGCAGCGCCAGGCCGGCGCCCAGGAAGGCGCACCAGATCATCATGTAGCGGCTGGCTTCCTCGACCCAGGCGAAGCTGACGCCGAAGACGTAGCGGCCGACGACGTTGCCGAACACCAGTACGCTCATGGCCGCCAACAGGGCCGCGCAGGCGAAGCGGTTCGCGGCCAGCAGCAGGCGGTCGGCGGCGTCGAGCATGCGCTGCGGGCTTTAGCGTCCCCGGCCTGCCTCGGCCAGGGGGTAGCGGCAGATCAGCGCGACGAAACGATCATGCTGTCGGCCCAGGCCTCCAGCCGCCGTGCCTCGCCGTTCAGCAGCGTGACCTCCGTGGCCAGGTGCTGCAACCCGTCGCGGTGCGCCACCAGGCGTTCCTCCAGCCCCGCCACCGTGGTCTTCAGCGTGGCCGAGGCGTCGTGCAGCGCCCGCGCCGCGGTGCGCTGTTCCGCCAGCGCCGTTTCCAGGCTGGCCAGCGCCCGGGCCAGGCGGGATTCCGGCGAGGGCGGCCGGGCGCGGTCGGCCGGGAAGGCGATGATGTCGGCATCAGCGGCGGCGGTTGCCATCGGCGCAAATCCCCAATCCACGAACAATCTCTCGGTTAATGAGACGTTAATTCACCAGCCGAAATCAAGCCCCGCGTATGTGTGTCGCCGCCGGATATCTCTATGCTGGGGCGTTCCGAAACCATTCATCTTCCCCAAGAGGCGCCCTGTTCCGCCATGGCCTTCGCGTTCGAGCTTCTGATCATTCTTGTTCTTGTGCTCTTGAACGGCGTTTTCGCGATGAGCGAGCTGGCGCTGGTCTCCGCCCGTCGCGCCCGGCTGGAGGCGATGGTGCGGGTGGGAAGGCGGGGCGCAATTTCGGCGCTGGCGCTGTCGCAGGATTCCGGGCGCTTCCTGCCCACGGTGCAGGTCGGCATCACGCTGATCGGCGTGCTGGCAGGCGCCTATTCCGGCTCGACCCTGGCCGCACCGCTGGGCGACTGGCTGGATACGTTTCCGCGGATCGCGCCCAACGGCGACACGCTGGCCTTCGCGCTGGTCGTGGTGTTCACCACCTACCTGTCGCTGATCCTGGGCGAGCTGGTGCCGAAGCAGCTGGCGCTGCGCAACCCGGAAGCCATCGCCGCGCTGGTGGCGCCTTCCATGAGCGCGCTTTCGCGCATCGCGGCCCCCATGATCTGGCTGCTGCGCGCCAGCTCGTCCGTGGTGCTGCGGCTGTTCGGCCAGGCCCGCGCGGCACCGTCGGTCACCGAGGAGGAGGTGCGCGCGATCGTGCAGGAAGGCGCCGCGGCCGGCGCCATCGCGCCCGAGGAAAGCGTGATGATCAACCGCGTGCTGCGCCTGGCCGACCGCCCGGTGCGGGCACTGATGACACCGCGGCAGGACGTGGCCTGGCTGGATCGCGCCGACACCGCGCAGGACATCGCGTCCCGCATCAAGGCCAGCACCCACGGCCGCTTCGTGGTGTGCGACGGCGCGATCGACAACGTGCTGGGCGTGGTGCAGGCGAAGGATCTGCTGGATCTGATGCTGGATGGCGAACCGCCGAACCTGCGGCGCGCGCTGCGCCAGCCGCTGGTGCTGCCCGATGCCATGACAGGCCTCGCCGCACTTGAGCGGCTGCGCCAGGACCGCATGGGCCTCGCTTTGGTGGTCGATGAATACGGCACCTTCGAAGGCGTAGTGACCGCCGCCGACCTGCTGGAGGCGATCGTGGGCGACCTGGCCGAGGGTGCGCATGACAGCGCGCCCGACGTGGTGCGGCGCGAGGACGGCAGCTGGCTGATGGACGGCATGACGCCGGCCGATGAGCTCAAGACCCACCTGGCGCTGCCCAGCCTGCCCGACGAGGGCGACTACCATACCCTGGCCGGCCTGCTGCTGCGCCTGTTCCGCAGGCTGCCGCGCGAGGGCGAAAGCCTGCTGTGGGGCGGCTTCCGCTTCGAGGTCATCGACATGGACGGGCGCCGCATCGACAAGGTGCTGATCCGCCCCGAGGCGGCGCCCACGCCGGATGTGTAGCGAAGCCGCGGCAGGCTTGTTAGGGTTCGCGTACGAAACAACGGGGACCGTGCCATGGCGATCGACATCAAGCAGGAAGTGGCGTCCTTCACGCTGGCCAACTGGCTGAGCTTCAAGGGCCGCATCGGCCGCCAGACCTGGTGGCTGCACTATGTGCTGCTGCTGATCCCGATCGCGATCGTGCTGAACATCGTGGTCGGCATCCTGGGTGCCATCCTGGGCGCGGTGCTGCCGCTGACGCTGCTGCTGGTGCTGATCGGCATACTGGGCCTGTGCGTCAGCCTGGTGCTGATGTGGCCCAGCCTGGCCGGCGTGCTGAAGCGGCTGCACGACCACAACCTGGATGACATATGGGGCTTCGGCTATTTCGGCCTGCTGCTGGGCTACCAGGTGCTGAACCTGCTGTTCCTGCTGACCGGGCTGCTGCAGTTCGGGATCTTCTCGATCCTGATGACAGTGCTGGGCCTGGTGGTGGCGGTGGCGGCGATCGCCATGCTGGTGTTCTGCGGCTTCCTGAAGGGCAAGCCCGGCCCGAACCGCTTCGGCCCCGACCCGCTGGGCGGCAACCCGGTGATCGGCGCCGGCGACCAGGCCACGGTGATCCAGCGGCGCTGAGGCGGGGGCGGCAAGCAACCCTCACCCTGTCCCTCTCCCATTGCATGGGAGAGGGGACCCTGTTGCGGCACCCGACAGGGTGCCAGTCACGTCGGGCGCCGGGGCCGCGGTTCCCTCTCCCATGCAATGGGAGAGAGACAGGGTGAGGGCGCTCACTGCCCCCACGCCCGCAGATACCGGCTAAACCCCCAGCACCCTCAGGGCCGCCACCAGATGCGGCTTGTCCACCATCCTGCCGCCCAGGCTGATCACGCCCGCGCCGGGATTGGCGGTGAAGGCATCGACGATCGCCTGCGCGTGCGCGCGTTCCTCGGCGCTGGGGGTGAAGGCGGCGTTGATCGCCGCCACCTGCACAGGGTGGATCGCGCATTTGCCGGCGAAGCCCATGCGGCGGGCTTCCGCGCATTCCGCCGCGAAGCCCGCTTCGTCGCGGAAGTCGGGATAGACGCTGTCCAGCGCCGGCACCCCGGCCGCCGATGCGCCCGCCAGGCACAGCGCGCGCGCCACGCGGAAAAGATCATCGAAGCCGCCCGCATGCTTGTTGGCCCGCGCCCCCACTGCCGCGGCCAAATCCTCGCCGCCCCAGGTCAGCGCCGAGAGCCGCGCCGACGCACCCGCATAGGCGCCGAGCGTGAACAGCGCGGCCGGTGTTTCGGTGGCGATCGGCAGGATTTTCGTAGCACCCGCGTCGATGCCTTCGCGCGCTTCCAGTGCCGACAGCGCGGCATCCAGGCGCCGCATATCCTCGGGGCCGGCACACTTCGGCAGCATGACGCCCTCGGGCCGCGCGGCCACCACGGCGGCCAGGTCGGTGAAGGTCAGCCCCGTGTCGAAGGCGTTCACGCGCACATAGGCGGGCGGGCGACCCGCCGTGGCGAGCCATGCCGCGACCATGCCGCGCGCCGCCGGCTTGCGATCCAGCCCCACCGAATCCTCAAGGTCGAGCAACAGCAGATCGGCGCCCGCCTCGGGCGCGCGGGCGAGCTTCCGTTCGCTGTCGGCCGGCACGAACAGGGCGCTGCGCATCATGCCGCCGGTCGCCCCAGCATCAGTGCCGCGCGCTCGCAGGTCGCCACCAGCGTGCCGTCCTGCTTGAACGCCTCGTGCCGGAACGTCACCACGCCCTGGCCGGGCCGCGATTTCGACGCCCGCAGCGCGACCACCGTGGACCGGACGCGCAGCGTGTCGCCGTGGAACACGGGGGCGGGAAACGCCACCTTCTCCATGCCCAGATTGGCCACGGTGGTGCCGAAGGTGGTGTCGTGCACCGAAATGCCGATCATCAGCCCCAGCGTCAGCAGCGAGTTCACGATCGGCTGCTTGAACTCGGTGGTGGCGGCATAGGCGTAGTCGAGGTGGATGGCGGCGGGGTTCATGGTCATGCCGCAGAACAGGACGTTGTCGCTTTCCGTGACGGTGCGGCGAATGGGGTGGTCGAACACCTGGCCCACGGAAAAATCCTCGAACCAGATGCCGGGCATCAGGCGGCGCTTCGACGGCTGAATTTCCGCGCGGGGCGCGAGGCGCGGTTGGCGTCCTTGAAGCCCAGCGCATCCTCGGCGATCAGCACGCGCTGCACGTTGGCGCTGCCTTCGCCGACCGCCAGCATGTCGATGAAGCCGGCGAACATGGCAATCGGGTACTCGTCGGCCAAGGCGTAGCCGGCGAAGATTTCGCGTGCCGCGGCCGCGGCATTCTTCGCCGCGCGGGATGCAAAATATTTGGCGTGGCTGGCGGCGCGGTTGGCCGGCAGCCCGGCATCCATGGTGGCAGCCAGGTCCCGCACCAGCAGGCGGGCTGCGTTCACCTCCACCGCCATGTCGGCGATCAGCGCCTGCACCATCTGGTATTTTCCGATCGCGCGGCCCCCGACGTCTCGCACGCGCGCATAGGCCAGGCTGTGTTCCAGGCAGGCCTGGGCCAGCCCGACCTGGCGGGCCGAAACCGTGAGGCGGCCATATTCCAGCGCATTGAGCGCGATGGAGAAGCCCTCGCCCTCGGCGCCCAATCGGTTTTCCACCGGCACGGCAAACGCATCCAGGAACACCGCGCAACTGGCCAGGATCGGTGACAGGGTCTTCATCGCGATCGGCTTGGCGCTGTAGCCCGGAAACTTCTTCGGCTCGATGATGAACGCCGTGATCCCGCGCGTGCCGGCGGCGGGATCGGTCTTCGCGAACAGCACGCCGGCATCGGCCTCGTGCGCGAAGGTGATCCACTGCTTCGACCCGGTCAGCCGATACACGGCACCGTCGCGCCGTGCGGTGGTGCGCATGCTGCCTGCCGGGTCGGACCCGCCGCCCGGTTCGGTCAGGCCGAACATGCCGATCTTCCGGCCCGCGATCAGATCGGGCACGAAGCGCGCGATCTGGTCATCGGTGCCGTGATTGAGGATGGTGAAGGGGCATGTCATGGCCTGCAAATTCATGCAGTAGCCGAAATCCGGGCGGGTGCGCGAAATCTCCTCGCTGATCGCCGCGACCGCGGCGAAGCCCAGGTCGCTGCCGCCCACACTTTCGGGAAACGACGCGCCGAAGAACCCCGCCTGGCCCATCTTCGCGATGATCTCGCGCGGAAAAACCTTCCGGCGTTCCAGCTCGTCGATCACGGGCAGGACTTCGCTGGCCATGAAGCGGGCCACGCTGTCGCGCACCGGCTGAAGCTCGGCCGGCAATGGCGTGCCGGGCGGGATCAGCTCAGCCACGCGGCCTTGCCTTGACGATCGGCTGCACGAATTGCAGCTCGGTATCCCAGGGGAACAGGATCCAGGTGTCCTGGCTGACTTCCGTGATGAAGGTGTCCACCACCTCGCGCCCGGCGGGCTTGGCATAGACGCAGGCGAAGTGGGCCTTCGGCAGCAGGGCGCGCACTACGCGGCCGGTGGTGCCGGTATCCACCAGGTCGTCCACGATCAGCCAGCCCGCGCCATCGCCGGCCGCGGCGGGTGGCTTCAAGACCGTGGGCGTGCCGATGTGGAATTCGTCGTAGGTGGCGACGCACACGCTTTCGATCATGCGGCAGTCCAGCTCGCGCGCCACGATGGCAGCCGGGATCAGCCCGCCCTTGGTGATCGCCACGATGCCCTTGAATGGGGCAAGCGGCGTGAGCCGCCAGGCCAAAGCCCGCGCATCGCGCTGCAGCTGTTCCCAGCCGACGGTGAAGTATTTGCGGGGTGCTGCGGGCACTTCGTCCATCGCGCTCAGCCCACCTGGTCGCGCGGCGCCTTGCCCGCAAACACCGCATTCAGGTTGTCCAGCGCCCGATGCCCCATCGCATCGCGGGTTTCGATCGTGGCGCTGCCCAGATGCGGCAGCAGCACCACGTTGGGCAGCGCGTGGTAACCGCCGAAAATCCTCGGCTCGCCGTCGAACACATCCAGGCCCGCGAAGGCCACCTGGCCCGACGCCAGTGCGTCGCACAGCGCGGCATCGTCCACCACCGTGCCGCGGCCGCTGTTCACCACCACCGCGCCCTTGCGCAGCTTCGCGATGCGCGCCGCATTCAGCCACTTCTTCGTGGCCTCGCCGCCAGGCGCGTTCAGGCTGAGCACATCGATCGCGGACAGGAAACTCTCGTCGTTGTCGTGATAGGTCGCGCCCTTGGCAAGCTCCGGCGGCAGCGCCTGCACGTCGCGATAGTGGATCGTCATGTCGAAGCCGCGCGCGAAATCGGCAAGCCTGCGGCCGATGCGGCCCATGCCGAAAATACCCAGCCGCTTGCCGCTGACCTGAAGCCCCATCAACTGCGTCGGCGCCCAGCCCGCCCAGGCATGCGCGCGCACCATGCGCTCGCCTTCGCCGGCGCGGCGCATAGAGGCCATGATCAGCAGCATGGCGATCTCGGCTGTGGCGTCGGTCAGCACGTCGGGCGTGTTCGCCACGATGATGCCGCGTGCCTTGGCGGCGGTCACGTCCACGTGGTCGAAGCCCACGCTGAAGGTGGCGATCGCCTTGATGCTGGCGGGCAGGGCCTGGATCGTGGCCTTGCCCAAGGGGTCGCCGGCGGCGCCCAGGATGGCGTGGTGGCCCGCGGCCGCCGCGGCCAGGGCAGGGCCATCGCGCACCGTATCGGCGGGGTTGAAGCTGGCGTCGTAGTCGCGCGCGGCGCGGGCTTCGATCGCCGGGGGCAGCTTGCGGGTGACCAGCAGTTTCGGCTTCGGCATGGCGCGGATCATGGCGCGCCGCGCGCCGTGCGCAAAGCCTTGCCGGGGCGCCGGGCACGGGCCAGCATGCGGGCCGGTTTCCGGGAGCAGGCAATGGATCTTGGTTTGGCGGGCAAACGCGCCCTGGTGATGGGCGCCAGCAAGGGGCTTGGCCGCGCGGTGGCCGAGGCGCTGGCGGCCGAGGGTGCCAGGCTGGTGATCGCCTCGCGCAGCCCGGCCGAGGCCGCGGCCGCGCTGGGCGCCACCGGCATCGCCGCCGACGTGGACAGCGCCGACGCGATCGACGCGCTGGCCGATGGCGCCGTGGCCGCGCTGGGGGGCGTTGACATCCTGGTGCTGAACCATGGCGGCCCGCCGCCCTGCACCGCCACCGACATGACCGCCGAGCAGCTGGCCACCTGGTTTCCGCGCATCGTGGCGCACCCCATCCGCCTGGCGATGCGTCTGCTGCCGGCCATGCGGGCCCAGAAATTCGGGCGCATCATCGTGGTCGGCTCGGCCGGCATGAAGCAGCCCATCGCCAACCTGGCCATCAGCAACACGCTGCGCGCCGCCATGGTGGGCTGGGCCAAGACGCTGTCCAACGAAGTGGCGGCCGAGGGCGTGACCGTGAACGTGCTGGCGCCCGGCGCCATCCGCACCGACCGCAGCCTGGAAACTGCGGCGATCGGCGCCAAGAAGGACGGCGTTTCCATCGACCAGTGGATGGCCGCGCGCAGCGCCAGCATCCCAGCCGGCCGCTACGGCAGCGCCGATGAATACGCCGCCATGGCGGTGCTGCTGGCCAGCCCCCGGGCCAGCTACATCACCGGCACCGTCACCCGCGTGGATGGCGGCATGGTGCGGGGCGTGTGAACCGGCCATGCTGATCCCGCCCCCCGATATCGCGCTGGCGGAAGCCTTCCTGCACCGGCTTGCCGCCGACACCGCCGACACGCCCGGGGTCACGCGCGACGCCTATGGCCAGGGCGAGGAGCGGGCGCACAGGATCGCGGCCGAGTTCGCCGGCCGCGCCGGGCTGGAGGTTTCGCGCGACCACGCGGCCAACCTGCACATGCGCTTGGCTGGCGCCGACCGGTTGCTGCCGGCGCTTTACACCGGCAGCCACCTGGACAGCGTGGCGCATGGCGGCAACTACGATGGCGCCGCCGGCGTGGCCGCGGGCCTGGCCGTGGCCGCCGGCTTCGCGCGCGCGCAGATCGCGCCGCCGCGCGACCTGGTGGTGCTGGCCACGCGGGCCGAGGAAACCGTGTGGTTCCCGGTGTCGTTCTGCGGCGCGCGCGCAGCCCTTGGCACCCTGCCCACCGCCGCGCTGGACGCAAGGCGCGCCGATACCGGCCGCACCCTGGCCGAGCACATGATCTCCTGCCACGCCGACCCCGAGGGCGTGCGCCAGGCGCGGCGCAGCATCGAGCCTTCGCGGGCGCGCGCCTTCATCGAGCTGCACATCGAACAGGGGCCGGTGCTCGCCGGCGCCAACCGCGCCATCGCGCTGGTGCCGGCCATTGCCGGGGGGCCGCGCTTCCGCGATGCGCGGATCATCGGCGAATACGCGCATGTCGGCAGCGCGCCGCTGGCGTCGCGGCGCGATGCGGTGGCGGCCTTCGCCGACCTCGCCTCGCAGTTGAACGAATACTGGCGCGAGCTTGATGCCGCCGGCCGGCACGTGCTGGCGACCTTCGGCGTGGTGCAGACCGATCGCGGCATGCATGCCTGGAGCAGGGTGGCCGGCCGGCTTGATTTCACGCTGGATATCCGCGGCACCGACCTGGATGCGATCACCGCGATGCGCCGGCGCCTGACCGAATTGTGCGACGATGCCGGCACGCAGTGGGGCGTGAAGGTCGAGCTGGGGCCGGATAGCGGGCCGCAGCCTGGTTTCCTGGATGCGGCCGTGCATGCACGGGCGCGCGCCGCGGCATCGGCCGTGAACGTGCCGGTGCATGTGATGCCCAGCGGCAGCGGCCACGATGCGCTGGCCTTCCACCACGCCGGCATTCCCACCGGCTTCCTGTTCATCCGCAGCCGCAATGGCGGCCACAACCCGGACGAGGCGATGGACGTGGCCGACCTGGATGCCGGCTGCCGGGTGCTGGCGCAGTTGGCGATGACGCTATGATTCCGAACCTGTCGCCGGATGTCGCACTCGCCGAGCGCCTGTTCGACGAGCTGCGCACGCGCAGCTTCGATGGCGTCGGCATCACCCGCGAGGCGTACGGGCCGGGCGAGGCCATGGCGCACGACATTTCTACGCGCGAAGCCCTGGCGCTGGGCCTGGAAGTGGCCACCGACTTCGCCGGCAACCTGTACATGACCCTGCCCGGCGTGGATCGCGCCGCACCCCGCGTGGTGTTGGGATCGCACCTGGACAGCGTGCCGCAGGGCGGCAATTTCGATGGCGCGGCCGGCGTGCTGGCGGGGTTGGCAGCCGTTTCCGGCATGAGGGGCGCGGGCTTCACGCCGGCGCGCGACATCACCGTGATCGCGATCCGGGCCGAGGAAGCGGGCGCCTGGTTTCCGACCAGCTACCCCGGCAGCCGTGCAGCACTTGGCCGGCTGCGCGCCGAGGAACTGCTGGTGCAGCGCATGGACAATTTTCGCACCCTGGAAGCGCACATGCAGGACGCGGGCTTCAGCCCCGATGCGATCCGCGCCGGTGCCCGCGTGATGGGGCCGGACAACGTGGCCGCCTTCGTCGAACTGCATATCGAGCAGGGGCCGGTGCTGGACGCCGAGGCCATTCCGGTGGGCATCGTCACCGGCATTCCGGGCAGTCGCCGGCATCGCAAGGCCCGCGTGCTGGGCGAGTATTCGCATTCCGGCGCGGTGCCGCGAAAGTACCGGCGCGACGCGGCGATCGCGGCCGCCGAGCTTGCGCATCGGCTGGACGAGCATTGGGGCCGGCTGGAGGCCGAGGGGCACCGCCTGGTCTGCACCTTCTGCGAGCTCGCTACCGGCCCGCAATCCGGCTTCACCAAGATTTCGGGCGAGGTCGGTTTCTCGCTCGACGTGCGCTCGGTCGAGCGCGAACCGCTGGACAGGATGTTCGCCGAACTGCATCGCCTGGTCGCGGACATCGCGCTCCGCCGTGGCGTGACGTTCCAGCTCGGGCCGGAAACCTCCAGCCAGGCGGCGCCGATGGATGCCGGCGTGATCGCCGGGCTGCGCGCGGCGGCGGACCGGCTGAAAATTCCGGCGAAGGTGATGGCCAGCGGCGGCGGGCACGATGCGGCGGCCTTCGCCCAGGCGGGCATTCCCGCCGGCATGGTCTTCGTGCGCAACCAGCACGGCAGCCACAACCCGCACGAGGCGATGCGGATCGACGATTTCGCGGCCGGTGCCGCGGTGGTGACGCAGTTCGCTGCCAGCTACGCGACGTAAGGGATGAGCATGCAGGCCAGACTCGCCGTTGATATCGGCGGCACCTTTACCGACCTGGCGCTTGAGTACGGCGCCGAACGGCACACCGCAAAAGTCCTCACCACGCCGCACGCCCCCGAACAGGGCGTGATGGACGGCATCGCGCGCGTGCTGGACGAAACCGGGCTCAAGCCCAGCGACATCGGCATTGTCATCCACGGCACCACGCTGGCCACCAACGCGCTGATCGAACGCAAGGGCGCCACCACCGCGCTGCTGACCACGCAGGGTTTCCGCGACGTGCTGGCGCTGGGCAACGAGAGCCGCTACGACCAGTACGACCTCAACATCGACCTGCCCGAGCCGCTGGTGCCGCGCTGGCTGCGCCTGCCGGTGCCGGAACGGCTGGATGCGCAGGGCCACGTGCTGCTGCCGCTCGATGCCAGCGCGGTCGAGGCGCTGCTGCCGACGCTGGAGACCGAGCAGGTGGAGAGCCTGGCGATCGGCTTCCTGCACAGCTTCGTCAACCCCGACCACGAACAGCGCGCGCGCGACATCGTGGCCAGGGCGCGCCCCGACCTGCCGATCTCGATCAGCAGCGACGTGTCGCCGGAGATGCGGGAATGGGAGCGGTTTTCCACCACGGTCGCCAATGCCTATGTGCAGCCGCTGATGGCGCGCTACCTGCGGCTGTTGGAATCAGGACTGAAGGAGGCGGGCTTCGCCGCACCGCTGTTCCTGATCCTGTCCGGCGGCGGGCTCACCACCGTCGATACCGCCTGCCGCTTCCCGATCCGCCTGGTGGAATCCGGCCCCGCGGGCGGTGCGATCTTCGCAGCCCACGTCGCGCGCCAATGCAGGCTTGCGCGCGTGCTGAGCTACGACATGGGCGGCACCACAGCGAAGGTCTGCATGATCGACGACTTCTCGCCGCAGACCGCGCGCACCTTCGAAGTCGCCCGCGTCGGCCGCTTCAAGAAGGGGTCGGGCATACCGCTGCGCATCCCGGTGATCGAGATGGTGGAGATCGGCGCGGGGGGTGGCTCGATCGCGCATGTCGATGCGCTGGGGCGCATCGCCGTCGGGCCCGAGAGCGCGGGCGCCGATCCCGGCCCCGCCTGCTATGGCCGGGGCGGCACGCACCCGGCGGTGACGGATGCAAACCTCGCTTTGGGCCGCTACGACCCCGCGACCTTCGCCGGCGGGCGCCTGACCTTGCACCCCGATCCGGCCCAGGCAGCGCTGGAGGCGCATGTCGGCGGCGCGCTCGGCCTGCCGGCCGAGATGGCCGCACTGGGCGTGGTCGAGATGGTGGACGAGAACATGGCCAACGCGGCGCGCGTGCACGCCATCGAAAGCGGCAAGACTTTTGATGACCGGACGCTGATTGCTTTCGGCGGCGGCGGGCCGGTGCACGGCACGCGGGTGGCCGAGAAATGCGGCATCAGCCGCATCGTGGTGCCGACCGGCGCCGGCGTGGGCAGCGCCATCGGCTTCCTGCGCGCGCCTGTCGGCTACGAGGTGGTGAAGTCGCTGTACCAGCGTTTTGGCACCTTCGACCTCGCGGCCGTCAACGCCCTGCTGGGTGCCATGCAGGCTGAGGCGCGCCAGGTGGTGGATGCCGGCGCGCCCGGGGCTGCCACGCAGGAAACCCGCATCGGCTACATGCGCTACGTGGGGCAGGGCCACGAAATCCCCGTGCCGATCCCGGCCCGCGCGTTGAACGAAACCGACGTGAGCGAAATCCGCACCGCCTACGACACCGAATATGCCCGCTTCTACGACCGCCCCGTGCCAGGGTCGGACGTCGAGATCATGAGCTTCGCCGTGGTGGTCGCCACCGTTCCTGACGCTGTCGATGCGGTGCGGGACGTGGCCCCCGTGCCGGGCGCCCGCCCGATCCGCCAGCAGGCGATGCGCGACACGATCACGGGAGAGGTTGCCGATGTGCCGGTATATGAACGCGCGGCACTGCCTCCTGGTGCCAGCCTGCACGGTCCTGCCCTGATCGCCGAGGACGAGACCAGCACGCTGGTCGGTGCGCACTGGCAGGCCCGCATCGACGGGCTGGGCTATATCGTGATGGAGAAGACCGATGCATGAGGTGGGCGCGCTGCAGAAGATCAGGCAGCAGATCATGTGGAACCGCCTGATCGCGGTGGTCGAGGAACAGGCGCAGACCATGATCCGCACCGCCTTCAGCACCACGGTGCGCGAAGCGGGCGACCTTTCCGCCGGCATCTTCGACCTGCAGGGCCGCATGCTGGCCCAGGCGGTCACCGGCACGCCGGGCCACGTGAACTCCATGGCCGAAAGCGTGGGCCATTTCCTGGCAAAATTTCCCGCCCACACCATGCAGCCCGGCGATCACTACATCACCAACGACCCGTGGCTGGGCACCGGCCATCTGCACGACCTGACGGTGGTGACCCCCGCCTTTCACAACGGCAGGATCGTGGGCCTGTTCGCCAACACCGCGCATGTGATCGACGTGGGCGGCCTGGGCATGGGACCGGAAGGCCGGTCGGTGTTCGAGGAAGGCCTGTACATCCCGATCGTGAAATGCTTCGACCAGGGGCGCCCGAACGACACCTTCTTCGATTTCATCCGCGCCGGCACGCGCCTGCCGGTGGAGCTGGAGGGCGACGTCTATTCGCTTTGCGCCTGCAACGATGCCGGCGCCAGGCGGCTTGCCGAGATGATGGCCGAGTTCGCGATGGATGGCCTTGCCCCCCTGGCCGATGCCATCTTCACGGCATCCCGCCACGCCACGCTGGCCGAGGTCGCGAAGCTGCCCAGAGGCGTGTATCGCGCCGAAATCTTCTCGGACGGCTACGAGGAGCCGGTGCGGCTCGCGGCCGCCATGACCATCCACGATGCCGGCATCAGCGTCGATTTCACCGGCACATCTGGCCTTTCCGGCCGCGGCATCAACGTGCCGCCGGCCTATTGCCGCGCATACAGCTGCTTCGGCATCAAGGTGGTGGTGGCGCCGGAAATCCCGAACAATTTCGCCTCGCTCGACCCATTCCGCATGCAGATCCCGGAAGCCTGCATCCTGAACGCGCCGCGCCCCTATCCCGTTTCGGTGCGCCACGTGGTGGGCCAACTGCTGCCCGACCTGATGATGGGCTGCCTGCACCAGGCCGTGCCGGACCGCGTCGCCGCCGAAGGCTCGTCCTGCCTGTGGAACCCGCCCTTGCGCGGCGGCAGCGCGGTATCCGGTGCAAAGGCCGAGGTGCCGGATTTCGAGGTGATCACCTTCAACTCCGGCGGCACGGGGGCGCGGCGCACCAAGGATGGGCTGGACGGCACGGCCTTCCCCAGCGGCGTGCGCACCATGCCGGTGGAGGCGACCGAGAATTTCGCCCCCGTGGTGTTCTGGCAGAAGGAGCTGCGCCCGGACAGCGGCGGGCCTGGTCGCACCCGTGGCGGCTTCGGCCAGGTCATGGAAATCGGCGCCGCCGGCGATGCCGAGTTCGCGGTGAACGCCATCTTCGACCGCGTCGGCCATCCGCCCAAGGGCCGCGATGGCGGGCTGGCGGGCGGCGGCGGCGAGGTCACGCTGACCTCGGGTGCCACGCTTCGCACCAAGGGGTTCCAGATCATTCCGAAGGGCGATCGGCTGCTGCTGAAGCTGCCTGGCGGCGGCGGCATGGGCGACCCGCGTGCGCGCCCGCCTGCGAAAGTGGCACGCGATGTGCGCAGCGGCCTGGTCAGTTTGGCGGCGGCGAAGGCCTTGTACGGCCGATAGGCAGGCCCGACAGGGAACCTTTCCGGCGCTGGCGGGTCACCCCTTCATGCAGAACTCCCCCCCTGACCAGGAGGCGCCGATGCCACGCCTGACCCGCCGCGGCATGCTGCTGGCCGCCGCCATGATCCCTCTCGCGTCCCGCGCGCAGACCCGCCACGCCGCCACGCTGGCCACCGCCGGCGACGGATCGCTGTTTCTCGACTACGGCACCGCCCTGGCAAAGCACATTGCCGCTGCCCAGCCGCTGGATCTTTCGATCCGCCAGACGGCCGGATCGAACGAGAACATCGCGCTGCTCGCCGAAGGCCAGGTCGAGGTGGCGCTGGTCAACATGGGCCCCGCCTTCGATGCCTGGCACGGCCGCAACGCATTCACGGGCAAGCAGATACGCACGCTGCGGGCACTGGCGCCGATGTACGAAACGCCCTTCCACGCGATCGTGCTGAAAGGCTCCGGCATCACCACGCTGTCGGGCCTGGCCGGCAAGCGGGTCGGCACCGGGCCCGCCGGCGGCCCCGGAGAAGTGTTCTTCAAGGGCCTGATGGCCGAGCTCGGCCTGGAGTTCACCGCCGTTTCCGGCACGCCGGCCGAGCTGGGCCGCATGGTGGGCGCGAGCGCGATCGACGGCTTCTTCTACGGCAGCGGCCTGCCAAGCCCGCCTTTCGTGGCCCTGGCCAACGGCGCCGATGTGACCGTGATCGGCTTCACCGAGGCCGAGGGCACCGCCTATCGCCGCCGCTTCGCCTATTTCGCGCCGTACAGCATCGCGCCCAACACCTATCGCGGCCAGACAACCGCGCTGCCCAGCTTCGCGGTGTGGAACTTCTGGATGGCGCACGAGAACACGCCGGCGCCCGTGGCCGAGGCGGTGGTGCGCGGCCTGTTCGCCGACGGTGCAGCCACGCGCGCCGCGCACCCGTCCGCGATCGCGACGCGCGCGGCCAATGCGTCGGTCAACACCTTCCTGCCGTTCCATCCTGCGGTGGCGCTGGCGTATCGCGACGCGGGCGCGGTGATGCCGGAGATCAGGGGCGGGTAGCCAGGGGGAAGGAAGGCAGGGAGCGGCGATCTTCCTTGCGGAAGGCTCCGCTCAATCCGCCTTGATCGCCGCCGCCCGGATCACCTCGCCCCAGGTCTTGCGGTCGGCCTCGATGGTGGCGCGGAATTCCTCCGGGCTGCCCACGATGATCTCCATGCCGTTTTCCGCCATGCGGCGCTGGAACTCCGTGTTGGCGGCGACCTGGCGGAGCGCTGCGTTCCACTTCGCAAGGACCGCGGGCGGTAGCCGCGGCGCGCCGGCCACGCCGAACCAGTTGCGTATCGTGAATCCAGGAAGATCACGGCTGATCAGCGGCAGGTCGGGGAACAGCGGCGATACGCTGGGCGCGCCGAAGGCGATGGCGCGCACCGCGTTGCCCCTGATCTGGCCCAGGAATTCCGGCATGTTGCCGAACATCATGTCGGTGCGCCCGGCGGCGATGTCGATCAGCGCCGGCGCGCCGCCGCGATACGGCACGTGCAGCATGTCGATGCCCGCCAGGGTCTTGAACAGCTCGCCCGACAGGTGCTGCGAGGTGCCGTTGCCCGCACTGGCATAGGTGAGCCGGCCCGGATTGGCGCGCCCATACGCGATCAGTTCCGGAATCGTGCGGAACGGTGCCTGCGGCGAGGCGATCAGGATGTTGTAGACGTTGGCGACGTTGGCGATGGGGGTCAGGTCGTTGACCACGTCGAACGGCATGCGCAGGCCCGGCATTTCCGGCAGGATGGCGTGGATCGCCATGGTGGCCAGATAAACCGTGTGCCCATCGGGCGGTGATTTCGCCACCGTATCGGCCGCGATCATGCCGGACGCACCGGTGCGGTTTTCCACCACCACGTTGTGGCCCAGGATCGGCGTAAGTTTTTCCGCCAGGATGCGCGACAGCAGGTCGCAGGTGCCGCCCGGCGCGAAGCCGCACAGCAGCCTGATGTCGCGGCTGGGAAAGTCCTGGGCGCGGGCGGGGGCCGCGACTGCGATCGCGGCGATGGCGGCAAGCAGAAGGCGTCGCATCGTTTCCTCCCTCGGATGATCGCTACACGTAGCCTGGCCCCGCGATCGCGGGGTGTGCTGCCAGGAAGGCTTCATCAATCTCCACGCCGATGCCGGGGGTCTCGTTCGGCCGCACCGTGCCGTCGGCACCGATCGTCCAGGGCGTGCTGCCCAGCTGGTCGCGGAACCTGTTGGCGACCGAGATGTCGGCCTCGAAGTAGCCGGCATTGTCGATGGCGCACAGGAAGTGGATCGATGCCGCCTGGTTCACGCCGGTCATGGAGCTGTGCGGGTTGATCGGCAGCTTGTGCGCCCCGGCCATGGCGGCGATGCGCAAGGCTTCCGTGATGCCGCCGCATTTCGACAGGTCGGGCTGCAGGATGGTGATGGATCCGTCCGCGATCACGGGGGCGAATTCGAAGCGCGTGAAGTGGTTCTCGCCCGCGGCCAGCGGCGTGCGGCCGCACAGCTTCAGTTCGCGGTAGCTGCGCGCGTCGTGCGCGGGGAAGGGTTCCTCCAGCCAGCCGATGGCAAGTTCGTCCATCGCCGGCATCACGGCACGCGCCATCGCGAGATCATAGCCCGTGTTGGCATCGGTCAGGATGACCAGGTCGTCGCCAAACGCGCGCCGCACGGCTTCCATGCGCGCGATGTCCTGGCGCACGGTATCGCCGACGCGGAGTTTTACCGCCTTGTAGCCGGCGTCGATATGCGGGCGGGCTTCGGCGATGAGGTCGTCGGGCGGCTGGTAGCCCAGCGCCACGCCACCCGCATAGGCCGCGATCGGCCGCGACGCACCACCCAGCATCCGGTACAGCGGCCATCCCGCGGCCTTGGCGCGGATGTCCCACAGCGCCATGTCGAGGCCGCTCATCGCCATGGCGCAGGCGGCACCCATGCCGTGCGAGGCGAGCTGGTATTTGTAGATGCGGGCGTTGATGCCGATCACGTCGGCCGCGTCGTGGCCGACCACCAGGCCGCGCAGCGTGGTGTTGATCAAGGCGGCGATCGCGGTGTGCGCGCGGCCATGGTGGCTTTCGCCCCACCCGACGATACCATCCTCGGTCATCACCTTCACCATCACCGCATCGCGCTTCACCGCGCGGCCGATACCCAGCGTGGGGCCGCCGGCCGGTAGCGGGAAGCTGGTGGGGAAGGCCTCGATGCTGCGGATTTTCGTACTCATGCGATCTTGTACTTTTCCAGGATCTCGCGGTCGATCTCGATGCCCAGGCCGGGGCCCTGGGGAATGGCCACCATGCCGCCCTCGGCCAGCACGATCGGCACCGTGGCCAGGTGGTCGCGCAACGGGTTCGGCGTCTGCTCGAATTCCAGCATGGGCGGGAAGGGGCGCCAGGCGGCGGGCTGGTCGGGGATGGCGGCGATGAACTGCAGCGTGGCGGCCAGGCCGATGGCGCTGCCCCAGGCATGCGGCACGCACTCCACGCCATGCGCGATCGCCAGGTTGGCGATGCGCATGCACTCGGAAATGCCGCCGGCGGCGCACACATCGGGCTGCACGATGTCCATGGCCTTGGCGGCCACGATGCGCTGGAAGCCGAAGCGGGTGAACTCGTTCTCGCCGCCGGCCACCGCGATATCCAGCGCGCGCGTCACCTCGATATAGCCTGAAAAATCCTCGGGCGAGATCGGCTCCTCGAACCACAGGATGTCCAGGTCTTCCAGTTCGCGCCCCAGCCGGATTGCCTGCGGCACGGTGAAGCAGTGGTTCGCATCCACGGCCAGCTTGATCTCGTTGCCGATCGCACGCCGCACCGCGGCGATGCGGGAAAGGTCGGCGCGCAGGTCGCCCAGGCCGATCTTCATCTTGATGGCGCGGAAGCCATCCGCCACGTAGCCCTCCGCCTCCGCCACCGCTTCCTCGGTGAGGCGGTCGGGGTCGATGAAGTAAAGCCCTGTGGCATAGGCCGGCACGGCGCTGCGGAAGCCGCCGCCGATCAGCTTGTGGATCGGCCTGCCCACGGCTTTTCCCATCAGGTCGTGCAGCGCGATGTCGATGCCGCTGATCGCGGCGATGGTCATGCCGGACAGGCCGTAATCCTTGATGCGGTTGTACAGGTCATCCCACACCACCGACGCATCGAACGGATCGCGCCCCTTCACGCGCGGCGCCAGGTATTCCACCGCGACCTTGGCGATGGTTGCGGGGCCGTAGCATTCGCCCCAGCCGGTCAGGCCATCATCGGTGGTGATCTCGACCAGGCAGCTGGTGCGCGCCGCATACAGCATGCCGCGGGCCGAGGTGAATGGCCGCTCCACCTTCGCCTGCACGATGTGGCAGGCGACATCCGAAACCTTCATGGCAGCGCTTCGTCCCGACACGATTCTGCTTGGCAACGATGCTGGCATGTGGGCGCCGCGTCGCGCAAACCGGCCTATCCCCGCGCGCGAAGCTTCCGCGTCAGGTGCGCCGCCGGGCTCTCCGCCGCGCGGTTGCCCAGCACCGGTGCCGCCTCGGCCCGCCAGGCATTGGCCACCACGCGGCCGCGCAGCCGCAGCTTGCGCACGAAATCCACGTTGGGATTGAGCTTGCTGGCGCTGCCCAGCTTCGCCATCTCGACATCGTCGGCAATTCGATGCACGCGCAGCTTCTTGCGGTCCTTGATGCCGTACTTGTCGATCAGGCCGTTGATCTGCTCGATGCCGCGCAGCTCCATCAGCAGCGCCGCGTTGAAGGCCAGTTCGTTCACCCGGTCCAGGATCGCATTGGCGCTGCGCGGCGGATCGCCAGGGCGCTCGAACGGGTTGATCTGCACGACGATCAGGTCGTCGGCATGCGCGATCAGCGGCTCCAGCGCGGGGTTGCCCAGGAAGCCGCCATCCCACAGCCAACGTTGTCCGGTCTGGATCGCCGGGAACAGGTGCGGGGCGCAGGCGGAAGCCAGCAGCGCCTCGCGCGTCACCGGCGCCATCGCGTTCTGGCGCGCATCGCCCGGCACCGGGGGCGAAGCGAAGATCGCACGCTCGGTCTTCTCGATGTCGGTGGCGCACACATACAGCGCCGGCCGGTGCCCGGGCATCGCCAGGCCCGCCAGATCGGGCAGCGTCGCGTCGATCACCTGCGCGAGCGACGCGGCGGTCAGCCCCAGCGCATCGGGCGAGAAGAACTGTGAAGCCAGGTTCGCGGCCAGCGCCAGTGGCGTGGCATCGATGTTCCAGTCCATCGCCAGGCCCACGGGCAGGGCGGTGAAGGGATTGGTGAAGCGCGCGGCGGCGACCACGCCGTCCCACAGCACTTCCAGCCGGTGCCGGGCCCCCGCGGGGCCTTCCGAAAGCCCCGCCGCCAGCGCCGCGGCGTTCAGCGCGCCGCCCGAGGTGCCGCTGACTGCGGCGATCTCGATGGCGCCTTCCTCCACCGCCTGCAGCAGCCCTTCCAGCACACCCCAGCCGAAGGCGGTGTGGGCACCGCCGCCTTGCAGCGCGAGCGCCACCTTGACCGGCGATGAACGACGCGTGACCAGGCGGGGGGCGGCGGGGCGGGCCATGCGCCAAGCCTAGCGCAGTCGCGGCACGGGGTGCGACCATCGGCGCGAAAGGGGATTTTTCGCATGACCGAGTCCGACCCCGCGCTGCTGGGCGCCGAGGCACTGCTCGCGCGCTATCGCGACCGCACGCTGGACCCCGTGGCGGTCACGCGCGCCGTGCTTTCGCGCATCGCGGCGCTGGAGCCGAGCCTGAACGCCATGGTGCTGGTGGATGCTTCCGGCGCGCTGGCGGCGGCCGAGGCCAGTGCCACGCGCTGGGAAGCGGGCGCGCCGATCGGCGTGCTGGATGGCGTGCCGGCCACGGTGAAGGACCTGGTGAACCTGGCGGGCTTCCCCACCCGCCGCGGCAGCCTGGTGACCGACCCGCGCCCCGCCACCGAGGACGCACCCAGCGTGGCCGCGCTGAAGCGCGCGGGCGCGGTGATCATCGGCAAGACCACGACCACCGAGTTCGGCTGGAAGTCGCCCGGCGACTGTCCGCACACCGGCATCACGCGCAACCCCTGGAACACGGATCACACCCCCGGCGGATCCTCCTGCGGTGCGGGGGCCGCTGCGGCGGCGAGCTACGGGCCGCTGCATATCGGCACCGATGCCGGCGGCAGCATTCGCATTCCCGCGGCGTGGTCGGGCGTGGTGGGATTGAAGCCCAGCTTCGGGCGCGTCCCGCAATGGCCGCTGGGCGCCTTTGGCCCCGTCGCCGTGGCCGGCCCCATGGCGCGCAGCGTGCGCGATACGGCGCTGATGTTCTCCGCCATGGCCGGGCATGACTGGCGCGACCCCTATTCCCTGCACGATGCGCCGCGCGACTGGACCGCTGACCTGGACGCCGGCGTGAAGGGGCTGCGCGTGGCCATCATGCGCCGCCCCGGATTCGACGCTCATGCCAGTGCCGACGCCTGGGACGCGGTGGCGCGCGCCGCCCGCACGCTGGAAGCCGCCGGCGCCACGGTGGCGGATGCAAGTCCCGACCTGCCTGATACCCGCGCCGTGTTCGTGCGCATCTGGGGCCTGGCGCTCGCGCGCCTGGCCGAGCTGGTGCCGCAGGACAAACACCACCTGCTGGATCGCGGCATCCTGCATGTGCGCGCGCTGTCCGCCGGCCTGCCCGCCACCGCCTTCCTGGAAGCCGAGGCGCTGCGCACCGAGGTGGCGCACCGCATGGCCGCGTTCCACCAGCGCCACGACCTGGCGCTGTGCCCCACCGTGCCCGGCGTGGCACCACGCTGCGATGCGCCGCTCGACGCGCCCGAGGAGTTGCTGTGGACCGCCTGGGCGCCCTGGACCTTCACCATGAACCTGTCCCGCCAGCCGGCGATCAGCGTGCCGGCGGGGCTTGATGGCGCCGGCCTGCCGCTGGCGGTGCAGGTGAGCGCGGCGCTGTATCGCGACGACCTGGTGCTGCGCGCGGCCCAGGTGATCGAGGCCGGGCTGGGGCGGGCGCCGGTGCCGGTGCCGGTGCCGGTGGTGTGACTGGGCGGAGGTGCCGCGGCCGGGTGAGAGGGCGATCCGTTCGCAGCGCATCCAATGAGCGAGGAATAAAAGCCTTGACACGGCGCTCGGAATAAGCGATACCCCGATCACCTGTCCGCAGCGCCGGAGTTTTGCGCATGCCCGAACGCCACCCCAGTTCCGCCTGCCCGAGACCCCGCACCGCCACGTCTGCGCGCAATTTGTCCGAAACCGCACTTCGCCCGGCACCGGACGAATTCGTCCGAAATCGCGCAAGGCCGAACCCGCGCCGCCGGGGTGGAAATTTGTCGATATCCGGCAAAACCGCCTGCCAGCCCCGCCATGGCCACGGCGCGCGGCCGCGGCCTATGCTCGCGACAAGGGAGGGACACTAATGCCGCGTATCACTCGCCGCGCCACGCTTGCCAGCACCGCAGCAGCTCTTGCCGCCCCCGCGCTGGCCCGCGCGCAGGCGCGCTTCCCCGACCGCCCCATCACCATCGTGGCCCCCTTCCCGCCGGGCGGCCAGGCCGACTTGGCCGCCAGGCCCGTGGCGACCGCCTTGCAGAAACTGCTGGGCCAGCCGGTGGTGGTGCAGAACCGGGCGGGTGCGGGTGGGGCCATCGGCCATGCCTCGGTCGCCAAGGCAGCGCCCGATGGGCACACCCTGCTGATGGCGTTGCCAAGTTTCGTGTTCCTGCCGGAAAGCCAGCGCATCCGCGCCCAGCCGCCCAGCTACGAAGTCGAAGAACTCGCGCCCATCGCGCGCGTGCTGGCCGACCCCATGCTGCTGGGCGTACCCACCGGCAAGTGGAACAGCGCGGCCGAGTTCGTGGCGGCCGCACGCGAAAGGCCGGAGCAGATCAGCTACTCCTCCTCCGGCATCTACGGCACGCTGCATATCGCGACCGAAATGATGGCCGCCGGCGTGGGCCTGAAGTTCCTGCACGTGCCGTTCACCGGCGCGGGGCCGGCGCTGTCGGCCTTCGTCGCCGGCACGGTGGATTTCATCGCCTCCACGCCCGGCGTGCTGAAGCCCGCGATTGATGCCGGGCGCATGAAGGTGCTGGCCAACTGGGGTGCCCGCCGCCACAAGGACTTCACCGACGCGCCCACCTGGATGGAACAGGGTTTTGGCAGCGTCGAGTACTACAACTGGGCCGGCCTGTTCGCGCCCGCCGCCACGCCGGCGCCGATCCAGGCCATTTTGCGCGATGCCATGCAGAAGGCCATGGCGGATCCCGAAACCATCCGCGTGTTCGAAGCCGCCGGCGCAGACCCGGCCTTCCAGAACGCCGATGACTTCGCCGCCTTCGTGCGCGCCGATACCGCCCGCCTGGTCGGCGTGATCCGCAGCATCGGGCGCATCGACTAGGGAACAGCCATGACACGCGAAACCGAGATCACCGACTGGCTGGCCAGCCAGCGCGAAACCATGGTCGCGATGATCCGCGAGATGGTGAACACCGATAGCGGCAGCTACAACAAGCCGGGCATCGATGCGGTCGGCGCCATCGTGCAGCGCTTCATGGCCCAGCACGGCATCACGGTGGAGACCGTGGCGCAGCAGAAGCACGGCGACTGCCTGCGGGCACTCGGCAAGCGCACGCAAAGCCAGTCGAACCAGGGCAACATCGTGCTGATGGGCCATCGCGACACGGTGTTCCCCGATGGCGAGGCCGGCCGTCGCCCCTTCACCATCCAGAACGGCCGCGCCTATGGCCCGGGTGTGGCCGACATGAAGGCGGGCCTGGTGATGAACGCCTTCATCCTGGCCGCCTTCGAGAAGTTCGGTGCCGCCCCCGGCCCCATGGTGGCGCTGTTCACCGGCGACGAGGAGATCGGCAGCCCCGAAGGCCGCGCCGTGATCGAGGCCGAGGCGCGGATGGCCCGCGTGGTGTTCAACAGCGAACCCGGCCGTATCAGCGGCAATGTGGTGAAGGCGCGCAAGGGGGGCGTGTTCAGCGCCTTCAGCATCGAGGGCAAGGCATCCCACTCCGGCGGCAATTTCGCGGAAGGCATCAGCGCCATCGGTGAGCTCGCGCACAAGGTGATCGCGCTGCATGCGCTGACCGACCTTGATGCCGGCATCACGCTGAACGTGGGATTGATCTCCGGCGGGCAGAGCGTGAATACCGTGGCGCCGCTGGCGGAGGGCCAGATCGACCTGCGCTACGTCACGGCACCGCAGCGCGCGGCGGTGATGGCGCGCATCGAAGCCATCATCGGCCACGCCACCATTCAAGGCACGCGCGCCACGCTGGAGATCAGGGGTGAGTTTTTGCCCATGGAGCAATCCCCGGAAGCAGCCAGACTGCTGGCGCTGTATCAGGGTGCTGCCGCCGATTGCGGCTTCCATCCCGAGGGCGAGTTCACCGGCGGTTGTGCGGATTCAGGCTTCACCGCGGCCCTGGGCACGCCCACGCTGTGCGGCGTGGGCCCCGTGGGCGGCAAGGCGCACAGCCCGGAGGAGTTCCTCGATCTGGAGAGCATCGTGCCGCGCGCGCAGGCGCTGGCGCGGGCGATCTGCCGGCTGGACCAGGCGGGAGTCTAGCCGCGCAGTGCCTTCGTCGCCGCCAGGTCCTCGGCGAGGAACTCCGCCACCACGGCGTCGATGTCGGGCGCCTCGGTGAAGCCAAGCGCGCGGGCGCGGGTGGCGTCGAACTGGGCGGGCCAGGGGCCGACCACTTTGAACACATCGGGGTCGTCCACGCGCTTCACGCGCGCCGTGTCGCCGCCGGCACGCTCCAGCGCTGCCAGCATCGCGCCCACAGCCACGGTCAGGCCCGGCGGGTTGATGGCGCGGTCCAGCCCCAGCGTGGTGGTCTCCAGCGCCGCCGCGTGCAGCAGCCAGGCCACCGCGGTTTTGGGGGAGGCAAGCCACAGCCGGAACCCGTCCGGCACCGGCAGCGATGCGTCCTCGTGCACGAACGGCTCGCGCAGGATGGAGCTGGCAAAACTGCTGGCCGCCTTGTTGGGGCGGCCGGGCCGCACCACCACCGTGGGCAGGCGCAGCGACACGCCATCCACGAAGCCTTTGCGCGTGTGATCGTGCACCATCAGTTCGCCGATCGCCTTCTGCGCGCCGTAGCTGTTGGCGGGCACCTGGCGCGTCGCGTCGGTGATCACCGCGTCCTGGCCGCCGGAATAGGTTGCGACCGAACTGGTGAACACCAGGCGCGCCGGGATCGGCAGCGCCGCCGCAGCGGCCAGCACGTTGCGCGTGCCCTCGATATTGACGCGCAGGCCCAGGTGGAAATCGGCCTCGGCCTGGGCGCTGACCACGGCGGCCAGGTGGAACACCACGCCGGTGCCGTCGGGCATGGCGCGGCGCAGTTTTTCGTAGTCGTCCAGCCCCGCCTGCACCACCTGCACCGGGAAGGGGGCCTTGGGCGGCGTCGCCGAAATCTGGTCCAACAGGGTCAGGCCGGTCAGCTTGCGGTCGCCGATCGCGCCATCCGTGGCCAGGCGCGCGGCCAGCTTCTGCCCCAGGAACCCGGCACCACCCAGGATGCTGACGTGCATCGTGCGTCAGTACCAGCGCTGCGGGTCGATCGCGGTGGGCGGCACCTGGCCCGCCTTCCAGGCGGCAAGATTGTTCAAAAGAATGTCGAGCGTCTTCGGCGTGTAGGTTTCCGGATCGTCGCTGGACACATGCGGCACGATGGTCAGGTTCGGCACGGTCCACAGCCGGTGGCCTGCGGGCAGCGGCTCGGGCGTGGTCACGTCGATCACGGCGCCGCCGAGGTGACCGCTGTCCAGCGCATCGGCCAAGGCATCCTGGTCGATCACCTCGCCGCGCGCGATGTTGACCAGGCCAGCACCCTGCTTCATCAGGCCGATGCGCTTGCGGCTGAACATGCCGCTGGTGTCGGGGGTCAGCGGCATGGCCAGCAGCACGCAATCGGCCCGGGGCAGCACGGCATCCAGCTGGTCCACGGTCACCACCTGGTCGCAGTGCTGGTGCGGCAGCGCGCGGGCGCGCACGCCGATCACCGTCATGCCCAGATGGCGCGCGTGCTTCAGCGTGTCGCTCGCCATGTCGCCGGTGCCGACGGAGACCAGCGTGCGGCCGCCCACGACGTGGGTGAATCGCTTGGCCCAGCGGCCGGCGCGCTGCTCGGTCTGGAAGAAGGGCATGGCGTTGGCCAGCATCAGCACCGCCATCAGGCCCCACTGGCCCGCCTTCTCGCCATGCGTGCCGCTGTTGTTGCACACGAAGGCGCCCTGCGGCACCCAGTCGAACGGCGCCAGGCGATTGAGCCCGGCGCTGGTGAACTGGATGATTCTCAGCCTGGGCGGCAGGCCGGGCGCATCGGCCAGCAGGCGGCGACCCTCGCCGGTCGAGGTCATCACCGCGTCGCATTGCGGCAGGGCGGCGTGGAACAGCGCGTCGTCGTCGCCGATGGTGGCGTGCACGCGCGCGGCGATGCCGGGATTGCGCGCCTTGGCCGCCTCCCAGACGGCCGGTGTGCAGGCGAAGTCGCCGATGTTCTTGGGGTCGTGGATGTGCAGGCGAATGTCGGGCTGGCTCATGGCGGCGGAATTTGACACGCGGGTCCTGGGCTGACCAGTTTCGCCGATGCAGCGAAGGGCCTTGGTGTGCGGCGCCGGCACCGACGGTATTGGCCGCGGCGCGGTGCGGGCGCTGGCGGTCGCCGGCATGCGGGTGGCCATCCATCACCGCGCCGAGCCGGACCAGGCGGCTTCCCTGGCGGCCGAAACCGGTGGCGGCCCGGTGCTGCAGGGTGACTTCGCCGACCCTGCCCAGGCGCGCCGCGTGGTGCGCGATGCGGCCGCCGCGCTGGGCGGCCTCGATACGCTGGTGTTCTGCTGCGCGGTGCTGTTGCGCAAGCCGTTCCTGGACACGACCGACGATGATTTCGCGCGCGTGCAAGCGGTCAATCTGGCCGCCGCCTTCGCCTGCGCGCAGGAAGCGGCACGCCCGATGGCCGCCGAAAAATTCGGCCGCGTCGTGTTCGTGTCCTCGGTGAACGAGTTCGCGCCGAATGCCGGGCTTGCCGCCTATGCCGCCAGCAAGGGCGGCCTGCGCATGCTGGCGCGCACCGCGGCGCTGGAACTGGCGGCCCACGGCATCACCGTGAACCTGATCGCGCCGGGCACGGTGGAAACGGACTTCAACCGCGCGGCACTCGCCGATCCCGCCTGGCGCGCACACAAGCAGTCGCTGATCCCGGCGGGGCGCATCGCCCAGCCGCAGGACATCAGCGGCGCCATCGCCTTCCTGTGCAGCGACGCTGCCGGCTACATCACCGGGGCCACGCTGACGATCGACGGCGGGCTGACGCTCGCGGGAGGGTATCCACCATGAATGCTTTGCCGCCATGACCATGGAATGGATGGTGCACGCGATCCGCTACGCCGAGGGCACGCGCCTGCTGCGCGATGCATTGCTGGGCGGGCTTGCCGGGCCGGAGGGCGACGCGGCGATCGGCATGGCCTACCACGTCTTCGTGGTGCACGGGCCGGCCGGCGCCTTCGTGCTGGACACCGGCGCCGACCGGGCGGCAATCGAGACACGCCGGCGGACCTTCGTGCAGCCGGTCGAGGCCGGGCTTGCCGCGCTCGGTATCGGCCAGGCCGACATCATCCAGACGCATCTGCACTGGGACCACGCCGGCAACCACGGCCTGCTGCCGGACGCAACGGTCTGGCTGCAGCGCCGCGAGATGGCGTACGCCGCGACGCAGGGCCTTGCCGACCCCTGGCTGCGCGCCGGCTACGACGCGGCCGACATCGGCGCGATGGCGGCGCGCATCGCGCGTGGAAAAGTGCGGCTGATCGAGCAGGCGGCGTCGCCGGCCGATGGCCTCACGCTGCACCATGTTGGCGGCCACACCGACGGGCTGATGATTCTGCGCGCCCGCACGCGGCGCGGCTGGATGGTGCTGGCGGGCGATGCGGTGGTGTATCGCGCGAACCTGGCGCGCCGCCTGCCGTTCCCGCAGCTGTTCCATGCCGGCGACGCGCTGGCAGCAATCGATACCTGCCGGGCGCTGGCCGATGCCGAGGCGCTGATCGTGCCCGGCCACGACCCGGCACTGACGCCGCAGCCGGTGACCCGGCTGGACTGACGCGCGGCTGGACAGGTGGGCGCTACCTCGGCTCCGCCTCGGCTGCCACGCCGTGATGCGCCGCCGCCTCGGCGCCGAGCTTCGCCAACTGCGCGCGCAAGGCGGCTGGCGCGACGATCTCGACGTTGCGGCCCCAGGTGAACAGGTGCCACGCCATCTCGGCGGCACCGCCGGCGTGGAACGCCACCAGCAGGCCGCCATCCGGTTCCGGCGTCAGTTTCTGCGAGATGTGGAAGCGCCAGCGCGCGGCTTCCTCGGCCACGGCGGGGGCGAAGCGCAGCACCACGTCGAACGGGTCCTCCTGCCAGGCACCGAAGGCGCGGGCGGAGAATTCCTCCAGGTCGAAATTCTCGGGGCGCACGAAGCTGCTGTGGCCCAGCGTGACCTTGCCCATGCGGTCCAGACGGTACTGGCGCGGTGGGCCTTCGCGATCGGGCCGCACCGCCACCAGCAGCGGGCGGCTGCCGTACAGCAGGCCGTAGGGGTGCAGTATAACGGCAGCCGGCTCCGCACTGTTGGCACTGCGATAGGTGGTTTCGATCGGCAGGCAACTGACCACCGCGCGGCGGATCGCGGCCAGCGTGTCGGGCGGAATGGTCGGGCGCGGGCCGGGGCGCAGCGCCACGCCCTCGCTTTCCAGCAGCGCCTCCAGGTCGGGTTCCAGCTTGCGCAGGTGGTCGGGCTTGGCCATGGCGCGCAGCTTGTCGGCGGCGGCGGCCACCAGGTCGGCGCGGCTGGTGAAGCCCTGGGCGCGCAGCGTGCCGACCGCGTTTTCCAGCTCGGCCAGCTCGTCGGCGCTGGGCGCCACGAACCCCGACAGCGTGCCGGCGGGCAGGCGGAAGCGCGCCTGCTTCTCGCCCGTATCCACCCGTTCCATTTGCGGAAAGATACGCTCGATGGCGTCGCGCATGCGCTCGGCGGTACGCCGGCCGACCGAGAATTCCCGTTGGATGTCGATGAAGGTCACGCCTTCGCGCGTTCCCTGCATCATCATGGCCAGGCGGAACAGCGATTCCGTCTTGCCGTAGTGCACCGATGGTCGCTCCCTTGCTGGTGAGTCGGGAGTGTAACCGGGCCGGTTGTCGCTGGGCCAGTTTCTTCGCGCCCAATCCTGTCGCGCCCAATCTTTTCGCGCCCAGTCTTTTCGCGCCACGCGGCGCGGGTCGTGCAGTGCCATCGCCATGCCCCCCCTTGAGGCTGGGGAAGCATGGCGGGCAGCAGCGTCAGGACGTGGCGGAGATCAGTGAATCTCCTCGGCCGACGACAGCGCCTTGCGCAGCGCCTCGAAGCCGAAGCCGGGCGCGCGCGCGGCCGCCAGGATCACGGCTTCCTTGCGGGCACCCAGGTCGATCGCCCCTGGCACCTTGGTGGCGACAGCCAGCGGGATCACCACGGCGCCGTGCCGGTCGGCGTGGATCAGGTCGCCATCCTTCACCACCATGCCGTGGATCGAGACTTCCTGGCCCACGCTGGTGACATGCACGAAGGCGTGTGAGGGGTTCACCATGCCCGCGATCAGCGGGAAGGGCTTTGCCACCATGCCCAGGTCGCGGATCGACCCGTTGGTGACGCAGCCCAGCACGCCAAGCCCCTTGTGCACGGCGGTGTTGACCTCGCCCCAGAAGGCGCCGGTGCCGGGGCGTGAATCCAGGTCCTGGATCACCGCGATGTTCGGTCCCGGCTTCGCGGTGGCGACATGCTCGTACCAGGCAAGCCGCAGTGCCTTCTTCTGGCCCGCGTCCATGCCCGAATTCTGCTCGGCGCGGATCGTGCAGTTGCGCGCGAAGCCCACGACCACCGCCTCCGGCTCGGTCGAGACGAAGGGCACCACGGTGAAGCGGATCAGCTCGCGCTGCATCACCATTTCCAGCGCGTTGCAGATGGTGGGGGTATCGACGCGGCCGAGTTCGGCAAGCAGCGCGGGCGTGACATCCGACATCAATAGGGCCCGCCCGCCTTGGCCGCGGCGCCGCCCCGGAAGCTCGCCACCGCCGCCTTGGCGCCGTTGGCCAGTAGCGCGGTATCGGCCAGGATGGTGGCGAAGTCGAAGCCCATCTCGCTGGTCTTGTGCTTGGCACCTTCCGGGCTGCCGGTGTGGATGCCGGCAAACAGCTTCTTGGCCTTGGTCTTGTCCACGATCTCTTTGATCGCGGCCAGCGTGACCTTGCTGGTGGGGTCGCCCACCGGCTGCTCACCGAGTGTGATCGCCAAGTCTGCGGGGCCGACATACACGCCATCCAGGCCGGGTACGGACAGGATGGCATCCAGGTTGTCCATCGCCTGCTTGGTCTCGATCATGGCCAGCGCCAGCACGCTGTCATTGGCATGCTGGTAGTAGTCGCCGCCCGCATACCAGGAAACGCGCGTCGGGCCGAAGCTGCGGTAGCCGCGCGGGAAATACCGGCAGGCGCCGACGAAGCGCTCGGCCTCCTCCTTGGTGTTGATCATCGGGCAGATGATGCCGTAGGCGCCCGCGTCCAGCATCTTCATGATGATGCCGGGTTCCAGCCACGGCACGCGCGCCAGCGGCGTGGCAGGGTAGGGCGCGATCGCCTGGAAGCAGCTCACGCCTGCCTGGTAGTCGATCGGGCCGTGCTGCAGATCAACGGTGATGCTGTCCCAGCCGCCCTGCGCCATGGCCTCGGCCGAGACGGGGCTTGGAATGCCCAGCCAGCCGTTCACGGTCTTCTCGCCCTTGCCCCACTTCTCGCGCAGCGTGTTCGGTCGCACTGGAAAGCCTCCTCCGGTTCATTGCGTCGGGCGCATAAAACCCCCGGAACGCGCCGCCGCCAAGCCGCGTGGGGCGCATTGCGGCATATCCGCGCAATGGTCTTGCGGGGCCGGGGTCGGTCGCTTACCGTCCGTTCCGGGAAACCGCGCCCATACGAAACAGGCGCCATTCGGGAGACAAGGAAGGCATGCAACGCATCACGCGCAGTGCGCTCACGCGCCGCCAGGTTCTGGCCGGTTCCGCGCTTGCCGCAACGGCGGTGCCGATCGCCCATGTCAGCGCGCAGGGGTCGGCAGGCCGCGTCGCGTGCGGCTTCTGGGACCATTGGGTGCCCGCCGGCAACGGCGCGCTGCGCGAGCTTTGCACCGCCTGGGGCCAGAAGGAGCGCGTGGACGTCCAGGTCGATTTCATCACCAGCGTCGGCCGCCAGAATGAACTGACCATCGCCGCCCAGGCGCAAAGCAAAAGCGGTCACGACATCCTTTCCTTCCCCACCTGGTTCCCGGCCGCCTATGCCGAGCAGCTCGAGCCGGTGGACGATGTGGTGGGTCGGCTGATCGCGCAGCATGGCCCGGTGACGACGGCAGCCGAATACCTGGCCAAGCGCGGTGGCAAGTGGGTGGCGGTGCCGGCGGTGTCGGGCACGCAGATGAAGCCTTGCCTGGCGCGCATCGACCACCTGAAGCAGCACGCCGGCATCGACGTGCAGGCGATGTGGCCGGCCGAGGATCGCGCCGGCCCCGGCGCCGATGCCTGGACCTGGGATGCCTTCCTGACGGCGGCCGAGAAGTGCAACGCTGCCGGCGTACCGTTTGGGCTGCCCATGGGCAGCTTCAGCGACGCGGTGGACTGGGTGGGCGCGCTGTTCACCAGCTTCGGTGCCAGCATGCTGGACGCGAACGGCGCCGTGACCGTGCGCAACAACCCCAAGCTGCGCGCCGCCGTGGACTACATGGTGAGGCTGGCCAAGGTGCTGCCCAACGACGTGTGGGCCTGGGACGATGCATCCAACAACCGCGCCATCCAGTCGGGCCGGTCGGCGCTGATCTTCAATCCGCCATCCGCCTATGCGGTGGCGCGACGAGACAACATGGCGGGCCACGACCAGCAATGGACTTTCCCCATGCCATCGGGGCCGGAAGGCCGCTTCGTGCCGTACCTGCCGTATTTCTGGGGCATCTGGAACTTCAGCCGGTCCAAGGCGCAGTCGAAGTCGCTGCTGGAATTCCTGAGCTCGCGCGAATCGGCGGAAAAGCAGACCACCACCAGCGCCGGCTACGACATCCCGCCATTCCCCAGCATGAGCAACTTCAACGTCTGGAAAACCGAGGGCCCGCCCACCGGCGTGGTGTTCAACTATCCGCTGAAGGCGCACCACAACGCCAGGACCAGCGTGGCCTTCCAGCCCGCACCGGCCGAGATCGCGGTGCAAGCCTACACGCAGGGCATCAACACCGGGCTGATCGCGCGCATCGCGCAGGGCGGCCAGACGGTTGACCAGGCAATGGCCTGGGCCGAGCGCGAACTGCGCAATTTTGCGCGCGGCTGACATGCCGAACGGCTGATCGGCCGCGAGGCTGAGGGCTGAGGCTGGTCGGGGCGGTCCCGGCCAGCACTCGTGCCACGGAGACGAGCATGGCGCCGGACGGAACCGCGCGGCCGATCGCGGCCGCGATCGATACACCAGGCAGGATCGTTGGGCGCAGCGCGGGGGTGTCCTCGCTCGAGCGGCTGGCACGGCGACGCAGCACCATCGCTTTCGTCATGACCTTGCCGCTGATCCTGATCGTCGCCGGCCTGGTCGCCTGGCCGGCTGCCTATGCCATGTACTTGGCCACACTCAATCGCCGCATGACGCAGTTCATCGGCCTGGGCAATTTCGAGATCCTGCTGGATAGCGACACCTTCGTGATGGTGATCTGGCAAAGCTGCTTCTTTGCCATCACGGCAGTGCTGCTGAAGGCGCTGATCGGCTTCTGGCTTGCGCATATGCTGCACCACATCCCGGCCAAGGGGCAGCGCAAGTGGCGCGGCATGCTGCTGATCCCGTGGGTGATCCCGCCCGCCCTTTCCACGCTGGGCTGGTGGTGGATGTTCGACCCCAGCTATTCCAGCATCAACTGGATCATCAACACCTTCGGCTTCCCCAGCATTCCGTGGCTGGGCCAGCCATGGTGGGCGCGCATCGCGGTGATCATCGTGAACGTCTGGTACGGCTCGCCGTTCTTCATGATCATGTACCTGGCGGCGCTGAAGTCGGTGCCGGAGCAGCTGTACGAAGCGGCCGCCATCGACGGCGCCACCGGCACGCAACGGCTGCGCTACGTGACGCTGCCGATGATGCAGAACATCATCAGCATCACCGTGCTGTTCAGCCTGATCGTGACATTCGCGAACTACGACATCGTGCGGGTGCTGACCAATGGCGGCCCGCGCGATCTTACGCACGTGTTCGCCAGCTACGCGTTCCAGGTCGGCATCCAGTCGGGCAACATCCCGCGCGGTGCCGCGGTTTCGCTGTTCATGTTCCCGCTGTTGGCGATCTTCGCCTATTTCATCCTGCGCGGCGTCACGCGCCGCAACAAGGAGATGGCGTGACATGACCGCGCCCGCGACCACGCTGCGCCGCGACCTGCCGGCGGTGTACCACAAGGCGGGCAGCCTGCATCGTGAACGCGTCTGGGCGCTGCGCCTGGCCTATGCCAGCCTGATTTTCGCCGCCATCATCTTCCTGGCGCCGCCGGTCTACATGCTGATCACCAGCGTCAAGACCAGCGTGGAAATGGCCGACCAGTCGCTGAACCCGTGGCTGGTGCGCGATCCCACGCTGGAACACTACGGCGCCATCCTGTCCAACCCGATCTTCCGGACCTTCTTCTACAACAGCGTGATCATCACCGTGATCGTGGTCAGCGTGACCATGGTGGTGTCGGTGCTGGCCGCCTTCGCGCTGTCGCGCATGCGCTTCTGGGGCAGCCAGGCGCTGGCCACTGGCGTCTTCCTGACCTACCTGGTGCCCGACACGCTGTTGTTCATTCCGCTGTACCAGGTGGTGGGCGGGTTGGGCCTGCTGAACAGCATCTGGGGCCTGGTGCTGGTGTACCCCACGCTGACCGTGCCGTTCTGTACCTGGATCATGATCGGCTACTTCGCCAGCATCCCCAAGGAACTCGACGAAGCCGCCCTGATCGACGGCGCCAACTGGATGCAGATGCTGACCCGCATCTTCATTCCCGTGGCACTGCCGGGCATCATCGCCGCCACCATCTTCGCCTTCACCGTCAGCTGGGCGGCGTTCGTCTATCCCACTGCCTTCGTCACCACGCCGGGTGAGATGCCACTGACCATCGGCGTGGTCAGCCAATTGGTGCGGGGCGACACCTTCGCCTGGGGCCAGATCATGGCGGGCGCGCTGCTGGCCGCCCTGCCGCCCGTGATCGTCTATGCGTTCCTGATGGACTACTACATCGCCGGCCTGACGGCTGGTGCTACGAAAGGCTGAGAGCACACGATGGCGGAAGTATCGCTTCGCAAGGTCGAGAAATCCTACGATGGCGGCGTGCAGGCGGTGCGCGGCATCGACCTTGAAATTTCCGACCACGAATTCGTGGTGCTGGTCGGCCCGTCGGGCTGCGGCAAATCGACCACGCTGCGCATGATCGCGGGGCTCGAGGAAATCACCGGCGGCGAGATCGCCATCGCCGGCCACGTGGTGAACGACATCCCACCCCGCGACCGCGACATCGCCATGGTGTTCCAGAACTACGCGCTCTATCCGCACATGAGCGTGTTCGACAACATGGCGTTCGGCCTGAAGCTGCGCAGCATGCCGAAGGACGAGATCAAGCGCCGCGTGGACGAAGCCGCCCGCATCCTGGATATCGGCCCGCTGCTGGAAAGGAAGCCCAAGGCCCTGTCCGGCGGCCAGCGCCAGCGCGTCGCCATGGGCCGCGCCATCGTGCGCAACCCAAAAGTGTTCCTGTTCGACGAACCGCTTTCCAACCTGGACGCCAAGCTGCGGGTGCAGATGCGCACCGAGATCAAGAAGGTGCACCAGACGGTCAAGACCACCACCGTGTACGTCACGCACGACCAGATCGAGGCCATGACGCTCGCCGACCGCGTGGTGGTAATGAACCACGGCGTGATCGAGCAGGTCGGCCCGCCGACCGAACTGTACCATCGCCCCGCCACCCAGTTCGTCGCGGGCTTCATCGGCTCGCCCGCCATGAATTTTTTGCCGGCCACGATCGAGGCAGCGGGTGGCGGCGGCCTGACCGTGAAGATCCATGGCGGCCCCAGCTTGCCGATCCCGGCCGAGCGCACGCAGCGCTACCAGTCGGCGGTCGGCCGGCGCACCCTGCTGGGCGTGCGCCCGGAGCACCTGGCGCAGGTGCCGGACAACCCCCGCCCCAACGTCGTGCCGTTCGAGGTGACGCTTGACGTGATCGAGCCGATGGGCATGGAAACCCTGGTGTATTTCCACTTCGACGGCACCCAGGTGTGCGGCCGCGTCGACCCCGCCGCCGGCGCCGAGGCGATGCGCCCGATGAAGCTCTCCGCCGACCTCAACCACATGCACCTGTTCGACGTGGAGACGGGGCGCATCCTGTGAGGTTGCAGGGCAAGACGGCCTGGATCACCGGCGCCGGCAGCGGCATCGGCGAAGCGGCCGCGATCGCATTGGCGCGCGAGGGCTGCCGCGTGGCGCTCTCGGGACGGCGCGAGGACCCCCTGGTGAAGGTCGCGCAGAAAATTCGCGGATCGGGCGGCGAGGCGCATGTGGCGCCGATGGACCATGGCGAACCCGCCCAGGTGGACAAGGCGCGCGATGCGGTGCTGGCCGCGCTGGGACGGCTTGATATCCTGGTGTCGAACGCCGGCACCAACATCGTGGAACGCCACTGGGACAGGCTGGACGCCGCGAAGATCAGGATGATGATCGACGCCAACCTGACCGGGAACTTCTACGTCGCCGCCGCCTGCCTGCCACAGATGCGCGCCCAGGGCGGCGGCACCATGATTCACACCGCAAGCTGGGCCGGTCGCGCCATCAGCTACGTCAGCGGCCCTACCTATACCGCGGCCAAGCACGGCGTGGTGGCGATGAGCGCCACCATCAACATGCAGGAAGGCCGCCACAACATCCGCAGCACCTGCATCTGCCCCGGCGAGGTGGCCACCCCCATCCTGGTGAATCGCCCCCAGAAGCTCACGCAGGACGAGCTCGACCGTCTGCTGCAAAGCGAGGACATCGCCGAAGCCATCATCTACGTCGCGACCCAGCCGCCGCGCGTGTGCGTGAACGAGATGCTGATCAGCCCGGTGTTCAATCGCGGCTATCTGGCGATGCTGCCGAAGGCGGGATAGCGTTTCTCCATCACACCGGAGAAAACGCAACTTGCCCATCCCCGTCGTCACCCTGAAGACCTTCGTCGCCGACATCTTCCGCCACGCGGGCACCAGCCCCGAGGAAGCGGGCCGCATCGGCCGCTATCTGATCGCGGCCAACATGACCGGGCATGACAGCCACGGCGTGGTGCGCGTGCCCCGCTATGTGCAGAACCTGAAGCAGGGCGAAGTCTTCGCCGACCGCGGCATCACCATCGAACGCGAAACCCCCGTCACCGCCGTGGTCGATGGCAATGGCGGCTTCGGCCAGACGGTCACGCCGCTGGCCGTGCAGGTCGGCATCGACAAGGCCAAGACTTCGGGCCTGGCCTGCGTGGCGTTCAAGAATACCGGCCACCTGGGCCGCGCCGGCGACTGGGCGGAAATGGCGGCGGACGCCGGCCTGATCAGCATCCATTTCGTCAACGTTCGCGGATCGTTGCTGGTGGCCCCCTTCGGCGGCGTGGATCGCAAGCTGTCCACGGCGCCCTATTGCATGGGCGTGCCCATTCCCGGCCGCCCACTGCTGCTGCTGGATTTCGCGACCTCGATGGTGGCGGAAGGCAAGGTGCTGGTGGCGTCCCGCGGCGGCAAAAAAATCCCCGCCGATGCGCTGATCACGCCGCAGGGCGAGATGAACGGCGACCCCGCGACGCTGTACGGCGACCTGGCCGTGCAGGATCGCAACCCGGAAAACGGCGGCGGCGCGATCCGCGCCTTCGGGCTGCACAAGGGCTCGGGCCTGGCCTTCATGTGCGAGATCATGGGCGGCGCTGTCGGCGGCAACGGCACCTGCGGCCCGCGCGAGGATGCGCGGGGCGCGATCCGCAACGGCATGCTGAGCTTCTATCTCCGCCCCGACGTGCTCGGCCCGCCCGAGGAGATCGCCGCGCGGGCCGACCGCTACATCGCGTTCTACAAGGCGTCCCGCCCCGCCGAGCCCGGCGGCGAGGTGCTGGTGCCCGGCGAGGCCGAAGCCCGCCGCCGCGCGCATTGCCAGGCGCACGGCATCGACCTGCCGCCGGACACCTGGGCCAGCATCGTTGCCGCCGCGCAGTCGGTGGGTTTGAACAGCGCGCCCGCCGCCCCGTAAGGAACGCACGCCATGAACGATGCATCCCCTGTCCGCGCGTTGCCGACCCACCGCGCGCAGATTTGGCAACTGCGCAAGCCCGGCGCCAAGGGCAAGGGCGGCATGGTGGTGTCGCAAAGCCGCGTCGCCGCCGAGATCGGCGCCGAGGTTCTGCGCGAAGGCGGCAATGCCGTGGACGCGGCGATTGCCACCGCCTTCGCCGTTTCCGTGGTGGAGCCGTGGAATTCCGGCCTGGGGGGCATCGGCCACGCGCTGATCCACGCTCCCGGTGCGGCGGAGGCCGAGCAGTGCGATTTCGGCCCCGTCGCCCCCGGCTCGCTTGATCCCGCGCAGTTCAGGCTGACCGGGAAAATGACAACCGACCTGTTCGCCTGGCCCGAGGTGGAAGGCGACAAGAACATTTTTGGCCCGCTGTCGATCGTGCCGAACTCGGCGCCGGCGGGCTATGCGGCCGTGCACGCCAGGCACGGCCGCATGCCGTTTGCCGAGCTGGTGGCGCCGGCGGTGGCGCTGGCCAAGCGCGGCCTGCCGATCGACTGGTATGCGGCGCTGAAGATCGCGTCCTCCGCGAAGAATTTGCGCCGCTATTCGGAATCGGCCCGCATCTACCTGCCGGACGGCCTGCCGCCCGCACCACCCTATATGGGTGCCATTCCCACCGTCATGCAGGGCAGGCTGGCCGATACGCTGGCCGTGATTGCGCGCGAGGGTGTGGCACCGCTGTACAAGGGCGAGATCGCCGCCGGAATCGCCGCCGACATGAAGGAGCTGGGCGGCGTGCTGAACCGTGCCGACCTGGAAGCCGTGGCGCCGGTGTGGCGCAAGCCGCTCGCCATCCCGCATCGCGGCCATGTGGTGCAGGGTGCCTCGGCCATGACGGCCGGCCCCACCATGGCGCGCGTGCTGCAGCAGATGGGGGCCGCCCCCTATGGCCGCGCACCCGACGCCGGCTGGTATGCCGCACTCGCGCGCGCGCTCCACACCGCCTATGCCGAGCGGCTGTCCGACATGGGCTCGGCCAACCAGGGCCACACCACGCATATCAGCACCGCCGACAAGGACGGCATGATGGTGGCGATGACCACCACGCTGATGTCGGGCTTCGGCTCCTGCGTGGTGCTGCCGCAATCCGGCATCATGATGAACAACGGCGTGATGTGGTTCGACCCGCGCCCCGGCACGCCCAACGGTCTCGCTGGCGGCAAGCGCCCATTGACCAACATGTGCCCGGTGATCGTGCTGAAGGATGGCACGCCCATCCTGGCGGGCGGTGCTTCGGGTGGGCGGCGGATCCTTGCCTCGGTGGTGCAGCTGCTGGGCTTCGTGCTGGATTTCGGCATGTCGCCGGAAGACGCCGCGCACCAGCCCCGCATCGACGTGTCCAGCCTGAACGGCACCACCGCCGATCCGCTGCTGGGCGAGGATGTGCTGGCGGCGCTGCGCGAAGCGGGGCCGGTGACGCTGGCCGAGCACGTCGTGCTGCCCGGCAGCTACGCCAACCCCAACGTCATCCTGCGCGAGGCCGATGGCAGCCTTTCGGGCATGTCGGATTCGATGATTCCCTGGAGCGGGGCGGTGGCGGCGTAGGGCGCGATGCCGCCCAGAATCCTCCTTGCCGCCTGCCTGCACGAGAGCAACAGCTTCAACCGCTTCCCGGCAGGCCTCGATCACTTCCGGCGGCAGGGCATTTTCCGTGATGCAGCCGTGCCCGAGCGCTTCGCGCCGACGCGCACCGAGATGGGCGGCTTCCTGGCCGCCGCGGCGACGCACGGTTGGCGTATCGAAACCCCGCTGGCGGTGCAGCCCGCCTCGGCCGGCATCGTCGCCGCCGACGCCTACGCGCATTTCCGCGCCATCCTGCACGATGGCGCCCGCGCGGCACGGCCCGATGGCGTGCTGCTGGCGCTGCACGGCGCGATGGTGGCCGAGGACGACGACGACCCCGATGGCGGCTTCGCCGAAGCGGTACGCGACGCCATTGGCCCGGACGTGCCGCTGATGATCAGCGTCGATCCGCACGGCAATCTCAGCGACCGCCTGGCGGCCAGCGTGAACGGCATCAGCGCCTACCGCACGCATCCGCACACCGACCACTTCGAAACCGGCCAACGCGCCGCCGCGATGCTGGCGCGGGCGCTCGCCGCGCGGGAACTGCCCCAGGTGCACCTGGCGCGGCGTCCGCAACTGCGCGGCTTCGACTCTTGCCGCACCGAGGCCGGGCATGGCCCGATGCAGGAGGCCCTTGCCCTGGCCCGCGCCGAGGAAGCAGCCGACGCAGAAATCTACGAGGTCAGCTTCAACTCCGGCTTCGGCCTGGCCGACCAGTGGCATACCGGCCCCACGGCCTGCGTCACCGCCGCGATGCGCGCGGAAAAGTTCCAGGCCGTGGCCGAGCGCATGATGGATTTCTGCTGGGCCAGTCGCGCGCGCGAAACCTTCCGGCTGCTGACGGTCGAGGAAGCGATCGACGCCGCGCGCAAGGCGCCGCCCGGCCCCGGCCCGATCGTGCTCAGCGACTACGGCGACGCGCCCGGCGGCGGCGCCTATGGCGACGCAACCGCCATGCTCTCGGCGCTGCTCCGCTGCGGCCTGCCGAAAATTGTGTTCGCCGGGCTGATGGATCCGGAATCGGTGCGCGGCGCGCATGCGGCGGGCGTGGGCGCGGAACTCACGCTGCCGCTGGGCGGCCACACGGATGCGAAGTTCGGCGGCGGACCCGTGCGCCTGGATGTCGAGGTGCTGGCCCTGTCGGATGGCGACTACGTGAACGATGGCCCCTATGCGAAGGGCCTGCCCGGACGCTTCGGCCCCACCGCGCTGCTGCGCGCGGGCTACGTGCGCATCATGGTGAACACGCTGGCGCGCAACGTGCTTGACCGCGCACAGCTGCGCCTGGTGGGCCTGGCGCCGGAGGATTGCGGCGTGCTCGCGATCAAGGGCATGGACGCGACGCGCGGCGCCTTCCAGCCGGGCAGCCGCGCGTTCATTCCGTTCGAGTCAGGCGGCATCGCCTCGCGCCGCGCCGGCCTATTGCCGTACCGGAAACTGCGGCGGCCGATCTGGCCGCTCGATCCTGGGGTCACGCCATGAAGCGCATCCTGCTTGCCCTTGTGCTGGCCCCCTCGCTGGCCGCCGCGCAGCCCGACGTGCTGCGCCTGGCGCCGGCCGGTGACCTGCGCGTGCTCGACCCGATCTGGACCAGTGCGGCGATCACGCTGAACCACGGCCAGATGATCTACGACGTGCTGCTGACCACCGATGCGCAGCTCCGCCCGCAGCCACAGATGGCCGAGGGCTGGACGGTCAGCGACGACCGCCTGACCTGGACCTTCGTGCTGCGCCCCGGCCAGGCATTCCACGATGGCACGCCGGTGACGGCCGAGGATGTGGTGGCCAGCATCCGTCGCTGGGCGCGGCGCGCGACCGCTGGGCAAGTGCTCTTTTCTCGCGTGAAGAACTTCACCGCGACCGATCCGCGCACGCTGGTGCTGGAGCTGAAGGAACCCTTCGGTCCGGTGCTGGAGGCGCTATCCTCGCCGGTGCTGGCCGCCTTCGTGATGCGCGCTTCGGATGCCGCGACCGACCCGTTCCAGCAGGTGCGCACCGCCGTGGGCAGCGGCCCTTATCGCTTCGAGGTTTCCGAGCACCGGCCCGGCGACCGGGTGGTGTATAGTCGGAACCCTGCCTATGTGCCGCGCGAAGGCGAGCCGGATGGTTATGCGGGTGGCAAGATCGCGCACATTCCGCGCGTGGAATGGGTGTACCTGCCCGACCAGGCCACCCAGGCCCAGGCGCTGATCAAGGGCGAGATCGACGTCATAGAAACCCTGCAAAGCGACCTGGTGCCGCTGGTGCGCCGGTCGCGCGATGTGGTGGTGCGGGTACTGAACCCGCTGGGCAGCATCGGGCATATCCGCCCGAACAGCCTGCAGCCGCCGTTCAACCACCCAAAGGCGCGCCAGGCGCTGCTGGCGCTGGTCGATCAGGAAAGCTACATCGCCGCCACCGCGCCCGACCTGAGCTTCGGCCGCGTGTGCCACGCGCTGTTCACCTGCGGCACGCCGCTGGAATCCTCCGTGGGCGTGGCGGAATGGTCGCGGCCCGACCCTGAACGTGCGCGCCGCCTGCTGGCCGAAAGCGGCTACCGCGGCGAACCGATCGTGCTGCTTGATCCCGCCGACCAGCCGGCGATCCACGCCATCGCGCTGGTCACGGCCGATGCGCTGCGCCGTATCGGCGCCAATGTGGTGGTCGAGACCATGGACTGGTCCACCAAGGTCACGCGTCGCAACAACCGCGGCCCCACCGGGCCGGGCCTGCCGGGTTGGAACCTGGCCTTCACAACCTGGGGCGGCTTCACCTTCGCCGGCGCGCTCACCAACACGCCGCTGGTCTCGGCCTGCGACGGCAGCAACCTGTACGGCTGGCCCTGCGACGAGGAAACCGAGCGGCTGCGCGCCGCATACCTGGATGCCGCCACGCCCGAAGCGCAGCGTGCCGTGGTGGAGGCGCTGCAGCGCCGCTATTTCGAAACCGTACCGTATGTGAACACCGGCATCTTCCAGCAGGCCAGCGGCTGGCGGCGCGAGATCTCAGGCGTGCGGCAGACCTTCTACCAGGTGGCCTGGAACCTGCGGAAGGCGGCACGCTGAGCATGCGGCTGTTCATCTCGTCAGACATCGAGGGGGTGGCCGGCGTCGCGGGCCTGGACGAAACGCGCCCCGGCGCGCCGGGCTACGAGGCAGCCCGCACCTGGATGACGCGCGAGGTCGCCGCCGCCGCCGATGCCGCCGTGGCGCTGGGCGTCACCGAAGTTGTGGTGGCGGACTCGCACGGGCCAGGCACCAACCTGCTGCCCGACCTGCTGCCCACGGCGGTGACCCTGGTGCGCGGCCACCCGCGCCCGCATGGCATGATGCAGGGCGTGGCCGACGGCACGTATGTGGGCGCGCTGCTGCTGGGCTACCACGCCAGCGCCCAATACGGCGCCGGCGTGTTGCGCCACACGTTTCGCGGCGGCTTTCGCGAAGTTCGGCTGAACGGGCGCCCGGTATCCGAGGCAGGCTTCAACGCCGCAGTCGCGGCGCATTTCGGCGTGCGCGTGCTGGGCGCCAGCGGCGACGATGCCGCCATCGCCGAGATCACCGCCATGGTCGGCCCGATCGAAGCGGCCGTGGTGAAGACAAGCCTGTCCTGGTCCGCCGTCCGCACCATGGTGCCGGAAGCGGGGCGCGCGGCCGTGGCCGCCATGGTGCGCCGCGTGCTGGCGGCACCGCCGGCCGCGGCGCCGGCACCGCCCACTTCGCCGGTGCGGCTGGAGCTCGATCTGCATTCGCACGGCAATGCCGAACTGCTGGCCTGGCTTTCATGCGTGGAGCGCGTGGGCCCGAACACCATCGCCTATACGGGCGCCGACATGGCGGAGGTGGTGCGCTTCACCCAGTTCGTCGGCCGCTACCGGGCCGATCTGCTGTAGCTTGCGCCACGGCGGGCACGGGCCTAATCGAAAAGTCCGGGAGGATGCCGCCATGGACGTGACCCAGCCGCACGAAACCGACGCCTATGCCGAAATCCGCGACGCCGTGCGCGCGCTGTGCCGCGACTTCCCCGGCGAGTACTGGCGCGAGCTCGACAGCCGCCGCGCCTATCCCGACAAATTCGTGACCGCCCTGACCGAGGCCGGCTGGCTCGCGGCCCTGATCCCGGAGGAGTTTGGGGGCTCCGGCCTGCCGCTGTCTGCCGCCGCCGCGATCCTGGAGGAGGTGCAGGCATCGGGCTGCAATGGTGCCGCGTGCCACGCGCAAATGTACATCATGGGCACCATCCTGCGGCATGGCAGTGCGGCGCAGAAAACCGAGTATCTGCCGCAGATCGCCGCCGGAAAACTCCGGCTGCAGGCCTTCGGCGTGACCGAACCCACCAGCGGCACCGACACCACGGCGCTCCGCACCACCGCGAAGCGCGAGGGCGACAAATACGTCGTGAACGGCCAGAAGATCTGGACCAGCCGCGCGGAACATTCTGACCTGATGCTGCTGCTGGCCCGCACCACGCCGCGCGACCAGGTGCGCAAGAAGACCGAGGGCCTGTCCACCTTCATCGTCGACATGCGCGCGGCCAAGGGCAGGGGGCTCACGATCCGCCCGATCCGCACGATGATGAACCACAATTCCTGCGAGGTGTTCTTTGATAATCTTGAGGTCCCCGCCACCAACCTGGTCGGCGAGGAAGGCCGCGGCTTCCGCTACATCCTGGATGGCATGAACGCCGAGCGCCTGCTGATCGCATCCGAGTGCGTGGGCGATGCGAAATGGTTCATCGAGAAGGCGCGCGAATACGCGAAGACCCGCGTGCTGTTCGGCCGGCCGATCGGCCAGAACCAGGGCGTGCAGTTTCCCATCGCGCGCGCCTACGCCCAGATGCGCGCGGCCGAGCTGGTGGTGCGCGCGGGCCTGGAGAAATTCGACGCAGGCAAGCCCTGTGGCGAGGAGGCGAATATCGGCAAGATGCTGGCCGCCGAGGCAAGCTGGGCGGCGGGCGAGGCCTGCGTCAACACGCATGGCGGCTTCGGCTTCGCCGAGGAATACGACATCGAGCGCAAGTTCCGCGAAACCCGCCTGTATCAGGTCGCGCCGATCAGCACGAACATGATCCTGAGCTACGTCGGCGAGCATGTGCTGGGCATGCCGCGGAGCTACTGAGCGTGACGCACCTGCCGCTTGCTGGCCTGCTGGTCGTCTCGCTCGAACAGGCCGTCGCCGCGCCGTTCTGTTCCTGCAAGCTGGCCGATGCCGGCGCCCGCGTGATCAAGATCGAGCGGCCCGAGGGTGATTTCGCGCGCGGCTATGACGACTACGCGAAAGGCAGCAGCAGCTATTTCGTGTGGCTGAACCGCGGCAAGGAATCGCTCGTGCTGGACATCAAGCAGCCCGGGGACGCGGCGCTGCTCTCGCGCATCCTGGCGCGCGCCGACGTGTTCATCCAGAACCTGGCACCAGGTGCCGCCGCGCGCGCGGGCCTGGGTTCCGCGGCGTTGCGCGAAAAACATCCGCGCCTGATCACCGTCGATATCTCCGGCTACGGCGAGGCCGGCGACTACGCGGCGATGAAGGCCTATGACCTGCTGGTGCAGGCCGAGAGCGGCCTGGCCAGCGTGACCGGCCGCGCCGAGGGGCCGGGGCGCGTGGGCGTGAGTGCCGCCGATATCGGCTGCGGCATGTACGCCCACGCCGCGGTGCTGGAAGCCCTCATCGCGCGCGGCATTTCCGGCCAGGGCACCGCGATCCAGGTTTCCCTGTTCGACGCGCTGGCCGACTGGATGGCCGTGCCGCTGATCACCTATGAGGGCACCGGCCGGCCGCCCTCACGCATCGGGCTGGCGCATCCCAGCATCTGCCCCTATGGCGCGTTTGCGCTGGGTGACGGCGCGCAGGTGCTCATCAGCATCCAGAACGAACGCGAGTGGGTGAATTTCTGCGCGGGCGTGATGGGGGATGCCGCGCTGCCGAAGCGGGCAGGGTTCGAGACGAACGTGGTGCGTGTGCGAAATCGGGCAGTGGTGGATGCGGCGGTGGCGGCGAAATTCGCCGCGATGACGCGGGCGCAGGCGGCGGCGGCGCTGGACGCCTCGGGCACGGCGTATGGCTTCGTCAATGACGTGGCGGGGCTGGCGTCGCACCCCGCGCTGCGGCGCGTGGCGGTGCAAACCGCGGGCGGCGTCGTAAGCTGCGCGGCGCCGCCGGCGGTGCTGGATGGCGCGGCGCGCGCGTTGGGGCGGGTGCCGCAGGTGGGGGAGCACACCGAAGTCATCAGGGCCGAGTTCGGCGGATAGTTCGTCGGCCCTTGTGCTGTTTCTTGTCGGTGGTCGCCTCGGAACCCGTGTTGGTCTGGGCGGGGGCCTCGTAAGCCCAACCGCGGCGGCCTTGCTTCCCCTGGTTGCCGGCCTTGGCTGCCAAGCCGGCTCCATCCGGTGCCGGTGACCATTCGTTGCGTGCTGCACGCAATGTGCGTCCAAGGATCGTCGTGACGTTGCCGCTGTCTGGCTCGGCGCGCGCAACGCGCCACCGCTTTCCGACCTCGCCTTTGTCTTTCTTGGAGGTCCAGCCGGCGATGGTCATGACCAACTGGAACGTGGCGTCTGCCAGGACCTCGCCGGCCTCGCTGTCGCTGCGGTAGTGCACGCCCATCACCTCGCGATTGATCGCGATGCGATGCGCCATGGGCACCAGCAGCGGAACGGAAGGGTGCATGTCTGGCAGCGCCGCGGTCAGGATGTGCGCGAGCAGATGCGCCTCGGTCGCGTGGCCGCTTGGAAATGCCGCGTGCCCCGGCACCTCGATCGGCGGCAGCAGCGCCGGCCGCAGCTCCGATGGTCGTGGCCGATCATAGATCTTCTTGAAGTGCATCGCCATGAACTTGGCCACCATGTGCGCGATCAGGCAGAGTTCGGTGGTCTGTGGATGCGATGCGGCGGTGAAACCGGCCAGGCCCTGGAAGTAGGGCAGGATCGCCCCAGCCTGCAACATGGCTTCGGCGAACACGCCCGCCCGATATGGCATCAGGTCCTCAAGGACATCCAGTTCCTTGCTGATGACTTCGTCGTTGACCTTGGCCTGCACCTTGTCCAGTTCACTGTGGATAGAGGTCCAGTCCTGCTTGGAGCGGGCAGCCAGTTCGGCGATGGCGGCCATGGATTTGTTGTCGATGGTCCAGCCCTGAAACACCGAAGGCGTCTGTGGCAGGGCGCCGACCTGCCCGAGCGCAATCGCAAGTTGCTTTTCATCCTCAGACGCGCCCGTTGCGACCGCGGGTGCTTTGCGCACGACGACATGGCTGGTGATGTCGTGCAGCAGAACTTGCACGCGCGGGTGTATCTGCCCTTGCCACCGCAGCTTGCTGTTCCCGTTGGGTACGCCATCCTGCAGGTAGGGCCACGGCGACGTGCCAAGCGGACGAGAGATTGCGCCTGCTGCGCCCACCATCCCTGGCATTCCGGGCATCCCCGGCATTCCGGGCATCCCTGGCATCCCCGGCATTCCGGGCATCCCTGGCATTGCGGGCGCTAGGCTCATGACCCACTCCTTTAACGAAACCCTGGTCAGTCAGGCACGCCGGCGTGTCGCAGTGCCGACAGCAGTTGCGTCCGAAGTGCCGCATCGGCGAATGGTTGGCGCGTTTGCGCGTACTCGGAGACACGCAGCAGCGGTTCCTCGCGCATGAGGTCCGCCGCCACGTCCCGCGCCTCCGGGATTTTGCCCTGGCCATCCAGCGCGGCGATCAGGAACCGTTGCGCGGCGGTGAAATGTGGATTGTCGGCCAGCGACAGGCGCAGCCAGTTTGCCGCGGCGGCATTGTTGCCGGCGGCCATGTGCGCGATGCCCACGAAGCACAGATAGTAGTATCGCTCTGGCCCGATCGGCGCGAGCGCATGCGCGCGCTCGGCCAAGGGCAGGGCCTCGGCGCCGCGGCCCATGTACGACAGTGCGCCGCTTTTGAAGCTCAGTGCGGGCGCGTGGCTGGGGCAACTTGCCAGCGCCCTGTCGAACCACGGCACTGCGCCGGCTGGATCGTGCAGCACATAGGCGCGGTAGTGCCCCATCATCGCATTGCCCATGGCGCTGTTGGCATCAAGCATGACCGCGCGCTGCGCCATCTCCTGCCAGCGGGACGCTGCCTGGCTGGGCTCGGCGCTCCAGCCCTGGCCATAGGCAAAGCTGTGCCAGCGCGCTGACCAGCCCGCGGGCATGGCGAAGCCGGGATCCTCTCGCATGGCATGGTCGAGATGCACGCCGGCATCGTCGAATGTCTCGCGGCGCAGGGAATCCAGCCCGTAGATCCCACGAAGCGTGTGGTCATAGGCCGTGAGGCTTGATGGCGTGATGCGCAGCGCCCGGCGGAGCTCGGCTGACTTGATCGTCGGCGCAATTCCGGCCACGACGCGCGCCACGATCTCGTCCTGCACCGCGAACAGTTCGGTCATCCGCGCTTCGATGCGGTCGGACCACAGGGTTTCGCCCTCGGTCGTCTCGCGCAGTGCCACTGTCAGCCGCAGGTGGTCCGGGGCATGGCGCAGCGATCCGGTCACGACATAGCGCACGCCAAGCACCCTGCCGATGCTGCACGGGTCGAGGCTGCGCAGGCCCGAGCCCAGGGTCGAGCCGCGCGCCGTGACCGCAAGGTCCCGCAGCGCGCCCAGCGACAGGATGATGTCCTCGATGACCCCGTTCACGAAATAGGCACGCGTCGGATCGTTGCCATGGTCGTCAAACGGCATCACGGCGACCGATGGCGTGCCCAGGATCGGGGGGCGTGCCGGTGTGCGTGGTGGGCTGGACGGGCTGCGCACGAACACCCGCAGCGGTGCCGCGACGTGGCGCAGGTGCAACGGGCCAAGATCGTCCATTGCAGGCGGGGTCGGCAGGTCGTACCGGGCCGCCATGGTCATGGCGATGCCGCCCGGCGGCGCGTGTTCCTGCAGCCGGGCGGCGACATTCACGCAGTCGCCATAGATGTCTTCGTCCGTCGCCTCGATGTCGCCGAGGGCGATGGCGATGCGAAAGCAGATCGGCGGAAGATGCGGTGCGTCGGACTCGCGCGCGGCCAGGTGCACAGCCTCGGCCCAGGCAACGGCTTCGGCGACACTTGGCAGGTCAGCCATCACGCCGTCGCCCGTTGACTTCACGATGGCGCTGCCGCGGGCCAGGGCTTCAGGGCGAAGCACGGTGTTCAGCAGATGCATCCAGCGCGTGTGGGTGCGATCGGGGTCCGCGCCCATCAGGATCGTGTAGCCGACAATGTCCGCGCACACCACCGCCGCGCGCCGCCGCGCGGGCAGCGGTGGCGCGCCATGCAGCGCGGTCACGCGCACATCGTCGATGGTCGGCACGGCGAACTCCCCCAGGCAAAGCCGTTCCACAACAGCGATAATCTCACTATAAGTTGTGTCCGTTCAAGGTACGATCTTGGGGGGAGTGCGATGGCGTTGCGATATTGCCTGCAAGTGCCGCTTGAACCGGAGCATGCCAAGCGTATTGCCGAGATGGCGGACTCGGAATCGCCCAAAGCTGTGCTGGAAAAGGTCCTCGGTCGGCAGGCCTTGCCCGGTAGCCCCAGCGTGCTTCGCTTCCCCAATCTCGTCTGGTTCAGGGGGGGTGAGGGGGCAAGCGTTGACTACCCGGGCCATCTGATCGTGCAGCTCGCGTTCGACGATGCAGCCGCCGTCAAGGCGTTTGTCGGAATGCCGCGGTCCGACGCGCAGCGCTTCAGGTTTGGCCGCGATCCCAGGATAGCCATCGCGGACGCCTGGCTGCCGAACGGCTGGGACGCCGGGGTGTTTGGCAATCGTGCCATGGCGCACGCGCTGATTGGCGCCGATGCGCTGCGCGCCGCCGGGGCGAAGGGCCAGGGCGTCAATGTCGCGATCGTCGACATGGGTGTCGATCGCAACTGGGTGAAGGCAACGCGCAGGCGGCTTGGTGCGAGCGACGACGCCGCCAATGCGCCGGTGCATGGCTGGTCGCGCTTCCGCTACGTGAACGAGAACGGCGGGCGCAGGCGTGCTTGGCACAATGCCGGCGAGCATGCGTCCGAGCACGGGCACATGATTGCGCGAACCGTGTTGAGCCTGGCGCCAGAGGCCCGCATCTGGGACGTGCCGCTGGTCGGCGACCCGACCGTGGCGCCGAGCCTTTCCAGCGCCACCGCCATCCTGAATCGTATCCGCGGCTACATCGGTGGCGACGCATTCAACGGTTGGCGCGAGGCGAAGGACCCGGACGAAGCGTTCCTCAGCGGCCAATACGGGGCGCGCTGCCAGCCGTGGGTGATCGTCAACGCCTGGGGGGTGTTCGACAGCGACAACGGGCTGGAGGGCATGACGGACAGAAGCATGCACGAGTACGGCGACCACCCGGACCACTTTCTGGTCAATGATCTTCCCGAGCTTGAGATGGCAAGTATGGATCTGGTGTTCTGCGCCGGCAATTGCGGCGAGCCCTGTCCCGATGGTGGGTGCGGCGGCCGCGACCGTGGGCCTGGACGGAGCATCCTGGGCCTGAATGCGCATCCCAGCGTCCTGACTGTCGGCGCCGTGCGGGTTGATGGCGTGCCGATCGGACAATCCTCGCAGGGGCCAGGCAGGCTTGCGGCGGCGTGGGTGGGATCGGAGGCGGACAAGGCCATCACCCCTCCGGCGCGGAGGACGGCGTATGCAAGGGCCGCCTTGGAGAAGCCCGACATCGCGGCGCCCAGCTACTTCCGCGACACGGACGACGAAAGCCAGTTCAACCGTGGCACCTCGGCCGCCTGTGCGGTCGCCGCCGGTGTCGTGGCGGCGCTGCGCAGCCTGGAGGCGGCGAGTGGCGAGCCGCGCATGACGCCGGCCGAGTTGCGCGAGATCCTGCGTGACACGGCTGCGCCGGCCAGGGGCCAGGCGCTGCCCTGGGACCCGCGCCTGGGTCGCGGGATCATCAACGTGCCGGCCGCCATCGGCGCGGTGAAGACGCGGCACGGCTTGCCCTGACGCCCCTGCCGGCTTGGCGCCGCACGGCTCTTCCCGCCATCATCGCGGCCAACCAACGCCCGGGAGGGCCCACCATGCCCACACGTCGCAGCACCCTGGCGCTTGCCGCCGCAACCCTCGCCGCGCCGCACGTGGCCCGGGCCGCCTGGCCCGCCGACCGGCCGATCGAGGTGATCGTGCCCTTCCCACCCGGCGGCGGGCAGGACGTGATGGCGCGCTTCACCTTGCAGCACCTGGCCCGCCACATGCCCGGCGCCCGCTTCGTGGTGAACAACCGCGCCGGCGCCTCCGGCCAGATCGGCATCGAGCAGGGCTTCAACGCCGCACCCGACGGCTACACCGTGTTCACCGCCAGTTCCATCGGCCTGTCCTCCGCCCCGCTGGAGCGCCCCGTGCGATGGCGGGTGCCGGACCTTACCTGCGTCGGCAACATCGTCGATGACGCCTGCGCGTTCTGGGTGCTGCCGGCCTCGCCCTATCGCGACCTGCCGGCACTGGCCGCCGCCATGCGGGCGCAGCCGGAAACCATCGCGCTGGGCAGTGGGGCCGGGGTGGGCAGCGACGACCACCTGGTGATCCTGGCGTTCGAGGAGACCACCGGCACGCGCAGCCTGTACGCGCCCTACAACGGCACGCAGCAGTGTTTGCGCGACCTGCTGGGCGGCAGCATCGCGGTGGCGTCGTTCAACATGAGCGAAGGGATCAGCCTGCTACGCGAGGGCAAGCTGCGCTGCCTGGGCCAGGCCAGCACCGCGCGCTGGGATCGCGCGGCGGAGGTGCCCACCTTCCGCGACCAGGGCATCGACGCGGTGGTCGGCTCCACCCGCGGCTTCTTTGCCCCCGCCAACCTGCCCGCCGGCATCCTGGCCGGCTGGACCGCCGCGTTCGACAGCATGTTCGCCGACCCCGTGTTCCTGGCCGACGCCGAAAAGCTCGCCCTGCCGCTGAAGCTGGTGTCGGGCGAGGCGCACCGGCGCATGGTGCTGGAGGAGCAGCAGGTGATCGCCGCGCTGTTCGCGCGGCGACCCTGGGGGCATCGATAGGCGGAGGGCTCAGCCCGGCTGGACGGTGGTCTCGGCCGGGATGGCGCTGGTCTTCGGCGCGGGCGGCGGTTCGTAGCACTGCGCGAAGGCGGCGCTGCCAAAGGCCATCAGCAGGGCGGCGGCGAGGATGAGGCGCATCACTTCGTCTCCCTTGTCGTCGTTGCAACTTCGAGACTGGCAGAAACGCGGCGCCCGCTGCAAGCATCACGCGAGCGGCGGGGCTTCCAGGAAACCCTGCACCTCGTGGAACAGCGCCATGCGGTTGCGTTCCATCACCACCGTGTGCGTTCCCTCGGCCAGCACCGACAGCCGCCGCATCGGCGCGTTGGTCAGTTCGCGCACCAGGTGCTCGGCCATATAGACCGGCGTGTCCTGGTCCCAGGCGGCCACCACCAGCAGCGTGGGCACGGTGATCTTCTTCGGATCGTACAGCGGCTTGCCCGTGCCATAAGTCTCGGCGCTGTCGGCGAGCACGCCGTTGGGCGCGCGCAGCGTCGGCGGCTCCACGCCGGGCACGCGCTGGTTGGTCGCCCAGGTTGCGTCCGCCCAGGCGTCGAACCAGCCGGCGGGGATCATGCCGGGCAGCCGGTCGGCCGGCACCTCGCGCACCCAGCGCTGATGCGCGGTGGCGCGGGTCACGTCGCGCCAGGCGGCGGCCGGCGCCGGCGGCGTGGTGGCGGGCGGCATGCGCAGCCATTGCGGCGCGTACAGCACCAGGCGCTCGACCTTGTCGGGCTGCTGGCCGGCCAGCATGCCCATGATGCTGGTGCCCCAGCTCCAGCCCATCAGGTTGACGCGCGCGATCTGCCGGCGCGCGCGCACGAAATCCACCACGCGCCCTACGTCATCGGCCGCCACCGCGGTGCGCACGGGCGGCGGGTTGGCGTTGGCCGGCTGCGCCAGTTCCGGCAGCGCCGTGCTCATGCCATAGCCGCGCAGATCCAGCAGCCACACATCGAAGCCCCGCGCCGCGATGAAGTCCATCCAGCTCAGCCCATCGAGCTTCAGGTCGAACGCGGTGCTGGCCGGATAGGTGGCGCCATGCACATAGACCAGCGTGGTTTCCGGGCTGAAGCGCGTGTGGTCGGCGGCGCGCTTGTTGCGCACGTAAAGCTCGATGCCGAGCGCGCCTGGCGCGGGGATGCGGAATTCCTCGGTCACCAGGGCGGGCAGGGACACACCCTTCCTGTCCTGCGCGGCGGCGGGCAGCGCACTGGCAGTAGCCGCGGCGGCGGAAGCGGCAAGCATGGCGCGACGGTGCATGTCCGGCGGTCCCTTCGTGATGTTTCGTGAGATGGCGTCCGTGACGCGGCCGCAACGCTAGGCCGCGCGCGGCCGGCGTTCAACCGCTATTGCAGCCGGATATCCGCCGCCCGCACCACCTCGGCCCAGCGCGCGATCTCCTGCGCCAGCCACGGCCCGAAGGCGGCCGGCGCGATCACGCGCGGGGTCACGCCGATGGCAGCGAACCGCTCCGCCACCTCGCGCTCCTGGACGATGCCGCGCAGTTCCGGCAGCAGGCGATCCGCCACACCCGGCGACAGGCCCGCGGGACCCAGCAGCCCGAACCAGGTTTCCACCACCAGGTCGATGCCCTGTTCGCTGAGCGTCGGCACCGCGGACAGGGCGGGCAGGCGCTGTTCGCTCAGCACGCCCAGCGCCTTGATGCGGCCCTCGCGCAGCAGCGGCCCGCCCGAGGCGATGGTGGCGAAGAAGGCCTGCACCTGGCCGGAGGCGAGATCGGTCATCGCCGGCGCCGCGCCGCGATAGGGCACGTGGGTCAGCCTGGTGCCGGTGGCGAGCGCGAAGCGTTCGATGGACAGGTGGCTGGACGAGCCTGGCCCGGCCGAGGCCACCGCGATCGTTTCCGGCGCTGCCTTTGCCGCCGCGACGAAGGCGCGCGCGTCGGTCGCGGGAAGTGAAGCGGCGGCGAACAGGATCACCGGCGCCACGCCGACCAGCGCCAGCGGCGTGAAGTCGGTGCCAGCGTTGTACGGCAGGCTGGGCGACACGGCGGGCAGGATGGCGAATGGTGTGTCGGCCAGCAGCAGCGTGTGGCCATCGGGGGCGCTGCGGGCGACGGCCTCGGTGCCCAGCTGGCTGCCGGCGCCGGCGCGGTTGTCCACCACCCAGGGCTGGCCAAGCTGGCTTTGCAGCCGCGCGGCCAGCAGGCGGCCCACCACGTCGCTGCTGCCGCCGGCGGCATAGGGCACCACCAGGCGCACAGGGCGGCTGGGCCAGGATTGCGCCCGGGCAGTGGGTGCCGCGATCAGCGCCGCAGCGAGCGCCAGCGCGCCCCTTCGGCCCAGCACCGCGTGCGGCATGCGTGTCATGGCGTTTTCCCCCTCGCTTTGTCGGGCGCAAGCGTAGAGCGTTTTCAAGTCAGGCGGAATCGCCTGACGACTCGGAAAACGCGACCCAACAAACACCTGGAGCCGTTTCACCGCACTTGCTTGCGGTGAAACGGCTCCAGCCGACCGGGCCGGGGCGTAAAGCGGGCGCCCGTCATTTCAGCCGCCAGCAATAGCGGTTGGAGGTTTCGGCGCGCCGCCAGCGTCGGGCCCAGTGCGAGGCCAGCGCATGGGCGCGCGTGACCAGCCGCAGCAGTGCGCTTGCGGCGGCATCGGGCGGCAGGGGTTCTGGCTGGTCCTGCGCGTGCCTGGCGACCGCACGCCGCACCTCCGGCAGGCGCTGCTGCGCCGCCAGCGCCTCGGTTTTCGCCGCTGTCGACAAATTCGGGTCCTTGAGGCGGATCACCCTGGCCGGCCAGGCATCGGCCAGGCCCAGCTGCTGGGCCAGCGCCAGGGCCGCATCGGGCAGCCGGCGGCTCATGCGGCGGAAGGCGCGGCAGACCCAGTAGCCGATCGGGTTCAGGCAGGGCAGGTTGGGATTGACCAGCGCCTGCAGCAGGCGCGGCAGCACCCCGGCATCGGCCCAGCGGCACAGCATGCGATGCGCGCTGGTGCCGCTGCCCAGTTCCGGCGGCAGGTCGCGCCAGCGCGCCCGCCCGGCGGCGATCCAGAAGATCGCATCCAGCGTGCGCCGCAGATTCTTATGCGGGCGACCGCGCCTGGTTTCGCCGGCGCCGGGCAGCTGCACCAGCAGCACGCGGAATTCCAGGTCGGTGATCGGGCGCCAGGGGGTTTGCGGGAAGGTTTTGGTGTGCATGGGCGACCGGGCCGGGGTGTTCGGAAGGTAGCGGCATATAGGCATAAAAGCCCAAAAAAGTCAACCACCTGCCGGCTGGGGTGGCTGTGCCGGCCGGCGCGGACTTCCCCGGGGCCAGTGGGGCGGAGGCGCACGCAATCGGCATCATTGCATCATGGAATCGAACGCCGGGCGTTGATACACTGAAACAGATGCCCGAAGCGGATCATGAAACGTGAAATGGGAGTGGTGGCGATGGACAAGAACAAGACGTACTACCTGTTCATTCCCTGGCAGCGCGAAGACAGCGGGGACATGAGCGAGAACAATTATGGCGCGCAAAGCAACTGGGAAAAAGATGGGCAGAAAATGATCATCGTGTATCATGGTGACAAGGTCGATAATAAATTCTCCGCGCTGTCGGCCGCAGCAAGCAAGGACGTGGCGATCTATGTACTCGGCCACGGGCTTCCTGGTGTTGACAGCTTGTCCAATACCAGTGCGGAAGGCGGGCCCCGGATAAGCCACCAGACTGTCTGCGATAACCTGGTCAACCTTGGCATCAAGGCGGATTTCGCCGGAAAGATAAAATTCTTCAGCTGCTACAGTGCCAATGGCGACGCTGGAGACAAAGGCAAGAAGTTTGAAAAAAAGGACGTCTCGCCAAACGGGTCCTTCGCTGAAAAGGCCACATCCTATATGACCGGACAGAAGGGCATAAGGAATGCCACGTATTTCGGATACACCTGGCCGCTGGCGGTCGGATACAAATATTACAAGCGATATCCCGGCGGACAGACGGAAACACATAAATACCTGTCATTCGCGGCCTGGGAAAACAACCGGAACGTTCCAATAGAGGACGTTCACGGGTATCGTGCCAAGGAATACCGCATCATGACATACAAGCCTTCATAGCCTGTGAGAGTCTGACTCTGAATGGTACCGGAACGATCGAATCAGACGACTGGCCAACCAATTGCATTCGCTGCGTGGGCTCACCTCTCCGCGGACGCCGAGGCGCGCTTGAACAGGCCGATGCCGCGCCTTGCGCCGCATGACTGGGCTGGTGGCGATCGGGCCTGGCTTCCAGTGCTCCTGGCACCGTTTGGACATGGGCAAGAGGTGGTTGACGACCTGTTGGCAACAAAATTCCGAAACACCCAGCTCAAATGCCGCCTCCAGCGTATCCTTGCACAGACCTCAGCTGGTTGATTTGGCCGTCAAGTGCACAACCATAGGAACATGCTCACCGTGGCCCATCCCTCTAGAAGAACCTGCCTATCCATCGGTGGCAGCATAGGGCTCGGCTGCTTTTTAAAGCCACGCGGGAAGGCATTGGCAATGGGCGCCAGACCCAACAGTGAACCGCTAGAATTTTCAATCGAAGACCAAAAGTTCTGGGTACCTCGAAAATACTATCCGCAAAACCCCCCAGTTTTCCGAGGTAGAATCAAGCTCGAACTCTCTATTGCCAATGACATCCCATCCTTGCTGACACAACCGATCCCGTGGACCATTAACTCAAACTTCCGTACGACCCACATGATCGTTCTGGTTGAAAGCGGCCCGGGCTGGGAACCACCTCTTAGAAACCGAGATAGCCGCTTTGTTTTGATTGAAGACAGCCAACGTCTAAATTTGCAAATCTTCACGAAGATCCAACGTCCAGCTGACGCGCCTTACATTCAAGATTACGAGTTTTGGGGACTTCGATCAGATAATAGCAGGATACAATTCATACGCGCATTGGGAGATGAACTAAAAAGGGCGGCTGACGGCATATATATATCTCGGCAAGATCATCATCCTATTGAAGGACAATGGTACATATTCCCTTCCATCAGAGTTATAATACTTACAAATACACAAGCTCTCTTATACTGCAAAGTACTCAACTATGAAATTACCAGTTTGATAAAATCTTTCGTTCAACCGAGGTAATTTACAATGAGCGGCAGATACACCTTGGACGCCGCCTCACGAACTCTCGTTAGAGTCTGACTCTGAATGGTACCGGAACGATTGAATCCTGTATGATATCAAGACGATAGCGGCGTACCGCCAGGGTGCCGCACGGCAGTTGCCAAGCCTTCTGCCTGGTGCGTGGTCGCTCCGGGTTCATTCAGAGACGGCCTCTGACGCGCGCCCTTCATCGGGACCGAGGGGCGAGGAAAGTTCGGTATGCAGATACAAAAGCCTAGAAAAATCAACGGGGGATCAGGCGCCCATCAGCGCCAGCCCCTCCGCCACCGACACGAAGGCGCCGCCCGAGATCACCCGCGCGCGCCCGAAGCGATCCTCGAACAGCCGGCGCACCGCGGGGATCAACGATGTGCCGCCGGTCAGGAACACGCGGTCCACCTCGGCGGCCGCAAGCCCCGCGTCACGCAGCGCGGCGTCCGCCGCCCTGCCGATCAGCGCCAGCTCCGGCGCGATCCACGCTTCGAACCCGGCCCGCGTGATCGGCGCCGAAACCTCGAACCCGGCATGGCTGAAGCGCAGCACCGCGGCGTCGGACGCGCTCAGCGCCGCCTTCACGCCCGAGACGGCGCGATACAGCTCATACCCCGCCTCCTCCCGCACCAGGCGGATCAGGGCGTGCAGCCGCTCGGGGTGCGTGGCGGTGCGTGCCACCTCGGCGATGTCGTGCAGCACGCGCGGTGCCCGCATCAGCGACAAATGGTGCCAGCGCGCGAAGCTTGCGTACCACGAAGGCGGCACCGGCAGCGGCGCCCCACCCATCACGGTATAGGTGTCGTGCTTGCCCAGCAGGGGCGAGACCACGCGGTCGATGATGCGGTAGTCCATGGCATCGCCGGCCACGCCCACGCCGGCCTGGCCCAGGGCCGTGACGCCGGGTGGCGGCCCGGGATCGAAGCGCAGCAGCGAGAAATCGCTGGTGCCGCCGCCGAAATCGGCGACCATCACCACGGCCGGCCGATCGAGCTCGCGGGCGAAGCGGTGCCCGGCGGCGGCGGGTTCCAGCGCCAGCGTGACCTGCGCCAGGCCGGCGCCGGCGAAGGCTTCGGTCAGGCGGCGGGCGCCCAGCGCGTCATCCGGTGCGTCGCCCACGAAGCGCACCGGGCGGCCCACCACCACGCGGGCGCCGGACAGGTCGAAGGGCCGCAGCAATTCGCGCAGGAAGGCGGCGATCAGCGCCTCCAGTGTCCAGTTGCGCGCGAAGATGCGGGTTTGCGTGAAGCTGGGCTGCGCCAGGTAGCTTTTCATCGACATGATCAGCCGGCTGCCCAGCGGGTCTTCCAGGTAGGTGTCGATCGCGCGCGGCCCGGCGGCATGGCGTGGCACGCCGCGGCCCTCGGTCCAGAAGCACAGCACCGAGCGGAAGATGTCGGCCGTATCGTGGCGCAGCACGGCCACCTGGCCATTGGGGCGGAGCGTGGCGACCACGCTGTTGGTGGTGCCGAAGTCGATGCCGAAGACGGGGCTGCCTGGGGGGCGCATGCGGCGCCAGCTTCAACACCGGCCGTCGGTGGGTCGCAAGGGCGCGGGGCGCCCGTCGCGCCGGGGGGCAGATTTTTGGCGTGGGTCGGGTTTTGCGAAGCGCGGCCTGCCCCGCCCCTCGCCTTGCGGGGCAGGGTTATCGCATATGCCTCCTTGCTTCCCTCTCTCCCCTTGGGGAGAGGGTCGGGTGAGGGGGTGTGAACCGCCCCGGGTTTGCCGGAGGCTGTTTGGCATGAGTCATGCCGCCAGGAGCGGGTTCTCCTGGGCGGCGTAGTAGAGTGCTTCGGCCTCGGCGGGCGGCATATTGCCGATCGGCTCCAGCAG
>JAESGU010000060.1_pt1 | contig 88015 bp, 76 predicted proteins | sample 9266271 | NCBI WGS metagenome assembly JAESGU01 (sample SAMN15740544, study PRJNA653495) | algae metagenome | isolation source: Scytonematopsis contorta HA4267-MV1 and co-occurring heterotrophs from mud... | place: USA: Palolo Valley Trail, Honolulu, Hawaii | collected 2009-07-25
GGCGCGGGCGGGGTCATCTTGTCCTTGAAGCGCGACAGCACCTTGACCAGCCAGAAGATGGCGAAGGCCACGATCAGGAAGCTGATGCAGGCATTCAGGAAGACGCCGATGTTGATGGTGGCCGCACCCGCTTCCTGGGTGGCCGCCAGCGTCGCCCGCCGTTCGCCCGACAGCACGATGAAGATGTCGGTGAAATCGACGCCGCCCAGCAGCATGCCCAGCACCGGCGTGAAGATGTCCTTGACCAGGCTGTTCACGATCGAAGTGAAGGCGGCGCCGATGATGATGCCGACCGCGAGGTCGATCACGTTGCCACGCAGGATGAAGGCCTGGAATTCCGTTACCCACGCGGGCTTCTGCGGAAGGGTGGGGGTCAGCGCCATTGTTTTTGGTCTCCCGGGTCGTGTTGGGGTGGACAGGTGTTGCCGCGCGGCGCGCGGACAGCAGAACGTTACGGGCGCGCGTGCGGCGATGGAAGCCGCCTTCACGCCATCGATTGCTGAAGCCGCGCCCTGACCAGGTCCAGATGCGCGCGAAGCGCGTAAAGCTGGTGCATGTACGCAAGCGGAACGCGCAACCGTGACAGTTTCGCGTCCAGCCCGGCCAGTTTTCCGGCAAGCCGCGCACGCTCGGCGGCATCGGCCTGCGGCAGCGCGGCTTCGATCGCGCGCAGCGCATCGTACCAGCGATAGATCTTGCGCTCGACCTGCCAGCGCCACAGCGGCGGCGCGAAGCGCAGCAGCGGGATGCCCACGGTGACCAGCGGAATTGCCAGCACCCACAGGCGCTCGATCGTCACCGCCACCCAGAACGGGGCGACGCGATGCAGCAAGCCCGGCCCCGCGCGATACCAGCGCGCGGCATCGTCGTGCAGCCGGAAATCCACCAGCTGCGGATTGGGAAAGCTGCCGACCGGCGTGAACAGGTCGCGCGTGGCATGCGCATCGGCCAGGACGCGCATCAGCAGCGCCACGATCTGCGGATGGATTTCCGCGCGCGCCGCAAGCTGGGCGGCGGGTGCCAGCAGGGTTGCGGGCTCTGGCGGGATGTCCTCGGCCAGGCTTACGCCGCCGGCGGGCAGGCGCACGGCGGACAGGAACGGGAAGGCCGCCACATAGGCATCGGCGCGCTGGCCGAAATCGACCAGGGCGACGGCTTCGGTGCGCAGCAGGCGGTTGATGGCGGGGCCGGGGCGGGCGGCCACGAACAGTGCCGCATCGGCCTGGCCATCGGCCAGCGCGCCTGCCGCATCGGTGCCGGCCAGCGGCAGCAGCACCGCATCCGCCGCGGCCACGCCCGAGGCCGCGAGCAAGGCAAGGCCCAGCGCGCGCGTGCCGCTGCCCTCCGGCCCGATGGCGATACGCAAGCCCTTCAGCGCGCCGAGCCGATCGACCTCGAGCGTGTCGCGGCGGAACAGCCAGACCGCTTCGTGGAAGGTGGCGCCGATGGCGACGATGCCGGGGTGGTCGGCTGCGCGCGCCACGCCGCCCTGCACGAAGGCAAGGTCGGCCTGGCCGGCCTCCAGCAGCGCCAGGTTCTCGACGGCGCCGGCGCTGGGCAGCAGCTCCAGCGTGATATCTTCGCGGGCGAAACGGGTGCGGTAGGCTTGCGCCGCCTGCCAGTAGGCGCTGGCCTCCGGCCCCGCGGCGATGCGCAGCACGCGGGGCGGGGGTGCCGCCACGAAGCCCCAGGCGAACCAGACCGCGAGTGCCACCAGCAGCGCGACCGCGCCATAGACCTTCACGAAGGCCTTGATCGCGGTCCACATGGCCTAGGGACCGTGCTGCGCGCGATAGGCGGCCGCGATCGCGGATGGCGCGGCGTGCCAGATGCGGGGCAGCGCGGTGATGCGCGAAAGCGCCTCGGCCAGGTAGCGGATGCGATGTGCCTGGCCGGCGACCCAGGGGTGCAGGCCAAGCTGGAACAGCGTGGCGCTGGTAGCGCCCTCGCGGTGCAGGAAGGCGAAGGCGTCGGCGGCACTTTCGGCCCAGCGCGCGGGCGCCATGCGCTTCAGCCACATCATGGTCACGTCGTCCCATTCCGGCTGCGGCGGCAGGGAAACCAGCGTGCGGCCATCGGCATAGGGCCCCAGCAGATAGGGCCGGTCGTCGTTGGGCCAATCCAGCACGTGGTCGAAGCCCAATGACGCGAGCAGCGCAGCCGTGCGCGTGCTTTCGGAAGAATCCTGGCCGACCCAGCCGCGCGGCACGGTGCCGGTGGCTTCCGCCACCGCATCGCGCGAGTCGATGATGTGCGCCCGCTCCTCGGCCTCGGTCATGCGCGACGTGATCATCCGCGTGGCGTGGGTGCCATGCGCCAGGAACTCCGCGCCGCGCGATTTCAGTTCGGCCACCAGCTCGGGATGCCGGCGCGCGCTGTCGGCGGAGAGCGCCACGGCGGGCACGATGCCGAAGCGGTCCAGCACCGACAGCACGCGGAAAATGCCGACGCGGTTGCCGTATTCGCGCTGGCTCCAGGCGCGCAGGTCGGGGAAGAAGGTGGGGAATTCGCCGGTGAAGCGCGGGTCCTTGTGGCTGCCCGCGGGTGGCGTGATTTCCCAGGTCTCCAGGTGCAGCAGCACGAAGAAGGCAACCGGCGCCTGGTTCGACCAGGCGATGGGTTTTGCATCGGGCGCGGCGCGGAAGGCGTAGTGCGGCTGGTCCATGCCCGGCGCGGTGCTGTCGTTGCACTGTGCTTGCAGGTGGGCTTGCAGGTGGGCTTGCAGGTGGGGCGGAGTCATGCGGCGCGCCCGGCCAGGTGCGCGTTCAGCGCCGGCAGGTGGTTGTCGATGCAGTGGCGCGCGATGGCGCCGCCGGTGGTGAGCCACACGCCGCTATGGCCCTGGATGTACTCCAGGGTGCGGCGGAATTTCTCGATCCGGTGCGGCTGGCCGATCCAGTAGGGATGCAGTGCGATGCACATCACCCGGTCGCCTTCCGCGTACACCGTGTCGAAATGGTCCCGGATGACGACATCGAATTCAGGCATGTCGTCGGGGCGGCGGGCCAGCACCGCGTCGTTCAGGTCCATGGAGTACGGCACGGTGATCAGCGAGCCGTTGCGCACCTTCACGGGGAATGGCTGGTCGTCGTGAAAAATGTCGGCCCAGTAGGTGATGCCGGCTTCGGCCACCAGGTGGTGCGTGTTCACGGTGTAGCTGGCGGCGGGGCTGAACCAGCCGGGCAGCCTGCCGCCCACCAGGCGATCGTGGATGGCGTTGCACTCCTCGATCACCGCGCGCTCCTCATGCGCCTCGTAGCCCCAGTGGTAGCGGGTGTTGTACAGGCCATGGCTCATGTATTCCCAGCCGCGCGCCTGCATCGCCTCGTGGATGCGCGGGTAGTGCTGGATCACGCGCATGGACAGCGAGACGGTGCAGCGCAGCCCCAGCTCATCCAGCACCTGGAACAGCCGCCACAGGCCGACGCGGTTGCCGTAGTCGCGCGCGGCATAGCCCAGCACGTCGGGGTGCGGCGTGCGGGGCCACGGGTCGCGCGCGCGCACCTCCGCAGGCAGGTATTCGTAGTGCTCGACATTCGGCACCACCCACACCGCCACGCGGGCCTGGTTCGGCCATGCGAGCTTCGGGCGATGCGTGATCGGCGACCAGGCGACCAGATCGGAACCGTCCATGCGGGCACCTCCGAGTCGCAAGGGTAGCGCCGGGACTTGATTCTTGCAGCCGGCGCGGGGAGCGTGCGGCATGAGCAGCAGCACGCCACCCCCGATCGACCAGGCCGTGACCTTCCTGTACGCCGACCCGCCCGAGCCGAGCTGGGCGTTCTACGAGGATGTGCTGGGCCTGAAACTCGCCCAGGACCAGGGCATGTGCCGCATCTACGAGGCGGCCGTTTCCGGGCATCGCGCCTTCATCGGCGTGTGCCGGGCACGGGCGCCGCGCGCCAGCGACAATCCGCGCGTCGTGGGCGGCGTGGTGTTCACCTTCGTCGCCGACGACGTGGATGGCTGGTACGCCTACCTGAAGGCCAGGGGCGTGGACCTGCCGGAAGCCCCCGCGCTGTCGAAGGATTTTCAGGTGTACCACTTCTTCTTCCGCGACCCTGCCGGCTACACGCTTGAGATCCAGCGCTTCGAGCGGGCCTGGCCGAAGCCGTAACGGCCATCACCCGGTCGCCCCGGCCCGCGGCAAATTTGTGCGCCGCACACCCAGAACTTGAAGCAAGGCCCCGCGGCCTGCCACTGTTCGTCCCTTGGGGGCCGCGCGCCGACGCGCCACCCTGGCGTGCGGCCCGGCCCCGGCTGGGCCCGGCTGCTGGGAAGGACACCGCGCATGACAATCTCCGCCATCCTGAAGACCAAGGGGGCCGACATCGTCGCCGCCCGCCCCGACGACACCACCGACGCGGTCGCCAAGCTGCTGTCGGCGCACAATATCGGCGCCGTGCTGGTGCGCGCCGCCGATGGCCACGTGCTGGGCATCCTGAGCGAGCGCGACATCGTGCGCGCCGTCGCGCGCCACGGTGACGCCGCGCTGCACATGACCGCGAGCGCGCTGATGACCCGCGGCGTGGTGACCTGCACCGCCGAGGACAGCGTGGCGAAAGCCATGGAGGTGATGACGCAGCGGCGCATCCGCCACCTGCCGGTGATGGACCATGGCGAGCTGGTCGGCATGATCTCGATCGGCGACGTGGTGAAGCGGCGGATCCACGATGCCGTCGAGGAAGCCGAGAGCCTGCGGGCCTTTGTCGCCGGCAACGCCTAGCTCGCCGGTCCGCCCCTTGCATTGAACCAGCGGGCGCGGCGACACTCGCCGCCACAGGGTTCTTCGCATAAGGGGGCGAACATGCTTCGTCGTGACCTGCTGGCCGGATTGGCCGGCGCTACCGCCGTTTCCGCAGGCCTGCCCGGCCGCGCCGCGGCCCAGGCGCGCTGGCAGTTCGCCACGCCCTACCCGGACGGCAATTTCCACACCATCAACCTGCGCGCCTTCGTCAAGGACATCGAGGACGCGGCCCCCGGCAAGCTGGGCATCCAGGTGCACAGCAACGGGTCCCTGCTGCGCATGCCGGAAATCCGCCGCGGCGTGCAGACCGGCCAGGCGCAGCTGGGCGAAATCCTGCTCTCCGCCTATGGCAACGAAGACCCGTTCCTGGAAGTCGATGGCCTGCCCATGCTGGTGGTCAGCTTCGAGCAGGCGCGCATCCTGAACCGGCTGCAGAAGCCCTATGTGGAGGCGCGCTTCGCCCGCCAGGGCGTGACCCTGCTGTACATGGTGCCGTGGCCGCAATCGGGGCTCTATTCCAACGTCCCGCTGACCTCGCTGGAGCAGCTGCGCGGCACGAAGTTCCGCACCTTCAACGCGGTCACGCAGCGCTTTGCCACGCTGCTGGGCGCCACGCCCACCTTGGTGCAGGTGCCGGAACTGCCGCAGGCCTTCGCCACCGGCGTGGTCAATGCCATGGTCACCAGTGCTGCCACCGGCGTCGATGCCCAGGCCTGGGATTTCGTCAAGCACTTCGTGCCGGTGGGCTTCACCCGCACCAAGAACGCGGTGTTCGTCAACACCCGCGCCTTCCAGGGCCTGCCGGCCGATGTGCAGGCCGTGATCAGGGACCAGGCGGCCAGGGCCGAGGAGCGCGGCTGGGCCGCGGCCGCCAAGGAGGAAGCCGACAAGCAGGCGGTGCTGGTGGCCCGCGGCATGGCGGTGACCGATCCCGCGCCGCCGGCGCTGATCACCGAGCTGCAGAAGGTGGGCGACACGCTGGTCACCGAATGGATCGGCCGCGCCGGCGAGGATGGCGCCAAGCTGATCGCCGAATACAAGGCCGCGGTGGGTCGCGCCTGAGCGGCAGCTTCGTGCTGCGGCGAGGGCTGGATGCCCTGTATCTTGCGGGCGGCGTGGCGGGGGCGCTGGCGCTGCTGGGAATCGCGCTGCTGATCCTGGTATCGGTCGCGGCGCGCCAGGTCGGGCGCGTCGTGCCCAGTGCCGACGACATGACCGCCTTCGCGGTTGCCGGCAGCGCCATGCTGCCGCTGGCCTATACCTTCCGGCACGCCGCCCATATCCGCGTGGACCTCATCATCGGCCGCTTCAAGGGGCCGGCCCGCACCGTGCTGGAAGCCCTGCTGCTGGCGATCAGCGCCGGCATGATCGGTTTCTTCGCGTATGCCGCCTTCGACCAGATGACCGACAGTCTTGAGTTCGACGAGGTCAGCCAGGGCATGCTGAAGATCCCGCTCTGGCTGCCGCAGCTTGCCATGCCGGTGGGCGCCGGCCTGTTCGCGCTGGCGCTGCTGGACGACCTTGTGGTGGTGCTGGCCGGCGGCACCCCCAGCTACCGTGCCGGCGAGGGCGCCAGCGCGCTCGATCGCGCGGCCGAGGAATTGTAGCCCGGCATGGACATCACGCTGACCGAGGCGGGCGTGCTGATGCTGGGCGTGCTGTTCCTGGTGCTGGGCCTGGGGGTGTGGATCGGCATCGCGCTGATGGTGGTGGGGCTGTTCGGCATTGTCGGCCTGCCGCTGCTGTTCGCCAACTTCAACGCCTTTCCGGCCGAGAAGGTCATGGGCACCGCGGTGTGGCAGGCCACGGCCAGCTGGACGCTGGCGGCGCTGCCTTTGTTCATCTGGATGGGCGAGATCCTGTTCCGCACGAAACTCAGCGAGGACATGTTCAAGGGCCTGGCCCCCTGGCTGCGCCGCATTCCGGGCCGGCTGATGCACGTGAACGTGCTGGGCTGCGGCATCTTCGCCGCCGTGTCCGGCAGTTCGGCCGCGACCGCGGCGACGATCGGCAAGATGAGCCTGCCCGCGCTATTGCAGCGCGGCTACCACGCGCCGCTGGCGATCGGCTCGCTTGCGGGCGCCGGCACGCTGGGGCTGCTGATCCCGCCGAGCATCATCATGATCGTCTATGCAGTCGCGGCCGACGTGTCGATCGTGCGGCTGTTCATCGCCGGCGTGATCCCGGGCATCATGCTGATGGCGCTGTTCAGCGGCTATATCGCGATCTGGTCGGTGCTGAACCCGAAGCTGACGCCGCCCGCCGAGCCCCGCATCCCGATCTGGCCGCGCATAAAACAGACCGGGTCGCTGCTGCCGGTGATCCTGCTGATCCTGTGCGTGATGGGCAGCATCTATGGCGGCATCGCCACCGCGACCGAGGCCGCCGTGTTCGGCGTGGTGGGGGCGCTGCTGCTGTCGGCCTGGGGCGGCACGCTGGGCTGGGCGAATTTCCGCGAAAGCCTGATGGGCGCCACGCGGTTGTCCTGCATGATCAACTTCATCCTGGCCGGCGCCGCCTTCCTGACCCAGGCCATGGCCTATTCCGGCATTCCCGCCGCCATGGCGCGCTGGGTGGGCGCGCAGGGGCTGGACCCCTACACCATCATCGCGCTGCTCACGGGGCTCTACATCATCCTGGGCTGCTTCATCGACGGCATCAGCATGATCGTGCTGACCACATCGGTGGTGCTGCCGATCATCCAGGGTGCCGGCTTCGACCTGGTGTGGTTCGGCATCTTCATCGTGCTGGTGGTGGAAATGGCGCAGATCACGCCGCCGGTCGGGTTCAACCTGTTCGTGCTGCAGGGCCTCACGGGCCGCGACATTTTTACGGTGGCGAAGCACACGCTGCCGTTTTTCATTTTGATGTGCGTGGCGGTGGCGCTGGTCGCGGTGTTTCCCGGCATCGTCACCTGGCTGCCGACGACGATGCTGACGCCGCGGTAAAGGTTCAGGCGGCCGGCGCCAGCTGCGTGGCCACCAGCTCGGCGAAGCGCCCGCCCTGGCGAACAAGCGCCTCGAAACTGCCGCGCTCCACGATCTGCCCGCCGGCGAACACCAGGATCTCATCCGCGTCGCGCACCGTGGACAGCCGGTGCGCGATGATGAAGGTGGTGCGGCCCGCCATCAGCGCCTTCAGCGCGCGCGCCACCCGCGCCTCGGTCGCCGCATCGAGCGCGCTGGTGGCTTCGTCCAGGATCAGGATCGGCGGGTCCTTCAGCAGGGCGCGCGCGATCGAAAGCCGCTGGCGCTGGCCGCCCGACAGCGTGCTGCCGCGCTCGCCCACCATGGTGTCGTAGCCATGCGGCTGACGGGTGATGAAGTCGTGCGCCTCTGCCAGGCGGCAGGCATGCTCGATCTCGGCCATCGACGCGCCAGGCCGCCCGGTGCGCAGATTGTCCATGATGCTGCGGTTGAACAGCATGCTTTCCTGGAACACCACGCCGATATGCTGGCGCAGGCTGTCCAACGACACCTCGCGGATATCGGTGCCGTCGATCCTTATGGTGCCGGCATCGGGGTCCCACAGGCGCTGCAGCAGCGCCATGGCGGTCGATTTGCCCGCCCCGGTCTGGCCGACCAGCGCGATGGTTTGCCCGGGGGCGGCGGTGAAGGCGATGCCGTCCAGGATTTTTGGCCCGCCCGGATAGGAAAAACCCACGCTGTCGAAGGTCACACGCCCTGCGGGGCGCGGCAGCGCAGGCGCGCCGGGCCAGTCGGGCACGGTCGAGGCTGTGTCCAGCACCTCGAAGAACAGTTTCAGGCCGGGGGTGTGCATGAACAGCGTGTTCACGAAGCCCACCGCCTGCTCCAGCCGGCCGATCAGCATGGTGGCGAAGCCCATGAAGGTCACGATCTCGCCCACGCTGGCCAGCCCCCGCAGGTTCAGCCAGGTGCCCAGCACGAAGATCAGGATCACCGTGATGGTGGCCGAGGCGCGCGTGAGTACCGTCAGCACCGCCCACCAGCTCAGCACCGGGAACTGTGCCGCCAGCAGCTTGCTGACCGTGTCGCCGAAGGCCGCCGCCTCGTCGGCCAGGCGGGTGTAGCTTTGCACCACCACGACGTTGGACAGCGCGTCGCCCGCGGTCGCGGCCAGGGCAGCATGGTGGCCCTCCACCGTGCCCTGCGCGGTCTGGGTGCGGTGGATCACCAGGGCAGCGGCGACCGCGAACACCACCGCCAGCAGGATCAGCAGGATCGCCAGCCGCCAGTTCAGCACCAGCGTCAGCGGCAGCAGCACCAGCGTGATCACAAAGGTGGTCATGTGTTCGCGGAAGAAGCCCAGCCAGACCCAGAACATGTTGTCCGCGCCGGTCAGCATGATCTTCAGAAGCCGGCCGGAATGCGTATCGCCATGGAAGGACAGCGGCAGGCGCAGCACATGCTCGAAGAAGCGGCTCATGGCCGCCAGCCGGTTGCGGTGCGCCAGGCGATCGGCATGCAGCGCCACCAGGATGTTGGCGGCGATGCCGGTCAGCCCCACGCCGGCCCAGATGGCCAGCAGGGTCAGCGTGCGCGCCCACACGTCTTCGGGGGCACCGCCCTGGGCCAGGCTGTCGATCACGCGGCCGAACAGCACGGGCTCGACGAAGGTCAGCGCGGCCAGCGCCGTGCCGGCCACCGCCAGCCACCAGGCCACGCGGCGGTCCGGCCCCAGGAAGGCCAGCACCCGGGCATAGAAGCGCAGGAAGCTCATGCCCGCTTGATCACGCCGGATTGCGGCAGGCTGGTGTCACGCGCCGCCCCGCAGCAGCGCGGCCAGCGGCGGGGCAAGGCCCACCGTCTCGCGCCGCGGCGCCACCAGCGAGCCTGCCTGCGGCCGCGGCAGCTTGAGCCGCACCAGCGCCTCGGCCAGCACGGTGGCGCAGGCGATGCCATCCAGCAGCGGCACGCTGGCGCGGGGCTGCAATTGCTGCGCCAGCCCCGCCATCGCGGCACCCCCCAGCACCACCGCCTCGGCGCCGTCGGCGACGCAGCGTTCGCAGGTCGCCAGGATGCGGTCGGCCGTGCCCTCGGGGTCGGAAAAAACATCGGTGGGGGCACCGCCGGAAATATGCACGCCGGTGAAGCGCGCCGAGAGTCCATGGCCGCGCACCACCTCCTCGTAAACCGATGGCTGGTTGAAGGTGGCCAGGCCAAAGCGGGTGCCGACGCTGCATGCCACGTAGCAGGCGGCCTCGGTCATCCCCAGCACCGGGATGGGCAGCAACTGGCGCGCGGCATCCAGCGCGGTGTCGTAGCTGACCGCCAGGATGGCCGCGTCGCAGCCGCTGGCATGCTCGGCCAGGCACTCCAGCAGCGCATGCGCGGCGATCGCATTCTCCACCCGCGTGCCGATGGTCTTCGCGCCGAAGCGGGGCGTGGCGGCGACGATCTCGGTGCCGAGCGACGCCGCTTCGCGCGCCGCGGCGGCGCAGGCCTCGGTGATGATCGCGGTGGTGTTGGCGTTGGCAACCAGGATGCGCATGCGGAACTCCGGCGTGGACCAGCGCCCAGCATCGCGCGGTCAGGGTTGCTCGGAAAGCGGGGCCTGGTCGGATGGCGGGGCAAGGTCATCCTCCGATGCCACCAGGCGCGGGCCGGACGGGCGCACCATGCCGAAGCGGAACAGCGGGCACACGTCCCAGGCCTGCGTGTCCTCGCGCGGGACCCAGCCGGCCTTGCCCTGGATCATCATGGGCGTCAGCAGGGGGGTCGCAAACACCGACACCACCGGCATGCCGGTCGGCAGCGCCGCGCGCCAGGCCGACCCCTGGGTCATGGCCACGGCCACGGCAACCGGCGTGATGCCCGCCGCCGCGGCCAGCTTCAGCGCCAGGGCAGCGGTGCGGCCGCTGCGCAGCACGTCGTTCACCAGCACCACCCGCCGGCCCTGCAATTGCGGCAGGTTCAGCGGATCAAGCCGCAGCCGTGCCACGGGCTCGGTTCCGTCACCTGGTGCGGCCCGCTCGGCGCCAGGTGCGACCGGCACCCAGCCGGGATGCGACAGGCGCCGCGCCACCTCGGCCGCCAAGCTGTAGCCCAGCACGGGCAGGCCCAGCAGCACCTCCGGCCGATGCGGCCGCAGCGCCCGCGCCAGCCAGTCCGCCAGGGCATCCAGCACCAGGAACGAAGCCTGGGTCAGGATAAGGTCGGCCACCGCCACGTCGCGCAGTTGGCGGAGCCGCATGGTGAGGAATCGCCCATCCGGCATGCGGGCGGGAAAATCATGCTGGAACGGCGGCACCGCGGGCGAGGTGCCGAAAGCCTGCCAATAGGCACTCACGGGACTGGTTCCGGATCGCGCGGCAAGAATGCACGCACGCGGCAGTATGCCGCGCCGTATCCACAACCACAACGTGCAATATGCCACCGGGCCGCGCCGGCTTGCACGGTGCGCCGTGATGGGTTGCACGGGGCGCCAAGCCCGGCCAGATTGCACGCAGTCCGGGGAGAACCCCGTTGGGGAGACTGCACATGAGCCAACATCGCCTGAGCCGCCGCGCACTTGCCGGCGCCACCGCCTTGACGCTCGCAGCCCCTGCGCTGCTGCGTGCCCAGCCGGCCAGCGTGAAGATCGGCCTGATCCATCCGGTCAGCGGCGCGCTGGCCTATTCCGGCCAGCAATGCCGCGTCGGCAACGCGCTGGCGATCGAGGAAGTCAACGCCGCCGGCGGCATCAGAAGCCTAGGGGGCGCCAGGATCGAGGCGCTGCTGGGCGACGCGCAAAGCCGCCCCGAGGTCGCCGTGTCCGAGGTCGAGAAGATGGCCGATGCCGGGGTGCATGCCTTCGTTGGCGCCTTCGCCAGCGCCATCGGCCTGGCCGCCACCCAGGCAGCCGCGAAATACAACATCCCCTGGGCGATCGATTCCGGCGTTTCCGACAACCTGGTCAATCGCGGGCTGAAGAACGTGTTCCGCCTGACCGACGGCTATGGCCGCATCTCGACCCAGGCGGTCGAGGCGCTGGACGCCGTCAACAAGAAGGCCGGCAGCCCCGCCAAGTCCGCGATCATCGTGCACGAGGAAAGCGAGTTCGGCACCGGCACCGCGCGGCTGTTGAACGACCGCCTGCCCGGCATCGGCATCGAGGTGAAGGAGGTGATCCGCCACGCCAACCCGACCCGCGACTTCACCAACGTGGCGCTGCGCATCAAGTCGGCGCGCCCTGACCTGGTGGTGATGAGCAATTACCAGAACGAGTACGTGCTGCTGGCGCGCACGCTGGTGCAGCAGCGGGTCGAGCTGGTGGGCACGTACAGCGTGCTGGGCGGCGGCTTCAACCTGCGCCTGGTGAAGGAACAGCCGCAGGTCGCCGCCTACATGCTGGACTTCAACAACTGGATGAACAGCAAAAGCCCCCGCGCCGCCGAATTCCGCCGCCGGGTCGAGGCCGCCGGCAACACGCTGACCTTCGAGGTGCCGGTGGGCTACCTGGCCGTGAAGCTGCTGGCCGACGCGTTCGAGCGCGCCGCCAGCACCGACAAGGAGAAGGTGATTGCGGCGCTGGAAAGCAGCACCTTCAACGACGCGATGATGCCGTTCGACGAGACGAAGTTCGTGAACGGCCAGAACCAGGGTGCGCGGGCCGTGCTGCTGCAGGTGCAGGACGACGACATCATCAGCGTCTGGCCGGAAAAGTTCGCCGCCAAGCCGCCGGTCTTCCCGCGGCCCAGGGGGTAGGCATCACGACCGCGTCGTGATCGCGGCAACCGCCCCCTCACACGTCCTTTCTCCCGCTTGCTTCACCCTCTCCCTCAGGGAGAGGGCCGGGGTGAGGGTGATGCGCGGCCGTCTGTACCCAGCGTCCATTGTGCACCACCACCCCCCTCACCCAACCCTCTCCCCCCATGAGCATGGCGGGAGAGGGAAGCATGAGCGCGTGAGGGAGCCATAGATGCCGCCCACCGAAATCATCCTGCCCGCCCTGGCCAATGGCGTGCTGTCGGGTGGCGTGTACGCGCTGGTGGCGCTTGGCCTCACGCTGATCTACGGCGTGCTGCACATCATCAACTTCGCGCATGGGTCCTTGCTGATGCTGGCCATGTTCGCGACCTACTTCACCTTCACCACGCTGGGCATCGACCCCTATGTCGCGCTGCCGGCGATGGCGCTGCTGATGGGTGCGGTGGGGTTCGTGCTGTACCGCTTCGTGGTCGGCCCGTTCAGCCATGGCGATGACCGCAACATCCTGCTGGTGACGCTGGGCTGCGCCGTGGTGATCGACAACCTGGCGCTGGCCCTGTTCAAGGGCGATACCCGCACCATCGAGACCGCCTACAGTTTCGAGGTGATCGAGCTGGGCCCGATGTTCCTGACGGTCCCGCGCGTGGTTTCGTTCGCGGTCGCGATCGTGCTGTGCGCGGCGCTGGCGCTGCTGATCCAGCGCACCGACCTGGGCCGCGCCATCCGTGCGGTGGCGAAGGAACGCACCGGGGCACGCCTGGTCGGCATCGACGTGGAGCATGTGTTCGCGCTGTCCTACGCGATCGGCATTGCCTGCCTGGGGGCCGCCGCCTGCCTGCTGCTGCCGACCTTCTACGTCAACCCCGGCGTCGGCAACGCCTTCGTGCTGGTGGCCTTCACCATCGTCGTGCTGGGCGGCATGGGCAGCTTCGTGGGTGCGATGCTGGGCGGCGTGATCGTGGGCGTCACCGAATCGCTGGGCGGGCTGTTCCTGGGCGAGGCGCTGGGCCAGATCGGCATTTCGCTGATCTTCATCGCCATCCTGCTGTTCCGCCCGACCGGGCTGTTCGGCGCCCGCGCATGAGCTGGCTGGGCTGGGCGGTGCTGGCGGCTGGGCTGGCCGCACCACCGCTGTTCGGCTCGGCCTTCGTGCTGAGTGTCGCGGTCAGCACGCTGTTCACGGCCTTCATCGCGCAGGCCTGGAACATCAGCGGCGGCTTCGGCGGCATGACCAGCTTCGGCCACGCCATGTTCTTCGGCACCGGCGCCTACGTATCGACCATCCTGCAGCAGCGCTACGGCGTGAACCCGTGGGCCGGCCTGGTCGCCGGCGCCGGCGCGGGTGCCGCGGTGGGCTATGGCGTGGGGTTCCTGGCCTTCCGGGCCGGGCTGCGCGGCAGCTATTTCGCGCTGGTCACGCTGGCCTTCGCGGAAGTGTTCCGGATTCTCGCCAACAGCATGGAGATCACGCGCGGCGGCCTGGGCATGCTGATCCGGCTGGACCAGCGGGTGGCCAATTTCCAGTTCGCCGACCGGCGGCTTTGGTACGCCGTGGTGCTGGGCCTGTGCGCGCTGGCCTTCGCGGTCGCGCTCCGGCTGGAGCGCACCCGGTTCGGCGCGCAGCTGATGGCGGTGCGCGAGAACGAGGACGCCGCCCGCGCGCTTGGCGTCGATGTGCTGGCCACCAAGCTGAAGGGTCTCGCGCTCAGCGGCGCGCTGGCGGCGATGGGCGGCACCTTCTATGCCCAGTATTACCTCTATATCGACCCGCCCATCGCCTATGGCGTGGAGAAATCGGTCGAGATGCTGCTTGCCGCCATGATCGGCGGCGCCGGCACGGTGTGGGGGCCGCTGGTGGGCGCGGTGGTGGTGCACCTGCTGGCCGATACCACGCGCCACTTCTTTGCCATCCCGGGCCTGGCGCCGATGATCTACGGCGTGGTGCTGGTGCTGATCGTGGGTTTCCTGCCGCAGGGCCTGGTGGGCGTGGTGCCGCGGCTGCGGCAGTTGCGCCATGCTTGAAGTCCTCCATGCTTGAAGTGAGGGGCCTGACGAAAAGCTTCGGCGGGTTGAAGGCCGTGCGCGCCGTGGACCTCGATGTGCCGCAGGGCGCGATCGTGGGCCTGGTCGGGCCGAACGGCGCGGGCAAGACCACCTGCTTTGCCATGATCGCGGGCTTCATCGCGCCCGATGCGGGCACCGTGCGCTTCCTGGGCAACACCATCACCCGCCGGCCGCCGCACGCCATCTGCGAAGCCGGCATGGTGCGCACCTTCCAGATCACGCAGCCCTTTGCCGGGCTGTCGGTGCTGCAGAACGTCATGGTCGGCGCCTATCACCGCCTGCCCGACCGCGCTGCCGCCGCGTCCCGCGCCACCGAGGTCGCCACGCGGCTGGGCCTGGGTACGCTGCTGGACCGCCCGGCCGACAGCCTGACGGTGGCGATGAGGAAGCGCCTCGAACTCGCCCGCGCGCTCGCCACGCAGCCAAAACTTCTGCTGCTGGACGAGGTGATGGCCGGCCTCAACCCCGCCGAGATCGCCGAGATCGTGGGCCTGGTGCGCGCCATCCGCGACGGCGGCGTGACCGTGCTGCTGATCGAGCACGTGATGCAGGCGGTGATGGCGCTGGCCGAGACGGTGACGGTGCTGAACCAGGGCGCGGTGATCGCCACCGGCACACCGCGCCAGATCGCCACCGATGCCGGCGTGATCGAAGCCTATCTGGGCCATGGTGCGGCTGCCCGCATGGCGTCGCATGCTTGAGGTTACTGGCCTGTACGCCGGCTACGGCGCCATCGAGGTTCTGCGCGGCATCTCGCTGAGCGTCGGCGCGAACGAGATCGTCGCCGTGCTGGGCGCCAACGGCGTGGGCAAGACCACGCTCAACAACACCATCAGCGGCATTCTGCGCGCCCGCGGTGGCTCGATCAGCTTCGATGGGCAGGACATCACCAACGCCAAACCCTCACGCGTGGTCGAGGCCGGCCTGATCCATGTGCCGGAGGGACGCAGGATTTTCCCCAACATGAGCGTGCGGGAAAACCTGTGGCTCGGCGGCTACGCCCGCGGCCGCCCGAACCGCGCGCGCAACATCGAGCGTGTGTTCGCGACCTTCCCGCGACTGAAGGAGCGCATCACGCAAGGCGCCGGCAGCCTTTCCGGCGGCGAGCAGCAGATGCTGGCGATCGGCCGCGGCCTGATGGCCGAGCCAAAACTGCTGATCATGGACGAACCCTCGCTGGGCCTCAGCCCACTGCTGGTCGAGGAGATGTTCGCGCTGATCACCAGCATCAACCAGGCCGGCACGCCGGTGGTGCTGGTCGAGCAGAACGTGGTGCAGAGCCTGGCGGTGGCGACGCGGGCCTATGTGATCGAGAAGGGCGCGGTGGCGCTGGCCGGCCCGGCCGCGGACCTCGCCGCCGACCCGGCGCTGAAGGCGGCCTATCTGGGGCTTTGACTTCCGGTCTAGGCTTGCCCCCAACCGACCGGAGACGCACGCGATGGACGCCATCCCGACCCGCGCAAAGCTTCGCCCCGAGGCGCTGAACCTGGAGGCCGAGGCGCTGCTGGCCGGCCTGCGGCGCTGGGTGGAATGCGAAAGCCCGACCTACGACGCGGCCGCTGTCAACCGCATGATGGACCTGGCCAGCCGCGAGCTCGCGATCCTGGGCGCACGGGTGGAACGCATCCCGGGCCGCATGGGGTTCGGCGATTGCGTGCGCGGGCACTTTCCGCACCCCATGGGCGACGCGCCCGGCATTTTGCTCATGAGCCACCTGGACACGGTGCATCCGATCGGCACGGGTGGTGCTTCCGGCCCGCTGAGATTCCGCCGCGACGGTGATCGCGCCTACGGGCCGGGCATCTGCGACATGAAGGGCGGCGCCTGGATCGCGCAGGAAGCGGTGCGCGCCATCCTGGAAGCCGGCGGGCTGCCTTCGCTGCCCGTCACCATCCTGCTGACACCGGACGAGGAGGTGGGCACGCCCAGCGCCCGCGACATCATCGAGGCCGAGGCGCGCCGCCATCGCTACGTGCTGATCCCCGAGCCCGCGCGCCCCGATGGCGGCGTGGTGACCGGCCGCTACGCGATCGCCCGCTTCCACCTCGAGGCCAAGGGCCGCCCCAGCCATGCCGGCGCGCGGCTGAGTGATGGCCGCAGCGCGATCCGCGAAATGTGCCGCCAGGTGCTGGCGATCGAGGCGATGACCAACGACGACGCGACCTACAGCGTGGGCGTGATTGCCGGCGGCCAGTGGGTCAACTGTGTGGCCACCATCTGCCGCGCCGAGGCGCTGAGCATGGCCAAGCGGCAAAGCGACCTCGATCGCACCGTGGAGAAGATGCTGGCACTGCGCGGGTCCGACCCCGATGTGAGCTTCGTGGTCACCCGCAACGTGACCCGCCCAGTCTGGGAGCCCGATGCCGGATGCATGGAACTGTTCCAGCACGCGCGCGGCGTGGCGCAGGGCCTGGGGTTCGACATCACCTCGCAATCCGCCGGCGGCGGCAGCGACGGCAACTTCACCGGGGCACTTGGCATCCCGACGCTGGATGGGCTGGGCGCGTCCGGCAACGGCTTCCACACGCTGGAGGAGCACATCCTGGTGTCCTCGTTGGTGCCGCGGGCCAGGCTGCTGGCGGGGTTGCTGCTGACGCTGGCGTGAGAGGCCGGTGACGGACACCGCCAGCCGGGGTGTCGATGCCGGTGCGCTTTGGTTCGCGCGCATCTTCATCGCCATCGGCCTGGCGCTGCTGCTGCTGGCCGGCTATGGCGTGTCGCGCCAGTTGGACCGCGGTGGATCGTCCAGCACCACCGGCACGGTGGTGCGGCTGGCATCGGTGCCGACCAGCACTGACCCCAGCATCGCCGACAACCAGCGGCGCTATGCCGACTGTCCCGTGGTGCGCTTCACCACGCTGGAGGGCGCCGAGCTGGAAGTGGTCGGCGCCACCTGCGCCAGTCCCCCCGCCTACGTGGTGGGCGAGCGCGTGCCGGTGAGCTACGACGCCGACCGGCCGGAGATGGCCGCGGTCGGCGGCTTCTTCACCCGGCACATGCTGGCGGTGGTGGCGGCCGGCTTCGCCGTGCCGTTCATCCTGATCGGGTTTGCCGTGCGCCGCTTCTTCTAGCTTCGGCAGACGCCATGGGCAGCCCGGTGCACGGGCCGACGACGCTTCCGACAGTTCTGGACATGCGTCCGTTTCCGGAGTATAGACTCTCCGGAACAGGAGAACCCCTGCCATGGGCGCGCTGCTGCCCTACCCGGCCACGCGGCATGCGCCATCGCCGCTGGTCGATCTCGGCGACAAGGCAACGCGGGCCAGGCTCAGCGGCCCCGCGATCACCGGCTTCCTGGAAATCATGGCGCGCTGGCAGGTGCGCGACGAGGATGCGCGCGCGCTGCTGGGCGGGCCTTCGTCCTCGGCCTTCTACGAGCTGAAGAAGCACCCGGACCGCGTGCTGGACGAAGACCGGCTGCGGCGCGTGTCGTACCTGGTGGGCATCTTCAAGGCGCTCAACATCCTGTACGGCCAGGACCTGGCCGACCGCTGGATGCACCTGCCCAACAGCAACCGCATCCTGGGCGGCCGCACGCCGCTGGCCTATCTGCTGGCGGGCGGCCTGCCCGCCTTCGCCACCATCCGCCGCCTGCTGGACGCGCGCCGCGGCGGCGCGTGAGCAGGCTGCCGCCCAGCAGCGTGGTGCGGGTGCGCGACACGCACCGCCTGATCGCCTCGAAATACAGCGACCCCGACGACAGCGTGCTGGCGCGCATCGCACCCGACCAGGCGGTGCTGGACGGGCTGTTCGACCTCGACCACGCCACCAACGACCGGCTGCTGGCGGAAAACCAGCTGCTGCCCGGCATCGGCATCGACGAGCTGGTGTTCGGCGTGCCGTATTTCCGCATCGTCAACGCCGCCTTCTGCCACGCCCATCCGCTGGGCAGCCGCTTCAACGGCCCCGATCGCGGCGCCTGGTACGCGGGCTTCGACCGCGCCACCAGCCAGGCCGAGATCGCCTGGCACAAGACACGCGAATATGCCGAGATCAACTGGTTCACCGACAGCGTCACCTACGACGACTACCTGGCCGATTTCGCGGGCCACTTCGCCGACCTGCGCGACGCGAAGGGGTTCGCCGCCTGCCTGGCGCCAGCCTCGTATGTCGCGTCACAGGCGCTGGCGGACACGCTGCTGGCCGAGGGGGCCGCGGGCCTGGTCTATCCCAGCGTGCGCCGCGCCGGCGGCACCTGCCTGGCCTGCTTCCGCCCCGCGATGGTGCAGCATGTGAGGAAGCACCTGCGGCTGCGCTTCACCTGGTCCGGCACGCCCACGCCCCGCATCGTGGTCGAGCAGCGCTACTGAGCGCGGAAGGCGATGGGCTTCGCCCCCTCCCACAGCACGCTGCGCCCGACCTTCGCCAGCACGTCCAGCCTTTCGCGGATGGTGAGAAAATGGTTGCCCGCCAGCTGCCCCGCCTTGCTTGCGAAGCAGCACGGGCCGTAGGCGACCAGGATCTCGGTTTCGGAAACCGCGTCGGGCCGACCGCCGGGATACACGATGACCTGGCCGGGTGCCGGATAACTGGTGGCGTTCTCGAAGCCGATGCCCAGCTCGTGCTCGCCCATGGGAATCCAGCACGCCTCGCCGCTCCAGCGGACATGGATGATACGTTCGCTGTACGGCAGCATTTTTTTGAACCGCGCCACGGTGTTGGGCGCGGCCTGGGTCTCGAAATGGGCCACGAAAAGCTCGCCGCCAATGTCGATGGTCACGTCCGCCATGTCAGGCGCCCGGCCGGAACGGCGCGAAGGCATCGCGCCCGGTGCGAGCGATCTCGGGGAAGATCGCGCACCATGCCTTCAGCCCCCGGTCAAACGACGCGATGCGGAAGAATTCGTTCGGCGCGTGGTAGTCCTCATCGCCGGTGCTGAACGACATGGCGACGGTGTCGATGCCCAGGGAATCCTTCATCAGCGCACATAGCGGCAGCGTGCCGCCCAGGCGGGTGCGGATGGTGGGGCGGCCATACACGCCGCCCAGCACGCGATCCAGGATGCCCAGCGCGGGATGCGCGGGCGGCACCTCGTAGGCGCGGCTGCCACCGCCCATCGCCTTGAATTCCAGCGTGGCATAGGCAGGGCAGAGTTTCTGCAGGTGCGCCTTCACCGCGGCCTCCACGCGCTTGGGGTCCTGGCCGGGCACCAGGCGGGTGGTGATCTTCATGTGGCCCTCGGCCGGCAGCACGGTCTTGTTGCCCGGGCCGTTCCAGCCGCCCCACAGCCCGTTCACCTCCAGCGTGGGCCGCAGCCACAGCCGTTCCAGCACGCTGCGGCTTTGTTCGTAGGCACCAGGCCGCGCACCGACGGCCGAGAAGAACTCCGCCTCGCTGAACGGCACGGCGGCCAGTTCCGCCTTCTGCGCTTCGGTCGGTTCCTGCACGCCATCGTAGAAGCCCGGCACGGCCACCGCGCCCGACATGTCGTGCAGTGACGCAATCATGCGGCTCAGCACCGACAGCGGATTGGCCACCGCGCCGCCGAACGATCCGCTGTGCAGGTCCTTGGCCGCGGTGCGCAGCGTGACTTCCAGCTTGGCGATGCCGCGCGTGGCTACCATCACGTCCGGCAGCCCGTCATGCAGCATGCCGCCATCGGCGCTCAGGATGAAGTCGCTGGCCAGCAGGTCCTTGTGCTTCGAAAGGATCGCGGGCAATGAGGGGCTGCCGGTTTCCTCCTCGCCCTCCAGGAACACCTTGACGTTGCAGGGCAGGCGGCCCTCGGTCTTCAGCCAGGCCTCGATCGCGCACAGCGAAATCCACAAGGTCGCCTTGTCGTCGCTGGACCCGCGCGCATAGATGCGGCCATCGCGCTCGGTCGGCTCGAACGGCGGGCTGGTCCACAGCGCCACGGGATCCTCGGGCTGCACGTCGTAATGCGCATAGGCCAGCACGGTGGGGGTGCCGGGCGCGTGCAGCCAATCGGCATAGACGGTCGGCTTGCCGCCTTCTTCCAGCAGCTGCACGTTTTCCAGCCCGATCGCCTTGCAGTGGTCCACCAGCAGGGCGGCGGCGCGGCGCAGCTCGCCATCGCGCGCGGGGTCGGCCGAGAGCGACGGGATGCGCACCAGGTCCTTGTAGCCGTCCAGGAATTTTTCGCGATGCGCCGCGACGTAGCCTGCAACACCTGCGGGTGCCAGCATCCTATTTGCCTCCATCAACCGAGAGCACCTGGCCGGAAATCCAGCCGGCGTAATCGCTGGCCAGGAACAGCACCGCGTGCGCGATGTCCAGGGGCGACCCCAGCCGGCCCAGCGCGATCCCGTCCATCAGCGCCTTCTGGCCTTCGGCGCCATAGGCCCCCCACTGCTTCTCAGTGCTGGGGTTCGACAGCACGAAGCCGGGTGCCACCGAGTTCACCGTGATGCCGAACGGCCCCAGGTCGTGGCACAGCTGGCGGGTCAGCCCGATCTGCCCGGCCTTGGCGGACGCATAGGCCTGGATGCCGGTCTTGCTGATGGTCAGGCCAGCGCCGCTGCTGATGTTGACGATGCGGCCCGCGCGGCGCGCCTTCATGCCGGGGATCACCGCCTGGCTGAACCAGAAGGCGGCATCCAGGTTGACCGCGAAGATCGCGTGCCAGTCGGGTTCCGGCACGGTTTCGGGCGCGCGCCCCACCTGGCCCACCACGCCGCCCGCGTTGTTCACCAGCACATCGACCGCGCCGATCCTTTCGACCCAGGCGAAGACGGCGCCGCGGTCGGTGACGTCCAGCACCTCGGTGGCGATGCTGGTGCCGGCGGCGGTTTCCCGAAGGTTCTCCGCCGAGCGATCGCAGGTGTGCACCGTGGCGCCGCGCGCCGAAAACTCGCGCGCCATGGCGCGGCCGAAGCCGTGGCCGCCGCCGGTCACGATCACGGTCCTGCCGTCGAAGCCGATCTTCATGCCGCCACCGGCGCGCCGGCCTGGGCCAGCTCCGCCAGGTTGGCATCGGACTGCACGCGCGTGCCCGCCTCCACCTCATGGATCATCTGTACCAGCCGGTGCGTCAGCGGCGTGGCGATGCCGTGCGTGGCGCCGATCTCGGCGATCGGCGCGATCTGCACATCCACCTCGGTGCGGCGGCGGCGGACGGCCAGGTCGCGCCACACGCCGCTATGGGTCTTCGTGCTGGTGCGATTGAACGCCACCATTTTCTCCACGCTGGCCCGCGCCGGCGCCTCCGGCGCACCGGGCATGAAGGCCAGCGGGTCAAAGCCGTTGAACCCCATGGGGTGGATGCCTTCCGCCTTGGCCACCGCCATCACTTCCGCGCCCATGCGGCGCCACAAGTCGAAGTGCCGCGGATCGCCCAGCGCATCGGCGATGCTGTCATTGGTCAGCGCCTGCGCGAACAGCATGGAGCCATAGGCAAGCTTGCCCCACAGGTAGCCAAAGATGTTGTTGGTGGTGATGGCGGCGTCGTCGAAATCCAGCATCGCCTGGTGCAGCGCCGCCAGCCGATCGGTCATGCGGCCGGAAATCTCGCCCAGCACCACGGCACCGCGATTGCCGTACATGATCTCGCCCGGCCCATGCCAGTCGGCGCCGAAATTCACGAAGGCGCCCATGGTGCGGGGCGCCCCCGCGATGTCGGCGATGATGCGCTCGCACAGCCCGTTCTGCAGGCTGAGCACGTAGCCGTCCTCGGCCAGATGGGGCAGCAGCGCCTGGCAGGCCTCGGCCGTGTGATGCGCCTTCACGCACAGGAAGGCGCGGGAGAATTTCCCGGTCACCTCGCCCGGCAGGAAGGCCGGCGCCTGCACGGCGAATTCGGCCACGGGGCCGGTGATGCGCAACCCCGTGGCGCGGATCGCGGCCACGTGGTCGGCCACCACATCCACGAACACCACCTGGTGGCCGGCGCGGACCAGGTAGGCGCCCACCGTGCCGCCGATGGCGCCCGCGCCCCAGACCAGGATTTTCTCACCAGCCATCATTGATCACCTCGCGGGTTTCCTGCACGCCGATATCCCAGATCGCCAGCATCTCGTGGTCAGCGCGCTGGTAGCGGCCGGCATAGTTGCCGTCGCCCAGGCCCTGCCGCACCGCCGCCGGCCCCTGGCTGCGCAGCGGCTCCATCGCGACCGGCGGCTTGCTGCCTTCGGGCAGGGCCACGCCGGCAAGCCGGGTCCAGGGGAAATTCTCCATCCAGCTGGCATGGCCGATCACGGTATCGGTTGCCAGCACCGCCGCCATGGTGCGCGGCGCCCGCCACCAGTCGTGGAATTTTATGCGCATGCCCGCATGCTTCAGCATCCATTCATGCGCCAGCGCGCCCACGGGGGCGTTGCCGCCATGCCCGTTCACCACCACCACGCGCCTGAACCCCGAGCGCGCAAGACTGTCGAAAAGATCCTCGAACACCGCCAGCAGCGTGGACACGCGCAACGAAACGCTGCCCGGATAGGCGCCGAAATAGGGTGCGCAGCCATAGGGCATGACCGGGAAGACCGGCACGCCCAGCGGTGCCGCGGCATCCCGCGCCATCTTCTCGGCCAGGATGCGATCGACCTCCAGGCTGAGAAAGGCGTGCTGCTCGGTCGATCCCAAGGGCAGCACGGCGCGGTCATCGGTCGCCAGATAGTGTTCGACCTGCATCCAGTTCAGCGCCGCGATTGCGACCAAGCGGGCTTCTCCCCTTCCCTTCCGGCGCGCGGACGTTACGCTGGGGTGGAGGCTCACGAAAGGGGAGAGGACACATGATGGTCCCGACACGTTTGCTGCGGCTGGGGCGCCGCGCGCTGCTTGCCGCCGTCCTGGCATTGCCGTTCGCCGCCACTGGCCAGGCGCAGGAATTGCGCATCGGCGTACGCGCGGGGCCGGAAGGCATCGACCCCGCGCTGTTCGCGCTGGGCAATCACGCCGCGGCGGTGAAGAACATGTTCGACACGGTGGTCACCGTGGACGACAAGCTGCAATTGCAGCCGGGCCTGGCGGAAAGCTGGCGCACGGTCGATGACCTGACCTGGGAGTTCAAGCTCCGCCGCGGCGTCACCTTCCACGATGGCAGCCCCTTCACCGCCGCCGACGTGAAATTCTCGATCGAGCGCATCCCGCTGGTGCAGGGGCCGGATGGCGGGCTGACGCTCTATACCCGCGCCATCGACTCCGTGGAGGTGGTGGACGACTTCACCCTCCGCGTGAAGACCAAGACCCCCTATGCCGCGCTGCCGCAGGACTTCACCCGCATGTTCGTGGTGTCCTCGCGCATCAGGCCGGACAGCAAGACCGCGGAATTCAATTCCGGCGTGGCCGCGATCGGCACCGGCCCGTTCAGATACGTGTCGTGGTCGCCGCGCGGCGACCTGGTGATGGAACGCTTCGCCAATCACTGGCGCGGCCCCGCCCCCTGGGCCAAGGTCACGCTGGTCGAGATCAGCAACGATGCCGCGCGCGTCGCCGCCCTGCTGTCGGGCCGCGTCGATTTCATCAACTACGTGCCGTTCAGCGACGTGGCGCGGCTGCGCCGCGAACGCAATTTCGCGACCTTCGAGGGCGAGAGCATCTACACCTTCATGCTCTACCCCGACATGCGCACCGACATGACGCTGCCGTCGATGCGCCAGATCACCGACAAGGCGAACAACCCGCTGCCGCGCAACCCCTTCCTGGACAAGCGCGTGCGGGAAGCGCTCAGCCTGGCGATCGATCGCGACGCGATCGTGAACGTCACGCTGGAAGGCATGGCGGTGCGGGCCGACCAGCTGATGCCCGGCTACATGTTCGGCGCCAACCCGAACCCGCCGCGGCTGGAGACCAACGTGGCGCGCGCGCGTGCCCTGCTGGCCGAGGCGGGTTATCCCAACGGCTTCAAATTCCCGCTGTTCTGCTCGGCCGACCGGCTGCCGGGCGATGGCGCGACGTGCCAGGCGCTGGGCCAGCTGTTCGCCCGCATCGGCATCGAGGTGGCGGTGAACGCGCAGCCGCGCGCCGTGTTCTTCCCCGCCCGCACGCGCGGCGACTATCCCATCACCATGGCCGGCTGGGGCACGCTGACCGGCGAGGCGGGCTACGCGCTGTCGGGCTTCGTGCACTGCAAGGGCAGCGGCAGCCCGTGGGGGCCGTTCAACGCCAGCAACTACTGCAACCCCGACCTCGATCGCCTGATCGCCGAGGGCATGACCACGATCGATACCGAAAAGCGGCGCGAGCTGTTCCTGCGCGCGCATGCCGCCGCCGTGGCCGATTTCGGGCAGATCCCGATCGTGACGCTGAAATCGGTCTGGGCCGGGCGCAACACCCTGGCCTTCGCGCCGCGGTCGGACGAGGAAACCCTGGCCTACGAGATCCGCCCACGCTGATGCCGCCGATGGGGAGCGGGCTTGCCCGCTCCCCGCTGCTGGTCGCCATCCTGCTGACGATCGGCGCCGCCTTCATCCTGAACATCGAAGGCGTGATCGTGAAGCTGATGGGCCCGGCCGTGCCGGTCGCCATGGTGGTCTGCGCCCGGTCCATGGCCCAGCTGGTATGGGTCTCTCCATCGCTGCTGCGGCATGGCGGAAAACTGTTCCGCACCAACCATCCCTGGCTGCACCTGCTGCGCGGGGTACTGAGCCTGACCTCGTGGTCCGCCTATTATTTCAGCTTCCGCGAGCTGCCGATGGCGACCGCCACGGTGCTGTCCTTCACCGGCATCATGTGGACCACCGCGCTGGCCGGGCCGATCCTGGGCGAGGTGGTGCGCTGGCGACGTTGGAGCGCCACCATTTTGGGTTTCCTGGGTGTGCTGCTGATCCTGCGCCCGGGCGTGCTGCCGCTTGGCCTGCCGACCTTCGCCGCCCTGTTCTCGGCGCTGTGCGGCGCCGGCATCGTGCTGACCACCAAGCGCCTGGCCGCGACCGAGAGCACCGAAACGATCATGCTGTATATCGGGCTGATCACCACCGCCGGCGCGCTGCCCATGGCGCTGCTGCACTTCGCCTGGCTGGCGCCGCGCCTGTGGCTGACGCTGCTGCTGATGGCCGCGCTGGGTGTCACCGGCATGTTCATGTGGATCAGCGCGCTGCGCCTGGCCGATGCGTCGCTGCTGTCGCCGATCAACTATATCCGCCTGGTGTTCGCCGCGATCACCGGCGCCATGGTGTTCGGCGAGCTGCCCGATGGCTTCACCTGGGCGGGTGCCGCGCTGATCGTGGCCAGCGCCATCTATATCACGCGGCGCGAGGCCACGCTGAAGCGCAGCCGCACCGCCGGGCAGGGATGATTTAATCGAAGCTTCAGCATCATGCGCCAGATTTCACCCGCAAACGGCTGGAGAGGCGCATGCGTCCTGGAATTCGCGGCATCCTGATCGGCGGCCAGGCTGCGCTGTCGCTGGTGTTGTGCCTGCTGGTGGCGCAGCAATGGTTCAGCCTGCGCGCCAGCGGCGCCGCGCTGCACGACCTCTATCAGGAACGCGTGGTGCCGCTGCGCCACATCAAGACCGTGTCGGACGCCTATGCGGTGTTCGTGGTCGATGCCAGCCACAAGCTGCGCAACGGCAACTGGGGCCATGCCGATGCCGCCGCCTCGATCGCCAAGGCGGAAGCCGACGTGGCCGGCGCCTGGTCGGCGTTCAGCGCCACGCGCAGCACCGCGGCCGAACGCGCCGCCCTGGTGCCGGTGAACCAGCGCATGACCCAGGCCGCGGCCCTGACGCGCGACATGGCGGGCGTGGTCGCGGCCAGGGATGGCGCCGGGCTGGATGCCATCGTGCGCGACCGGCTGTACCAGACGCTCGACCCGCTGACCGAGGCGCTGGACACGCTGGTGGCCGCCGAGACCGAGGCGGCGGAGGCCACCTATACCCAGGCCGTGGCGACGCAGCGCACGCAGCTGCTGCTGGTCGGCGTGCTGGCGGCACTGGGCCTCGCCACCATGCTGGGCGTGGCGCTGACCGTGCAGCGGCGGGTCAGTGCCCCCCTGGCCGCGCTGATCGGTGCCATGCGCCGCATGGCAAACGGCGAGGCGGGCGTGGCCGTGCCGTACCGCAGCCGCCAGGACGAGATCGGCGCGATTGCCGCAGCACTCGATGTGTTCCGCGCCCAGGGCGAGGAGGCAGCCCAGCTGCGCGCCGCCCAGGAAACCGAACGCCAGGCCGCCACCCGCGCCCAGGCCGAGGCGCTGCGCGCCATGGCCGCCCGCGTCGAGGACGAAACCCGCACCGCAATGGGCGAGGTGGCCGAGCAGGCGCAGCGCCTCACCACCGAGGCCGCGGCGGTCACCGATGCCTCGCGCCGGGTCGATCGCAACGCCGCCGCCGTGGCCGAGGCGGCGGGCCGCTCGCTGTCGGTGGCTGAGACCGTGGCGGCGGCGGCCGCGGAGCTTTCCGCCTCGATCCGTGCGATCGCGGCACAGGTCAACGAATCCGCCGAAGTCACCCGCGCCACCGCCGCCGACAGCAGCCGCACCGAGGTGACGATCACCGAGCTTGCCACCGCCGTCAGCCGGATCGGCGAGGTCACCGGCCTGATCCAGCAGATCGCCGGCAAGACCAACCTGCTGGCGCTGAACGCCACGATCGAGGCGGCGCGCGCCGGCGAGGCCGGCAAGGGCTTCGCCGTGGTCGCCGGCGAGGTGAAGTCGCTGGCCGCGCAGACCGCCAAGGCCACCGAGGAGATCGGCGGCCACATCGCCGCCGTGCAGGACCGCACCGATGCGTCGGTGGCGACCGTGCGGCGCATCGCCGAGGCGGTCGCGCGCATGGACCGGCTGGCCAGCGCTATCGCCGATGCCATGGCGCAGCAGGACCGCGCCACGGTGGAGATCGCTGAAAGCGTGGGCAGCGCCACCGAGGCGGCGGGCCAGGTTTCCAGCCGGATCGCGGAGGTATCGGCCGACGCGCAGGATGCCGGCCGCCGCGCCGATGCCACGCAGCGCGAGGTGGAGGCGATGGCCGGCAGCGCGGATCGCCTGACGCATCGCCTGGTCGGCATCCTGCGCACCGCGGTGCCCGAGGTCGAGCGCAGGGCCTGGCCGCGGCACGATGCCGACCTGCGGGGCGAGCTGGTGGTGGATGGCGCGCCGCACGCGGTGCAGGTGCGCGACATCAGCAGCGGCGGCGCAAAGCTGCGCGCCGGCACCAGGCCGGCGCAGGGCGCCAAGGGCGTGCTGCGCCTGCCCGGCCAGGCGCCGATCACTTCCCGCGTGGTACACGCCGATGGCACGGAAATCCGCCTGGTCTTCGACACGCCGCAGCAGGCACTGGAACGGGCGGCCGCGTAGCGCGGGCCCGGTCAGCCGGGCGCCAGGTGGCAGGCCGCCTGGCGGGCATCCGCCAGCGCCCGCAGCCCTGGCACCTCGGCCGCGCAGCGCGGCAGCGCGATGCCGCAGCGCGGATGGAAATGGCAGCCCGGCGGTGGCGCCAGTGGCGAGGGGATCTCGCCCGCGACCGGGGTGAAGCTGGCCCGCCGCCGATCGAGCCGCGGCACGCTGTCCAGCAGCCCCCGCGTATAGGGATGGAGCGGTGCGTCGAAGATCGCCTCGGCCGGGCCGAGTTCCACGATGCGGCCCAGGTACATGATGGCGACGCGATCGGCCAGGTGCCGCACCACCGAAAGGTCGTGGCTGATGAACACCAGGGCGAGGCCCAGCTTCGCCCGCAGCTCCAGCAGCAGGTTCAGCACCTGCGCCTGGATCGACACGTCCAGCGCGGCGACCGCCTCGTCGGCGATGATCACCTGTGGTGCCATGGCCAGTGCCCGCGCAATGCCGATGCGCGCGCGCTGCCCGCCGCTGAACTGGTGCGGGAAGCGCTGCGCATAGGCGGCATCCAGCCCGACCTGGCCCAGCACCTGGGCGACGCGATCCGCCACCTCGCGCTTCTGCCACATCAGGTGCGCCAGCGGCCCTTCCGCGATTGCGTCCCCCACCCGCATGCGCGGGTTGAGCGAGGCGTACGGATCCTGGAACACCATCTGCACGGCGGTCACGCGCTTGGTCAGGCGGTTGTTCGCTTCCTCGGCGATCGGCCGGCCGCGGAAGCTGGCCTCGCCGGCGCTGGGCGCCAGCAGGCCGGCGGCGATGCGGCCCAGCGTGCTCTTGCCGCAGCCGCTTTCGCCGACCAGGCCCAGTACCTCGCCAGCGGCCAGGGCCAGCGACACGTCCTCGACCGCGCGCACCGTGGGCATGGCGCGGCGCAGCAGGCGGTCGGCAAGCCGGGGTGGGCGCGAGAACCGCTTCGACACGCCCCGCAGCACCAGCAGGTCGTTCATCGCCGAAGCCGCGGGTTCAAGACGTCGCGCAACCGGTCGCCGACCAGGTTGATCGACAGGATCACCCCCAGCAGCGCAAGGCCCGGATACACGCTGATCCAGTACCGCCCCGACAGCATGAACTGGTAGCCATTGGCGATCAGCGTGCCCAACGAGGGCTGCGTCACCGGCATGCCGACGCCCAGGAAGGACAGCGTGGCCTCGATCGCGATGGCATTGGCGACCTGCACGGTCGCCACCACGATCAGCGGCGGCAGCGCGTTGGGCAGCAGGTGCCGCGCGATCACGCGGCGGGAGGACAGCGGGATGCCAAGGGCGGCCTCCACATAGTCCTTGCGCCGTTCGGCCAGGGCGGCGCCGTGCACGGTGCGCGCGTAGTAGGCGTATTGCGCGGCGACCAGCGCGGCCACCACCTGCGACACGCCCTGCCCCATGATCGCGGCCAGCACCAGCGCCAGCAGGATCGCCGGGAAGGACAGCTGCAGGTCGATCAGCCGCATGATCGCGGCTTCCACGATGCCGCCGCGGAACGCCGCGACCAGCCCCACCGTGGTGCCCAGCAGCAGCGCGATGGTGCCCGCCGCCACGCCCACGCCCAGCGACGTGCGCAGCCCGAAGATGATCGCGGAATAGAGGTCGCGGCCCTGCGCATCGGTGCCCAGCCAGTGCGTGTAGCCGCCCGATCCCACGCTGCCTGGTGCCAGGCGCGCGTCGAACATCACCAGCTCGGCCTGGTTGTACGGGTCCTGCGGCGTGATCAGGCCGGCAAGGATGGCTGCCAGCACCGCCAGCACGAACACCACCAGGCCGCCCAGCGCCAGCCAGCTTCCCGCGAATTCCCCCCACAGCAGGCGCGCCGGGCTTTGCGAAGCCGTGGTGCTCACGCCCGTCTTTCCCGCGAGTCTGTGCCTGCCTCAGGCGCCGGCGCGGCCTCCGGCCGCTTGGCTCGCCGCACCGGCGGCGCCGGCCGTTCGGCCGGGCGGCGTGCCGCGGCACGCCGGATCATGCGCGCCGCTCCCGAACCCGTGGGTCCAAAGCCGCATAGGCGATATCGACGCAGAAATTGATCGTCACGAACATCACCACCACCAGCATCAGGTAGGTCACCATCACCGGCCGATCCAACGACGTGATGCTGTCGATGATCAGCTTGCCCATGCCGGGCCAGCTGAAGATGGTTTCGGTCACCACCGCGAAGGCGATCACGCTGCCCAGTTCCAGGCCCAGCACGGTGACGATCGGGATCATGATGTTCTTCAGCGCATGCACGCCGATCACGCGCGTGGCCGAAAGCCCCTTGGCGCGGGCAAAGCGGATGTAGTCGGCCAGCCAGGTCTCGCGCATGCCGGCGCGCGCCAGGCGGATGATCAGGCTCAGCTTGAACAGCGCCAGGTTCAGCGCCGGCAGCGCCAGGTGGGCAAGCCCATCGAGGGTCAGGAACGACCATTCGATGCCCAGCAGGCGCACCGTATCACCCCGCCCGCCGCTGGGCAGCCAGTTCAGCTCGACCGAGAACAGCAGGATCAGCATCAGCCCCACCCAGAAGGTGGGCAGCGAGAAGCCCAGGATGCTGCCGGTCATGATCGTACGGGCGGCGATCGTGTTCGGGTAAAGGCCTGCGTACATGCCGGCCGGGATGCCCAGCACGATGGCGATCGCCATGGCGGCCAGGGCGAGTTCCAGCGTGGCCGGCAGCTTCGACAGGATCAGCGGCAGCGCCGGCGTGCTGAACACGAAGCTCGCGCCGAAATCGCCCTGCACCATGGCCAGGAAGAACGTGCCGAACTGCCGCCACAGCGGCTGGTCCAGCCCGTAGCGCGCGATGGTGTCGCGGCGGATCACCTCGTCGGCGGCGGGATTGATCAGCACGTCGATCGGGTTGCCGATGGCATAGACGCCAAGGAACACGATGACGCTCATGGCAAGCACGACAAGCACGGCGGACGCCGCGCGGCTGAGCACAAACCCGATCACTGAAGCCCATCCCGTTTGGTGCAAGTGTGGACCGCGCCGCGCGCACTGTCATGGCGGGAAATGCGGCCCTAGGGTGCGCGCGCCGTGATCCTTGCCCTGCAATGCCTGCCGTTTGTGCTGCTGGTGCTGCTGCTTGCCTCCGGAAGGGTCGCTCCGGCCTGGGCGGCGCTGGCCGCGCTGGTCGCGGCTTTGCCCGCCGTGTGGCTTGCGGTGCCCGACATGCCCGGCTTCCTGGCCAGCGCCGCGGCCCGCGGCGCCTGGCTTGCCGCCATGCCGATCGCGGTGGTCGCGGCCGGCCTGGTGTTCCACGGCGCCGTCGGCAATCCGCGCGCCGACGCCGAGCGAGCTTCGCGCGAAAAAATCTTCGCGGTCGCCTTCCTGCTGGGGCCGTTCCTGGAAAGCGTCACGGGCTTCGCGGTTGGCGTTGTGTTCGCACTCGCCAGCCTGCGGCGCATGGGGCTGGCCGGGCCCGCCATGGTCGCGGTGGGGCTCTATGCGCTGCTGCTGATTCCCTGGGGCGGGCTGGGGCCTGGCACCTTCCTGGGGGCGGCGCTGGCCGGCGTGCCGGTGGCAGCACTCGCCCGCCACAACGCCTGGCTCAGCGCCGCCTGGCTGTTCCCCATGCTGCTGGTGTTCCGCCGGCTTGCGGCACGGCTGGGCCTGCCGGCTGATGCGCGCACGCAGGTCAGCGAGGCGCTGTGGGTCGCCGCCCTCGGCCTGCTGCTGGTGCTGGCCAACCACGCCATGCCGGTCGAGCTGGGCGGCATTGCCTCGACCGGCCCGCTGCTGCTGCTGCGGCATCGCGACCGGCTGATGGACCGCGCTGCCTGGCGCGCCGCCGCGCCCTATATCGCGTTGACGGCCGCGCTGCTGGGCACGCATCTGCTGCCCGGCCTGGGGCCGTGGATGACGGGCATGGCGCTCCGCCCCTTCCCTGACCTGCCCGGCCTGCCGCTGAACCATGCGGCGCTGGTGTTGGGGGCGGTGGCGCTGCTGCTGCTGGCGCTGCGGCCGGATCGCGGCGCGGTGCTGCTGGCCGCGCTGGGTCGCGCACGCCGCCCCGCCATCGCCATGCTGCTGTTCGTGGTGCTGGCGCGCGTGCTGGCGGGGTCGGGCATCGCGGGCGCGCTGGCCGCGCGCCTGGCCGCCGCTTCCGGCGGCCTTGCACCCTTCACCGCGCCGGTGCTGGGGGCGCTGGCGGGGTTCTTCGTCGGCACCAATGTCGGGTCGAACAGCGTGACCATGCCGCTGGTCGCGGCGCTGTCCGCCGGCACGAGCCTGCCGCCCGCGCTGCTGCCGGCGGTGCAGAATTTCACGGGCAGCGCGCTTTGCCTGATCAGCCCGCCGGTGCTGGCGCTGGCCCTGGGCATTTCCGGCGAGCGCGCGCGGCCCGCGGAAATCTGGCGCGTGCTGGCGCCGGGGCCGCTGGCCGCGGTGCTGGTGGCGTGGGTGGCGATCGCGCTGGCTACTCCGGCTTGATCCCTGCCCGCGTCACCACATCCCGCCACCTGGCCGTCTCCGCCACCACGAACGCCTTGAACTCGGCCGGCGGCATCGCCACCGGCAGGGTGCCGCTGCGTTCCAGCAAAGCGCGCGTGTCGGGGCGCTCCAGCGCCACCTTGGCCTCGCGCCACAGCGCCTGGACCACCGGCTGGGCCACGCCGGCGGGCGTGAACAGCGCCTGCCAGGACAGCACGTTGTAGCCGGGCAGCGCCGTGGCGATCGGCACAAGGTCGGGCAGCAGGGGCCAGCGCTCGGGGCTGGTCACGCCGATCGGGTGCACCTGGCCCTGCGCCACGTACTGCATGGCCAGCGTGGAATTCTCGAAGCTGCAGGCGATCTTGCCGCTGACCAGGTCGGCCGCCATCGGCCCGCCGCCGCGATACGGCACATGCACCATGTCCACCCCGGCCAGCAGCTTGAACAGCTCGCCCGACAAATGCTGGCTGGTGCCGATGCCGGCCGAGCCGAACTCGATCCTTCCCGGGTTGGCGCGGGCATAGGCGATGAACGCGGCAAGGTCGCGCGCCGGCACGCTGGCATGCACCACCAGCACGTTGGGCAGGCTGACCAGCAGCGACACGTGCTCGAAGCCGGAAATGTTGTCGTAGGGCACGTTGGGCAGGAACACGGGGTTGATGGCGTGGCTGCTGATCGTGCCGATGCCGATCGTGTGGCCGTCGGGCGCGGCGCGGGCGGTCTCGGTGCTGCCGACCACGCCGCCGGCGCCGGCGCGATTCTCCACCGTGAACGGCTGGCCGAACGCCGTTTGGTAGTGCGCGGCCAGCAGGCGGCCCACCACGTCGCTGGTGCCGCCCGGCGGGAACGGCACGATCATGCGCACCGGCCGGTTCGGCCAGGGCGCGGGCGCCTGGGCGCGCGCCACCCAGGGTGCGGCAGCCATGGCAGACAGCAGCGTACGGCGCAGCATCATGCCCTCCCGTGGAAAATCGTTGCGCCAAGCATGCCATGATGACCTGGCGGATTGAACCGCCGCGCCTGCCCGCCTATAGACGCGCGCCGACAGATTGGCCGCCTACGTCCAGGAAACCGGGAGTTCAAAATGCTTCGCCGCACCCTGCTGGCCGCCGCCATGGCGAGCCTTGCCGTGCCCGCGCTGGCCCAGACCACCGTGACGCTGACCGCCGCACTGCCGCTGACCAGCCATTACGGCGCCGGGTCGGCCGCCTTCAAGGACGCGGTCGAGCGCCTGACCCAGGGCCGCTACCGGGTCAACATCCAAAGGAACGACAACGAGCGCGAGGGCATCGAGGCCACCCAGATCGGCACCCAGGAATTCACCATCACCAGCACCGGCCCGGTGGGCAATTTCGTGCGCGAGGTGCTGGTGCTGGACGTGCCCTTCCTGTTCCGCGACTACGACCATGCGCGCGGCGTGCTGGACAGCCCGATCGGCCAGGAGCTGCTGGCAAAATTCCCGCCGCGCGGCCTGGTCGGCGTGGTCTGGATGGAGAACGGCTTCCGCAACCTGACCAACAGCCGGCGCGAGGTGGTGACGCCCGCCGATGTGCGCGGCCTGAAGGTGCGCACCATGGAAAACCAGGTGCACATGCGCGCCTTCACCACGCTGGGCGCGCTGCCCACGCCCATGGCCTTCAGCGAGCTGGTGCCGGCGCTGCAGCAGGGCACCGTGGATGGCCAGGAAAACCCCATCCCGGTGATCGTGGCCAACAACCTGAACCAGGTGCAGAAATTCCTGTCGCTGACCCGGCACGTCTATTCGCCGGCGATCATGATCGGCAATGCGGCCTTCTGGAACCGCCTGAATGCCGCCGACCGCGCGCTGTTCCAGCAGGCCGCGGCCGAGGCCGCGCGCGCCAACCGCGCCAAGGTGACCGAGGACGAAACCAATGGCGTGGATGAACTCCGCCGCCGCGGCATGACGGTGCAGACCAACGTGGATACTGCCGCCTTCCAGGCTGCACTGGCGCCCGCCTTCGCCGCCTATGCGCAGCAATTCGACCCTGCCCTGCTGGCCCGCATCCGCGACTTCAAGTGATCGCGGCTGTCCTGGCGCTGGACCGCGTCGCCACCCGCGCGGCGCTGGCGCTGGCCTCGGCCGCGCTGGTGCTGGCGGTGGGCGCCGGCGCCTGGCAGGTACTCACCCGCTTCGTGCTGGGCCAGCCCTCGATCTGGAGCGAGGCGCTGGTGCGCATCGCGCTGATCTGGATGGTGCTGCTGGGCCTGGCCGGCGCGATCCGCCAGGGCGCGCTGGTGTCGATCGACGTGGCGCACCGGCTTTCCTCGGGCACGGTGCGCACCGTGCTGGAGCTGCTGTCGCTGCTGTCGGTGGCGCTGCTGATGGGCGTGCTGTTCTGGTTCGGCTGGGGCATGGCCGAGCGGGTGAAATTCCAGGAGATGGCCGGGCTGGAGGTATCCATCGCCTGGGGCTATGCGGCGATCCCGGTGGGCGCCTTGTTCGCCATCGTGGGCGCGCTGGCGCATTTCCTGGATCGGCGGAGCACGGAACTTGATGCGGCGGTGTAATGACTAGCACCACTTCAGTTGCAGCCGACAGGATACGGCTTGCCGAATTGTTCTCACTGCACGACAGCTTGGATGAACTTTTTTCCTATAGGGATGAGCTGGATTTCAGATTAAGGGAGGCATATTTTCTGTCAGATACACTGTGGAATTTTGAGATATTTGGTGAAACTTGCACTCCAGAAGAACTAAGCTTGATAGATTCTGTTAATCTGCAATTCTCTAGATTTCATTTCCGCACTCACGCTGCATACGATTTGGTTCGCCCTGGCGGTAACTGGTATTTTGATTTAAGATGTAGATTTCCCCTTCTTGACCATAGCAACACACCTCCGGCCGAGTACGAAATCGGCTATCGAGGTAACGACATGGTTCGCCGTGCACGCAGCATGATCATGGAACGATTTCTCCGCGGCGTGTATCAGCGAAGCATCCCGGCAGCATTATGGAACTATATTGAAAATACCCGCTCCTCTCTCAAGAACCATGAGAAGGTTTGGCACTCTCCCTTCAAGAATTCGACTAGCCTGACAGCAAAGGGAAAGGTCTTGGCGTGCGCACGGAGCATCTGTGCCGAGACAGATTGGGTGCAAAAATTTGCCAGGCCAGCTTCAAGGGAGCCTGAACTGATCATCATTCCCATCACGAAGACCTGGGCACTTCGAATGAGCATGGAGCTACAGCTGGTTCCGCTTCACGGAGTAGAGGGAATTGTAAGTTTCAGACTATTCCTTTGCGATGGCTATGTTGGCAAAAAAAACAAAATGTCGCCCTTCGCTTTGGAAATACCATACTACCTGATTCCTTCAAAATTTGGCTATGACTCCTGTCGAGACATCGATCAATTTCAGATTGGCATCAAAGCACATCTTTTCATCCTGGGGATCCTCATGGAGAAAATGATTGCATTGACCAGGGAGTGGATCAGCAAGAACAAAGAAACAACCCCATGACCACCCTCATGCTCGGCATCATGCTCGCGCTGTTCGCGCTTTCGGTGCCGGTGGCGGTCGCCATCGGGCTGGCCGCGATCGCCGGCCTCAAGCTGCACACCAACTTCCCGCTGATCGTCGCCGCGCAGCAGATCTTCGTGGCGCTGGATCGCTTCCCGCTGGCCGCCATCCCGTTCTTCATCCTGGCCGGCAATCTGATGGACGTGGGCGGCATTTCCCGTCGCCTGGTCGAGTTCGCGAAGTCGCTGGTGGGCGGGGTTCAGGGTGGGCTGGGCGCCACCTGCGTGCTGACCTGCATGATCTTCGCCGCCATCAGCGGCAGCTCCGTCGCCACCACGTTTGCGATCGGCGCCATCATGATCCCGGCGCTGGTGAAGCACGGCTACCCGGTGCCCTTCGCCGCGTCGCTGCAGGCCAGTGCGGCGGAACTGGGCGTGATCATCCCGCCCTCCATCCCGATGATCCTTTATGGCGTGGCGACGCAGACCTCGATCCCGGAACTGTTCATCTCGGGCTTCGGGCCGGGCGTGGTGATCGGGGGGTCGATGATGGCGGTGGTGCTGCTGTGGTGCCGCATCAATGGCTGGGGCCGCAACGACGGCGACGACCGCACGCCGCCGCTCAGGGCCGCGGGCGACGCGATGTTCGCGCTGCTGATGCCGGTGCTGGTGCTGGGCGGCATCTATGGCGGCGTGACCACGCCGACCGAGGCTTCGGTGATGGCGGTGGTGCTGGCGCTGGTCATCGGCATGGGCATCCACCGGGAACTGCGCCTGCGCGACCTTTACCCTGTGCTGGTGAAAAGCGTGATCAGCAGCAGCGTGATCATGTTCATCATCGCCACCGCGGCGCTGTTCAGCTGGCTGCTGAACCGCCAGGGCATCCCGGACCAGGCGGCGGCGTGGCTGGTCGATGTGTTCGACACGCCGGCGAAATTCCTGCTGGGCATCAACCTGTTCCTGTTCGTGGTCGGCATGTTCGTGGAGACCAGCGCCAGCATCATCGTGCTGGCGCCGATCCTGGCCACGGCCGCGAACAAGTTCGGCATCGACCCGGTGCATTTCGGCACGGTCATGGTGATCAACCTGGCCATGGGCATGATCACGCCGCCCTTCGGGGTGAACCTGTTCGCCGCCTGCCAGGTGGCCGGCACCAGCATCGACCGGATGATGCGCTACCTGTCGGTGTTCATCCTGGTGGTGTTCACCTGCCTGATGGTGATCACCTACGTGCCCGGCATCACGCTGTTCCTGCGCGATGCCGTGTATCGCTGAGGCTGGGGTGCGGTTGACGCGCGGGCTCTAGGACAATATACTTATAGCGTCGAATACCCGAGTTGCGCCCGCGCCCCTTACCCTGTCCCCGGTGCTTGCGCAAAAACGCGGTCCACCCGGTGAACCGACGGTTCATTCGCCACGATTGCCTTAATTCCTACTGCGCGGGCGCGGCGCCGCCCTGGCGACGCAGTTCCTCCTGCAGGCGCATGGCACTTTCCGCCATGGCGCGGCGGCGGCGCTCCTCCTCCAGCTGGCGGCGCAGCGCCTCGACCTCGCTGTTGCCGGCGGCCGGCGGGGGTGATGCGGGCGGCGTGGGCGCGGGCGTGGGCCGCGCCACCGGCGTGGATGGCGGCACCGGGTCAAGCCGCCCCACCGGCGGATCGGGCTGCCGGCGGGGCGGCGGCGACGAGATGTCGGGCGCGGCAGCGCCTTCGCGCCGCCACACGCCATCGGGCCCCTGCGTTGCCGGCGCGCCGGCGCCCAGGCCGGGGATCGGCTCGGGCCGGCCGGCGCTGACCGTGGGCTTGCCGCTGCCGCCGCCAGGCGCGCCCAGCCGGGCAATGCTGAGCGTGCAGGCCGTGTGGCGCGAGCCTTCCCACAGCCCGCCCGAGGCGCTGCTGCGCCCGACCGGGTTGAAGCGCCCCGTATAGGTCACCTTGCTGTCGGCGCCGGTGACCGGGATGTCGATCAGGAAGCTGTCGTTCGGCAGCAGCACCGTGGCGCCCAGGATGCTGCCAAAACTCTCCAGGTTGGCGCCGGCCAGCCTGGCCGTCAGGCCGCGGCCATCGACCGTCAGGATATAGGTGCGGCCGGTGGCGCGGCCGGCGCAGCGCTCCTCGGCGGTCCAGCGGCCATCGACCGGCTGCGCGGCGGCACCGCCCGCACACGCCAGACCGATCACCAGAACAAAGCCGCAACAACGCATCGAAAGGGTCCCCTTATCCACAGGATAACCAGAAGCAGGCGGCTGCGTCACGCCTCATCGCGGCAGCAGATGGCAGGAGTCAGGCGCAATGCTGAGCCAAACCGCATCGCCCGGCGCCACGGCCTGGCGGGCGGGCACGGCAAGCCGCAGCTGCGCGCCGCCAGGTTCAAGCTCGGCCAGCACGTCGCGCGCGGCGCCAAGGTAGATGGCCCGCAGCACGCGGGCGGGCAGCAGCGTGGCGTTCCCGGCCGGCGGCGCGGTGCCGTTCAGCCGCGGCAGAAGGTCGATCGCGTGGTGGCGCACGCTGCACGCCATGGCACCCTGGGCAACCCCTTCGCCATCGCCGGCGCGCAGCCGGAAGCCGTCACCTTCCAGCACGCCGCCGCCCAGATGCGTGCCTTGCAGGATGTTGGTGCCGCCCAGGAATTTGGCCACGAAGGCACTGGCCGGGCGCTCGAAGATGGCTTCCGGCGGGCCGGCCTGTTCCACCCTGCCGTCGCGCATCACCACGATCTGGTCGGCGGTGGTCATGGCCTCGGCCTGGTCGTGCGTGACATAGACGCTGGTGGTGCGGAATTCCTCGTGCAGGCGGCGGATTTCGAAGCGCATTTCCTCGCGCAGGGACGCATCCAGGTTGGACAGGGGTTCATCCAGCAGCAGGGTTTCCGGCGCCACCACCAGCGCGCGGGCCAGCGCCACGCGCTGCTGCTGGCCGCCGGACAGCGCGGCCGGGTAGCGCCCGGCCAGGCCATCAAGCCGCACGGTGGCCAGCATCTGCCGCACCTTGGCGTCCACCTCGGCGCGGCCAAGCTTCTTGAGCTTCAGGCCATAGCCGATGTTCTCGGCCACCGTCATGTGCGGCCACAGCGCGTAGCTTTGGAAGATCATCGCCATGTTGCGATGTTCCGGCGGCAGCGCCTGGCCTGGCGTGCTGATGGCACGGCCATCCAGCGCGATGCTGCCGGCATCGGGCTCCACGAAGCCCGCGATCAGGCGCAGCGTGGTGGTCTTGCCGCAGCCGCTTGGGCCCAGCAGCGCCACCAGCGCGCCGTCCGGGACGGTCAGGTCAAGCCCATCCACCGCCACGGCATCGCCGAAGCGCTTGGAGAGGCCAGTCAGTTCAAGCGTTGCCACCAGGGTCCTCCGCCCCCTTCCGACAGCATGCGGGGCGGCGGGTCAAGCATCGGCCAGGAAGGCGGCAAGTGCCCCCAGGAAGGCGCCTGGCGCTTCGGCATGCACCCAGTGCCCGGCGCCGGGCACGGTTGCGATACGGGCGGCCGGGAAGCGGGCCAGGATGGCGGCGTGGTCCTCGCCCCCGATGTAGTCGGAGCTTTCGCCGCGCAGGAACAGCGTGGGGCCAGGATAGGCGGGCTGCGCGGGCGGCACCCAGCCGGACAGGTCCGGGATCGCGGCGGCGATCGCCCGCAGGTTGAGCCGCCAGGAAGGCGGGTCGGTGTCCAGGCGCAGGTTCTGCAGCAGGAAGGCGCGGATGCCAGGCTCGGCGATGGTGGCGGCCAGCGCGGCATCGGCCTCGGCCCGGCGCAGGCCTGGGCGCAGCGCGATCGTGGCCATGGCGTCGGCGAAGGCGGTGAAGCCGGCGGGATACGGGCGCGGCGCGATATCGACCACGCAGAGCCGCCCGACCACCTCGGGGTGCGCCTGGGCAAGTGCCATCGCCACCTTGCCACCCATGCTGTGGCCGACGATCGCGGCCGGCCGCATGCCCAGCGCCGCCAGCGTCCGCGCCACGTCATCGGCCATCGCCGGATACGACATGGTGCGCACATGCGGGCTGGCGCCGTGGTTGCGCAGGTCGAGGGCTGCGACGCGGAAGCGCGTGGCGAGTTGTTTTGATATCGCACCAAAGTTCTGCGCGGCTCCGAACAGGCCGTGCAGCAGCACCACCGGCGGCCCTTCGCCCGATTGCATCGCCGCCAGCATCAGCGCCCCACACATGTCATCGCCATGCGCTATCCTGCCAGCACCGCTTCATGACAGCGAGACCGCCATGATGCTTTCGCGCCGCATGTTGCTGGGTGCCGCCGCCCTGCCCTGGACCAGGCTTTCGCTGGCCCAGCCGGTGCGCGTGCTGAGCGTGCTGCACCAGAACGACTTCCACTCGCGCCACGAACCGGTGGATCGCGGCGGTGCCGCATGCCGCAGCGCCACCGGCTGCGCCGGGGGTGCCGCGCGCCTGGCCACGCTGGTCGCCCGCGAACGCGAAGCCGCCGCCGCCCAAGGCCGCGCCCACATCACGCTGGACGCCGGCGACCAGTTCATGGGCAGCCTGTTCTACACGCACTGGCGCGGCGACGCCGAGCTTGCGGTGATGCGCGCCATCGGCTTCGACGCCATGGCGGTGGGCAATCACGAGTTCGACCATGGCCCGGCGAACTTCGCGCGCTTCGTGGCCGCCGCCCCCTTCCCCGTGGTCGCCGCCAACATCGACGCCGCCACCGAGCCGACGCTGGCCCGGCTGCTGCGCCGATCCCTGGTCATCGACCGCCCCGGCATCCGTATCGGCGTGTTCGGCCTGACCACCGAGGCCACGCCAGGCATTGCCTCGCCGGGGCCGAATCTGCGCTTCCTCAACGCCGCCGGCGCGGCCGCCGAAACCGCGGCCGCGCTGCGCCAGGCGGGGGCCGGCACGGTGATCGCGCTGTCGCATCTGGGGCTGGCCGAGGATCGCGCCATGGTGCGCGCCACGCAGGGCATCGACCTGGTGGTGGGCGGGCATTCGCACACGCTGCTGTCGAACAGCGTTTCCGGCGCGCCGTTTCCCTGCCCGGTGGTGGAGACAGCCGCCGATGGCCGCGCGGTGCCGATCGTGCAGGCCGGCGCCAATGGCCGCTTCCTGGGCCGCATCGACCTCGCGCTTGACGCAGCCGGACGCCCGGCTGCCTTCCAGGGCGATGCGCGCGAGATCACGCTGGATACGCCGGAAGACCCGGGCGTGGCCGCGCTGCTGGCGCGCCTCGCGGCACCGATCGAGGCGACGCGGCGGCGCGTGGTGGGCCAGGTCGCAGGCGATTTCTCGCCCGGCCCCTGCCGCGGCGCCGAATGCGCGCTGGGCAACCTGGTGGCCGAGGCCATGCTGGACGCGGCACGGCCCGCCGGCGCCCAGGTGGCGATTACCAATGTCGGCGGCCTGCGCGCGCCGCTCAACGCCGGCGCCGTGACGCTGGGCGATGTGCTGGCGGTGCTGCCCTTCTCCAACACGCTGGCGACCTTCACCCTGTCCGGCGCCGCGCTGCGCGCCGCACTCGAGCACGGCGTGTCGGCGCCCATGGATGGCAGCGGCAGCGGGCGCTTTCCGCAGGTCGCGGGCCTGGCCTTCGCCTTCGACCCGCTTCGTGCACCCGGCGCCCGCCTGCTGGCGGTGGCGCTGGTCGCGCCCGACGGCACGCGCCGGCCGATCGACGACGGCGCCAGCTATCGCGTGGTGTCGAACAATTTCCTGCGCCAGGGCGGCGACGGCTATGCCGTGTTCCGCGACCAGGCGCGCGACGCGTACGACAACGGCCCGCTGATGGAGGAGGCCATGGTCGCTCACTTCGCCGCGCGCGGCACGCTGGCGCCGCGCCTGGATGGCAGGATCCGCGCGGTGCCGTAGCGCTACCGCGCCGCGAGCGGCGCGCGGTGCTCGGCCTCCATGGCGCGGCGATAGCGCGTGGCGTCATCGGCCGTGTCGGCGACCACGTCGCCCCAGCCCACGATCGCCCCCTTCGCCACGGCGCGCGCGAGCTTCAGGTGATGCGCGAGCCCGATCGGCAGCGCGCCGAGTTCGAGCGAGCGGCGTGCCGGCACCACCTTGCCCCACACGCAGGCACCACCCTCGCCATCCAGCAGCTCGCCGGCGGCAAGATCACGCTTCGCCACCGCCACCACGTCGGCGTTCCACTGCTCGGGCGTGCCGGTCGGTTCGCCGCGCAAGGCGGCGGAGGCGACCGACACGCCAAGCTCCAGGCCGATGAAATGATAGGGGCGCCACAGCGCCGCGTAGCGGCCGGAACTGTCGGTGGCCACGCCGTATTCGGCGAAGCACCGGCGCACGTATTCGGTGTCGCCCTGGAAGACCGCATACACGCCCCAGCGCAGGTTGTCGGGGATCAGGCTGTCATCGCGGCGCTGACTGCTGATCACCTCGACCATGCCGGCCTGCTCCAGCACGCCGCCATGCTCGCGCGGGCGCAGCAGGCTGGGCAGGTCGCCGGTGCCGCAAGGTGTGAACTGCAGCCCATCCGCGGGCGCGGCAAGGCCCGTGGCGTTGGCGATGGCGGCCATCTCGATGCCGCTTTTCGTGCCGTCGAGAAAACTGTTGAACATCTTCGGGTTCATGCCGGCCAGCGCGGCGCGCTCGGGCGTCATGCCGTAGAAACCCCATACGGTGTCGGGCGTGCTGGCGTGGAAATGCGGCAGGTATTTCGTGCCCTTCCCCGCCGCCACAATGCTGAAACCGCCGGCGCGTAGAATATCGACCAGCTCGCAGACCAGCGCCGGCTGGTCGCCATAGGCCAGCGAATAGACCACACCCGCGGCGCGCGCTTCGGCGGCGAGCGCAGGGCCGGCCAGCACATCGGCCTCCACGTTCACCATCACCACGTGCTTGCCCGTGCGGATCGCCATGCGGGCGTGAAGAATGCCGGCCGCCGGGTCGCCGGTGCTTTCCACCACCACCTCGATCCGCGGATCGGCGATGGCGCGTGCCGCGTCCTCGGTGATCCAGGTGCGGCCGCCGGCCACCGCGTCGTCCATGTCGCGGGCGCGCATCTCCGGCGCCCAGCCGACGCGCGCGGTCAGCGACGCCATGGCGCGGTCGGGCGCCAGATCGACGATGGCGGCGACGTGCAGGCCGGGGGTTTTCGGCGCCTGGCTCAGGAACATCTGGCCGAATTTTCCGGCCCCCACCACGCAGACCCGCACGGGCCTGCCCTGGGCCGCGCGGGCGGCGAGCTTGCGATACAGGTTCATGGCGCCGCCTGCAGCAGGATCTTGCCGATATGCGCGCTGCTTTCCATCAGCGCATGCGCTTCATCGGCGTCGTCCAGCGGGAAGGTGGCGTGGATCACGGGCGGGCATTTGCCGGCGGCCAGCAGTGGCCAGACCTTTGCCTTCAGCGCCGCGGCGATCGCGCCCTTCTGCGCCGCGGTGCGCGGCCGCATGGTGCTGCCGGTGATCGAGAGCCTGCGCACCATCACCGGGCCGAAGTCGAACTCCGGCACTTTCGAGCCCTGCAGGAAGGCGATCATCACCAGCCTGCCTTCCACCGCGAGGCAGGCGATGTTGCGCGCCATGTAGGGACCGCCCACCATGTCGAGGATCACGTTCACGCCTTGCCCGCCGGTCAGGTGCCTGACCTCGGTCACGAAATCCTGCGCGCGGTAGTCGATCGCCGCGTCGGCACCCAGCGCCATGCAGGCCGCCACCTTCTCGGGCGAGCCCGCCGTGGCGTACACCGTGGCGCCAAAAGCCTTGGCAAGCTGGATCGCGGTGGTGCCGATGCCGCTGCTGCCGCCATGGATCAGGCAGGTCTCGCCCGATGCGAGTTGGCCGCGCTCGAACAGATTGGCCCACACGGTGAAGCAGGTTTCGGGCAGGGCGGCGGCGCGCTTCAGGTCGTAGCCGGCCGGCGGCGCCAGGCATTGCGTGGCCGGCGCCGTGCAGAATTCGGCATAGCCGCCGCCATTGGTCAGCGCGCACACCGCATCGCCCACGCGCCAGCCCTGCGTGCCCTCGCCAAGAGCTGCCACGGTGCCGGCCACCTCCAGCCCGATGATCGGCGAGGCATCGGCCGGCGGCGGGTAGCCGCCCTTCCTTTGCAGCACGTCCGGCCGGTTCACGCCGGCCCAGGCGACCCGGATCAGCAGCTCGCCCGCTTTCGGCCGCGGCACAGGACCGCGCACAAGCTCCATCACCTCGGGGCCGCCGGGGCGCTGGGTGGCGATGAAGTTCATCTCCGATGGCATATCGTGCATGGCGCGGTCCCTTCTGGCCGATCCTGGTTTATGCCGAACGGGGCTTGAGTGCGAGGCCGGCACGGGCGAAACCGGCGCGGGAGGATCTGCATGCCAGGCATCACCGGACGCACGCGGCTTTACGTGATCGTGGCCGACCCGATCGCGCAGGTGAAGGCGCCGGAGCTGCTGCGGCCGATCTTCGCCGAGGCCGGGCACGACGGCGTGTGCGTGCCGCTGCACGTGATGGAGGCCGACCTGCCGGCCATGGTGGCGGCGCTGCGCCAGGCCCGCAACCTGGGCGGCATCGTGGTGACGGTGCCGCACAAGGAAGCCATGGCGCGGCTGTGCGACGCACTGACCCCGGCGGCAGTCGAGGCCGGCGCGGTCAACGTGGTGCGCCGCGATCCCGACGGGACACTGACGGGCGCGATGTTCGATGGCGAGGGGTTCGTTGCCGGCCTTGCCGCTGCCGGGCATGGCGTTGCCGGCAAGCGCGTCTTCATTGCGGGCGCGGGCGGTGCTGCGGCCGGCATTGCGTTCGCGCTGGCGCGGCATGGTGCCGCGGCGATCACGCTGTCCAACCGCACCGTCGGCAAGGCCCAGGCGCTGGCGGCGCGGGTGGCCGCCCGCTTCCCGGACTGCGCGGTGGCGGCCGGCGGCGGCGGGCCGCGCGGCTACGATCTGGCGGTCAACACCACGTCGCTGGGCCTGCGCCCCGACGACGCCCTGCCGATCGACATGACCGCCATGGCGCCGCCCACCGTGGTGGTGGAGATCATCATGCAGCCGGCCGACACCGCATTCCTGCAGGCGGCGCGCGCGCTTGGCTGCGCCACGCATCCGGGCCGGCCGATGCTGGACCAGCAGATCAGGCTGATCGCGCGGTTCATCGGCGCGATCGGGTAGCGGCCCGCCCTCTACCCATCCGCGCGGATGTTCTGCTGGCGGATGATCGTCTCCCACTTGGCCATCTCGCTTTTCAGGAAGGCATCGGCCTGGGCCGGCGTGCCGCCCTTGACGGTCATGAACATGCTTTCGCCCAGGCGTGAGCGCACCTCGGGTTCGGCGATCACGCCGTTGATCGCCTGGTTCAGCCGCGCCACCACCGGCGCCGGCGTGCCCGACGGCGCGAACACCATGTGCCATGTATAGGCCTCGTATCCCTTCACGCCGAGCTCGTCGAAGGTGGCGATGCCGGGCATGTTCGGGCTGCGTTCCAGCGCGCTCATGGCCAGCGGCTTCATGTTGGGCTGCCGCGCCGCGCCCATGCCGACATCGATGATGAAGTGCGTGTTGCCGGCGATCAGGTCGGGATAGGCGGCGCTGCTGCCGCGATAGGGCACGTGGTTCACCTCGGCCCCGATCATCGCCAGGAACAGCGCGGTCGCCAGATGCACGGCACCGCCATTGCCGGAACTGGCGTAGTTGTACTTGCCCGGATTGGCCTTCAGCAGCGCCACCAGCTCCGGCAGGGTATTGACGCCAAGCCCGGTATTGACCGCCAGCACGCAGGGGATCTGGCCCACCAGGATCACGGGGGTGAAGTCCGCCACCGGGTCGAAGGGCAGGCGCGGGAATAGCGGGCGCAGCACCGCGTGCGCGACGGTGGAATAGAGCACCGTGTGGCCATCCTTGGCCGCCTTGCTGACCACGTCGGTTCCGACCACCACGCCGGATCCGGTGCGGTTTTCCACCACCAGGCGCTGCGGGAACACGCTGCCCAGGCGCTCGGCGACCAGGCGGGCGGGAATGTCGGTGGGCCCGCCGGCGGCGAAGGGCACCACCATGCGGATGGGTTGCGTGGGCCAGTCCTGCGCCCGGGCAGTCCCTGCGACCAGGCCAGGCATGGCAGCAGCGGCGGCCAGGAATCCGCGACGATGCATCAGGCGATCCTCCCCTGTTGGTGGCGCGCCGGCGCGCGCTGAGCCGCGATCGTGCGGGCGAGGTCCTGGCGCGTCAACGCGGGCCGGCTGGACCCGTTTTGGAAACCATCGTAACCGTCGAGACACAAACGCTTCCGCATCGATCAATTCGGACCGAACACAAAACAAGTCTCTTTCATTGCCGCAACATCCGGCGCATGCTTCGCGGGCGTTCGGCGCAGGACCGCCGAACGCCACACACGACAACGGGCAACGCGAAGGACCCCCGCATGGCACGCACGCTGGTCGTTCCTGGCGTCTCGGTCGAGACACGCTTCGATGTCGCTCCGCCCTTGCCGGCACGCAGTGGCATACTGGGCGCGATCGGCGTGACCGACCGTGATCCCGGCGGGCTGCGTTCCGTCACCTCGGCGGCCGAGGCGATCGCGCTGTATGGCGCCGCCACGCGGTTCAGTTTCCCCGAACTGTTCTCGGCGCTGGAAAACGGCGTGTCGGAGGCGTTCGTGGCGCCGGTGGCCACCGGCAGCGGGCGGCCCGCGGAACTGCGGCTGCGCGACGACGACGGTGACGCGGCGGTGATTCTTCGCGCCCGCGCGCCTGGGCCCTGGGGCAACCGGCTTTCGGCCCGCGTGGTGCGCAGCATCGCCAATGATGGCCGCACGGTGCGCCGCGTGTCGGTGGAAATCCTGCACGACGGCACGCCGATCGAACGGCACGACGGCCTGGTGCTGCGGCCGGGCGACGACAGCGACCTGTTCGCCGCGATCAACCGCGACAGCGGCGCGGTGGTGGCGATCGACCCCGTACTTGAAACCGACCCGCCGGCGGTGGATGCCGCGGTGGTGGGCTTCACCGATGCGCCGGCGGCCGCCGCCACCGGCGCGATCACCCAGCCCGGCACGCCGCGCCCGCCGCTGGTCAACATCGCGGCCGCGCGCGCGGGCGAGGCCGGTAACCGCATCGCCATTTCGGTGCGGGCCGGCCGCGCGGTGGCGGTGTTCAACGATGCTGCCCTGCGCCCCAGCCTGCGCGTGCTGGCCGAGCGCGCGGGCGCCGCCGGCGCCGACATCGCCATCGGCATCGCGGCCGAAGCGGGTGGTTCCATCGGCATCACCGTGCAGGGCGCGGGCGGCGCGGTGCGCACCTATGCCGGGCTGGCCAGCATCGCCGCCGCGGTCAGCGCGCTGGATGCCGACCCCGACGTGATCGCCGAGCGCGCCGGCGACGTGCTGCCCGCCGCCACCGCCCAGCCGCGCGTGAACCTGGCACCCACCGTCAGCGTGACCGTGACGGAAGAAGGCCTGCGCAGCGCCGAGTTCGCCGACCTGCCGACCGCGCAGGCCATGGTGACCGCGCTGGATGCCGACCCGGCCATCACCGCCACGCTGGCCGGCAATGCCGCGCAACTGCCCGACATCAACGCGGCCAACAGCTTCTTCCTGGCGGGCGGCCGCGATGCCGGGCCGGCCCGCAGCTACGAAGGCCGCAACAATCCCGGCGTGCCGGTCCTGGAACTCACCCCCGCGCCGGAAAGCGACGCCGCCGGCACGCGCTTCCGCGTGCTGCGGGGCACGAACGACGCGCTGGTGCGCATCATCGCCGGGGTCGCCGCACCCGATGGCTTCCTGCAGCAGGAGGTGTTCGAGGATCTGTCGATGGATCCCGACCACCCCAACTTCCTGCCCGCGGCGCTGGCCACCTCGCGCCTGCTGCGCGCCACCGACCGCTTCGTGCGCAGCGGCGCCAGCGTATGGCCCGTGGCGTCCTTCGCGCCCCAGGCCTTCACCGGCGGCGCCATGCCCGGCCTGCCGGCCTGGCGCGACGCGATCGGCACGCTTGCGAACGAAGAAGCGGTGGACATGCTGATAGCCGGCCTGCAGGCCTTCGGCGACCCGACGCTGGATGGCGTGGCGGTGCAGCAGGCCATGCTGGGGGCGGCGCGCAGCGCCAGCGACAACGCGGCACCCCGCTTCGTGGTCGGCAGCATCCGCCCATCCGCCAACCGCGATGTCGCGGCCATCCTGGACCACGTGCAGCTGGTGGCCGACCGCCGCTTCATGCTGTGCGCGCCGGCCGGCGTGGATGGCGCGATCGCCGGCCTGCTGGGGCACCTGGACTATTTCCAGTCGCCGACCTTCAAGACGCTCGCCTCACCCGGGGCGCCGCTGGTGCCGTACTCGGAAGGCGAGCTGAACAAGCTGGTCGGGCCGAACGGCAACATCTGCGTCGTGCTCAGCAAACGCGGGCGCGGCACGATCTGCGTCAAGGGCATCGCGGCCGACGGCTTCCAGATCAGCGTGGTGCGCGTGGCCGATCGCTGCACGCGCGAGGTGAAGAAGATCGCCGACCGCTTCATCGGCGAGCTGAACAATGCCGAGCAACGGAACGCGCTGCGCCAGATGATCGTGGAGCGCTTCACCGCGATGCAGCGCGAAGGCGCCCTGGTGCCCAGCACCGATGGCAAGGATCCGGCCTTCCTGGTGGATGTGTTCGCCAGCCAGACCGACGCGGCCGGCGGCATCGTGCGCGTGGATATCGCGGTGCGGCCGGTGCGCGCCATCGACTTCGTCTATGCCACCATCCGCGTGAAGAACTGAGCAGGAAGGCGAAAACCCATGGCCGAAAGCCTGTTCACCGCCAATGCCAGCGCCATTACCATCAACGGCGAGCGCGTGCCCGGCGTGCGCAGCCTGGACTACGCCTTCGTGCGCGCGCAGGAGAGCGTGTATGCGCTCGGTTCGGGCGAGCGCGTGGCCGTGTATTACGGCGCGCAGAAGGTGGAAGGGCGCATCACTGTCGCGTCCGCGCATGCGGGGCTTGATGGGTTGCTGGCCAGCGGCGATGCGTTCCAGGTGGTGGCGCAGCTTGGCCGCCGCACCGATCCCGCGCGCAGCGTCGCGTTCGACGAATGCTTCATGACCGACAAGGCCTTCGCGCTGGCCACCGGCGGCCACGCCGAGACCGTGTACGCCTTCACCGCGACCCGTGTGCGCGAGGAGGATGCCTGACCGCGGAGGGCTGAGGCATGGTTCCCGTGGCGCTCTCGATCACCGGCGTATCGGCCACGCGCCTGCTGGACCGCGACGCCTGGCAGGTGGCCGCCGGCGGGGCCACACACACGCTGCGCGCCTGGCGCTGGGGCGAGCGGCGGCGCCTGGTGCGCGCCTGTGCGCGCGGGCGCCGGCTTGACCAGGCCGCCTTCGTCACCGGGCTGACCGCACTGCTGTATGACCCGCCGCCGCCGCCCGCGCTGGCTGCCCTGTTCGCAACCGTCGCGCTGAAGCTGCTGGGCGTGGGCGAGGGCGCGCCACCCGCACCGCTGGCGCGATCGGAAGCCCTGCTGGCGCAGCGCTTCGGCTGGACTCCCGGCGCGCTGGAGAACGAACCCGCCGCTTCCCTGGACGCGCTGCTGGCCAGCGGCGCGGAGGCCAGCGACGCCCCGGCGCCCGGCTGGAATCGCATCACACTGGCCGAGGACTCGTCCACATGACGCGCGGGCACATGACGCGCGGGCAGCGCGCAAGGCTGCTGGCCGAGCAGGCGCGCGTGTTGCCGCAGCTGGACGCGCTGCTGCGCCGCGCCGCCGGCTGGATCGACCCGCCCGGCGGCCCGCCGGCCGACGCGCCCGACGCGCCCGCCCCCGCGCGCCAGGCGCGGCGCACCACGGCGCGCGGCGTGCCAGCCGATGGTGGCGCTGCCGTGTCGCATCGGCCCGCGATGGCGCCTGCCGAACGGCCCGGTACGGCGCAGATGAACGCGCCCACTTCCGGCGCCACGCGCCCGGCCACGGCATCCCCTGAGACGGCCGCCTTGCCCCCGGCCGCGGCAGCATCGCCGGTGCTGCGCCTGCGCCTGCCGGTACGCCGGGCCTCACCTGTGCCCGGGCGCGTGGCGAAGGGCATCGCGCCGATCGCACCCATCGCCGCCAGCACGCCGCAAGGCGCGCCGCTGCCACCCCGCAGCGTTGCCGCGATGCCGACGCATGCGGCGGTTGCCGATGTCCCGCCGGGGTCGGCCTCCGCCCCTGGAATGCCCACGCGCCTGCCCGTCACGCGCCGCGCCGCGCCCCCGGTGCAGGCCGACAGCGCGGGCGGTGCGTGGTCGGCACTGGAACGCTTCGCGGCCTGGCCAACGCGCGGCCTGCCCGCCCCTGCCGAAGCGCCTGGCGCCAGCCTGCCGCGGGCGGAAAACACCGATCCGCTCGCCGATGCCGCGCTGGAAGACCGCATCGAGGCGATCCTGCAGCGGGCACTCGCCGAAACCGGGCTCGACCCCGCATGACACGGCCCATTCCCATGCTGGGTGATCTCGCGCTGGAGCAGGTCACCGCCGCGCGGCATCGCGTGGCGCAGCGGCTGGCCTCGCTGCCCGTGGCGGGCCTGGCGGGCGACGTGCAGCAGCGCCTGGGACGCGGCAGCCACGAGATCGTGCTGGAAGGTCTGCTGGTCGGTGACGGCGCGCGCGAAAAACTGGGCGAGATCCAGGCCGCCGCGGCCGATGGCGCGGAGCTCGATTTCACCGCCGACATCACCACCGCCCTTTCGCTGGCCAAGGTCGTGGTGGTCGAAGCGGAGTTCTTCGAGGATGCGGGGCGGCCCGGCCGCTATCCGTACCGGCTGCATCTGCGCGAATCGCCACCGCTGCCGCCGCCCGCGGAACTCTCGGGCTTCGGCGGGCTGGATGGCGTCGATCTCGGCTTCGACACCGACATGCTGGGCGACATCGCCGCCGTCGCGGGCGATATCCAGAACGTGGTGGAGGCAGTGCAGCAGGGCCTGGCCGCGCTGGATGCGCTGGCGGGCCTGGCCGACCTGGGCAGCCAAAGCCCGCTGGAGCCGGTGCAGCGCCAGGGTGCGTCGCTGGAGGGCGCCGGCGATCCGGCGGCCGGCGACAACCTCAGCACGCTGCTGCGGGGCTGAGCGCCATGCTGACCGCCGCCGCATCGCTGACGCTGGGCAATCTTCGCTACGACACGCATGCCGTGGCGCTGCGGCTGCGGCGCGAAAAACTTCCGGCGACCGACCGGCTGGACGTGGTGCTGCCCGCCGGCGTGCGGTTCGAGGCGGCACCAGGCGACCCCGTGGTGCTTGACCTCGATGGCGGCGAAGGTTCTGCGCGCGTCTTCACGGGCACGCTGTTCGAGGTGCGCCGCGCGCTGGACAGCATCGCCATCACCGCGCGGGGGCCCGCGCACGCGCTGGGCCAGGCGCGCCCGGTGCTGGCGCTGGAAAGAGCCACCGCCGGCGATGCCATCCGCGCGCTGTGCGACGAAGCAGGCATCGACACCGGCACGATCGAGGATGGGCCGCAATTGGCGCTGTATGCGCTTGATGGCCGCGCCACCGCGCTCGCCGAGATCGCGCGGCTGGCCGCGCTTTCGGGCATGGGTGGGGCCTTCGACGGCGATGGCGCACTGCATGTCACGCCGTTCGGCGGGCCGGAGGCGGAGATCGCGATCAGGCACGGCCGCGAAATCATCACCGCCGAGATGCGCGCGGCCCTGGATGATGCGAAGCAGCCCTATGTGATGGGCGAGGGTGCCAACGCGGCGGGCAAGCCCCGCGCGCGGCTGCTGGCCGCCGATTTCGCCGCCGGCGGTGCACCCGCCGATGCGCGCCGCTTCGCCCTGCCGGAACTGCGCACCACCGATGACGCGCGCGCCGCCGCCGGCGCCATCGCACATGCCCGCGCCCGGGCCGCACGCCGCGTGCGCCTCACCACCTTCCTGCTGCCCGAAGCCGCGCCGGGGCTGCGCATCGAAACCCAGGACATGCCCGAGGCGGTACCGCTGGCCGAACTGCGGGTGGAGCAGGTGACCCACAGGCTGCGCGCCGACGGCGCGGCGCTGACCGACATCATCGGCTCCGGCATCACCGGCCCGAGCCTGGCCGACCTGGCCGGCGCCATCGCGGGGGCGCTGCCGTGAGCGCGATCGGCGCGGCACTGCGCGGCCTGGCGCGCGACGAAGGTGCCAGGCGCAGCTTCGTGGAGCTGGGCGTGGTGACGGCGCAGTTCGACAGCGGCGACGACGCACAATGCGTGAGCGTGCGGCTGAAGGATTCCGACCTCGCGTTGCCGCGCATTCCGGTGGCCGGCTGGGCCAGCGGCAGCGCCGGGTTACCGCGCATCGGCGATGTGGTGGTGGTGGTATTCCCGCGCGGCGACCTGGCCAGCGGCATCGTGCTGGGCACGGTGCACTCCGATCACCGCGCGCCGCCCGAATGCAAGGCGGATGAGTTGGCATTGGTCTGGCCCGGCGATGCCGACGACCACGACAAGGACGCGGCCCAGCTGCGCATCGACGGCACCAGGGACGCGCGGAAAATCACGCTGAAGCTGGGCGGTGACACCGAAGCAGCGCTCACCATCCAGGATGGTAAGGCCACGCTTTCGGCCGGTGATCTCAAGCTCACGCTGGATGGCGGCGGGCAGCAGGCAACGCTTGCGGCCGGCGGCACGACCATCGCGCTGAAGCAGGATGGCGACCTTTCGATCCAGGCCGCCGGCAAGCTCACGCTCAGCGCCAGCCAGATCGAGATTGCCGGCGACGCCACGGTGAAGATCAACGGCCAGATGGTGGAGCTGAACTGATGGGCGCTCCGGCCGCAAAACAGGGCGACCAGGTGGTGGCGGTGGATATCCACATCGTCATGGTACCCGCCGTCGCACCCATCCCCACGCCGCTGCCGCATCCCTTCACCGGCGTGCTGGACGGGGCACTTGCGACCAACGTGAAGGTGATGGGCGCCGCGGCGGCCACGCAGGACAGCACGGCCAGCAACACGCCGGCGCATATCGCCACGCCGCCCGGTGTTTCGTTCCAGGCACCGCCCGCCAACAAGGCGCGCGTGATGCTGGGCAGCATGAGCGTGAAATTCGGCGGCAAGCCGGCCGCGCGCATGGGCGACACGGCGTTCACCTGCAACGACCCTGTGGATGTGCCGGGCGGCACCGTGATCGCCGCCGGCACCGTGCTGGTGGGCGGCTGATGGCCGCCGATCCGCTCGGACGCGACCTGCTGCTGGCGAAATTCCTGCGGGCCAGCGAGTGGGATGCGCTTGATCTTTCCGTGCCGCCGGACGATTCGCCGGCTGATCTGCGGGCCGCGTCGGGGCCGGACAATCTGCGCCAGGCGCTGCTGCTGCGGCTGCTGACGCCGCAGGGCGCGCTAGGCGCGCTGGGGCATGGCGAGTACGGCAGCCGGCTGCATGAGCTGGTGGGCGAGACCAACACCGAGGCCAACCGGCTGCGCGCGCGGGCCTTCGTGCTGGCGGCGGTGGCGCAGGAGCGCCGCGTGGCGGAGGTGCTGGCGCTCAGCGTCGATCCGCCGCCGCCCGACCAGCCGGCGCTGCTGCCCATCATGCTGCAGGTGCGCGCCGTTTCCGGCGGCGATCCGATCACGCTGGGGCTGGAGATCGGCGCATGACGCCGCTGGATCGTCCGTACCCGTCGATCGTGCGCGACCTGCTGACGCAATTGACCGGCGGCATCGCGGGCGAAACCCACGATATCGGCGCCACCGTGCCGGAAACCATCATGCTGGCCAACCGGCCGGTGGCGCGCATCAGCCACCTGGAAGGCCAGGTGCTGCTGGGCGAGAAGCGCATCGAGTACCGCTTCACCGAACGCGACTTCGAACTGGTGGCGGATGCGCGCAACGCCAACGACCTGGTGGCAATCAAGTTCCGCCCCAAGGCGCGCAAGCCCGCGCCGGACAGCCGCCTGGTCATCAACTACTACCCCGCGCGCCGCCCGCCCACGCCGATCACCGACGTGAACGTGGGCAGCGTGGCGCGCACGCTGCTGGAAACCATCGCGCGTGAACTGGCCACGCAGTACCAGCAGCTGACGCTGGTGTACGACAGCGGCTTCGTGGAAACCGCCGCCGGCACGTCGCTGGACAACGTGGTGGCGCTGCTGGACATACGCCGGCTGCAGGCCGGCCACCCGGTGGGCCGCGTGCGCTTCGCCCGCCGTGCCGGCAGCCCGGGTGCGGTGTTCATCCCGCAGGGCACCGCGGTGACCGATGGCCGCGGCACGCGCTACCTGACCAGCGCCGAGGCATCGCTGCAGCCGAACGAACCCAGCATCGAGGTCTGGGTGCATGGCGAGACCGCGCGCACCAAGGAACTGCCCGCCGGCGCGCTCACCGTGCCGGAGCGTGCCATCGCCGGCATCGAGCGTGTGGCGAACGAGGCCGCGACCTTCCGCGCCACCGACGCCGAGACTGATGCCCTGCTGGCGGCCCGCGCGCGCCGCGCTATCCACACCACGGGCAAGGGCACGCTGGATGCGCTGCGCGAGGGGCTGACCGCGCTACCCGCCGTCGCCGCCGTCGCCGCCACCGAATGGCCCGACCCGCGCGTGGCGCTGCCCGGCATGCTGCGCCTTGATGTCGCGCTGAGCGAGGACTCGCCCGAAACCCGCCGCCTGGTGGCGCAGCGCATCGAGGAGCTGCGCCCCGCCGGCATCGTGGTGGAACACGGTTTTGCCGGCCGCATGGCGCTGGCGTTCCGGATCGACCTGCGGCTTGCGCCCGGCACCGATGCCGCGGCTGAGGCGCGTGCGCGGGATGGCGTGGCCGCGCGCCTGGTGCGGCACGCGCGTGCGCTGAAGCCGGGCGATACGCTGCGCCGCGCCCGGCTGTCCGCGCTGGTGCTGGAAGACACAGTGATCACCGACGCCACGATCGCGATCACCGCCGACGGCGTGGCGGTGCCTGGCGATGCCTTCGCGCTGCCTGCCGATCGCGCCGCCGAAACCGGGCCGGACAGCATCACCTTCGGCCAGGTGGCGGTGGAGGGTGCGGCCGGCGGCGGCGACGCGGTGCGCGTCGATGCGCACCTGGTACTGGCCGAGCGCACCGCCTCGCCCGAGGCTGCCACGGCGGCCGCGCGCGCCGCGCTGGGGCGCGTGCTGGAGGCGCGCGCGCCGGGCGCGCCGCTTGATTTCGCGGTCGCGTTGGCCGGGTTGCGCGACGATGCGGCCTATGTGCTCGATCCCGCGCGCAGCGTGCTGACGCTGATGCTGCCGGGCGATGCGTTCCTGGAACTCCGCCAGGGCGACGCACCCTTCGCGCCCGCCGCCGGCACGCGCATCACGCTGGGCGAGGTGGTGCTGGACGGACCCACCGCATGAACCGCGTGGACGCGATGCTGGATCGCCTGCCGCCGGTCTGGGCGATCGCGCCGGGCACACTCACGCACGCGCTGCTGGCGCTGGCCGGCGCGCATCTGGCCGCGGCCGACCAGGATGCCGACCGCATCCAGCGCAGCCACTGGGTCGATCACGCCTTCGACCTGGAGGACCTCGCGAAACTTGGCGCGCTGGTCGGCGTCACGCCGGCGCCGTGGGAGCCGGCCGGGCTGTTCCGCGTGCGGCTGCGCGCCACCGTGGCCGCGCGGCTGCAGGGCGCGGTCACGCGCGCCGCACTGGATGGCGCGGTGGCGCGCATCCTGGAGGCGGCCCAGCCCGCGCTGGGGCTGCGCCACGCGAACCTCACACCCGGCGCCGACGGCATGGTGTTCCGCGCCCGACCGCGGCCCGGCATGCCGGGCTTCACCGAGTTCCCGCAGCGCCTGCTGCGCGTGGCCGCCAGGCTCAAGCCACTGGCCAAGCTCACGCTGACCAATCGCGGCCTGGTGCCGGCGCCGCTTTCGGTCACGCTGCGCGGCGCCGGCCAGGGGCGCTCAGCGGTGCCGGTGGTGGCCAACCTGACCACCGGCGAGATCGCCGTGTTCCGCGGCCTGGTGAATTGCGGCATGACGCTGCGCCTGGTGCCAGGCGCCGAGGGCGCGCTGACCGTTCGCCTGGAAGGGCGCGACGCCACGCGGCGTGTCTCCACCGGCCAGGGTTTTCGCGCGGGCGAGAAATTCACCCCCGCCATCCCCGATCCGGCGCCGCGGGCGCTCATGCTGGCGCGCGGCGACAACACGCTGTGGCTGTTCCCGCTGGCGCTGTTCTCGGCGCCCGGCCTCGGCACCGCCGTCTACGCGATGCCGCGCGCGGAAATCGCGCATGGCGTGTTTGCCGCGCGCGATGGCAGCGTGCCGGGCACGCCGTTCGATACCTCGCTGTTCGAACAGCCCCCCTTCGTCGCCGCCGAATTCGCCTGGACCGAGCAGCGCCCCGCGGCGTTCCGCTTCGATATTCCCGCCGGCTGCACGCGCTGTGATCGCGATGCCGCAAAGGACCTGCAGGAGGCGCTGTTCCAACTGCTCGATCGCACCGTTGGCACGCTGCGCGCCGCCGGCGTGGATGGCCGCGCCGCACCTGCACCGTTCCGCGAAACGCAGCGTTCGGCCTCGCGCGGGCGGGCGTGGAACCCGCGCCTGCCGCGTACCACGCAGCGCAGCACGGCCCGGCTTGCCGGCCTGGGCGCGCTGTTCGACACCACCGCGCGCGACGGCGCGCGCTTCCAATGAGGCGCCCATGCGGATGATTTCCGGCCGCCTGACCGTTGCGCTGCGCCCCCCCGGCGGCGCGCCCGTGCTGCTGCGAAAGGCGCACAATGCCGTGCTGCGCTCGGGCGCGGAGATGCTCGCGGCACTGTTCCGCGGCGAAGCGGGCGCGGCCCCCACCGGCTTCATGGTGGGATTGTCCGACGAGCCACCCGCGCCGCCCTTCGATCCCACGCCGCCAGTGGTGCTGCGGCCCGACAACACGCCCGGCATCCTGCGCCCCGCCGCGGCGCTGGGCCCTGATGCCATGACGATCAGCGTGCTGCCGGAAGACATGCTGGTGCGGGTGGCGGTGCGCGCCACGCTGCCGGCCGATGCCGGCACCTCGCCCGATGGGCCGGAAGTGCAGGTCGATGTCGCGGAAGCCTGCCTGGGCGTGCTGGCGCCCGATGGGCAATCGCTGTCGCGAATTTACAACCGCGTCGTGTTCGATGCGGTGCCAAAGACCGCCCAGCACGAACTCGCGCTGTTCTGGGAAGTCGATTTTCCCTACGGCGCCTGAGCAAGGAGCTTTGCCATGCCGCTGCTGAACCTGCAGCTCGACAGCCGGCCGGAAGTGAACCGCGACATCTCGGTCGAGCTGACCGCCGCGGCCACGGGGCGCAAGATGACCTTGCGGCCGTTCATGGACGGCAGCCTCTCGGTCGCCAACATCGATGCCGGCGACTGGCGCATCAAGGTGCGCCATCCGAACCTGACCTTCGACATCGCCGACCGGCTGATCCGCGTGTTCCGCGACCGGCCCACCTTCGTGCCGGTGAAGCTGCCGAAGGACCTTCTGGAGAACGCGCCGATCCGCGACGTGCCGGACGCCGATTTCGGCCCCACCCGCGCGCGGCTTGCCGAGACCGAGGAAACCGCCACGCGCCATGCCCGCAAGCTGGCCGGCCAGCCGATCTATGCCGATGACTGGAACGAGCTGTCGCAGACCCTGGCCGCCACCGCGCGCGCGGCGAACGAGATCACGCAGCTGGCCGCGCCCCAGGGCCACAGCCACCCCGAGCTTGAAGCGAAGCTGGAGGAGGTGATGCGCAACCTGCAGCGCATCACCGACGTGTTCGGCGATGCCATTTCCCAGTTGCAGCGCGCGCAGCAGATCGACCAGCTGCGCGCCCGCACCGACAGCGCCGTGGACCGGCTGAACGCGGCGCTGGCCGTTGATGCGACCACCCGCACGCGCATCGCGCGCATCTTCGATGGCCTGGTCACCGCAGCGGAGGAGAACCCGGCCACCTTCGGCACGCGGCTTTCCGCCGCGGTGGCCGAGATCGACGACATCCTGGAAGACCTGTCGGCCCGCCGCCCGCCGGCGGTGCGCGAGGAGCCGGACGTGAAGGGCGCCCGCGACCGCCTGCAATTCGTGATCGCGCAGCCGCGGCCGAAGACGCACACCGAGGAACTGCTGAACCTGCAGCGCTTCAAGCGCGCGGGCTTCGCCACCCCGGTCAGGCGCTAGCGTCATGGCCGGGAACGACACGCTGGAACTGCTGGCCCGCATCGTCGACGGGCTGTCCTCATTGGGCGCCAAGCAGCGCAACGATCCGTTGCAGGCGGCCGACTGGAATGCGCTGATCGATGGCGTGACGCGGCTCGCGCGCCTGGCCGCGGCGCGCGAACAGACGCTGCAGGAAAGCCTGTCGGCCAAGTTCGCGCTGGCCGATCACGCGCATGATGGCCAGGTCACCGCGGCCTGGCTGGCACCCGAAACCCGTGCGCTGCTGGAAACCGCGACCTCGGGTGCCCAGGCCAGCGCCCGGGTGGATGCGCTGTCGCGCCAGCTTGTGGAAGCCAATGCGCGCATCACCGCACTTTCCGCGCAGATCGAGCGGCTGCGCAGCTCGGTGGACCAGGTGCGCGACAGCGCCGACGAATCCACCCGCCGCGCCGGCAGCGCGGAAGGCAAGCTGAATGCGCTGGTCGACTTCGACCGGCGCGTCACCGTGCTGGACGGGCGCTTCGCGAAACTCTCGGAGGATCTGCGCGGCACGCTGGCGTTCCGCGATACGCTCACCGACCCGACCGGCGTGCCGATCGATGTGCGCGCGATCGTGGGCAAGGTCACGGCGCTGGAATCGATCCGCGACACGCTGAAGGCGGCCGACGGCACCGTGATCCGCGGCCGCGAGGTGGAATCGCGGATCGCGAAGCTGGAGCGCGACCGCTTCGATGCCGCGACGCTGGACAGCCGCATCGGCGAGAGGCTGCGCGACCCGGCCGTGCTGAAGGACGCCGAGGAGTCGATCGGCAACCGCCTGGAAACCCGCCTGGGCGGGCGCATCGGCGTGGTCGAGGCGACCAACAAGGAACTGGCCGAGGGGATCTCGCGCGCCCGCACCACCGCCGATGCCGATCGCGCGCGGCTGACCGAGGCGGATGCGCGCGTGGGCGCGGTCGCCGCACGGCTGGATGCCCTGGGCACCGTACCGCGCCAGCTGGCCGAGGCGACCACGCGGCTGGCCGCCGTGGAAACGGCCACGCGCGCCCAGGAGGGCCAGCTGGCTGATCTTGGCGCGCTGCGCACGCGGCTTGCCACCATCGAGACCACCACCGGACGGCTGCCGCAGCAGGTCGAGGGCCTGACCCGCGCCGTGAACGACAGCACGCGCCGGCTGACTGCCGCCGAGGCGACCGTGACCGACGTGCAGGGCGGGCTTGGCCGCATCACCGCCATCGAGGGCACGATCGAGTCCGCCCGCAGCGCCGCGGAACGTGCCGAGACCGCCGCGCGCGCGGCCGGCACGCTGGTGGCGCGGCTGGACACCGCGGAAGCCCGCCTTGCCGACCTGGCGCTGCTGCGCGACCGCCTGACCGTGGTGGAACGCGACCGCGACGAAACCCTCACCCGCATCCGCGCGATCGACGCGCGCCTGACCCGCGTGCCGGATGCCGCGCGCTTCGACGACCTGGCAGGCAGGCTGACCACCATCGAAAGCCGCACCGCCGAAACCCAACGCCGCGTGGTCGATCTCGACACCAACTTCCGCGACCGCATCGTCACGCGCCCCACTGGTGGCGTGGTGGGCGGCGTGCGCGTGACCCGCCCGGTGCGCTAGCCCATGCTGGCCGCCTTCGAACAGCGGCTTGCGGATCTTCTGGCGGATGCCATGCTCGGCCAGGTTTTTTCGCGTGGGCGGGTCGTTGCGCCGCAAAATGGCGCGGCGGCGGCGGTGCGCATCGTCTCGGCCGCCGCGGCGGCGCAGCTGGGCGACGATACGCCGCGGCTGATCCGGCGTCCGCCCGCCCTGGCGCTGCGCACCACGCTGCGGCTGGCCGGCGAGGCGGCGATCGAACTGGCGGGCGCGGCACCGCTGCTGCCGTTGGCCGATCGCATCCTGGTGGTGTTGCAGGCACAGGCGCTGCGCGACGGCGCCGGCTTCGAGACCGGCGCCGACCTTGGCTTCGCGCTGGACAGTTTTCGCTTCGTGGCACTTGGTGCGGCGCCCGACCGGCCGGATGTGCTGGCGCTGCGCTTCGGCTTCGACGGCCTGTTCTGGCCCGTGCTGGCCGAACCCGAGGGCCCCGCCATCGTGCGCATTCCGCTGCGCCTGGCCGTGCTGCCGGCCGGCGTGCCGCAGGGCCTGCGCGCGCGGGCCGGTGGTGCCGACCTGGCCGTGCCACTGGGGCTTGACCTGCGCGCCACGGGGGGTGCCGCCGCGCGCATCGTGGCGCGGCTGGCGGGTGCCGCGCCGCCCGGCAGCCTGGTGGGTGATGCGGCCGATGTGCCGCCCGGCCACGTCGCCTTCGCGGTTGATGCCGATGGCATCGCGCGCCTGCTGTATCGCCCGCCCGCCACGCTTGGCGCACCGGCCGAGGTGCTGATCGACACGGCGCTGGCGCATCCCGGCCGCGCCACGGTGCCGCTGGCGCGCATCACCGTGGCGGTCGATCCATGACGGCGTTGCGCTCCCAGCGCAGCCGTGCCGCGCGCGCCCCGCTTGCGCGCGCGGCGCGCGGCGCGGCGCGACTGGCCACGGTTGCGATCGAGCCAGGTGCCGGTCACGCCATGGCGATCGACGCCACGCCGCCACCCGGCATCGACAGCGCGCAGTTCGACAGTGCCACGCTGCACATCGAGGCGCTGGAGGAAGCCCGCTTCCTGCCGCGCAACGCCATCACCAGCACGGGGGCACTGGCGCTGCGGCTCACGCCCGCGCCGCCGCAGGCCAACGCCGCGCTGGCGCGGATCGAGATCGACGGCCTCACGCTCAGCGCCGGTTCGCCGTTGCGCATCGGCGACGCGCGCTTCCTGCCGGGCGACGATGCCCCGCACTGGAATTTTGCCGCGCAACCCAACGAGGCCGCGCTGCGCCTGCTGCTGCGGCCGGCCGCCGGGCAGGGCTTCGCGCCGCCGATCGCCGCGGCACCTGCCTTCCCCATGCCGGGCGCCGGGCGTGACATGTACGGCAATGCGCTGGGCGGCGCAGCCCTCGTCGTGCGCCGCGGCCCCGGCGACCGGCTCGACCTCACGCTCACACCCAACCCCACGCTGGCCGGCACGGCGGTGGAACTGCTGCTGGGCGCCGTGCCGCCGGGCGAGGACACGCCGCAACTGCCCAACGAGGTGGCGCCCGTGGCCTGGCGCGCGGCCGAACTGCGCAGCGTGTGGAACGTGGCGCAGGGCGGGCTGGTGGTGACGCTGGGCGATGCCGCGGTGGCCACGCTGCAGCAGCCGCCGGCGCGCGGCACCACGCTCGATTTCGCCCCCGCGCTGCGCGCCGCGCTGAAGGCCGCGATCGCGTCGGGCGTCGCACCACCGGTGCTGACCGTGACCGCGCCGGCCAGCACGCGGCTGCGGCTGGGCGTGTCGCTCTCGGGCCTGCGCTGGATCGCGAACCCGCCTGACGCGACGCTGGCCGTGCTGGGCGCGCCGGCGGTGTTGCGCCTGCCGCTCGCGGCCCCCGACCTGGAACGGCTGGCTGCCACCATCACCGGCCGTTTCGGCCCCGCGCGCCTGGTCGCCGCCGCCGACACCGCGCCGCCCGCAAGCCGCGCTGGCCTGGTGGTGGCGGGTGCGGCGCAGGGTGCCCGCATGCTCACGCTGACCGCGGCCGAACAGGCACTGCCGATCCGGCGCGCCGCGGTGTTCGGCCGCGCCGCGGCGCCGTGCGAGGTCACGCTGGCGCTGCATGCCGGGGGGCCTGGCGTGATCGGTCGGCGCATCGGCGATCCGGTGGCGATCGCCATCGCGCCTGCCGCCATGCCCGCCTGGCACCGCGCCGACTGGTCGCCCCCCTTCCTGCTACCGCCGCACCAGGGCCCCGTGTGGCTGGTGGCGCGCGCGCGCCGCGGCGCCCTGCTGTGGCACGCCCGCGCCGAGGACGGCGAGGCGCTGGCCAGCCCCGATGACGGCGGGGCCTGGACCCGCGTACCGGCGGCGCCGCTGGCGCAGCTGCACGTGCACGACCCCGATGGCCCGCCTGGCGCGCTGGCGCTCAGTGTCGATGGCCGCGTGCTGGAGCCCGACATCGCGCGCGGCGCAACCGCGTTCCGCCTGGATTGGCAGGCGCCCGCCGCGATCCTGCGCAATGCCGCCGACGCGCTGCGGCTTGGCTTCGATGCCGCGCGCGACGCCGACGTGACCGTGGCCGAGATCGACGCCACGTTCGGGGCGGGTGGCTGATGGCCGGGCTGCTGGCGGAAATCGACGGCATCGACCTTGGCGCCAGCATCGGCCCGGCGCTGGCCGAGCAGGGCGGCGCGCTGGGCGCCATCGCCAACACGGTGCGCGACCTGATCGACGGCAATGCGCCGCTGGATGCGCTGGTGCAGGCGATCGGCCGCATGCCGCTGCCGCCGGGCCTGGATGCGCTGGCCGCCCTCGGCCCCGCGATCGCGCAGGTTTCCACGCGCGGCCCGGCCGACCCTGGCGCGCTGGTCGCCCCCATGGTGGCGCCGCTCACCCGCCTGGCGGCCGGCGGCTTCTCGGTGTCGGTCAGCATCGACATCGGCGCGGCACTCGCGGTGATCCGCGAGACGATGCGCCTGGTGTCCGGCATCGCGCCCGGCGGCGCCCAGGGCATGCCGGACGGGCCGGGCGGATTGCTGCCGTTCAGGCACGAGGATTTTCCGGATTTCGACCAGCTGCGCGCGGCACTCGCCGAAGCAGGCAGCGTGCTGGATCGGCTGGGACCGAAACTTGACCTGCCGCGACTTCTCGAACTCCTGCGCGGCAACGCAAAGGGCGTGCGCACGCCATCCTTCCGCTGGCCGCCCATGCCGCTGTTCGACGAGGTGATGGAGGCGCTGGCCGAAACCGAGGCCTGGCGCACCATGGATGGCCCGACGCTGGGCGCGCGCCTGTCCGACACGCTCGGCCTTGCGGCGCACGTGATCGCGCTGCCGCGCGATCGCGTGGCGCAGCCGGTGCTGGCGGCCTGCGCCACGCTTGGCCAGGCGCCCGCGACGCTGGAGGCCGCCGCGCGCGAACTCGGCCCGCGCCTGGCGGTGCTGCGCAGCCGCACCTTGGCCGGCGATGCGGCAGCCTCGGCCACCGATCTGACGCTGCTTGCGCGCCATGCCGCGGCGCTGGAGGCGCTGGCCGACGCGACCGCGGCGATCCCGGACAACCTGGCCGGCGACCTGACCGGCGCGCTGCTGACCGGGCTGCGGGCACTCTCCCCGGCCGCGGCGCCCGATGGCGTCGCAAGCATGCTGGATGGCTTCATCGCGCGCATCCCGCCGGCGCCGGCGCAGCCGCTGGCCCCGCTGGTCACCGCCGTTCAGAACTTCGACATCAGCAGCATCGCCGGCCCCTTCCAGGCGGTGCGCAACGCGGTGCAAACGGCACTCGACGAGATGCGCGCCGCGCAGGGTGCCGTGCGTGACGCGCTGACCACGGCCCTGACCCCGGTCGCCGAGGCGCTGGACCAGGCGTTTGCCGCCGCACGGCTCGGTGAGTTGCAGGGCGCGATCGCGGCGGTGCCGAACGCCATCCGCGCCTTCATGGACAACGACGTGGGACCCGCCTTGGCGGGCGTGAAGAACGCCGCCGAAACCGCGATCGGCGCCGTCGAGACCGCCAGCACCGAGTTCGATCCGCAAAAACTGCTGGCGCCCATCCGCCAGGCGCTGGAGCAGTTGGCCGCGCTGCTGTCGCGCCCCGAGATTGCTGAGACGATCGGTGCGGTGCGCGATGCGCTGCGCGCCGCGGCCGATGTGCTGGCGACCTTCGACATGAAGCCGGCCGCCGACGAATCCATCGCCATCCTGGGTCGCATCCAGGGTAAGCTGGAAAAGCTCGACCCCGCGCTGATCCCTGACGAGGCGAAGCCGCAGCTGCGCCAGGCGGTGGCGTTCGTGACCGACATCGACTTTGCCGGCCAGGTCGCAGGCCCCATCGTCGGCACCATCACGGAAGCGGTGCAGGCCGGCCCCGCCGCCGTGCTGGGCGCGCTGGAAGGCGAGATGGACGCGCTGGGCACGAAGCTGGCCGCGTTCGATCCGTCAAAACTGATCGGCCCGGAACTCGACACGCCGTTCCGCGAACTCGCGACCAGGCTGGAAGGTTTTGCGCCAGGCGATCTGTTCCGGCGCGCGCAGCAAGCGTTGGACCAGGCGGCGCAGCAGGTCGGCGTACTCGATCCCTCGGCGGCGATCGCCCCCGTGATCGCCGCGCACGCGCAGGCCGCCCAGGCAGTGGAACGGGTGCGCCCGTCCGTCCTGCTGCGCCCGGTGGAGGAAGCCGCCGAAAGCGCGGTCGCCACACTGTTCCGCGAAGCACACATCGACGACGCGCTGGCTGGCATTTCCGGCATCGCCGACGCATTCACCGGCCTGCTGGGCCTGGCGCGCGATGCCGGTGCCTTGCTGGATCGCGCAGCGTCGCTGCTCAGCGACCTGCCCGCGCCATCGGACGAGGCCGAACGCCTGGTGCGCGACGCGGCGGCGAAGCTGGATGCGGTCAGCATGGATCGGCTGCGCGATGGCTTTGCAGCAACGACGGCGGCGGTGGCGTCGATCGCACCGGGCGTGCTGGCCAGCGACCTGGCCGCCGGCCTGCGCGCCGCCGCCGCGATCGGGCCGGCGCTGGCGGGGGCCTCGCTCGGGCAACTGGCCGGCGCGCTGGACGCGATCGGCCGCGACAGCCTCGCCGCGACACGCCAGACCGCCTCCACGCGGCAACTGACCGCGCTGCTGGATCGGCTGCGCGCGGCGGTGGCCAGGCTGCGTGCCGCACCCGCTTCGTTGGGCCAGCGCGTCGGCACGCTTGCCGGCACGCTGCAGGAGCGCATGATCGACTACACCCACCTGATCGCGAACGAGGGCGCCGTGGTGCTGGCCGGTTTCGCCACGCCACCGGCCACGCCGGCCGCACTCCGCGCCGCGGTGGAGGAAAGCCTGCGCGGCACGGTGCGGGCACCGCTGGAAACCTTTGCCCGCGCGGTGCGGGCCATCGCCCCCTATATCGCCGCGACCACGAAGGATATCGCGGCGCTGATCATCGCCATCGAGGTGAAGCTTTCCTCGGTGTTGGGCGATGGCGGCCTGGCCGGCGCCGCGCAGGGGATCGAGGACATCGCCAACGAGTTGCGCGACCTCGATCTCACGCCCGTGACCCAGCCGCTGGATGCGCTGCATGCGCGCATCGTGACCGCCCTTGCCGCGCTCGATCCCGCGCCGATCACGGCGGCGCTGACCGCGGCGCGGGATGCGCTGGCGGATGCGGCACAGCTGGCGCGGCTGCTGGACGCGGCCGATATCGCGGCGCTGGATGCAGCGTGGCAGACGGCGGTGTCGCGCATCGCGGCACTGGCCCCCAGCACGATCGTGGCGGAAACGCTCGATCCGCCCTATCGCACCGCGATCGCGGCGGTGGCGCCGGTGCTGGAGCTGCCCGGCATCCTGCGTGAACTCACCGAGGCCGCCGGCCGCGACCTGGGGGCCGAGGTCACGGCGGAACTCACCCGCGTGGAGGAAGCGTTCGACGCGATGCTGCGCGCCATCCCGTTGCAGGATACGGGCGGGCCATCTGCCTCGGCCAGCGTTTCGGTGGCGGCGTAGATGCTGGGCTATGCGCTGACCCATCCGCGGCGGCTGCACGCCGCGCTGCAGACCAGCCCCGCCCGAGGCAAATTCGAGGAGGCGGTGGAAGCGGCGGTGGGCGTGATCCGCGCCGGCCCCGGCGCCATGGGGCGAAGCTTCCTGGACCGCCAGCGCGACGACCTGAATGCCATGCACGAGAGGCTGCGCGGTGCGCGGACCGCCTTCGCGCCGCTCACGGGGTTCTTCGCCAATCTGGGCGACCTGGGCGCGCTGCCGCAGCGCCTGGCGCAGTTGGCGGACGCCACCGATCCCGCCAGCCTGAAGCGCGCGATCGGCGACATGCTGGATGCGGTGCTGGGTGCGCTGCTGCCGGGCGGCGCCGACCCAGGCCCCGCGCTGGCGGCGCGCGTGCTCTCGGTGTTCGACCTGCTGGAGGCACCGTTCAAGGCCGGCGCCCGCAACCCCGAGGCGCTGCGCGGCTTCCGCGCCGCCACCAGCTGCCGGCGCCTGCTGCGCCCCTTTTTCGACGTGCTGAACGCACCCGGTCCGGGGCTTGACCTGCGGGGTGAGCTGCGTGCCGTGCTGGATCGCGCCTTCGACGGCATGGAAGCCCAATTGCTGCGCACCATCGCGGCCCAGCTGCGCCGCGTGGTGGAACAGGTCGGGCCGCTGCTGGAAGCCGTGGGCCGGCTTTCGGTGCGGGTGGAAGTGCGGGCCGATGGGCCACAGGCGGCACCTGGGGCCGATCCGAAATGGCAGGACGATGGGCTGCCGGTGCCGCACGCGGCATTCGGCCACCCGCTGACCATCACCGAGATCATCGTTGCTCTGGTGCAGTTGGGTTTCGGTTTCTGGGAGATGTTCCGCACGCGCGACTGGCAGGGGCGCGGGGCCAACGTGTTCCTGCACATCGTGGGCATGGTCTGGCACACGGTGCGCAGCCTGATGCGTATCTTCGCACCCAAGACGATCAACGAATTCGACAGCGATTTCGCGCGCTGGCTGTTCAAGGATCAGGGCGATTTCTGGATCCAGGCGATCCTGCGCGTGCTGCAGAGCATCTACGAATTCGCGCAGGCGCCGAACAACGGCTTCCTGGGCCTGGGTGCGGCGCTGCTGAAGCAGCACGCCTTCATGGGGCTGCCGCGGCTGGCATACCAGTTCGCGCGCGCAGTCTGGTATTTCGACCAGCGCAAGCGCGACAACGCGGGGCTCGCGGGCGTGTCCACCGCGCGCTTCATGATGGGGCTGTGGGGCCCCACCAGCTTCATCGCCCTGCTCTGGGGCATGATCCTGATGCCGTGGGACGGCTTCGCGCTGGAGAAGCTCACGCGCCAGCCGGGCACCATGGTGCTGCTGATCGCGGGCCTGCTGGTCGCGGTCGCGGCGGGCTATCTCACCCTGGGCCTGGTGGCGGACCAGAACCCCTTCAAGTTCAAGTTCGACCACGAACCGGGCACCATCGCCACCGCGATCGGGGCCGCCGCCCTTGGCATCCTGGCGGCCCTGCTGATCATGGCGTCGATCGAAAGCCCGACCAAGGTCGGCGTGATCATCGCACTTTCGCTGCTGCTGGCGGGCGTGGTCGTGCTGGGCATCGTGCTGGCCGCCACGGTCGCCGACAATGGCGATGGCGCGCATGCCGCAACCGACGTGCTCACCATGTTCCTGGGCCTGCTGGGACCCGGCCTGATCACCATCGTCATGGGCTGGTTCATCGTCGATGATGGGCGCGACAAGCCGGGCTTCTTCGACCGGTTGAAGGCCGGCAACTCGCCCTATCACCTGCCGTTCCGGTCGGGCGAGGGCTGGCTGGTGGGCCAGGGCGTGCATGGCATCTTCAGCCATTACGACGGTGAAGATGGCAGGATCGCCGCCAGTTCCAACCACTGGTCATACGACTTCAACCGCGATGAGAACTCCGTGGCGCTGGCCGCGCGCGACGGCATCGTGGTGCAGGCCGACACGCCCAATCGGAACGGCACCGACGACCAGAACGTGATGCAGTTCATGCATATCGGCTGGAACGGCGACGTCGATCCCGGCAAGCAGGATGAAGGCGTGCTGACCTGGCACATCTATGTGCACCTGTCGCAGCACCGGCACTATGCCTCGCTTGGGCAGCGCACGCCGCACGGCCAGCACGTGGCCGACATCGACGACACCGGCCGCAGCGCGCAGCATCATCTGCATATCGGCGTGTTCGACATGCAGTCGGGCCGCGAGCGCGGCATTCCCTTCGTGTTCGCCGATCTCAGCACGAAGGAACGCCGCGGCTTCGGCCATATCGATGGCAAGCCGGTCAGCTTCGGCATGTACAAGAGCTCCCACGCCGAGGTGCAGCCGGCGCGCGGTGCGCTGCTGCTGGTGACCGATTCGAAGGCGATTCTCGGCGTGGCCGGCAGCGACCACGCGCATCTGGTGCGGCTTGATGGGCTTGCGCTGCCGGCCGCCCTGCCCGCCACCGTGACCATCACGACCGAACCTTCCGGCCCCGCGGGCAATCTGCACACGCACGACATCACGCTGGACGCGGCGAAGCTTGCGCTGCTGCTGAAGAACCGCCTGCCGGTGGGCGGGCTGACCGTGGCCACCGCCAACGGGCACGACCACGCCCTCACCATCCCGAACAGCGAGGCCGGCAACGCCATGGTGGCGCTGGAGGCACCGCCCGATGCGATGCTGGCCGGAAAACAGCCTGGCCCCTACCGGCTGCTGGGCGAACGGCTGACCCTGCGGGTGAACCAGCAAGCCACCGCGTTCTGGATGTTCGGCGCGCATCGGCCGTCGATCACCGCCGACGTGGCGCTGGATGGCGGCGTGCCCAGCGGCGTGGGCCTCAGCCTGCGGAACCCGCTGCCGGCGCCCGGCACCACGCTGCAAAGCTTCGCCTATGCCAGCGATGCCGATCGCGGCAGCGCGCGCGCGGTCGCGGCCGAACTGACCACGCGGCTGCGCCTGGCCGGCGCCAACGACATCATGGTGGGCGCCGAGCCGCTGCTGGTGATCGAAACGCGGCGGCACGGCGGCGGGGTGACGCTCACGGTCGATGGCAACGCTGCCCTGGCGCTGGCGGGCACCGCACCGCCGGCCGCGCGCGGCGCCGGCGCGCTGGCCGATATCGGCAAGATCACGCGTGATGCCTTCGCCACGCATATCCAGGACATCCTGGCCAATGGCTGGGGGGCGCCGCTGGCGGGCATCACCGCCACGGCCGGGTCGCCCATGGCGCTTTCGGTGAACGGCAACGCGGTGGCGCTCGGCATCAGCAATGCGCGACTGGCTTCGGTGCTGGGGCCACTGTACGACGGCACGGCGAAAACGCTGCGCGCCGATGGCCCGTTGCCGCTGGGCGCAGGCCGCATCGGCATCGCGGCGCTGGCGCTGGTGCCGCTGCTGGTGCGGCCGGCGCGCGTGGTGCTGGATCTGGCGCATGCCGGCATGCAGGCGGCGACGATCGCCGCCACGCCGTTGATCATCACGCTGGGCACCGCCGCGATCCAGACTGTGCAGCTCGAAGCGGGCATGAATGCCGCCGCCGTGGCCGCCCGCATCATGCGCGATTGCGAAGGCGTGCGCGCCGTGCCGGATGGCGCCAATCGCGTGGCGATCGAGACCATCGCCTGCGGCAGCGCGGTGCAGATCAGGCTGTCCAAGAACGGCGCCGACCCGGCCGCCGTGCCGCCTGTGGGCGGTGCGGCGGCGCTGCCCGGCCCCGGCATCGCCGATACCAGCACCATGACCCAGGCGGAGCTGGTGGCGCTGCTGAACGATGCCAGGACCCGCGCGACCACCGACCCGACGACCCTGGCCCATACCCCGCGCGCCAGCCTCGACGCCGCCGGCAAGCTGGTGCTGGAGGTGAATGCCGGCAAGCGCATCACGGTCGCGGCCTGGAACCTGCCCGGCCTGCCTGATCCCGGCTTCACCCCTGCCGATGCCGCCGATCCGCACCAGCTGGTTTCCAACACGGCGCTGCCGGCCGAGATCGCGCTGACCGACACCGGCTGGCTCGACCTGACGATCGAGGGCCGCCAGCTCCGCATCCCGTTCGACGGCGCGCCCGCGCGCGTGGAGTTTCCGCCGGCGCTGCGACTGCCGGAGGCCGCGCAGCGCCTGACGATCCGCACCAGCGATGTGCCGGACGCCACGGTGACCTTCGCCACCGCGCCTGGCTCGCTGTTCGACGTCGCCGCCCGCATCACCGAAACGGCACCTGGCGTCACCGCGCGCATCGCCTGGCGGCTGACCGTGGAGCGCGTGGGCTGGGCGGGGCCCACGCCGCCCATGCTGGCGCTGGGCCAACCCACCGGCGGCGCGGGGCTGGCCGCACTGGGCTTCCTGCGCGCACCCGATGCGCTGCGGGCAGAAGGTGCGGGGCCGGCGCGCGATGCCGCGCTGGTGCCCGGCACGCTGCCCGCGCCGGACGAGATCGTGCACGGCCCGCTGCTGCGCGGGCCCGCCCTGCCCGGCCAGCCCGCGCCCTCGGCCGCGGCGCTGACCAGCGCGACACCACCCCCGGCCGCCGGCGCCGCGCTGGTCTTCACCGCCGAGCCAGGCTCGACCATCACCGCCGTGGCAGCCCCGGGCGCCGGGCCGCTGGCCATGGCGGTGGATGCCGGCGGCACCGCCGCGCGCACCGCGGCGCTGCCCGATCCGTTCCCGCTGGGCGGCTTTCACCAGCGCGTCAAAATCTCCGCCAGCGCCGGCGGCACGGCCACGGCAACCACCTGGCTCGCGCTGGATGCGGCACCCGCGGTGCTGGTGGCGCCCAACCTGGCCGCACTGCCGGCCGCGGCCGGGGCGGTGCTGGAGCTTGCCGTGACCATCGGCACCGATCCGGCGCGGCTGGCTCGGCTCGGGCTGGGGAGCATCGGCACGGCGCGCCAGGCGATCGCGGCGATCAACGCGGCGCATCCCATGCTGCGCGCGGCGCTGCGCGTCGATGGCCGCATCGCCATCGAAACCCGTCGCGGCGGCACCGGCGTGGCCATGACCGCAGGCGGGGCGGCGGCGCTGCGTGCGCTGGGCTTCATGCTGACGCCGGCCGAGGCGATCGCCGGCGGCATCACGCTGCGCGGTGCCGGCAATGTCGCGAACGACGCGGCGGTGACGCGCGCGGAGCTTGGCGCCGCGGTCAACGACGCGCTGGCCGCCATCACGGTGCCCGGCCCCGCCGCCGGCACGCCGCCCTGGCCCTTCACCGTGACCGATGACGGCACGAAGCTGCTGCTGCGCGCGCCCGGCGGCGCGGTGACCGTGGGCAGCGACCCGGACTCGCCGGCAGGCGGCGCGGTGCCGACCGAGCGCGACGTGCTGGCCCGGCGCCTGGCGCCGGCCGCGCCCGCGCCCGAGGGCACGCGGCTTGCGGCACTGGATGGCGCGGCCACGGTGGCGCTGGAGAACGGCCAGCTCACCATCACCACGCCCGCCGGCCTGGGCGCCGTGCTGCCGCTGCCGGGCGAGGCAGCGGAACTGCTGGCGGGCGATCCACTTCCCCTGGGTGCCTCGCCCGAGATCGCGGCGCAGGCGGCGGCGCTGCGCGCGGCGGCAATCACCATCACCACCGATGCCGGCAGCGCCACGGTGGGGCCCATGCCCAACACGGTGGCCGAAACCCCGCAAGCCATCGCCGCCTTCCTGGCCGATGCGGCGCCGCTGGCGCGCATCGTGCTGGACGCAACGGGGCGTCTGCTGGTGGCCAGCCGCACGGTCGGCAGCACATCGTCCGTCACGCTCGATCTCACGCCGCTGGCGGGGCCTGCGCCGCGGCTTGGCTTCGGCTCCGACGCGACGGGCGGCTTCGTGCTGGGCGCCACGCGCGCCGGCAGCACCGACCAGCTGCCCGATTTCCGAAGCGCCATGCGCCCGCAGGTGGCCGCATTGCTGGCCAGCGCCCAGGCCACCGGCGCCGCACCGCAGGCGGTGATCCATGCCGATGCCCCGGCCGGCAGGCTGCGGCTGACCGCAGGTGCTCCGAACTGGCGCATCGCCGTGGTGGCGCCGCACCCCGACATCGCGGGCCTGGCGCCCTTGCCCACCAGCCTGGGCGCGGTGCTGGAAGCGCCCTTCGCGGGCGCGCGGCGGCTGCATGCCGGCTTCCTGGTCGTGGCGCTGGCGCAAGGCCCCGCGGCGCCGCCACGGCTGGTCACGGTGCCGCTGCTGGGCCGCGGCGCGCGGCTGGAGTTCGACGCACCCGCCAATCCCGCCGCACTCACCGGCGCCACGCTGGCCTTCGGGCTGGACGAGCTTGGCCTCAACAGCGTGAGCGTGCCGGCGCCGGCCTCGCCTGACCTCGCCACGCTGTGCCGGCGGCTGGAACTGGCGAGCCAAGGCCGGCTGCTGGCCGAGCCGATCACGGGCAACCGCATCGCCATCACCACGGCCCGGCGCGGCAGCGGTGCGCGGCTGATCTCGGTGCCCGGCGGCGCGCTGACCGGCGATCCCGCCACCGGCTTCCGCCTGGTGGGGCCGGTGAGCGCACGCGGCGCCGGCACGCTGCCGGACCTGGCCGCCGCCACCGCGCAGGACGTTGCGAACGCGATCAATGCCGGCTGGCTGGCCGACGGCGCCGGCGCGGCGCTGGACGAGCCGGTGCGGGGCGTGACCGCGCAGCCGCTGCTGCCGTACGACTTCGCCGGCGACGCCATCTTCACGCTGACCAGCCGCCGGCGCGGCGCCGAGGGCACGCTGCGCCGGATCGCGCCGGCCGCTTCACCCGCCTGGCTCGACGAAACCCTCGCCGACGGCCCTGCGGTGCGCGCTGCCCTGGTGACGAAACCACTGCCGGAGGCGGGTGCCCGCATCAGCGGCACGCTGGCGCTGGTGCTGAACGACAATGGATCGGCCGCGGGCCTGCCGGCGCGCGAGGCGGTCAGCGTGGCCTTTGCCGACGCCACCTGGAAAGCGCCCGAGGTCGCAGCGGCGATCAACGCCGCCCTCGGCCCGCGCGGGCTGGGCTTCGCGCGCGCGCATGCCGACCGGCGCGTGGTGATCGAGGTCGCGGCCACCGGCGTGGCCGGCAGCATCGCCGCCACGCGGCCCGCTTCGCCCGCCGCACCCGATCCGTTCGGCGTGCTGATCGAGGAGAGTTTCGCCGCCGATCGCGGCTGGCCAGGTGCGGGGCGCATGCCGGCCGGTGCCCCCGTGCCGGCGGGCTGGCGCGCCGCCCACGCCAACGCGGCGGCGAAGGACGCCAGCTGGGACTTCGCGCTGGTCGGCACGCCGCCCACGCCGCTGCTGACCTTCCCGGTCGCCAAGAATGCCACCCAGGCCGCGATCGCCGATGCGCTGGACACCGCGCTGTCGGCCGTGATGGTCGCCGGCACGGCGCAGCGCATCGGCGTGGCCAGGCTTGATCCCGCCGGCCACCTGCTGGTGGAGAGTCTCGACCATCCGGTGACGCTCGCGTTCGGCGGTGCGACGCCGACCGACCCCGGCATGGTGCCCGGCGCGCAATGGGAAGCGCCGGTGGAACCCGCCCTCGGCCTGGTGCCCACGCACCGCCCGCGCACGCTCCGCCTGGCGCGCGATCCCGACGGCAGGCGCGCGATCGCTGGTGCCGATGACTGGGGCTGGATTCGCCTGCCGACCGCGCCCGACGGCTTCGCGATCGTGAATGGCGTGAGCCTGCTGAACGCCAAGGCGAACGGCCGCGACGGCACCGCCGACCACGAGATCGCGCAATTGCCGCTGTTCCCGCCTGGCCGCTGGTACGTCGCCGCGCGGGCCGAGGCGGCGCGCGATGCGGCGGGCGCCTACCTGCCGCTGGTGTCGTCCGGCCGGGGTCTGGCGGCACTGCGCACTTGGCCGGGCATGACGCGCTGGGGCCGGCTGGCGTGGTTCTCCGGCACCGACCGCAACACCTTCGACATCCCGCACGGCGACCCGATGCCGATGCTGCGCGCCGTGCTGCTGCCCGATGGCACGGCGGCGGCGGAAGTGCTGATGCCGATGCCCTGATGCGACTTGTTGTCGTGCCGGTCGGCTTCGCGCAGGCGGCCCCGCCGGCAACCGCCATGGTGGACGCGGCCTGCGACCTGTTCGCGGGCTGGAGCGGCGGGCGGCTTCGCCCGGCCGTCACGACGCTGCCGCCGCTTGCGCTCAGCGAGCCCGCGTCGATCTTCACGGCGCTGGGCGGCATGACGGCGCTGGGCGGGCCGCTGTTGGCCGCGCGCGCCAGCGCGCATGCCGAAGCGCGCGCTGTCGGGCGCGATCCCCTGGTGCTGGTGGCGCGCGGTGCCTTCCACCCGCATTGCTGGCGGGCACCGGTGCCTGCGGGCGGCGCGCGCTATGCCCTGCTGCCCGAGAACGCGCCTGCGCTGACCGCCGCGCACGAACTGGGCCACCTGCTGCTGGGCTGGCGCGATGCGCCCGGCGCGGGCGCGCATTGCCTGATGGGTGCCGGCAACGGCGCGCCCGGCGCCTGGCTGCGCGTGGCCGGCGGCTGGGACACGCCGCACGCAATCGGCCCGCACGCAACGCCCAGCGCGCTGCACGGTATCGGCAGTTGGGGGGGATTGCTGGTGGAACGCCGCGGTGCAGAGCTGCTGGCCTGGCATGCCGCGGATCGGGTATGCGCCATCCCGCTGGCGCCTGGCGACGAGGCGCGCCCCATCCTGGCGCTGCTCGCGGCACAGGGCGTGCATCCCGTGCCGCCTGAATCCCCGCGCACGAGAAATACGTGAACGACGCGCTGTTCCTGTTCGTCGGCCACGACCTCAATGCGCGGGCCATGAGCCGCCGCGTACGAGGCTTCGTGCAGGCACAGAACTGGTTCCAGGATTTCGGCCCGATCGCGATGGCGTGACGCCCCGCACTTGCGCGGGCGGGGCGTGCGTGGCGCAATAGGCCGTTCCACGAACGGAAAGGTTATGCCATGGCCGACCCTGTGCCACCGACCTCCGAAACCAGCCTGCGCGACGTGCTGGCCGCGGCAGCGAAAAGCCTGAAGGACGCCGTCGAAGGCTTCGTCGATGTGCAGATCGTCACCGCCGTCGGCCCGGACGCGCTGTGCGCCGAGCTGCAGCGCGCCTGGAACAATTCCAACAAGGAGATGCGCGTTGATCTGACGCTGCCGAAATTCGCCGATGCCAGCGGCGCGGTCAGCCGCATCAACATGGCCAGCGGCGATATCAGCCAGGCCATCTCCAACAATTTCCTGGGCAACGACGCGCTGGAAAAACTGCACGCCGACGCGGTGAAGCAGGGCACCGATATCTTCCGTGCCAATATCCGCCTGCTGCACGACCTGGTGACGCAGCTGTTCGACAAGACACGCGAAAAGCCGCCGGGCTGACGCGGTCGTGCTGGGCTGGCTGAAGCCGACGCAGGAAGACCGGCTGGATGCCGACCGGCGGCGGCTGGGTGCGTCGCTGCTGCGGCTGGAGATCAACACGATCATCCAGGAAAACATGACCGCCGAACGCATGCCGGTGCTGCCGCATGCGCTGCTGGACATCTTCGAGGATTATTCCGCGCTGGTCATGGACGCGGCGCTGAGCGAGGCCGAGCTGCGCGCGATCCTGTTCCTGCCGGACGCGCCCCAGGTTGCGGCACAGCCGCCCGCCGGCGCCACCCCGGCAGCCGCGCGGAAGGAGCCCAGGAAGCCGATCCTGACAGGCTGGCCCGGACCGCGCCCGCCCGGCGGCGACACGCCCGAGACCATGCCGGCGGTGGAAGCCTGGATCGACCGGGCGCGCAAGGCCATGGGGGCATGCATCTTTCCCGACCTGGACAGCTTCTCGCGGCTGCGCCGCGCCACGGCGCGGGCCGAGCGCAAGCTGCGCGATGCGACGGTGGCACTGGGCGATGCCGACCAGAAGCTGGCCGCCCAGCTGGCACGCGACCGCACGCTGCTGGTACGTGCGCGCAACAACATCGAAACCCTGCTGCGCGTGCTGCGCCAGATCGGCGACCAGCGGCTGATCGATGACCTGCAGCTGACGCGCGACGAGCTGAAATCGACGCCCGACAACAAGCCGCGCCAGTTGGGGCCCTACGAGGTGCCGCCCAGTGACTACCTGGCGATCCGAAAAGTCTGGGAGATCGGCACCGACGAGATCGTGGCGCAGACCGTGATCGCGCTGGACGGCGACGTGGTGACCCGGCTGGTGCCGCTGCTGGCCCAGCCCGAGGGCCGCGGCATGCTGGACGTGCACCAGCTGGCGGTGAATACGTCGGTCACCTACTGGCGCGGCATGGTGGAAACCCTGCTGACCTTCGTGGAACGCGCGATCGGCAGCTTCTTCCGAAGGCGGCCATGATCGGCGCGATGCTGCCGCATCTGCACGGCGCGCTGCGCGATGGCGGCGTGGCGGTGGCAACCCCGATGCACGACGGGTCGGCGATCCTGCACACACGGCTGATGCTGGATGGCGACGTGCTGCACACGCTACGGCTTGCCCAGGGCCCGGTTGCCGCGAGGCGCGGCCATGGCCTGCGGCGGGGTGCGGCGCGGACGCCACCGCGCGCCCTGCCACAGCTGGTCGCGATCGACCCCGCGACGCTGCGCGCCACGGCCGAACGCCACCACGGCGCGCTGGCCATGGTGATGGGCGGGTTGCGGCGCGAGGCCGACATGCTGGCCTGGACACCGGTGGGTGCCACGCTGCTGTTGACCGGTGGAACGGGCCTGCTGCAGTTTGGCCGGATCATCGAGGTGGCGGCGCACTGGGCGGTCGCCGGCGGTCTCACCGTCGGCGCGGGTGCCGCGGTTCATCTGTGTTTCCGTGGGCTGGCGCGCTGGGGCATGCGGCGCGCGCTGCGGCGCTGGGACACCGGCAGGCCACGCCCAGCAAGGAGCGGCGGCTGACCGGCGAGGTGCCCCCGGCGGTCGCCGGGTGATACCTCGGCCGGCGACGGGCGAGGCTGACTCTAGGTAAATACTCCTTGCATCCCGACCGCCTTTTCGCCATCCTACCTGGTCCCGCCGCGCCCCCTCCGGCCGCCCCACGGAGCGCCCCCGCCATGCAGATCACATACCCCCGCACCCAGTTTGCCCCCCGCCCCTGGTCCCCCATGACCGACGAGGAGTTCGTCGCCGTCGCCGGCTTCATCCCCAACGCGGATGGCGGCGGCCGGGGCCGGCCCGCTGGCCACCTTCGCCGCACGCTGGACGCCATTTTCTGGGTCGCCGCGTCGAAGCACCCCTGGCGCGCACTGCCACCGGAGCTGGGCAAGCCTGATACCGCACATAGAACCCTGCGGCGCTGGGCAAAGCATGGCGTGCTGGATCGGCTGCTGATGGCGGTCACCGCGCACCCGCTGGCCGGCGGCACCCCGACGCTGCGCGGCATGGCCTGGTGGCTGTGCCGCGCCTGGCGGCGCATGGCGCGCGTGCTGCCGCTGGCGTCCCTGGCGCTGATCAAGCGGCTGAACCTGGTGTCCGCCTGGCCGGCGGCGCACATCGTGCTGCCGGACGCGAATTTGTCCGAAAGGGCGAAAGCGTTGTCCCAGCCGGCGGTCTTTCGTGCCTCGCTGGACGCACCGCCGCGCTTCAACCGGCTGCTGGTGCATGCCGGCAGGCTGGCGCGGGCCTGCCAGCGCCTGATGCGGAGCGCGGCGGTCGGTAACCGCGCCGACTGGACGCTGAAGTGAGTTTTCCCGCAGCTTGCCGGCGCCTCGCGCGTGGCCTTCACTTGGCGCCATGAACCCCTGCGACCCCGTGACGCTGGAAATCATCCGCGGCGCCATCCGCGCCGCGCAGGGCGAGATGGAGGCGCTGCTGGAACGCACCGCCATGTCGCCCTTCATCCGCGAGAAGAAGGACTTCTACACCGCGGTGTTCGACGCCGAAGGGGCCATGGCGGTGGGCAGCGACCTGCCGATCTTCGGCGACATCGTGGGCCCCGTGCTGCGCGAGTACCCGATCGAGACCATCCAGGACGGCGACCTGTACTGGTATTCCGACTGCTACGGCTCGGGCGGCGCGGTGTCGCACTCGAACGACCAGGTGTTCCTGGCGCCCGTGTTCGCCGGCGGCGCCCGCGTGGGCTTCGTGATGGGCTGGGCGCATTTCGCGGATATCGGGGGCTTGCGGCCGGGCAGCATCACGCCCGATGCCACGGACCATTTCCAGGAAGGCATCGTGATCCCGCCGGTGCTGCTGGTGCGGGGCGGTGCGACCAACGAGCCACTGCTGCGCACCTTCTGGCGCAACTCGCGCCAGCCGGAATCAAGCCAGGGCGACACGCGGGCGCTGATGGCCGCGGTGCGCCTGGGCGAGCGGCGCCTGGCCGAGATCGCGGGCCGCTTCGGCAATACCGTGCTGGCCGATGCCTTCGCGCAATTGCTGGCGCGCACCGAGGCCACGGTGCGGCGGCGACTCGCCGAGACCTTCCCGGTCGGCACCACCCGCATCACCGACACGATCGACACCGATGGCCATGGCAACGGCCCGTTCCGCATGCGCTTCGCGCTGACCCGCACGCCAGAAGACCGTTTCGAACTCGATGCCTCGGCCACCGACGACCAGGCGCCGGGGCCGGTCAACTTCCTGATGCACCCCGACGTGCCGGGCATGGCGCTGGGCCTTTATTTCCTGCAAGGCCAGCCGGGCCAGGTGCTGAACGCCGGCGCCCCCCGGGCGCTCGATCGCGTGGTGCTGCGGCAGGGATCACTGCTGCAGCCCCGCATGCCCGCACCGCTGGGCATGCGGGGGCTCACCATGATGCGCGTGCTGGCCGCGCTGAACGGGCTTGTCTCGGTCGCCACCGGCGGCGACGCGCCGGCGGCGCATGCGGCCTATGTGATCATCCAATTGCGCGGGCGCGCCGGCGGCAAGCCCTTCCTGATGAGCGACGGCATCGGCGTGGGCTATGGCGCGCGTCCCTTCGCCGACGGCACGGATGCCGTTTACTTCGTCGCGCAGGAAAACTACCCGGTGGAGTTCCTGGAGCTGAACTACCCCGCGCGGCTGCGCCGCTACGGCATGCACATGGATAGCGGCGGTGCCGGCGCCTTCCGCGGCGGCTGCGGCGTGGTGCGCGAGTACGAGATCCTGGCGGACTCCGCGATGCTGTCGGTGCGGCTCGATACGGTCGAGAACCCGCCCTGGGGCGTGGCCGGCGGGCATGGCGGCGGGCCGGGGCGCGTGACGCTGAACCCCGGCGGCAACCGCGAGCGCAGCATCGCGCCGCTGTCGGACGGCACCATGCTGGAAGCGGGCGACATATTGCGCATCGAAACCGGCGGCGGCGGCGGCCACGGCCATCCGTTCGACCGGGCAGCCGAGAGCGTGCTGGCCGATGTGCTGGGCGGCTTCGTAAGCCCAGAGGCCGCTCGCGAGAAATACGGCGTGGCGATCACCGGCGGCACGATCGATGCGGCGGCCACCACCGCGCTGCGCGCCAACCGGCCGGGCGGAAAAATGTTCCACCGCACCAGCTACGTTGACGCTCTTGTCTGAGCTTGTCGTTGCTGTCGATATCGGCGGCACCTTCACAGACATCACGCTGGCCGAGCTCTCGACCGGCATTGTCCGAACCGCGAAGACCCCCAGCACGCCGCACGATCCGTCGCTGGCCTTCATCACCGGCCTGCGCCTGGCGCTCGACCAGGCTGGGCGCGCGCCGGGCGCGATCACGCGCGCGCTGCACGGCACCACGGTCGCCACCAACCTGATCCTGGAGGGCAAGGGTGCCGCCACCGCGCTGCTGACCACGCAGGGCTTCCGCCACGTGCTGGAGATCGGCCGGCAGGATTTTCCGCGCCGCGCCAATCTGTGGTCGTGGCAAAAGCCCGCCCGCCCCGTGCCGCCATCCCGCGTGTTCGAGATTGCCGGCCGTATCGGCGCCGATGGCGGCGAACTGGCGCCGCTGGATGAGGTCGCCGCGCGCGCCGCCATCGCGGCCGCGATTGCATCCGGCGCGCAGGCGATCGCGATCTGCCTGCTGCATGCCTGGGCCAACCCTGCGCACGAAGCCCGCGTGGCCGCACTCGCGCGGGAAATGGCGCCGCAGCTGGCGGTCACTGCAAGTCACGAGATCCTGCCGGTGGTGCGCGAATACGAACGCAGCATGACCACGGTGCTGAACGCCACCGTCATGCCCGCCGTCAGCCGCTATGTCGCCCGCATTGCGGATCGGCTGGGCGAGGCCGGCATCGAAGCACCCCTGCTGCTGATGCAGTCCAATGGCGGGGTTTCCGGGGCGCGCAACATCGTCCGGCGCCCGGCGCTGACGGCGCTGTCCGGCCCCGCCGCCGGCGTGATCGGCGCGCGCGCGGCCGCCGCCGCCTGCGGCATCGACAACCTCATCACCGTCGATATCGGCGGCACCAGCGCCGATATCGCGCTGGTCGAGGGCGGCAGGCTTGCGCTGTCGGCGCAGGGCCGCGTGGGCGGCTGGCCGATGGCGCTGCCCATGCTGGACATGGTGACGATCGGGGCCGGCGGCGGGTCGATCGCGCGCGTGACCGACGATGGCGCGCTGGTGGTCGGCCCCGAAAGCGCCGGCGCCGACCCTGGCCCCGCCGCGTACGGCAAGGGCGGCAGCGCCGCCACGGTGACCGATGCGCACCTGGTGCTGGGCCACCTGCCGGAAGCCCTGCTGGGTGGTGCCATGCGGCTGGACACGTCGCTGGCGGAAGCCGCGGTGGCGCGCGTCGCCTCGCGGCTTGGCCTGGACCTGCACGCGGCCGCGCGCGGCATCCTCGCCATCGCCGACAACGCCATGGTCGGTGCCATGCGCGTGGTGTCGGTGGAGCGCGGGCGCGATCCGCGCGACTTCACGCTGGTCCCGTTCGGCGGCGCGGGGCCGCTGCATGGCGGGGCACTGTGCCGCGCGCTGGGCATGCGCCGGCTGCTGGTGCCGCCCGCGCCCGGCGTGCTGTGCGCCCAGGGCCTGCTGGCCGCCGAGCGCCGCGCCGCCTTCTCGCTGACCCGCCTGGCACGGCTGGACGGGGGCGCGGACCTGGCGCCTGGCTTCGCCGCCCTGGAGCAGCAGGCAGGTGCCTGGTTCGACGCCGAGGCGATCGCGCGCCCCGACCGCGTGCTGACCCGCGTGGCGCTGATGCGCTACCACGACCAGGGGTCCGAGCTGACCGTGCCCTTCGTGAACGATGCCGCCCTGCTGGCACAGTCCTTCACCCAGGCGCATGCCGCGCTGTACGGCTTCACCCTGCCGCACGCCGCGATCGAGCTGGTGACGCTGCGCATCGAGGCCAGCGCCGCCATGCCCGCCCCCCCAGTCGAGCGCGCGCCGGCGGCTGATCCGCGCGGTGCCCGCGTGGGCGAACAGCGCGTGTGGTTCGCCGAAGGTGCGCGCGCCGTGCCCGTGCTGGCGCGCGACCGGCTGGGCGCGGGCGGGGCGTTCGATGGCCCCGCGATCGTGGTGCAGCTTGATGCGACCACGCTGGTGCTGCCCGGCCAGCGCGCCACGGTGCAGGCAAGTGGTGCGTTGCTGCTGGAGGAGGTGGCGTGAGTGCCCGGCTATACCAGGTGGCAGGCCGCCAGCACGCGATCGCCGACGGCGCGCAGTTGCGGATCCTCGGTGCCGCAGCGCGCGATCGCCTGCGGGCAGCGGTCGCGGAAGCGGCAGCCGCTGGGCGGGTGGCGCGCATCGGGCACGTTGCCCTTGATCGGCAGCGCGTCGCGCCGCTGGTCCACGCGCGGCACCGGGACCGCGGCGACCAGTGCCCGCGTGTACGGATGGCGTGGCCGCGCCACGACCTCGGCGGTCGGGCCATCCTCCACCACACGGCCCAGATACATCACGATGGTGCGGTCGCACACGTAGCGGATCAGCGCCAGGTCGTGGCTGATGTAAAGCGCCGCCAGGCCCATCGTGTCGCGCGCGTCGCGCATCAGGTTGAGGATGCCGGCACGCACCGAAACGTCCAGCATGGAAACCGGCTCGTCGGCCACCAGCAGCGCGGGCTCGGGCAGGATGGCGCGGGCCAGCACCACGCGCTGCAACTGCCCGCCGGACAGCTCGTGCGGATGCCGCGCCAGCCAGCGCGACGGATCGGGCAGTTTTACACGCGTCAATGCAACCGCGATCCGCGCGTCCCACTCGGCGCGGGGGAAGCCCAAATTGCGCAGCGGCTCGCGCAGGCTGTCGCCGATCGAAAGGCGCGGATTGAGCGCGTCGAAGGGGTTCTGGAACACCAGCTGCGCGCGGCGGCGGAAGGCTTTCAGCGCCGCGCCGTCCAGCGCCGCGATGTCGGCGCCGTCGAAGCTTATGCTGCCCGCGCTGGGGCGTTCCAGCCGCAGCACCAGGCGCGCGGTAGTGGTCTTGCCGCAACCGCTTTCGCCGACGATGCCGGCGGTTTCGCCGGCGGCCAGCGCGAAGGAAACGCCATCCACCGCCTTCACCGTGGGGCGCCGTCCGGCCAGCATGTCGGCCAGGCTGCGCGGCGCCGGGAAGTGCCGCGCCAGGTCGGCCACGTCGATCAGCGCGCCCATGTGGCAACCTTCGCGGCATCCTCGCGCAGCGCCGGTGCCTCGGCCGAACGCCAGCAGGCGCTGGCATGATCGCCCTGGGTCAGCAGCGGCGGCTCCTCCGTGGCGCAGCGCGGCAGCGCGAAGGGACAGCGGGGCGCGAAGCGGCAACCTGGAGGAGGTGGGTCGAGCGCGGGGGGTGCGCCTTCGATCGGCACCAGCGTGCCGCCGGCCGCGTCGAGGTCCGGGAAGGCGTGCGTCAGCCCCATGGTGTAGGGGTGGCGCGGACGCTCCAGCACCTCGGCAGCGGTGCCGCTTTCCACCACGCGCCCAGCATACATCACCACCACGCGGTCGCAGGCATAGGCCACCACGCTGATGTCGTGCGTGACCAGCACCACCGAAACGCCCAGCCGCGCCTGCAGGCCCTTCAGCGTGTCCAGCACCTGGCGCTGCACGATCACATCCAGCGCGGTCACTGGCTCGTCCGCCAGCACCAGCGCGGGTTCCAGCGCGAGCGCGATGGCGATGCTGGCGCGCTGGCGCATGCCGCCGGAGAACTGATGCGGGTAGTGATCGAGCGTGGGCAGCGCGAGGCCCACCAGGCCGAACAGCACCTCGGCCCGCGCCCGCGCGGCCTGGCGCGAGAAGCCGCCGCGTTCGACCAGCACCTCGGCGATCTGGCTGCCCACGCGATACACGGGATCAAGTGCGCTCATGGCGGTCTGCGGGATGAAGGCCAGCTTGCGCCACAGCAGCGCGCGCCGTTCGCGCGCCGGCATCGCGACCAGGTCGGCGCCCTGGAAGCGGGCAGCGCCGGTGATGCTGGCGGTGCGCGGCATCACGCCCATCACGGCGCGCGCCAGCGTGGTCTTGCCGCAGCCGCTTTCGCCCACCAGGCCCACCACGCTGGCGGGCGGCACGGTGAAGCTTGCCTGGTCCACCGCCCGCAGAGGGCCGCGCGCGGTGCGGTAGCTGACCGACAGGCGATCGACCTCGAGCAGAGTCATTCGCGGAGTTTCGGGAACAGGATTTCCTCGTACCCGCGGCTGATGAAGAAGCCGGCCAGCACCACCAGCACGATGCACAGGCCGGGCGGCAGGAACCAGTTCCACGCGCCGCGCGACAGCGCCTGGCTGCTGAACGCGTCCTGCAGCATGCCGCCCCAGGAGATCACGCGCGGATCGCCGAAGCCCAGGAACGATGCGCTGGCTTCGGTCAGGATCGCCCAGCCCACCGCGATGGAGCCGTACAGGAACGCCAGCGGCAGGATGCCGGGCGCGATGTGCACGAAGATGATGCGCGCGGTTGAACAGCCCGTCACACGCGCCGCCTCGATGTACGACCGCTCACGCAGGGACAGCACCTGCGATCGGATCACGCGCGCGGTGTTGGGCCACAGCAGCGCGCCGACTGCGAACACGATGATGGCGGTGCCCGGCCGCGTGAGTGCCGCCAGCACGATGACGAAGGGCAGGAAGGGCAGGCCCAGCACGACATCGGCCAGGCGCATCACCACGGCGTCGATCCAGCCGCCGAAATACCCGGACACCAGGCCCAGCAGCGTGCCCAGCAGCACCACGAAGAACGCCGCCGAAAGTCCCACGACCACGGCGCTGCGCGATCCCATCACCAGCTGCGAAAAGATGTCGCGCGCGCCATGCGTGGTGCCCAGCAGGTGGTCAAAACTGATCGGCAGGTTGCGCGCCAGGCGCCCGCGCGCGCCGTACAGGATCTGCGCCGGATCGTGCGTGACCAGCTGGTCGGCGAACAGCGCCACCAGCACGAGCGTGAGGTAGATCAGCGTGCCGATCAGCGCGAAGCGGTCCCTGGTGGCCAGGCGCAGCGCGCGGCGCGCGGGGGAAAGCGCCTCAGTTGCGGCGGCCATGGCTCACCCGCGGGTCCAGCCAGCCGTACAGCATGTCGGCCAGGAAGTTCATGCCGACCAGCACGGCGGCGATCAGCAGGAAGGCGCCCTGCGCCAGCGGATAATCGGCCCCCTGCACGGCGGAGACCAGCGTGCGGCCCAGGCCGGGCCAGGCGAACACGGTTTCGATCACCACGTTGCCGCCGACGCTGCCGCCCACGCCCAGCGCAAAGGCGGTGGCCACCGGCAGCAGCGCGTTGCGCGCGGCATGGCGCATCACGATGGTCCATTCACTCAGGCCCTTCATGCGCGCCATGGTGACGAACTCGTCGCCCATCACCTCCAGCATGGTGCTGCGCATCAGCAGCAGCGGCAGGCCTTGCAGGTACAGCGCCAGCGTGGCCGCGGGCAGCACCAGATGATGCAGGAAATCGGCCGAGGTCAGCCGGGCCAGCACGCTGGCATGCTCGGCCCCGGCCGAGGACGCGCCGCCCGAGGGGAACCACTGCAGGCTGAAGGCGAAGATCGCCAGCATGATCATGCCCAGCCAGAATTCCGGGGCGGCGCGGGTGGCCAGCACCAGCGGGATCGCCACCCCCTCGACGGCGCTGCCGCGCTTCCAGGCCAGGAAGGCGCCGGCGATGATGCCGAACACATAGGCGACGATCAGCGCGGACAGCGTCAGCACCAGCGTCAGCGGGAAGGCTTCCAGCACGATCTCGATCACCGGCCTGCCGTGCAGGAAGCTCTGACCAAACTCGCCCTGCACCAGGTTCCACAGGTAGATCGCGTATTGCTCGTGCAGCGGCCGATCCAGGCCGAAGGCCACCAGCATGGCCTGGCGCTGCTCCTCGGTCATGGTGGGTTCGATGTAGTTCAGCGTGGGGTCGCCCGGCATCAGCCGGAACATCAGGAAGCACAGGCTCACCACGACCCACAGCACGAAGATCGCCGAGGCAAGGCGGGACAGGAAGGCGCGCATGGCCTCAGCGCGCCACGACGGCGATCAATTGGCCGCCGTGGTCTCGCGCACGCCGGGCGGATAGTGCAGCCGGCCGTTGACCACGCGATACCCGGCATCCGCCAGGATTTTCCGTGCCTCCTCCAGCCCCTTCGGCGCGATCGCCTCGATGCCGTCGCGATGCCAGAACGGCAGCGCCGGCGACACGTGGCTGTTGGCCGGCACGGCAAAGCCGTTCCAGGCGGCGTTCGCCATCTGGTCCCGATCAATCAACGCCGACAGCGCGCGGCGGAAAGCCACGTCGTTGAAGGGCGGGCGGCGATGGTTCCAGGCCAGGAACTGGAAGCCCACATCCACCGCCTTGCTCATCACCAGGCTGCGGTTGCGCTTCACCAGCTCCTCGACCAGCTCGGGGTCGCCGGTGTAGTCGGCCATGAAGTTGATCTCGCCCCGGTTCAGCATGCCCAGCACGGCTTCGGTGTTGGGCGTGATGCGCAGGATCCAGCGTTCGATCTTCGGCGCGGCGAAGTGCTCGGCGTTGCGTTCCAGGATCACTTCCTCGTTCAGCCGCGCGCGGGCAACCTTGAACGGGCCGCTGCCGATGGCGCGTTCCAGCACGTAGCGTTCCAGGTTCTCCGGCCGGTTCAGGTAGTCCTTCAGCACCGGTTCCCAGAACGCCTTGGGCACGATGTTGAGCTTGGACAGCGTGGCGGTTTCGAACGCTGCCTCGGGCTGCCGCAGCGACATGGTGAAGGCCAGGTCGCCGGTGCGCTGCATGCCCGCGATGTTGCGCACGAAGGGCGCGTACATCGGCGACTTGTTCTGCACCCCGGGTGCCTCGAAGCTGAACATCACGTCGTCGGGCGTGAGCGGGCTGCCATCGTGGAATTTCTGGCCGGGGCGCAGCGTGATGGCGAGTTCGGTCGGGCTGGTCCAGGTCACGCTTTCCGCGGCCCAGGGGCGCGGGCGGCCATCGGGGCCGATGCGCATCACGCGGTCCCACACCAGCTCGGTGGTCCAGCTGTCGGTCGCGCCGGAAATCCAGAACGGATGGATCGCCAGCAGCGGTTCCGAGGCGTTCAGCACCAGGTCGCGGCGGGTGCCGACGGGTTCCACGCCCAGATAGGTCCAGATGTTGCGAAGCCCCAGGCCCGCCTGGCTGGTCAGCGTGCCGTCCTTCAGCTGCGCGCGGTTGTAGGCGTGCACCTGTTCGGGATGCACCAGGAAGCCGTAGGGCTGCTGGGCATTCACCAGCTCCTGGGCTTCGCGCACCAGGGCGCGGCGGCGTTCGGGATTGGCCTCGCGCCGCTGCGCCTCGGCCAGCCGATCGTATTCCGGGCTGATCCAGCCGACGAAGTTGAAGCCGGTGGGCGCGGTGGTGCTGTGGAACAGGTTGAAGATGAACTCGTCCGGGTCGCTGCGCTCGGGGCGGCCGACCATCTGCCACATGGTCATGTCCCACTTGTCGCGCTCGCGCCACACCACGTCGCTGTGCTGCTGGCGGGGCATGGGCCGCAGTTCCACGTCCAGGCCCAGCTTGCGCCACTCCTGCACGATCATCTCGGCCGCCTGCCAGGCCTGCGGGTTGTTGGATTGCGGCCGGCTGATGATGGTGAGCTTGCGGATCGCATCGCCCGCCGCCTGCGCCCGGGCGGCAAGCGGCAGCGCCATGGCGGCGCCCGACAGCAGCAACGAACGACGGTTCATCGCATTCCCCTTTCTCTGCCTGCCGTGCCCGGCGGCCTGGCTTGTCTCCCGCAGGGATGGTGCTGGTCTTTGCGCGCCCGGACAAGGGTGCAACGATCGGGCATCCGACAACCGGGAGACCGCCGCATGGATGCCATTGAACGCCGCCTGCTGGATGACGTGAGCCTGGAGGCGCCGTGGGAACTGGTGGAGGCGTTCAGCCGGCAGCCGCGCTGGCAGCCCGAGGACGTGAACAAGGCCGCCGACATGATCGGCGAGCGGCTGCAGGCGCTGGGTGTGCCCGTGATGATGAACGAGGCGGATCTGTGCCTGTCCATCCCGCTCTCGGCCTCGGTCTCGGCGGGCGGTCAGACGTTCAGGGCAAAGCCGCCGTCGTCGTCGCTGTCGGTGCCGGCGGGGCGCACGGCGAAGCTGGCCTACATCCCGGCCAACCTGAAGGCGCTGCGCAGCTACTCGCGCGACGTGGGCGAACTGTTCGGCGGGGCCATCGCCGACGAGGCCGATGTGCGCGCGAAGGTCGGCGGAAAAATCTTCATCACCGAGGGCTTCGGCAATCCGGCCCTGACCTCACTGGTGGAGGAGTGGGGCGGCGCGGGCGTGATCGCGGTCAATCCCGGCATCGACACGCATTGGGGCACCTGCACCACGATCTGGGGCAACCCGGATTTCGACGACCTGCCCCGCAAGCCGAAAATTCCCGTGGTGGCGGTGAACAAGCCCGGCGGCGAGGCGCTGATTGCGCTGGCGAAGCAGGGCGCGGAAGCCACGATCTTCACCGAGATGCGCGAGGGCTGGTTCCCGCAGAAGATCCCCGTGGTGCGCATTCCAGGCGCCGGCCCCGATCGCGACGACTTCGTGCTGGTGCACGGCCACTACGATTCCTGGGACGTGGGCGTGGGCGACAACGCCACCGGCGATGCCACGCTGCTGGAGCTGGCGCGCGTGTTCTGGCAGCACCGGGCGGAGCTGAACCGCGGCGTGGCGATCGCCTGGTGGCCCGGCCACAGCACCGGCCGCTATGCCGGCAGCACCTGGTTCGCCGATGCCTTCGCGCTGACGCTGGACGAACACTGCGTGGCGCAGATCAATTGCGATTCACCCGGCTGCCGCTGGGCCACCAGCTATCATCAAACCCGCGCCTTCAGCGAATGCGGGGCGCTGGCCACCGCCGCCATCAAGGCCGTGGTGCCCGATGCCGACGTGAAGCTCATGCGTCCGCCCCAGGCCGGCGACTACAGCTTCAACAACATCGGCCTGCCCAGCCTGTTCATGCTGAGCAGCACCATGCCGGAGGCGCTTCGGCGCGAGAAGAACTACTACGACGTGAGCGGGTGCGGTGCGAACATCGCCTGGCACACCGAGAACGATCTTCTGGAGATCGCGGATCGCGACATTCTTTTGCGTGATATGCGCATCTACCTGCTGGCGGCGTTGCGGATCGCCAATGCCACAGTGCTGCCGTTCGACTATGCGGCGCTGGCGCGCGAGTTCATTGGCACCATCAACGCCTATGCCAAGGCCGCGGGCGAGGCCGCCGATCTCTCGCCGGCCTACCACGCCACGAAGGCGTTCCAGGAGGCAGCCGAGAAATTCCATGCGAGCCCGCCGGCCGATGCCAATGCGCGCATGAAGGCGCTAAGCCGGATCCTGGTGCCGCTCAACTACACGCGCACGGCCAGGTTCGCGCACGACCCCGCCTTCACCACGCCGCCCCTGCCCAGCCTGGCGGTGGCCGCGGAGTTGGCCAGGCACACGGGCGATGCGGGGTTCATCGCGGACACGCAGTTGCTGCGCGGGCAGAATCGCTACGTCGCGGCGCTGCGGGCGGCAACGCGGGTGCTGGCGTAGAGCCCAGCAACTGTCTTTGGCCGGGCTCATGGGGCGACGTAGATTCGGTCGTCGCGGAGCAGAGCGTTGGCGAGGACGATCAGTTTGCGCATGACGGCGACGATGGCGACCTTCGGCTTTTTGCCGGCGTTGCGCAGTCGGTCTCGGAACTTGGCGAGCGGGGCATTGAAGCGTCCG
>JAESGU010000061.1_pt1 | contig 87742 bp, 88 predicted proteins | sample 9266271 | NCBI WGS metagenome assembly JAESGU01 (sample SAMN15740544, study PRJNA653495) | algae metagenome | isolation source: Scytonematopsis contorta HA4267-MV1 and co-occurring heterotrophs from mud... | place: USA: Palolo Valley Trail, Honolulu, Hawaii | collected 2009-07-25
TGGTTCTTGAGGTTCGGCTTGGCCTTCGTCATCTCGGCCAGTGCCAACTCGCCGCCGCGATCGTCGAGGTCGCGGAAGCGGCAGAAACGGTCCCGGCTGCAGCCGAGCACGCGAGGGGCCTGCGTCATGTTGCCGAGCCGCTGGCCAACTCCAGCAGGCCAAGCTTGGCGCGGCCGGGGCACCGCGCTTCCACGCCACGGCCCCTCTCCCCGCAGACCATACCAACCGTCCCATCAAACCAAAACTTCTGCACCAAAGGAAACGCTCGCGCTCCAGCCGCTTGGCGCAGAGCGATATGCCGATGCCGTCGTGCCGGATGATCTTGACCAGGTCTGCGCGGCGGCCGCCCCCGCAGCGCGCCGCTATCCGGCAACACGGTCTCGATCCGGTCGTCGCGCTCGACATCTGCATCGACGGAGGGCGGCAAGGTGGCCGGTCCCGCTGGCGACGCCGGACCCGGCAACTCCCGCACGACGCGCACCGGCACGAAGGTCGCCTCGTCCACCCGCCTCCGTGGACGGCGCTCCAAAGAACGCCCGTCGCATCACAGGACAGGTCCACTCCAATCGCGGTGGACAACCCTCACCGGACGGATGCTTTGCAGCGATATCCAGGTGTTCACCAGACCGGCAGCAGACCTGAATGGGCACCGACAGCATCACCGGCTTCGAGTTCATCCGCTTCGCCGACGGCTCGCTGCTCGCGCTATAGGGAGCTGCCGCAGGACGGCGCTGGCGTCAGCAATCCAGCGTCGTCTCGCGCTCCCAGGTGGTCAGGCTGCGCGCATAGGCTTGCCAGTCGGCGTGGCGCAGCTTCAGGTACGCTGCGGCGAACGGCTCGCCCAGCGCGCTGCGCAACGTGGCGTCGGCCTCGAAGGCGCGCAGCGCATCGAGCAGGTTGAGCGGCAGGCGCTTCGCATCGGGCACGGTGTGGCCGTGCGTGTACATGTTGATGTGCAAGGGCGGCCCCGGCTCGCGCTTGAACGCGATGCCGTCGAGCCCGGCGGCCAGGATGCCCGCCTGCAACAGATAGGGATTGGCCGCGCCGTCGGCCAGGCGCAGTTCGAACCGGCCCGTGTCGGGCACGCGGATCATGTGCGTGCGGTTGTTGCCTGCCCAGGTCACCGTGTTGGGCGACCACGTCGCGCCCGAGGTCGTGACCGGCGCGTTGATGCGCTTGTAGCTGTTGACGGTCGGGTTCAGCAGCGCCGTCAGCGCCTCGGCATGCGCGATCACGCCGCCGATGAAATGCCTTGCCAGCAGCGAAAGCCCGAGCTCGCCCGAGGCATCCTCGAACAGATTGGCGGAATCCTTCCACAGCGAGACATGCGCGTGGCAGCCGCTGCCGGTGAGATCGATGAACGGCTTGGGCATGAAGGTGGCGCGCAGGCCGTGTTTTTCGGCCACCGACTTCACCATGAACTTGAAGAAGGCGTGGCGATCGGCGGTGACCAGCGCGGGGCCGTAGTCGAAATTCATCTCGAACTGGCCGTTCGCGTCCTCGTGGTCGTTCTGGTACGGGTTCCAGCCGAGGCTCGCCATGGCGTCGCAGATTTCCGCGATCACGTCGTAGCGGCGCATCAGGGCGGCGGCGTCGTAGCAGGGTTTCGCCTGGCGGTCGGCGGCGTCGGAAATGCGCTCGCCATCCGGCGTGATCAGGAAGAACTCGCACTCCACGCCGGTCTTCATGGCGTAGCCGGCCTTTGCCGCGTCCGCCACCACGCGCTTCAATACGTTGCGCGGGGCCTGCGCCACGGCTTCGCCGTTCATCCAGGGGTCGGCGGCAAGCCAACCGATTTCGGGCTTCCAGGGCAGCTGGATCAGCGTGTCGGGGTCGGGGATCGCGAACACGTCGGGGTCGGCGGGGGTCATGTCCAGCCAGGTGGCGAAGCCCGCGAAGCCGGCCCCTGCCTGCGCCATGGCGTTGATGGCGCTGGCCGGCACCAGCTTGGCGCGCTGCGTGCCGAATAGGTCGGTGTAGGCGATCATGAAATATCTTATGCCGCGGGCCTTCGCCTGACCGGCCAGATCGTTCGCCATCACATCCCCCCTTTGCCGGGTATCCAGTCGGTGCCCGCCAGCGGCACGCCGGCCATCGCTGCGGCCTCGATGGTCAGCGCCACCAGGTCCTCAGGTTCCAGGTTGTGCAGGTGGCTCTTGCCGCAGGCGCGCGCGATGATCTGCGCCTCCATGGTCATGACCGCCAGGAAATTGGCGAGACGTCGGCCGGCAAGCTCGGGATCAAGCCGCGCGGCAAGCGTGGGGTCCTGCGTGGTGATGCCGGCTGGATCGCGCCCTTCATGCCAGTCGTCGTATGCGCCGGCTGTGCTGCCGAGCTTTTCGTACTCCGCCTGCCACGCCGGATCGTTGTCACCCAGCGCCACCAGGGCGGCGGTGCCGATGGAAACCGCATCCGCGCCCAGCGCCAGCGCCTTGGCTACATCCGCGCCGTTGCGGATGCCACCCGAGACGATCAGCTGCACCTTGCGATGCAGCCCCAGTTCCTGGAGTGCCCGTACCGCGGGGCGGATGGCGGCGAGCGTGGGAATGCCGACATTCTCGATGAACACGTCCTGCGTGGCCGCTGTGCCGCCCTGCATGCCGTCGATCACCACCACGTCGGCACCCGACTTCACCGCCAGCGCCGTGTCGTAGTAGGGGCGAGAGGCGCCGACCTTGACGAAGATCGGCTTCTGCCAGTCGGTGATCTCGCGCAGCTCAAGAATCTTGATCTCCAGGTCGTCGGGGCCGGTCCAGTCGGGGTGGCGGCAGGCGCTGCGCTGGTCGATGCCCTCCGGCAGGTCGCGCATCGCCGCCACGCGCGGAGAAATTTTCTGGCCCAGCAGCATGCCGCCGCCGCCGGGCTTGGCGCCCTGGCCCACCACGACCTCGATCGCGTCGGCCATCCGCAGATGGTCGGGGTCCATGCCATAGCGGCTAGGCAGCAGTTGGTACACCAGGGTCGCGCTGCTTTGGCGTTCCTCCATGGTCATGCCGCCATCGCCGGTGGTGGTGCTGGTGCCGGCGGCGCGCGCGCCGCGGCCCAGCGCCTCCTTCGCCTGTGCCGACAGCGAGCCGAAACTCATGCCGGCAATCGTCACGGGAATTTTCAGGTGCAGCGGCTGCTTCGCGTGCCGGGCACCCAGCACCACATCGGTGCCGCAGCGTTCGCGGTAGCCTTCCAGCGGATAGCGGCTGATCGAAGCGCCCAGGAACAGCAGGTCGTCGAAGTGGGGCAGGCGGCGTTTCGCGCCGGCGCCGCGGATGTCGTAGATGCCGGTCGCGGCAGCACGGCGGATTTCGGCCAGCGTGTGCGGATCGAAGGTGGCCGAGAACTTCGGCGGTGTGGTCATCAATATGCGCCCGCGTGATCGACATGGAAGTGGTAGAGCGTCCGGGCAGAACCGTAGCGCCGGAATTCCTGCGGCCTGACATCGGTGATGCCAGCGGCGTCGAGCTTGGCGCGCAGCTCCGCGAAATGCTCGTCCCGCATCGGCTTCTCGAGGCAGTCCGCACCCAGCGATTTCACGGCACCCCGCACGTAAAGCCGCGCCTCGTAGAGCGAATCGCCCAACGATTCGCCGGCATCGCCCAGCACCACCAGGCAGCCGCGCTGCGCCATGAAGGCGCTCATGTGGCCCACGCTGCCACGCACCACGATATCGGCACCCTTCAACGAGATGCCACAGCGCGCACCCGCGGAGCCATCCACCACCAGCAAGCCGCCGCGAGCGGAGGCACCGGCGGACTGGCTCACGTCGCCCCGGACATGCACGCGCCCGCTCATCATGTTCTCGGCCACGCCCACGCCGGCATTGCCGTGGATCACGATCTCGGCCGCCTTGTTCATGCCGCCGCAGTAGTAGCCGACATGGCCTTCGATGCTGACCGTCACGGCATCGTCCAGCCCCACCGCCACGGCGTGCCGGCCGCGCGGGTTCAGCACCCGCCACGCCCGCGCCCCCTGAGCCTTGGCGTGCAGCGCGGCATTGAGGTCGCGCAGGTTCCCGCGCGCCAGGTCGAACTCGGTGGTGGTCACGCCGCCGCGCGTTCCCAGAAATACGCCGTCGCGGGCTCGGGTTCCCATACGCGCGCCTGGTCGATGCCGGGCAGATCGACCAGCGCACGGTATTCGCTGCCGAATGCCACCCAGTCGTCGGTCTCGGCCAGCACCGCGGGCTTGCAGGCTATCGGGTCGCGCAGCACGCCAAAGCCCTGCGCGGTGCCGACGACGAAGGTGAAGAACCCATCCAGATCCGCCAGCGACGCCTGCAGCGCCTGGCCCAGCGAGGCGCCCTGCCGCATGCGCCAGGTCAGGTAGGCGGCGGCGACCTCGGAGTCGTTCTCGGTCTCGAACACCTGGCCTTCGCGTGCCAGGGCGCGCCGCCAGGCGTTGTGGTTGGAAAGGCTGCCATTGTGCACCAGGCACTGGTCGGGCCCGGTGCTGAACGGGTGGGCGCCATCAGTGGTGACCGCGCTTTCGGTTGCCATGCGGGTGTGGCCGATACCGTGCGTACCCGCCATGGCGGCCAGGCCGAACCGCTCGGCGACCGTGGCGGGCAGGCCGACATCCTTGTAGAGCTTCATGCGGGAGCCATCCTGGGCCCGGTCGTGGCCGTACACGGCGAAGCCGGCGCTATCGGGGCCGCGATCCGACATGCTGGCCAGCATGGTCGCCAGATGCGCGCCCAACTGCATCTCCAGCCCTGGATTCTTCAGGAAAAGCCCGACAATGCCGCACATGAGGGGGAATGCTGGCGACGGCGGCTGGCGCGGTCAATGCATCGATAACCTGGTCTGCTGAGCGAACAAGTTGCGGAAATGTAGCGTCATCGAACCTTCACAATTCTGAAATCTGGCCGTCAAGGCGCGACGGTAGGTTCGGCCGCATGACATCGTACGGAATCCTCAGGAGGGGAATTTGAAACTCCACGCCATCACGGCGCTTTTCGCCGCGACCCTCGCCGCCGCACCCGTGGCCGCGCAGCAGATCACCGGCGCCGGCGCAACCTTCCCCGCGCCCGTCTATCAGAAGTGGGGCGAGGCGGCGAAGGCCGCCGCCGGCATCGAGCTGAACTACCAGGCCATCGGGTCGGGCGGCGGCATCAACCAGATCACCAACCGCACCGTCGATTTCGGCGCGACCGACGCGCCGCTGAACGCCGAGCGGCTGGCCAGCGGTAACCTGATGCAGTTCCCCACCGTCATGGGCGGGATCGTGCTGACCATCAACGTGCCGGGTGTGCCGGACAAGCAACTGAAGCTGACGGGCGAGCTGGTGGCCGAAATCTTCCAGGGCAAAATCACGCGCTGGAACGATGCCCGCCTGGTCGAGATGAACCGGGGGTTGGCGCTGCCGAACATCCCGATCGCGCCGGTGTATCGCGCCGATGCGTCGGGCACGACATTCCAGTTCACCGACTATCTGGGGCTGGTCTCACCCGACTGGAAGACCCGTGTCGGCAGCGGCACAAGCGTGCGCTGGCCGGCCGGCACCGGCGCGCGTGGCAATGACGGCGTGGCGGGGTCGGTGCGCAACACGCGCGGCGCCATCGGCTACGTGGAGTATGCCTATGCCAAGCTGAACAGCCTGACCACGACGCAGCTGCGCAACAAGGCCGGCAACTTCGTGCAGCCGACCGAGGAGTCGTTCCAGGCGGCGGCGGCGAATGCCGACTGGACCAGCGACCCGACCTTCGGCATCAGCTTGAACGACCAGCAGGGTGCGGCTACGTGGCCGATCACCGCACCCACCTTCATCCTGGTGCCGACCAACGCGCAGGACCCTGCCCGCACTCGCAACGTGCTGCGCTTCTTCGACTGGGCCTTCCGCAGCGGCGATTCGATTGCCGCCGAGATGGTCTATATCCCGCTGCCCGAGGCGACGAAGGCGGCCGTTCGTGCCGCCTGGGCACAGCGCCTGGGCTTCAGCGGCAGCTGAGCAGCCGGGGCAAGGCACGGTGGCTGGCGGGTAACGCCGGCCACCTCGCCGCCACACAACATGCCGCCAAGTGACGCGCCGCAGCTGGAAGCACCCCGACCCAGGCCCCAGGGAGCCCACGACGTGCAACACGCGGCATCGCCCGCCATGACTGCCCCCGCTGCCATGCGGGGCCATGCGCCGGGGCGGGGCAAACTCGGCGATGCGATCTTCAAGGGTGTGGCGACCGGGGCCGGCCTGCTGGTGTTGGTGCTGTTGGGCGCCATCATCGTCATGCTGTTCCTGGGCGGGCTGCAGGCCTTCAGAACCTTCGGCCTGAGTTTCCTGTACAACGACATCTGGGACCCGGTCACCGACGAGTATGGCGCGCTGGTGCCGATCTTCGGCACGCTGATCACCAGCATCCTGGCGCTGATCTTCGCCGTGCCCGTGGCCTTCGGCATCGCCTTCTACCTGACCGAGCTTGCGCCAGACTGGTTCCGCCGGCCCGTCGGCATCGCCATCGAGCTGCTCGCCGCGGTGCCCAGCATCATCTATGGCATGTGGGGCTTCTTCGTGCTGGCCCCGGTGCTGGGCCAGGACATCATGCCGCTGCTGCAGGACAATACGACGGACTGGCCGATCTTCGGCACGCTGTTCGGCGGCCCGACCTTCGGCACCGGTATCCTCACGGCCGGGGTGGTGCTGGCCATCATGGTCCTGCCCTTCATCGCCGCCACCATGCGCGACGTGTTCCTGCAGGTGCCGGCGATCTACAAGGAAAGCGCCTATGGCCTTGGTGCCACCACCTGGGAAGTGGTGCGCAACGTGGTCATTCCCTACACGCGCGTTTCGGTGGTGGGCGGCATCATGCTGGGCCTGGGCCGCGCGCTGGGCGAGACAATGGCGGTGACCTTCGTCATCGGCAACGCCAACCGCCTGTCGGCTAGCCTGTTCGCGCCGGGCAACACGATCGCCTCGATCGTGGCGCTGGAATTCCCGGAAGCGCAGATCGGCAGCCTGAAGCTTTCCGCGCTGCTTGGCGTGGGCTTCGTGCTGTTCGTGATGAGCTTCATCGTGCTGGCCATCAGCCGCTACCTGCTGCGGCCCAGGCTGGGGAGCTAGCAGCATGGCCGTCTATTCCACCACGCGTGACCTGAGCCTGGCGCGCCGGCGCAAGGTGACTGACCAGGTGGTGCGGGCGCTCTGCACGCTGGCCACCGCGATCGGCCTGTTCTTCCTGGCCTGGATCCTGTTCACGCTGGTCACGCGCGGCTTCGGCGGCATGAATCTCTCGGTCTTCACCGAGATCACCCGTCCACCAGGCCAGCCCGGCGGACTGCTGAACGCGATCATCGGTACGCTGCTGCAGACCGCGATCGGCACCGCCATCGGCACGCCGATCGGCATCATGGTGGGCACGTACCTCGCCGAATACGCGCGCGGCAGCCTGCTGGGCAACGCGGTGCGCTTCATCTCCGACATCCTGCTGTCGGCGCCGTCGATCCTGATCGGCCTGTTCGTCTATACGCTGATCGTGCTGAACACCGGCGGGTTCTCCGCCTGGGCCGGATCGATCGCGCTTGCGATCATCGTGATCCCGATCGTGGTGCGCACCACCGAGGACATGCTGCGCCTGCTGCCCGATACGCTGCGCGAGGCCACCGTGGCGCTGGGCGCGCCGAAGTGGAAGATGATCACCTTCATCTGCTACCGCGCCGCGCGCGAGGGCATCATCACCGGCATCCTGCTGGCGGTCGCGCGCGTCGCCGGCGAGACCGCGCCGCTGATCTTCACCTCGCTGGGCAACCTCAACTGGTCGGTGCGCATGAACGATCCGATGGCCAGCCTGCCGATCACCATCTACCAATACGCAGGCTCCGCCTTCGCCGAGTGGATCGAGCTCGCCTGGGTGGGTGCGCTGCTGATCACGGCCGGCGTGCTCGCACTCAATGTCGTTGCACGCTACGTCGTGCGCGGCGCCACGCGCTGAGGGGGCGCAGAACCACGATGGACAACGCCACCACCGCGACCAACGGCGCAGCCTCGGCGTCGTTCGGCGGGTTGCAGGCGCGCAGCGCCGAGGCGCTGCACGGCGCCCGCATCGCCTGCGAGGGGCTGGACTTCTTCTACGGCCCGTCGAAGGCGCTGAAGAACATCAACATCAGTTTCCCCGACCGCCAGGTCACCGGCATGATCGGGCCCTCGGGCTGCGGCAAGTCCACGCTGCTGCGCGTGCTGAACCGCATGTACAGCCTGTATCCCGGCCAGAAGGCGACGGGCCGGGTGATGATGGACGGCCAGAACCTGATCGATGCCGGGATCGATCTCAACTGGCTCCGCTCACGCATCGGCATGGTGTTCCAGAAGCCCACGCCCTTCCCGATGTCGATCTACGACAACATCGCCTTCGGCGTGCGCCTGCACGAGAAGCCGGGCAAGAAGGAGATGGATGAGCGCGTGGAGTGGTCGCTGTCGCGTGCCGCCCTGTGGGGCGAGGTGAAGGACCGGCTGGAGAGCAGCGCCATGGGGCTTTCGGGCGGGCAGCAGCAGCGCCTGTGCATCGCGCGCACCATCGCCGTGCGCCCCGAGGTGATCCTGTTCGACGAGCCCACCAGCGCGCTTGATCCGATCAGCACGCTGAAGATCGAGGAGCTGATCGACGAGCTGAAGCGCGACTTCACCATCGTGATCGTCACCCACAACATGCAGCAGGCCGCGCGCTGCGCCGACCAGGTGGCGTTCTTCTACCTGGGCGAGCTGATCGAGGTGGCACCTTCCGGTGAAATCTTTACGGCACCAAAACATCCAAAGACCCAGGAATACATCACCGGAAGGTTCGGATGAGCGACATTCCCGCCCCCCCAGAAAACCAGCCGGCACATATCGTGAAATCCTACGACGACGAGCTGCGCAGGTTGCGCGACACCGTGATCCGCATGGGCGGCGTAGTCGAAAGCCAGCTGGCCGAATGCCAGGTGGCGCTGCTGAAGCGCGACAGCGAGGCGGCCGAGCGTGTCATGGCCACCGACCCGCAGGTCGATGCCATGGAACGCGACGTGGACGCCGCGGTGATCCGCCTGCTGGCGCTGCGCCAGCCGGTGGCCAACGACCTGCGCAACATCATCGCCGCCATGCGCATCGCCGCCGACCTGGAACGCGCCGGCGACTACGCCACCAACGTCGCCAAGCGCGCCATCGTGCTGGCCAACCACCCCAGCGTGCCCGCCGTCACCGGCATCGGCCGGATCAACCGGATGGCGCTGGAGATGATCAAGGACGCGCTGGACAGCTACGTGGCCGGCGATGCCGGCAAGGCGATCGACGTGTGGAACCGCGACGACCAGTTGGACAAGCTTTACACCGGCGTGTTCCGCGAGCTGCTGACCTACATGATGGAAGACCCGCGCAACATCACCGCCTGCACGCACCTGCTGTTCATCGCCAAGAACCTGGAGCGCGTCGGCGACCACGCCACCAACATCACCGAGATCATCCACTACGCGCTGACCGGCCAGGTGCTGCCGAACGCGCGCCCCAAGGGTGACCATTCGCTGTCGCCCGTGCCGCCTGACGGGCCGCAAGGATAAAGGTGCCATGCCGGACGGACTCTCCAGCATGCTGAAGCCCATGATCCTGGTGGTCGAGGACGAGGCACCGCTGGTCACCATGCTGCGCTACAACCTGGAAAAGCAGGGTTTCCGCGTCGAGGAAGCGGCCGACGGCCAGGAAGCACTGACCCGCATCGCCGAAGTGAAGCCCGACCTGGTGCTGCTGGACTGGATGCTGCCGGCGATGTCCGGCATCGAGGTCTGCCGCCAGATCCGCCGCAAGCCCGGCACCCGCGACCTGCCGGTCATCATGGTGACCGCCCGCACCGAGGATGCCGATGCGGTGCGCGCACTGAATACCGGCGCCGACGACTACATCGTGAAGCCTTTCGCGATCGAGAACCTCCTGGCCCGCATCCGGGCCTTGCTGCGACGCGCCGGCAGTCCGCCCGCGAAAGGCACGCTGAAATTCCACGACATCGCCATGGACCTGGCGGCGCATCGCGTGCAGCGCCAGGGCCGCTTCGTGCATCTGGGCCCTACGGAATTCCGCCTGCTGGAATTCTTCATGCAGCATCCCGGCCGGGTTTTTTCGCGCGAGGAACTGCTCGACTCGGTCTGGGGGCCGGACATCCATGTCGAACCCCGCACGGTCGATGTGCATATCAGGCGGCTCAGGAAATCGCTGAACGGCGAGACCGAGCAGGACGTGATCCGCACGGTACGCGCCGCCGGCTACGCGCTTGACCTGGAGCCCAGCATCTAGCTGTCGTTGCTATGGAGGTTGTCCTTGGTGATGCGGCTGATGGGAGGCTTTCCGCGGAGGGCGGAGTGAGGACGGAGGCTGTTGTATCGGCATAGCCATTTTGGCATCTCGCGAGTTCGCTCGGCGGAGGTGTGGAAGGGGGTGGCGTAGGCCCATTCGCGCAAGGAGGTCTGGATGAAGCGCTCGGCCTTACCGTTGGTGCGACGTGTGTAGGGGCGGGTGCGCTTATGCTTGAGGCCACGCGCCTGGATGGCGGCGGCGAAAAGTTTGCTTTTGAAGGCGGAGCCGTTGTCGAAGGCGGAGCCGTTGTCGAAGGCGGAGCCGTTGTCGGTCATGACGCGCTCGACGACGACACCATGGGCGGCGAACCAGGCGAGGGCGTCGCTGAGGAAGCGGACGGCGCTGTCCTTCTTCTCGTCGGGCAGCAGTTCGGTGTAGGCGAGGCGGGAAGCATCATCGATGGCGACGTGGAGATACTCCCATCCGGTGCCGCGCTTGCTGCTCTGGCCGGTGCGGTCGCCGGTGATGCGATGGCCGATGCCGTCGATGCGGCCGAGCTTCTTGGTGTCGATGTGGATCAACTCGCCAGGCCGCTCGCACTCGTAGCGGATGACCTGGCGCGGCGGGTCGAGGGCGGCGAGCCGGCCGAGGCCGAGACGGCGCAGCGCGGCGCCGACGGTGGAGGCGGGTCGTCCGAGTTGGCGCGCGATGGCCGAGCCGGAGAGGCGCTGGCGCCGCAGTGCGTCAATCTCGGCCTCGGTCGCCGCGGCCAGCCGCGCTGGGCTGCGATGTGGCCTGGAAGATCGGTCTCGTAGGCCGGCCTCCCCCTCGGCGGCGTAGCGATCGCGCCACTTGCGCACGGTGCGTGGGCTGGTGCCCAGCGCCGCGCCCACCGCCGACACCGTCCAGCCGGCCGCCAGCCTCTCGACAATCAGCCTTCGACCATGCGGCGTCGTACGCGCATTCTCATGGCTGTCCATCCGGGGCTCCGGGCTGGCGGTTGATGGTGTGGCAACCACAGCCTCCACCCCCAGCCTCGGAGGGACAACCTCCATAGCAACGACAGCTAGCGGGTCAGGCCGGCTGCCCGCGCGGCGCGGCGCGGCGCCCGGCGAGCAGCCAACGCCCGACCTGCTGGCCGGGCACCTCGATCAGCCGGTGTGCCACTTCCGATGTCGCGACCGTGGCCGCCACGGTCAGCAGCCACAGCATGGCCCCCATGAAGATCGCGCGAACGCCCTCGGCCCGCACGTCGATCAGCCCGCCGGTCCATTCGGGCAGGTTATGCACGAAGACGAAGTGCAGCACATAGGCGCTGAAGCTCAGCACGCCCAGCCGGCGCATGGCGGGGTGTTCGAACAGCGTTCCCGGATTATGCGCCAGCAGCAGCACGAAGCCCGCGAACAGCAGCAGCGCCATCAGGATTGGCGGCGCATGCAGCGCCGGCACGAAATGCGATGGCGCCCGGCCGGTCTGCGACAGCACAACGCCTGCCAGCACCAGAATGCCGAACCCCCATGACGCCCGCTTTCCCAGGCGCAGCATGGGCAATGGCCGCAACAGCACGTGGTGCAGCAACAGGCCAAGGGCGAAGCCCGGCAGCTGATTTGGAAACCAGAAATACGTGAAGTTGGCGATCGCCACCGCCGGGTAGTCCGGCCACAGCCTGGCTGGCAGGCCGTTCAGCAGCATCGCGGCGCCAACCGTGAGCGCGATGAACAGGCCGGCGCGCGCCCGGCTGGTGACCTGGCTGATCAGCAGCGGGAACACCGCATAGAAGGTGAACTCCACGCCGATGCTCCAGCCGCCCGGCACCACCATCCAGCCTGGCGTGGTCGGAATCCAGTCAGGGTGCCAGGCATTGATGAAGACCAGGGTGCGCAGCAGCTGCGCCCAGCTGAACGCTTCGCCGGGCGGGTCGAGGAAGAAATAGATGAGTGCGCCGGTGTAGTACATCGGCGCGATGCGGAACACCCGGCGCGTGAAGAACTGGCCGGTGCGCGCCATGAACGGCGTGTGCGCGGCGCGCGCCCACGAAATGGCAAGCGTGATGGCGCTGGCCAGGAAGAACAGCTGCACGCCGTGCCAGCCGAAATTCGTGAGCTTCTTGATGGGGTAAGGCATTCCGGCGAAGCGGTTGAAGACGTGGCAGGTCATGACCAGCAGGATGGCCCAGCCCCGCACCGCATCGATGTAGTCAAGCTTCACGGCCTCGCCTTGCGGCGGCTTGCCGGCGACGCTGCCGCGGGGCTGCAAGGCTGGTCCGTCGATACGCATGCTTGGCAGTCCCGGCTGTGGCCTTAGCGTTCGGCCGCGATCTGCTGGCGCGCCACGGCCAGGTGCCGCTCGTATTCCGCCAGCAGCTCCGCCTTGGCCACGCTGCGCCCGGCCCTGTCCAGGTCCGCCCCGACCTTGTCGATCACGTCGTCATGGCCCGGCTTCTCGAAATCCGCGGCGACCACTTCCTTGGCATAGGCGTCCGCCTCGGCACCCGCCTTGCCCAGCTTGCCCGCCACCCACAGGCCGAACAGGCGGTTGCGGCGCGATTGCGCGCGGAACTCCTGTTCCTGGTCGAGCTGGAATTTCGCTTCGAATCCCTTCTGGCGGTCGCTGAACGCATCGGCCGGCATGTGGTCGCTCCCCTCGACGTGTCGTGCGCCCATATAGTGGATGCGACGCGCCGGCGCACCCGGCAAAGCCTGCCGCCGCGACAATCCGTTGGCCGATGCCGCAAGGGCGTCACGGCTGCACCAGGCGGCGATCGACCGGGCGCCGGACCCGCGGGGGCATTTCGCCCGGGTCGATGCGAGCATCGACCGGACGCTTGCCGAGGGCCGAGGGTCGCGGCTACCAGACCTCCGCCGCCGCCACGACCGGCTGGGGCAGATGCACTTCGGGCGCACCGATCGGCACTGGCGGCATGGGCGGCGGCCCGCCGCGCGGTGCCTGGCCGAGATCGATTCCGAGCCAATCCGCGACCTGGTTCGTCGCGGTCGCGAGCCCCTGCTCGATCCGCTCGCCGGCGGCCTCCACCACCTCGACCGCCACCCTGGCCGGCAGCAGCGGATCCTCGGCGACCGCCACCACCAGCGTGGCCGCCTGGTCGATGCGATGCTCGATGCGCGCCTCGATCCGGTCGATCGCATGCCCGAGGCGGTTGAACGCGGCGTTGACCTCGAAGCGGATGATGTCGTCGGCGAGTTCGCCGATCGCGGTCAGCTCGTTGCCCAGCTTGCCGAGCTGCGTGCCGGCCACTTCGGCCAGCTGAAGCACCGACAGCGGCACCGCGACGATCGCCCCCCAGGTGTGGCTGAGCTTGTCGTTCTCCTGCAGGATGGCGCTGAAGAACGGCGAATTGGCCGTGAACCAGTGCATCGCATCCTCGACCGGCGTGCCCTCGATGTGCGGCTGGATGAAGCCGTGGCTGGGCTGGCCGGTCGTGGCCTCCTCGATGTCGCGATAGATGCCGTCGACGATGGTCACGGCGACCAGCACGCCGGTGCCGATCTTGAAGGCCGAGGCCAGCTTGCCGGGCGCCGCCGGCTCGGCCACCACGTCCGAGGTGGTTGGCCTGCCGCCTGCCGGCTCGGTCTGCGGCCGGCCGGCGAAGTTCTCCGCCGGGCCTTCCGGTCCGGCCTGCGGGCGCGGCGGCGGCTCGCCGGCGTTCGGGCGGTTGGGTTGGGCGTTCGGCTCGGTGCCGGGGCGCGCCGGCTCGGTGTTCCAGGCGCTCTCCGGGTCGTTGAGCAGGTCGAAGTCGGGGCCTTGCGGCTTGGGCGGCTTGCTCGCCGCCGCCTCGATCTGTTCCAGCAGCGCTTCATGGCGGATCGCGGCCAGTTCCTCCGCCGTCAGCCCGCCATACTGGCCCCGCAACGGCGCGACCTCCAACTCGACCATGCGGTCGTGCAGCAGCCGATCGAGTCCGGCAACCTGCCGCGGCGTGGCGGTGTCGTAGATCTCCATCATGGCCTCGATCTCGGCCGGGGTCATGCGGAGCGCCTCGAAGATGTCGACGCGCTGGCCGAGCGTCAGCGGGTGCTCGAGGAAGTGTGCGATCGTCCCTGGTTCCGGGGCGGCCGCCGGCGGCGGGGGCGGCGGCGGGGCGCCGCCGCCTGGGGGCGCTCCGCCAGCGGCCGAACCGCTGCCCGGTCCGTTGTTGCTCATCGTCGCTTCCTGGGTGCCTTGCGGTGGCGGCAACTGGACCGCCCCGATCCTCAGGGTCTACGCACGATGGCACGCGGCAGATGCGCCGCCAGGGCAGCCGACGCCGGCGGGCGAAGCTCAGCCCTTCTTCGGCTCCGTGGCGATCTGCTCGCGCGCCACCGCCAACTGGCGCTCGTATTCCGCGAGCAGGTCGGCCTTGGGCGTGCTGCGGCCCGCCTTGTCCAGGTCGGCCGAAACCTTGTCGATCACGTCGTCATGGCCAGGCTTCTGGAAGTCAGCGGCGACAACTTCCTTGGCGTAGGCATCGGCATCCGTCCCTGCCTTGCCCAGCCTGCCCGCCACCCACAGGCCGAACAGTCGGTTCCTTCGCGACTGGGCGCGGAATTCCTGTTCCTGGTCGAGCTGGAACTTGCGCTCGAAACCCTTCTGGCGGTCACTGAAAGCATCGGCCGGCATCGGTCGCTCCCTGGATCGTGGTGCGCGCCCGTATAGCGGACGGAGCGCCAGCGCGCACCGGGGCAAAGCCTGCCGCGATCCGGCCCCTTCCATGCCATGTTCAGCCTGTGCAATCCACGGATGGAACCGACGCTTGCCGGAGGCGACCATGACAACACCAGGCTGCCGCGCCGCGCGGCGCTGACGGCCAGCTTGGCCGCGCTGCTGCCGGTGAAGCTGCAGGCGGCGCACGCCCCGCCTCGTCAGCCGGCGGCGGCGCCGCTAGCTTCGCCCGATGAACCAGGACCTGAAGCCACGGCTTGAAGCGGCGATCGCTGCCGGTTTTCCGGCGCAGGAAGCCTTCCTGGCCGAGCTGGTGCGCATGCCGTCGTTGCGCGGGCACGAAGCCCCCTGCCAGGATTTTCTGGCCCGCGCCTTTGCCGCACGGGGCTGGAGCGTCGATCGCTACCGGCTATCCGACATCGACACCACGCATCGCCGCTACGCGCCGATGGTCGATACCGATCCTGCCGACCACGTGCAGGTGGTGGCCACGCTGCGCGCGCCCGGAGCGAAGGGCCGCAGCCTGATCCTGCAGGGCCATGTGGACGTGGTGCCGGAAGGCCCGCGCGCCTTGTGGACCCGCCCGCCCTACGCCGCCCAGGTGCATGACGGCTGGATGTGGGGCCGTGGCGCGCACGACATGAAGTCGGGCGTGTCGGCCATGGTGTTCGCGCTGGATGCGCTGGCCGCCTGCGGCCTGGCACCCGCCGGCGACGTCATGGTGCAGACCGTGACCGAGGAGGAAGCCACCGGCAACGGGGCGCTTTCCACGCTGATCCGCGGCTATCGCGCCGATGCCTGCCTGATCCCGGAACCCACCGGCCACGCCATAACCCGCGCCCATGTCGGCGTGCTGTGGTTCCGGCTGAAGCTGCGGGGCGAGCCGGTGCATGTGGCCGTGGCGCAACAGGGCAGCAACGCGATCATGTCGGCCTATGTGCTGATCCAGGCGCTGGCGCAACTGACCGCGACGCTGAACCGGGAAGCCAAATCCCATCCCTGGTTCGGCAGCGTGCCGGACCCGGTGAAATTCAACCCGGGAAAGATCGTGGGCGGCGACTGGGCCAGCTCCACCCCCGCCTGGTGCGACGTGGATTGCCGCATCGGCCTGCTGCCCGGCACCACGCCCGAAGCCATGGCCGCGCGCGTGACCGAGACTGTGCAGGCAGCGGCGCGCGCCGACGGGTTCCTGGCCAACAATCCGCCCGGGATCGTCTGGAACGGCTTCTTCGCCGATGGCTACGTGCTGGAACGCGGCAGCGACGCGGAAGCCGTGCTGGCAACCGCGCACGCCGCCGTGCATGGCGGTGCCATGCCCGAGCGCATGGCCACGGGGCTGAACGACACGCGCTTCTACGGCAACGACTTCGGCATACCCGCGCTGTGCTATGGCCCGCGCGGCATCGGCGCGCACGCCTTCGACGAGCGCACCGACCTTGCCAGCATCAAGGCGACCACGCTGGTGCTCGCGCTGTTCATCGCCGACTGGTGCGGGGTGGTGCCGAAGGCGTAGCGCGCGGGCCGCAGGGCCCGCCCGCCACGCGCCTCAGGCGGGCCGCGCGCCCGCCGGCTTGCGGCGGCGCACCGCGGTCAGGCCCAGCAGGCCCATGCCCAGCAGCGCCAGCGAAGCCGGTTCCGGCACGGCCAGCGGGCCCAGACTGCCGACCGCGATATCGGTGATGCGGTTGCCATTCACGTCGAAGCCGCCGACCAGCGTGGCGGCGCCGGTGGCAAGGTTGATGGTGTAGAGGCCGGGGCTGTCGCCGCCCTGCGGGGTCAGCACCGCGTAGCCGATGCCCGTGGCGCCGTCGATATCGAAGCTGCTGACATTGCCGACGCCGATATCGATGCCCAACCTGCCGATCGTGGTGACGATGCTGTCGTTCGGCTGCGCCACGAACAGCAGCGAATCGGTGACCGCGTCGATCACCAGGAACATGGTGCTGGTGATGGTGCCGGCCAGCTGGTTCGTGTAGCCGACTGCCGCAACCGCCGGCGTGGCGCTGCGATTGGGGTCGGTATCGGCGAACCGGAGCGGGCCGTCATCGCGCACCAGGTTGCCCGGCTGCCCTGGCACCCCGGTGTCGGGGAAGGCGCGGAGGCTCGACCCGAATTCCGAGACGATGCGGATGCGATCGGCCTGCGGGTTGAAGCCGAACCCGACCTGGCCATTGCCGTCGCCCACCACGATCGGCAGCGGCGTGGTCGTCAGGCGCGAGGCGGCACCCGTGACGGTGTCGATCGTGTAGATGTTGCCGCGCGTGCCAAGCCCATACAGCACGCCGTCGCGCGGGCGGGTGTCGATGCCGCGCAGGGTCTCGCCGCTCATGCCGGTGATGGTCAGGCTGCGCTGCACCGTATTGGGGGTGGCGCTGTCGAACTGCACCAGCGTGCCCTCGACCATGCCGATCAGCGGCACGGCCAGCGCCGGCGTGGCCATGCCGACGGCCAAGGCCGTGGCAAGCAAGCTTGAACGAAAGGACATCCTGTCTCTCCTGCACGCAGGCGCCGCGCCGGCCCGGACCGCCGGCGAACGCACGATTGAACAGTCAGGCGCCGGCGCGCGGTGGCGGACGCGCGGGCGCCGCGAAAGCCGAGGCAAGGCAAGGATTGGCGGCCCCCCGGTCCCCGAACGGTGCCAATGTCCTCGATACGCAGGGAGTGATGGGGCTGATGCAGGGGCGGGCGATTTTCACGCCGGGCGCAACCCGGCCGTGCGCCCGGTGGCGCAACCCGGCCGTGCGCCCGGTGGCGCAACCCGGCCGTGCGCCCGGTGGCGCAACCCAGCCCCCCGCGCGCCCGGTGGCGCAACCCGGCCGCGCGACCGGTGGCGCAACCCAGCCCCCCGCGCGCCCGGTGGCGTGCCTGCCGCCCCCTTGCTATACGCGGCCCAGGGACCCCGCGCCCCCCGCCCAGGGCCGCACATGCCAGGAACACAACCCATGGCCCGCCGCCGCCAGCTTTATGAGGGCAAAGCCAAGATCCTGTTCGAGGGGCCGGAACCCGGCACGCTCGTGCAGTATTTCAAGGACGACGCCACCGCCTTCAACGCGCAGAAAAAAGGCACCATCACCGGCAAGGGCGTGCTGAACAACCGCATCAGCGAGTTCATCATGCTGCGCCTGGCCGATATCGGCGTGCCCACGCATTTCGTGCGGCGCCTCAACATGCGCGAACAGCTGATCCGCGAGGTGGAGATCATCCCGCTGGAGATCGTGGTGCGCAACGTGGCCGCAGGCTCGCTTTCCACGCGCCTTGGCATTCCGGAAGGCACCGCGCTGCCGCGATCGATCGTGGAGTACTACTACAAGAACGACCAGCTGGGCGACCCGATGGTCAGCGAGGAGCACATCACCGCCTTCGGCTGGGCCGGCACGCAGGACCTGGACGACATCCTGAACCTGACCCTGCGCGTGAACGATTTCCTGACCGGCCTGTTCCTGGGCGTCGGCATCCGCCTGGTCGATTTCAAGCTGGAATTCGGCCGGCTGTGGGAAAACGAGGACATGCGGATCGTGCTGGCCGACGAGATTTCTCCGGACAATTGCCGGCTGTGGGACGCCAAGACCAACGAGAAGATGGACAAGGACCGCTTCCGCCGCGACCTGGGCAAGGTCGAGGAAGCCTACCAGGAAGTGGCGCGGCGCCTGGGCATTCTGCCCGAGGCCGGCACGCGCGACCTGAAGGGGCCGGAGACGATGCAATGAGGATGGGGCAGTGAAGGCACGGGTGACCGTCATGCTGAAGCCCGGCGTGCTGGACCCGCAGGGCAAGGCGATCGGTACGGCGCTGAAGGGCCTGGGCTTTGCCGGCGTGGGCGAGGTGCGGGCCGGCAAGGTGATCGAACTCGAGCTCGCCGAGACCGATCGCGCCAAGGCCGAGGCCGCCGCGCGCGCCATGGCCGAAAAACTGCTGGCCAACACCGTGATCGAGAGTTTTCGCGTGGAGGTCGCTTGAAGCCGGGAACCCGCCTGCTGTGGCGGCGGCTGGACCAGCCCGGCATGGATTTCTGCCTGCTGGTGGGCGAACCGACCGTGCACACCGCCATGGGTACCAGCATGGGCTTCCGCGACGGCCGCGAATTCGCCGTGCACTGGGGCATCCAGTGGGATGAAAAGTTCCTGCCGCGCAAGGTGCGGGTCGATGGCCCGGATGGCAGTGTGAGCCTCGACCAGGTCGAGCGGGGCATCTGGAAGGAAGGCGAAGCGACCCGGGAAAACCTGGCCGGCTGCCTGGATGCGGACCTGGCCTGCACGCCCTTCACCAACACCCTGGCGATCCGCCGCCTGGCGCTGGCGCATGGTGCCTCGGCCGAGATCAAGGTGGCCTATGTGGCGGTGCCGGCCATGACCGCCGCGCCCGTGCGCCAGCGCTACACGCGCCTGGGCGAGGCGCGGTGGCGCTACGAAGGGCCGATCGGCGTGTTCTCGGCCGAGCTCGACTGCGACGCCGATGCCCTGGTGCAGCGCTATGCGGAATTGTTCGAGCGCGTCACCGGATGACCCGCGGCCCCCCATGACACGAGTAAGCGTCTTTGTCGCGATCATCCTGACCCTCGTGGTGCACCATTTCCTGCGCCGCCGCGCGCTTGCAGCGGGGGCCGCGCCGCTGCGCCTGGGCGGCAAGGTGCGCCGCTGGTTCGACGCAGCGGCCATCGCCGTGCTGGGCACGCTGCTGCTGTTCGGCGCCATCCACTGGCTGGGCATTCTCTCAAGGGGGCATGCGTGAAGGCAGCGATCGTCGTTTTCCCCGGCACCAACCGCGAGCGCGACATGAAGCTGGCGCTTGAAAGGGCGACCGGTCGCGCGCCGGAAATGCTGTGGCATCGCGACACGGCGCTGCCGCCGGGCACCGACCTGGTCGTGCTGCCGGGCGGCTTCAGCTATGGCGACTACCTGCGCTGCGGCGCCATGGCCGCGCAGTCACCGATCATGGCCGCGATCCGCGACTTCGCCGGTCGCGGCGGGCACGTGCTGGGGGTGTGCAACGGCTTCCAGATGCTGTGCGAGGCGCAGCTGCTGCCCGGCGCATTGCTGCGCAACGCATCCTTGCGCTTCCTGTCCAACGACTGTTTTTTGCGCGTGGAGCAGCCCGGCTGCGACTTCCTTGCGCATTATCAGCGCGGCGAGGTCTTCCGCGCCCCCATGGCGCATGGCGACGGCAATTTCTTCGCCGACGATGCTTCGCTCGACCGGCTGGAGGGCGAGGGCCTGGTGGCGCTGCGCTACACCGCACCGGACGGGTCGGACGATCCGGCATGGAACTTCAACGGCGCGGCCCGCGCGATTGCCGGCATCCTTTCGCCCAACCGCCGCGTGCTGGGGCTGATGCCGCACCCGGAAAACCTGACCGATACTCTGAACGGCGGCACGGATGGGCTGAAACTGTTCCAGGGCATCGCGGCGGCCTTCGCGTGAGTGAGCGGCGCGTGGACCTGCTGGCGCGCGAGCGTGCCGAAAAGCTCGCCGGCGAATTCGGCCTGGCACCCGACGAATGGGCCACCGTGCCGCAACTGCTGGGCCGCCTGCCCACGCTCACCGAACTCGGCATCATCTCGGTGATGTGGTCCGAGCACTGTTCCTACAAATCCTCCCGCGTCTGGCTGCGCGAACTGCCCACCACGGCGCCCTGGGTGATCCAGGGGCCGGGCGAGAATGCGGGCGTGATCGATATCGGCGAGGGGCTCGCCGCCATCTTCAAGATGGAAAGCCACAACCACCCCAGCTTCATCGAGCCGTACCAGGGCGCGGCCACCGGCGTGGGCGGCATCCTGCGCGACGTGTTCACCATGGGGGCGCGGCCCATCGCCAACCTCAACGCACTGCGTTTCGGTGATCCGAAGAACCCCCGCACCAGGCGCATCGTGGATGGCGTGGTGCGCGGCATCGGCGGCTACGGCAATTGCGTGGGCGTGCCCACCGTGGGCGGCGAGATCAACTTCCACCCCGCCTATGACAGCAACCCGCTGGTCAATGCCATGACCGTGGGCATCGCGCGTGCGGATCGCATCTTCTATGCCAAGGCCACCGGCGTGGGCAACGCGGTGGTCTATGTCGGTTCCAAGACCGGGCGCGACGGCATCCACGGCGCCACCATGGCATCGGCCGAGTTCGGCGCCGATGCCGAGGAAAAACGCCCCACCGTGCAGGTCGGCGATCCGTTCGTGGAAAAGCTGCTGATCGAGGCCTGCCTGGAGCTGATGGAAACCGACGCGATCGTCGCCATCCAGGACATGGGTGCGGCCGGCCTGACCAGCTCCTCGGTCGAGATGGCCGACAAGGGGGGCCTGGGCATCCAGCTCGACCTCGATGCCGTGCCGCAGCGCGAAACCGGCATGACAGCGTACGAGATGATGCTGAGCGAAAGCCAGGAACGCATGCTGATGGTGCTGCGCCCTGGTTCGGAAGATGTCGCGCGAAGAATCTTCGAGAAGTGGGAGCTGGATTTCGCCGTGGTCGGGCACCTCACCGACACCGGCCGCATCGTGGTGACGCACAAGGGACAGATCGAGGCCGACATCCCGCTCGGGCCGCTGGGCACCGCGGCGCCGCTGTACCGGCGCCCGACCGAACCGACGCCGAAGCCCGCGCCGATCGACCCGCCCGCCGACCCGGTCGGCATCGCCGCCGCGCTGGCCACGCTGATGGGCTGCCCGGATGTCGCGTCCCGCGCCTGGGTGTGGAACCAGTACGACACCACGGTGCTGAACCAGACCATCAAGCGCCCCGGCCAGGCCGACGCCGCCATCGTGCGCATCGAGGGTTCCTCGCGCGCCCTGGCGCTGACCACCGATTGCACGCCGCGCTATTGCCTCGCCGACCCCGAGGAAGGCGGCAAGCAGGCCGTGGCGGAAGCCTGGCGCAACATTTCCGCCACCGGCGCCACGCCGCTTGCCATCACCGACAACATGAATTTTGCCAACCCGCAGCGCCCTGTGATCATGGGCCAGTTCGCCGCCGCCGTGATGGGCATGAAGGCCGCGTGCCTGGCGCTGGACTTTCCGGTCGTCAGCGGCAACGTGTCGCTTTACAACGAGACCGTGCTGCCCGACGGCACGCTGCGCGCCATCCTGCCCACGCCGGCGATCGGCGGCGTGGGCGTGATCGCCGATGCGGCGCAGGCGGTGGGCTACGCGCTACCGCCAAACCACGCGCTGGTGCTGGTCGGCGCAACGCGCGGCCATCTCGGGCAATCACTGTGGCTGCGCGAAATCCTGGGCCGCGAGGACGGCCCGCCGCCGCCCATCGACCTTGCCGCCGAACGCAGCAACGGCGATTTCGTGCGGGGCGAAATCCTGGGCGGCGCCGTCGCCGCCTGCCACGACGTCAGCGACGGCGGCCTGCTGGTCGCGATCGCCGAGATGGCGCTGGCCGGCAACACCGGTGCTGCGCTGTCGGTCGAAGGCGACGCAAAATTCTGGTTCGGCGAGGATTCCGCCCGCTACGTGCTGGCCACCGAGGATGCGCCGGCGCTGCTGGCCCGCGCCCAGGCCGCCGGCGTGCCGGCCACGCTGCTGGGTCGTTCGGGGGGCGCCGAATTGACTCTGCCCCAGGGCCTCGCCATATCGCTTGAAGCCTTGCGCCAGGTGCATGAATCCTGGTTCAGGACCTTCATGGAGGGTGCCGGCTAGACCATGCCGATGGAAGCCGCCGAGATCGAGGGCCTGATCAAGGCCGCCTTCCCTGACGCCCAGGTCACCATCGAGGACCTGCGCGGCGACGGCGACCACTATGCCGCCACCGTCGTCGCCTCCGCCTTCAAGGGCAAGAATCGCGTGCAGCAGCACCAGATGGTCTATGCTGCGCTGCAAGGCCGCATGGGCGGCGCGCTGCATGCCCTCGCGTTGCAAACCTCCGCACCGGAGTAGGAATTCGCCATGTCCAACCCGACCTTCGATCGCATCAAGCAGGACGTCACCGACAACCCGGTGGTGCTGTTCATGAAGGGCACGCCGATCTTCCCGCAATGCGGGTTCTCGGCGCGCGTGGTGCAGATCCTGTCGCACATGCAGGTGAAGTTCAAAGGCGTGAACGTGCTGGAGGATCCGGCGCTGCGCGACGGCATCAAGCAGTACACCAACTGGCCCACCATCCCGCAGCTTTACGTCGGCGGCGAGTTCGTCGGCGGCTGCGACATCATCACCGAGATGTTCCAGTCGGGCGAGCTGGAGACGATGCTGAAGGACAAGGGCGTGGCCGCCGCCGCGGCCTGACCCTTCCCGCCTGCGCATCGCCTTCATCACCGACGAGGTGCCCCGGCCGAACGAGGCCGGGCACTTGGCGTATAATTTTTCCATCCTGAGTTTCCTGGTCGGGCTCGGTCACGACGTGACCGTGGTGCTGGCGCGCCCGCGTTTGCCGGGGCTGCGGCAGGCGACCGGCGGGCTGCGCGTTGTTGGCCCCGGCTTGCGGTCCGGCAATGGGTGGGTCGCGGTGGCGCGGCCGAAGGATGCCGTGCGGGTCGTCGCGCGCGCCGCCCTGGGGCTGCTGCCGAAGGCGCTGGGCGAAAGGCTGCGGCGCCAGGGCCGCGGCGGCGCGTATGGCGACGTGGACGCGGTGCTGGGGCGCTTCCTGTCGGCGGCGGAGGCGCGGGCCGCTTCCGGGTTTGCGGCGGGTGCCGACTGGGTGGTGGCGGACACCATCTTTCGGGCCCCGGTCTTGGCGTGCACGGGCGGCAAGGCCCCCTCACCCCGCCCTCTCCCCCCAAGGGGGGAGAGGGAGCAGCAAGCAGCCGCATTTCCGTCTTCTCACTCTCCCCCCTTGGGGGGAGAGGGAAGGGGTGAGGGAAGGGGTGAGGGGGCGGCGCCACCTGCGCACGCCCGCCCCCGCACCGCCATCATCACCCACGACATCTTCGCCGCCCGCCACGCGGCACTGTCCGCGCGCGGCCTGAAACTGTTCCCGCCCACGCTGTCGGCCGCCGACGAAGCGCGGCACCTCGCCCAGGCCGAGCTGCTGGTCGCGATCCAGCCGGAGGAAGCCGAAGCCCTGCGCCACCTCGCCCCGCGCGCCATCGTGGTGACCGCGCCCATGCCCGCCCGCGCCGTGCCGCGCCCCGCACACGTCGCGCGCGCGCCTGGCCGCCTGGTGTTCGTGGGCAGCGCCAGCGCGCACAATTCTGATGGCATGCGCTGGTTCCTGGCTGAGGTCTGGCCGCGCGTGCAGAAAACCCTGCCCGGCGCGCGGCTGGACGTGGCCGGCACGGTCTGCCGCGAGCTTGGCGCGGCGCCGCCGGGCGTGACCCTGCTGGGCCCGGTGCCCGATCTCGCGCCGCTGCTGCACGGCGCCAGCCTGGCCGTGGCGCCGTTGCTGGCGGGGTCGGGGCTGAAGATCAAGCTGCTGGATTTTTCCGCGCACGGCCTGGTGACCGTGACCACGCCTATCGGCACCGCGGGCTTCCTGCGCACCGAAGCCTGGCCCTTCATCGAAGCCGATGGCGCGGAAGACTTTGCCGCCGCCATCCTGGCCCACGCCACGCCCGACGCGGCGCGGGAAGCGGCCGCGCTGGACTACGTGAGGAACTACGACGCGGCGTCGGTGTTCGCGCCGCTCGCCCGGGCGCTCAGCGCCGCGGCGGCGTAGCCCCGCCCGGCGCCGGCAGCACGGGCGCCGGCACCACGGGCGCCACCGCCGGCGGCGCGCATTTGTGCAGCCGGATCGCCTCGATCGCCACGTCGGTGCGGCTGCCGGTGCTGTCGCCATCGGCGAACACCGCCAGCTGCATCACCTGTGTCGCCGGCACGCCAAAGGCAGCGCGGAAATCGTCGGCCAGGCGCACGGTTTCGGTCAGCCACACGCCGTGCTGGTCGGCCGCGGCGTGCACCACGCGCTGGCGCGCCAGCTGGCCGAAGAAATGCTGCGGCATGGGCTCCCAGCGCAGCGTGGGCGCGGCGCCGCCCCAGGTATAGGCCAGGATGAAGCCCGGCGGATCGCTGACCGGGGACAGGAACCGGATCATGCCATAGGCATAGCGCTGGGCCAGGGTCATGCGCTCGGCCTCCGCCCGGAAGCCGATCCACAGCGCGATGGCGCGGTCGTTCACCCCCATCTGGCCCAAATCGGTGGCCGGCGGGCCGGCATCGACCCGCCAGCGCCAGGTCAGGCAGGTATCGGGCGCCACCCATTCCGCCGCGGGCCGTACCGCCAGCGCGATCGCGGCCTCGCCCTGCAGCCGGATCCCGTCCTGTCCGGACGGCTGCGCCGAAAGCGGCGGGCGGCCATCCATGGGATAGAGCGTCCAGCGCGAGTCCTCGGCCAGCGCCGAGCGCAGCAGGGCGGCCGCGAACAGCGCGGCAACCAGGCGACCGGCGCGGGCGGTCCGGCGGTGCATGGCGACAATCTAGCGAATACCGGGCCAATCGCTATGCTCAACATCACACGAGGGAGAGCCCGCATGGCCGAAATCACCATCGCCGCGCCGGATGGCGGCAGCTTTTTCGCGTATCTGGCGGCGCCGAAGGCCAGGCCCGCGGGCAGCGTGCCCGCTGGCAGCGTCGTCGTGATCCAGGAGATTTTCGGCGTGAACGCGGCGATGCGGGCGACCTGCGATTGGGTCGCGTCCATGGGCTTCATTGCGGTCTGCCCCGACCTGTTCTGGCGCATCGAGCCGCGCGTGGACATCACCGACAAGTCGCAGGCCGAGTGGGACAAGGCCTTCGCGCTGTTCGGCGCCTTCGACCAGGCCAAGGGTATCACCGACCTGAAGGCCACGCTGGCCGCCGCCCGCCAGTTGCCCGGCGCCAATGGCCGCGCCGGCACCATGGGCTTCTGCCTGGGCGGGCGGCTGGCCTTCATGATGGCCGCGCAATCCGATGCCGAGGTGAACGTCAGCTACTATGGCGTCGGCATCGAGGGCATGCTCGACCAGGTGCCGGCGATCAAGGCGCCGCTGCTGCTGCACATCGCGGCAGGCGACAAGTTCGTGCCGCCCGAGGCGCAGGCGAAGATCGTGGCCGGCGTCGCGGGCAATGGGCAGATCGCGGCGCATGTCTATCCGGCTGTCGAGCACGCTTTCGCGCGGGTTGATGGCGTGCATTTCGATGCGCGCGCGGCGACCATCGCCAACGGGCGCACGGCCGAAATTCTTACGCGCGTGCTAGGATAGAGCGGGAACGCCCGGAGAGAGCGCGATGCACGAAACCCCCGACACCCTGGCCGCCCGCGTGCCCGATGGCGCGCTGGTCGCCCTGCCTCCCGACAATTCGCTGTCCCCCATCGCGCTGGCGCGCGCCATCGCCCGGCGTGGCGCGAAGAACCTGCGCCTGGTCGGCGTGCCGATCGGCGGTTTCGCCATGGACCTGCTGATCGGCGCCGGCTGCGTGGCCGAGGTCGAAACCTCGGCCGTGACGCTGGGCGAGCACGGCTTCGCGCCCTGCTTTTCCCGCGCTGTGAAGCAGGGCGCGATCCGCGTGAGGGACGCCGCCTGCCCCGCCATCCACACGCGGCTTCAGGCGGCGGAAAAGGGCGTGCCGTTCCTGCCGCTGCGCGGCCTTGTCGGCAGCGACATTCTTCGCCACCGGCCGGACTGGATCACTGCCGACAACCCGTTCGCCGGCGGCGGCGACCCGATCGTGCTGCTGCCCGCGCTGGCGCCGGACGTGGCGATAATCCACGCGGCGCTGGCCGACCAGGAAGGCAACCTGTGGGTCGGCCGCCGGCGCGAGCTCGCCACCATGGCGCATGCCGCGAAGCGCACGCTCGCCACCGTCGAGGAGATCGTGCCCGGCAACCTGCTGGAGGATGAACGCATGGCCCCCGGCGTGATCGCCGCCACCTATGTGGACGCCGTCGCGCTGGCCGAACACGGCGCCTGGCCGCTGGCGGTGCTGGATCGGTACGGCGTCGATGAAGCGCACCTGGCCGAGTACGCGAAGCTCGCGCGCACCGCGGATGGCATGCGCGCCTACATGGATCGCCACGTGTTCGCGCCACAGGCGCGGGCGGCCGAGTAGATGGAGGAAACCCTCATCGTCGCGATCGCGCGGCTGATCGCCGAGCCGTCGCTGCCGCCGGTGCGCCATGCCGCGGTGGGCGCGGCCAGCGCCATTCCGGCCGCCGCCTGCTGGCTCAGGAAACTCTCGGGCGACCCGATGCGGCTCAGCTTGCTGCACCGGCGCACCGGCAACCCGTTCAGCGAAGGCTCGCGCGAGCTGTTCGACCTGGCGGGCCAGGGACGCATCGACCTTTTCTTCCTGGGCGGCGGCCAGATCGACGGGGCCGCCAACCTGAACCTGATCGGCACCGGCGACTGGCCCGGCACCCAGGTGCGCTTCCCGGGCAGCTTCGGGTCCGCCTTCATGTATTTCACCGTGGCCCGCACCATCCTGTTCCGCGAGGAGCATTCGCCGCGCGTGCTGGTGCCGCGGGTGGACCACATCAGCGCACCGGGCACCTCGGCCAAGGGCGTGTGGCGGCGCGGCAAGCCGCAGGCGCTGGTCACCGGCAAATGCGTGTTCAGCTTCGACGCCGATCGCGCCCGCTTCACGCTGGCTTCCGTGCATGCGGGCGAAACGCTGGACAGCATCCGCGCCGCCACCGGCTTCGATTTCGACGTGCCTGACCAGGTGCCCGAGACCGCGCCGCCCACCGCGGCGGAACGCGCCCTGCTGCGCGGCGCGGTGGCCGACCGCATGCTGGAGACCTACCCCGAATTCTGCGCCCGCGTGTTTGGGCGAGCCATGCCGCAAGGCATGCCAGGACAATCCCAGGAGAACGCCGCATGAGCGACGCCGCACTCTTGAAGGATGGGCCGACCACGCAGCCCATCCCCGCCACCGTCGCCGGCGGCGGCGCTCTCGCCGGCCTGAAAATCATCGACCTGACCCGCGTGCTGGGCGGTCCCTATTGCACCATGGTGCTGTCCGACCACGGCGCCGAGGTGATCAAGGTGGAACCACCCCAGGGCGACGAGGTGCGCGACTGGGGACCGCCCTTCCACCAGGACAATGCCAGCTACTTCATCGGCGTGAACCGCAACAAGAAGGCGGTGGCGCTTGATCTCGCGAAGCCCGAGGCGCGCGACGTGCTGCTGCGCCTGCTGGCCGATGCCGACGTGCTGACCGAGAATTTCAAGCCCGGCACCATGGAGAAATGGGGCATCGGCTATGCCACGCTGGCCGAGAAGTTCCCCCGCCTGATCCATTGCCGCGTCAGTGGCTTCGGCGCCGATGGCCCGCTCGGCGGCTTCCCCGGCTACGACGCCATCGTGCAGGCCATGGTGGGCCTGATGAGCATCAACGGCACGCCGGAAAGCGGCCCCGTACGGCTGGGCACGCCGATCGTCGATATCGGCACCGGCCTGTTCTCGGCGATCGGCATTCTCATGGCGCTGCACGAGCGCCAGCAGTCGGGGCGCGGGCAGTTCATCGACATGACGCTGCATGATTGCGGCATGGCGCTTTTGCATCCGCACGCCGCCAATTTCTTCCTGTCCGGCAAGCGCCCGTCCGCCACCGGCAACGCGCACCCCAACATCGCGCCCTACGACACGTTTGCCACCACCACCTGCACCATCTTCCTGGGCAACGGCAACGACGCGACCTTCCGCAAGATGATGACCGTGCTGGGCCGGCCCGAGCTGGGCACCGATGCGCGCTTCGCCACCAATGCCAAGCGGCTTACCAACCGGCTGGCGCTGAATGCCGAGATCGGCGCCATCGTCGCCCCACAGGACGGTTTCGAACTGAGCCGCAAGCTGCTGCAGGCGGGCCTGGCCGCCGGCCCGGTGCTGCCGGTCGATGAGGTGATGCAGCAGCCGCACACCCGCCACCGCGGCATGGTGGCGGAGCTTGGCTGGTACAGGGGCCTGGGCACGCCGATAAAATTCAGCCGCACGCCAGGCGGCGCACGCCGCGCGCCGCCGGATTTCGCGCAGGATTCAGACGCGGTGTTTGCCGCGCATGGCTACTCGGCCGAGGAGGTCGCCGCGCTGAAAGAGGCCGGCGTGGTGGCGGAGACGCGGCGCCGATAGGGGGCCACCGGCACCCCCGCCCCCCTCAATTCCCCCGCCATTGCAGGCCGCGCCGCGCCATCTCGGCCCGCCGCGCGGCGTCGCTGCGCGCGGCATCGGCGCGCGCGTCCTGCGCGGTATAGGCGCGACGGTCGCGCGGGTCCTGGTTCCAGGTCGGCTGCGTCGGACTGCCGCCCCGCACATTGTGCCGGCTGCCCGCACCGCTGCCCTGCCCGCCGGTGCCCTGGCCCGCCTGCTGCTGCACACGCGCATTCTGCTCGGCCTGGCGCAGCAGGGCGCCCCGTTCATGCGCGGGCAGCGGCGTGGGGTTCACCTGGAACAGCGGCGCCTGGCCCGGGCGCTCGATCTGGCGGAAGCGCACCACGTCGCCGGTTTGCGGATCGACGAACACACGCTCGCCGGGCTGGCGCGGTTGCGTGCCGGTCTGCGCCAGCGCGGCACCCCACAGCAGCACCCCCGCCAGGATCATGATGCGCATCGGCAATTCCCCCGAACCGCCCCGACCGGCATGCACCTTAGCACGCCGCCGGACAGGGAGCACGCCGGCGTCAGCGCTCCGCCGCCGTCTCCGCTGGGTCGGAAGGCGCGCTGATCACGGGGGCGGCCACCGCCTCCGCCTCGGCCTTGAGCCGCCGGTAGCTGCGGATGCTGAGCGGCAGCATGCCGAGATACACCAGGCCCCCCAGCGCCAGCGCCGCCCATGGGTCGCTGACCAGGAAGGCCGAATAAAGCCCCACGCCGATCAGCAGCGGCAGCACCACGTGCTGCGGCATGCGGAAGTTCTTGAAGCTCCAGGTCGGCAAGGTGCTGACCATCAGCACCCCGGAGGCGATCAGGAACAGCGCGGCGAAGGCCGGATGGCTCAGCACGGCATAAAGGCTTGGCAGTTCCCAGGCCTTTGCCGCCAGGGCAGCGAACAGCGGCACCAGCGCCACCATGGCGCCCGCCGGCGCCGGCACGCCGGTGAAGAAGCTGTGCCGGTAGGCGGGCTGCGGCGCGGCATCCAGCGCGCTGTTGAAGCGGGCCAGGCGCAGCGCGCTGCACACCGCGAACAGCAGCGCCGGCGCATAGCCAAGGCCGGCCAGCGCATCCAGCGTGAACAGGTACAGCACCAGGCCGGGCGCCACGCCGAAGCACAGGAAGTCGCTCAGGCTGTCGAACTCGGCGCCGAAGCGGCTGGTGCCCTTCAGCAGGCGCGCGATCCTGCCGTCCAGCCCGTCGATGATGCCGGCGGCGACGATCGCCGCGGCGGCCGCCTCGAACCGCGCTTCCAGCCCGAAGCGGATGGCGGTGAGCCCACAGCACAGCCCGATCAGGGTCAGCAGGTTGGGCAGCACCTGGTTGAACGACACGCCCTTGAAGCGTGGCCTGCGGCGCGCGCGCAGCCTGGCCCGCCACTGCTTCACGGCGCCGCCCCTGGGGTCGCGCCCGAACCGGTCGCGCATCATCGCAGCACGCCCCTCGGCGCCTCGGCCGCGGGGGCGTTCAGGTCGGCCAGCACGGTCTCGCCGCCGACCATGCGCTGGCCCTCGATCACGCGCGGCACGACGCCTTCGGGCAGATAGACATCAACCCGGCTGCCGAAGCGGATCAGGCCGAAGCGGGCGCCGGCCAGCGCGGCATCCCCTTCGCGCACCAGGCACACGATTCTACGCGCGATCTGGCCGGCGATCTGCACCACGGCGATCGCTTTGCCGTCGGGAGTTTCCAGCACCAGGCTGTTGCGTTCGTTGTTCTCGCCGGCCGCCAGGTCGCCGGCGCTGGCGAAGCTGCCGTGGCGGTACACGATGCGCGCCAGCCTGCCATCGGCCGGGTAGCGGTTCACGTGCACGTCCAGCACCGACAGGAAGATGCCGACGCGCCAGACCGGCGTGGTCCCCAGGCCGAGTTCGGCCGGCGGCACCGCGGGCGCGACCGTGACCACCCGGCCATCCGCCGGCGCCACCACCAGGCCCGGCTGCACGGGCGTCACGCGGTCGGGATCGCGGAAGAAGAAGGCACAGAACAGCGCGAACAGCAGCCCTGCCCACAGCAGCGTGGTGAAGAAGAAGCCGCCCATCACCGCCACGGCCAGCCCGCCGGCGATGAAGGGCAGCCCCTCCCGGTGCGGGCCGGACAGGGTGGCGCGCATGGCGGCAACGTCGATCATGCGGCGTGCTTAGACCAGATGCGGCGGCGCGGGGAGAGGTGCCCGATCACGTAAACCGGCGGGTAACCGGCGGCAGGCATGGTGACGTGTCATGGAAAGCGTGCTGCAGCCGTTCGACCTTGGTCCGTTCCGCGTCAGCCCCGATGGCGTGCTGGCGCCGCGGGTTGAGGGCACGCGCCCGGCCTTCACCTTCCGCTGGCGCAACCGCCGCTTCGACGCGACGCTGCACCGCCGCACCCTGACCATCGCCGCGGCCATCGCCGGCCTGCCCTTCGCGGCCGATGGCGGCGCGCGCGGCCCCGTGCTGGCCGCCCTGGCCGCCGCGCGCGAGGCGCTGGAGCCCGGCTGGCGGCTGCGCCTGCCGCCCGGTGCACGCATTACATTGGAAGCCGATGCCGATCTGGGTCGCCCGCCCACGGCGGTGCAGCTGGTCACGGCCTCGGCCCGCTTCGCCTGGCAGGTTTCGCCCTATCTCGACCTGCTGGAGCAGGCGGGCGCCACCGCGCCCTGACCGCAGCGCACCGTTCGGCCGAGCGGCGTGATGCCAACGGCATGAGGCTTTGATTCGTGCCGCCGGGTTGGCGCGCCGCGCCGCCAGCGGCGGTCAGAGCAGCCCGGCCAGCCGCCGCAGTTCGTTGATGTCGAGGTCCGACACCGCCCAGTACACCACGCCGCCGCGGCGCCAGGTCACCAGGTTGTAGCCGCGCTCGGCGCGCGCGGCCGGCAGCGCCACCTCGCCCTCGGCCGCCGGCCAGGCGAACACGTCGATCAGATGCATGTTGCGCCGGTACACCACCGCGCCCACCCGCCGCCCCTCGACGTAGTCGACCCGCCCGCCGACCAGCACGAAGCCATGCGCTGCCAGGTCAGGCGCATCGGGCGAGAAATCGACGCGCCCGGCAAACCAGGGCTTCACCGTATGCGAGTCGGACGAGGCGACCTGGATCGCGCCATCCTGGGCGAGCGCCCGCAGATGCGCGGTGATCAGGTCGTGCGCCAGCAGCGGCGCCGCGGGCCCGCCGCCGGCCACCCACCAGGTCGCGGCCGAGGACAGCCCGGCCGCGAGCACCGCGGTGGCCGCCAGTGCGGCGAATTCCTGCCGGAAGCGGTCGCGCCATGGCGCATGCCGGGCCGGGGCCGGACCCACCGCCGGGCGGGGCCGCAACTGGGCAACCGTGGCCGTCATCGCGGGCCCGCTGCCCGGCGTGGCCTCGGCGGCCAGCGCCCTGCGCACGCGATCGGCCAGTTGCGGCGGAAGCGGCAGGCGCGCGGCGGCGGCCAGGCGCGCGCCATCGCGGCGCACGGCCTCCGCCTCGGCGGCGCAGGCCGGGCAGTGCGCAAGATGCGCCGCCACCCGGCCGGCCGCCGCTTCATCCAGTTCGCCATCGACGAAGGCGCCAAGCGTTGCCGCGTCGGGGTGTTCATCCGCCATGTGTGTCATCCGTTTGCATGCGCCGCGACAGGGTGATGCGCAGCAGCCGGCGGCCGCGCGACAGGCGCGACATCACCGTGCCCATGCCGGTGCCGGTGATCGCCGCGATCTCGCGATAGCCCATGCCTTCGATCTCGCGCAGCGCCACGACCTCGCGATAGGCCAGCGGCAGCTCGGCCAGCGCGGCCTGCACCAGGTGGCGCTCGGCGGCGCTGACCATCGCCTGTTCGGCGTTCGGCCGGTCATCCACCACCTCGTGCGATGGGGTGGCGTGACCAGCCGGTGCGGCATCGGGCACGAAGACCTGCGTGGCGCGCCGCCGCGCACCGATCACGCCCAGGGCGACGTTGCGCACGATGGCGAACAGCCAGGGGCGAATGTCATCGCCCCGCAGATCGTCGAAGGCGCGGAAGCCCTTCAGGAACGCTTCCTGCACCACGTCCTCGGCATCGGCGCGCGAACGCAGGATCCAGTACGCCAGGTTGAAGGCACCCCGCATGTGCGGCAGGGCCAGCGCCTCGAAGCGCGTCGGCGAAGCCATGCATGGACCTCCAAGGGCGTCGCGGGCAGAGGCGTCGCGGGCCGGGTGCCGAAGCAGCTGCATGCGGGTGAGATCGCCGCGATGGCCGGATTATTCCCGTGCACCCAAAAAAAGAATCCGCCACGCGGCCGGGAATAAAGCGCCCTGCCCGCGGGTCACTCCGGGTGCGGCCCGAACATGGGTCGCGTCTGGAGATGCAAGCGACATGTACACCGTTTCACGCCGCGCGGCCCTGGCGGTGGGTGCGCTGGGCGCCGCCCTGGGGCTCGACCGCCGCCTGGTCTTCGCCCAAGGCGGCGTTGCCCCACCTGCCGACACGCTGCCGCCCGACATGCCGGCCCAGGGCCATTACCGCTACACGGTCGGCGCCATCGAGGTCACGGCGCTGTACGACGGCATCTGGCGCAAGCCGCACGAGGCGTCGTTCATCCGCAACGCCTCGATCGCCGAGACGCAGGCGGCGCTGCGGCACGCCGGGCAGACCGATGCCTTCGTGCCGATCCCGCTGACCGTGCTGGTGCTGCGCATCGGCGACCGCCACGTGATGATCGATGCCGGGTCGGGCGCGCAGTGGCAGCCGACCGCCGGCAGGCTGCGCGAGAGCATGCTGGCCGCCGGCATCGACCCCGCCAGCATCGGCCAGGTGCTGATCTCGCATTTCCACCCGGACCACATCTACGGGCTGATGGCGCGCGGCAGCAACGCGCCGGTCTATCCGAACGCCGAGCTGGTGGTGAGCGCTGCCGAGTATCGCTGGTGGACCGAACCCGGCCGCGTGGAGAGCATGCCCGAGGCGCGCAGGCCGCTGGGCCAGCGCATCAACGCGGTGTTCCCGACCTGGCGCAATTTCCGCCTGGTCGAGGGCGAGCCCGAGGTGGCGCCCGGCGTGCGCCTGGTGATGGCGCCCGGGCATACCCCCGGCCACGCTGCCTTCCATGTCAGTTCGGGCGGCGCGCAGCTGCTGATCTCGAACGACACGGCCTATGTGCCGGCGCTGCTGGCGCCGCACCCGGACTGGCAAGGCAGCTACGACCAGGACGGGCCGCTGGCGGTGGCCACGCGGCGCCGGCTGATCGACCGCGCAATCGCCGACGCCATGCCCGTGGCGGGCGCGCATTTCCCCTTCCCCGGCGCCGGCCGCTTCGTGCGCGACGGCAACGCCTACGCCTTCCTGCCGGTCGCGGCCTGACCGCGCGGAAGGTTTTCATGCCCTCAAGCGCCGGGCACGCGCTCCGCGCGCTTGGCTCGCCGCACCGGCGGCGGGCGCCTTCAGCGCCTCGGCACGATTCAAGAAATCGTGCCGTTGGTAACCACACGCAACAGGAGATCATCATGCGAAGCCTCATCACCGCCGGCCTGGTCGCGGCCGGCCTTGCGCTCGCCCTGGCGGCCGGCGCGGTCGATACCGAAAGCACCGCGGGCGCGCCCGACCTCACCGCCGTGCGGGCCGAGATCCGGGCCAGGAATTTTCCGGCCGCGGTCAGCCAGCTGCAGGGGCTGGTCGCGCGGGGCGTGGAGCACGCCGACGTCTACAGCCTGCTGGGCTACAGCCTGCGCAAAAGCGGCGACCTGCCAGCGGCCATGACCTACTACCAGAAGGCGCTGGACTTCGACCCCGACCACAAGGGCGCGCTGGAGTACCAGGGCGAGTTGTTCGTGCAGCTGGGCGACATCGTGCAGGCGCGGCGCAACCTGGCGCGCCTGACCACGCTGTGCCCCCGCGGCTGCGAGGAGCGCGCCGACCTGGAACAGGCACTTGCCACGGCAGCGCGCCGCAATTGATCGCGGATCGGGCCGGCGCCGCGCCCCGATGCGCGCCGCCGGCCCTGCATCAAGGACACGCCATGCGCCCCGACCGACTGACCCGCCCCATCCTGGCCGAAGGCGTGCGGCGGCTGGCCGTGCCGCTGGGCCGGATCGCGATTGCCGCGCTGTTCCTGCACGAAGCCTGGTTCAAGCTGACGCACTACGCGCCGAGCGGCACCTACATGGCGCGCTTCGGCGTGCCCTCGGCGCTGCTGCCGGCGGCACTCGCGGTCGAACTTGCAGGCGGGCTGGCGCTGATTTCGGGGGTCATGGTGCGCGAGGCCGCCGCGGTGCTGGCGGTCTTCTGCGTCGCCGCCGCGGTGCTGTTCCATGGCAACTGGGCCGACCACAACCAGTTGCTGCACTTCCAGAAGGACGTCGCGATCGCCGGCGGGCTGGTGATCCTGGCGGCCTGCCGCCATGCCGGACGCCCGGCATCGCCATGACCTGGCGCGCCGGGCCGATCCGGCAGCCGCGAAATCAGGCGGCGGCCGGTGCCACCGCGGTGGCCTTGCCCGGCCGTGCCCCCAGCAGGTGCGCGATGGCATAGGTCAGGTCGGGGCGGTTCAGCGTGTAGAAGTGGAACTCGTCGATGCCGCTGGCCTGCAACAGCCGCACCTGCTCGGCGGCGATGTGGGCGGCCACCATGCGGCGGGTCTCGGTGTCGTCGTCCAGCCCCTCGAACATGGTTTCCAGCCAGGCGGGCACGCTGGCGCCGCACATGGCGCTGAACTTCCTCGCCTGCGCGAAGTTGGTCACCGGCATGATGCCGGGCACGATCGGCACCGTAATGCCGGCGGCCAGCGCGAGATCGAGGAAGCGCAGATAGGTGCCGGTCTCGAAGAAATACTGCGTGATCGCGCGCGTCGCACCCGCGTCGATCTTGCGCTTCAGGTTGTCGAGGTCGGCCAGCGGCGACGCCGCGGTCGGGTGCACTTCCGGATAGGCGGCAACGGTCACGTCGAAATCGCCGATCGCGCGCAGCCCGGAAACCAAGTCGGCCGCATAGGCATAGCCGCCCGGATGCGGCGCGTAGGTCGTGCTGCCCGCCGGCGGATCGCCGCGCAGCGCCACGATGTGCCTTATGCCGGATTCCCAGTAGGCGCGGGCGACGGCATCGACCTCGTCGCGCGTGGCGCCCACGCAGGTCAGGTGGGCGGCCGGCACCAGGCTGGTTTCGCGCAGGATGCGCGTGACGGTTGCATGCGTGCGCGCCTGGGTGGTGCCGCCCGCGCCGTAGGTGACGGAGACGAAGCGCGGCCGCAGCGGCTCCAGCCGGCGGATGCAGGTCCAGAGCTGGGCCTCCAGCGCCTCGGTGCGGGGCGGGAAGAACTCGAAGCTGAGCTTTGGCGCGGCCGCGTTCGAGTCGCGCAGCGGCAGCGCCGCCTGGCGGGGGCCGGAGACCCAGCGCGGCAGGGTCGGCTGAGTGGTTGATGTGCTCATGTACGCGGTCCTGCAATGCTGCACTGCATCTGCGCCCGGCGCCCGCAAGCTGCAAGGCCGCAGGGTTCCGTTCACGGCCTGGAAAGTCTATGTATGCGATCGTGTGGCGAAGCTGTGGCGGTTCGCTTATGGTCCGCTGCGCCCCTTTCTATCCCGCCGGACCGGAGTTTTCGACCACCCATGCGATCCGTTGCCCGCCTTGAGCCTGCCCGCCTTGAGCCTGCCCGCCTTGAGCCTGCCCGCCTTGAGCTTGGCCGCCCGAACCCGTTTGCCCGCCTGCACCTGGTGCTGGCGGCCGTCGCCATGCTGGCGGTTTCGGCCTGTGCCACGCGGCCGGACCCGAACGACCCCGTCGCCACCGCGGAATACTGGGAAAAGAACGACCCGCTGGAAACGCTGAACCGCGGCACGTTCTTCATCAACGACGCGCTGGATACCATGTTCATCCGGCCGGCGGCCGATTTCTACCGCATCCTGATCCCGCGCCCGATCCGTGGCGGCATCCGCAACGCGCTGGCCAACCTGCGCGAGCCGGTGACCTTCCTGAACGACGGGCTGCAGGGCAACGCCACGCGCGCCGGCAACACCGCGGCGCGCTTTGCCATCAACACCACGCTGGGCGTGGCCGGCCTGTTCGATGCCGCGACCGACATGGGCTTCCCGCGCGAGCGCGAGGATTTCGGCCAGACGCTGGGGGTGTGGGGCATCGACGAAGGCCCCTATCTGGTGCTGCCGCTGCTGGGTCCCAGCAACTTCCGGGATACGATCGGCGTGGTGGTGGATTACTTCAGCGATCCCTGGCAGTACGTGTTCACGGGCGACGCGAGACCGGTGGTAACGACCCGCACGGTGCTGGCCGTGATCGACGCGCGCGAGGGGCTGCTGGAGGTGGTGGACCAGATCAACCGCACCAGCCTTGACCCCTACGCGACAATCCGCAGCGCCTATCGCCAGCGGCGCGCGGCCGAAATCCGCAACGACCGCACGCTGGTGCCGCAAAGCATCCTGGCGCCCTGAACTTCCTGTCGCCTGCCGCGTTTCCTGGGGACGACCTGAGGAGAAGCCTGTGCTGACCCGACGCCTTTTGCTTGCTGCCCTGCCGCTGCTGTGCACCACCCGCGCGGCGCGTGCGCAGGCCGCCGAAACCGCCTTCATCCGCGACAAGGCCAACGCCCTGCTGGCGATCGTGAACGGCGATGCGTCCGACGCCGCCAAGCAGGACGCGGTCGGCAAGCTGCTGGCCGAGGCGGTCGATGTGGATGGCGTGGCGCGCTTCGTGGTGGGCCGCTACTGGCGCACCGCCACGGCCCAGGAGCAGCAGGAATACAGCAAGCTGTTCGGCGACCTGCTGCGGCTGACCATCGCTGCCCGCTTCGGCGAGCTGAAGGGCCTGAACTTCCAGGTGCTGGGCCCGACAAGGCGCGACGAGGAAGCCCAGGGTGTGGCCACGGTGATCGAACGCCCCGGCCAGCCGCCGGCCAACGTGGAATGGAAGATCGCGCAGGTTGGCGGGGTGCTGAAGGTGGTGGACCTGGTGGCCGAGGGCACCAGCCTGCGGCTGACCCAGCGCAGCGAATACACCAGCGTGCTGCAGCGCAACAACGGCCAGTTCGCCGGCCTGTTGTCCGCCATGCGCCGCCAGGTGGCGCAGCTCAAGCCAGCCTGATTTCGGCCGGGCGGGCACGGGCCCGCCGGGCGGCAACATGCCCCGGCATGCCGAGCATTCGGCCTTGCCGATGCGCCGCTGGCGCGAATCCCCGTGCCTGGCAAGCACCCGGACGCTCAGCACCGATCGCCGGCACAATTGGCCGGACGATCCGCAGAACCCGCGCGCGTCACGCACGTGCATCCGATCAACAATGCACTCAATAAGAGTATTCGATCGTTGAGTTCTCCGTTGACCCGTCCATACCGCCCCGTCACACTGAATCGGGGTAGAGTATCTTTGCGACTGGGGGACCGATGTACAAGACCATTATTGCGCCGCTGCTGGTGGGAGCAATTGCACTGGCTGGGGCGGCGCCGGCCAAGGCCAGCCTGCTTGGCCAGGATTTCAGCGCGACATACCGCTTCCCTGACCTGGGCACCCTGTATGGCAGCAGCAGCTGGGCGCCGGCGTCGTTCACGGTCGGCAGCGGCACCGAGACCACTGGCGATATCGAGGGCGTGACCACCATTGCCGTGGACTTCACTGGCCTTTCGCTCACTCTGCTGCTGAATACCGTGCTGGGCGCGCCCACCTGGAACAGCGTGGCGTTCAACGGCCCGGTGTTCACCGCCTCGGCACCACATGGCGTGACCGGCGCCAGCGTCGGCGCCGGCACCACCATGGCAGGCTTCGACGTGAGCCGGGTAAGCTTTACGGGCGACGAGATCCGCATCGACTGGAACGGCCTGGGCTACGTGAACGGCACCGTCGTGACCGTGGATTTCAGTTTCGCACCGGTGCCCGAGCCAGCATCGATGGCACTGCTGGGGTTGGGCCTGGTGGCGCTGGGGGCCGCGCGCCGGCGCCGGCCGGCCTGACCCGCCGGCGCGGATACTGCGCCCCGCATTGAGTGCGTCGCCGTCGCGTGCTGAGGTCGCGTGATCCTCGCACCCGAACGGAGCCACGCCATGCGCACCCACCTGCTTGCCGCTGCCATGGGCGCAGTCCTGCTGGGGGCGCCGGCCGCGGCGCAATCCGTGCTGCGCGTGGTGCCGCATGCCGATCTGCGCACGCTCGATCCCGTCGCGGTCTCGGTCGTGATCACCCGCATGCACGGGCTGATGATCTACGAATCGCTGTTCGCCTGGGACGCGGCGCTGTCGCCGAAGCCGCAGATGGTCGAGACCTGGAGCGTCAGCCCCGACCAGCTGACCTGGCGCTTCACGCTGCGCGAGGGCCTCGCTTTCCACGACGGCGCGCCCGTGACCAGCGCCGACGTGGTGCAGAGCCTGCGCCGCTGGATGACGCGCGACGTGGTGGGCAGCCGCATCGGCGATGCCATGGCGAGCCTTGATGTGGTGGACGCGAAAAGCTTCACCCTGGTGCTGAAGCGGCCCTTCGGCCTGATGAGCTATGCGCTGGGCAGCGCCGTGGGCCAGATCCCGATCATCATGCGCGAGGAGGATGCGCGCACCGAAGCCGGCCGCCCGGTCACCACCACGGTCGGGTCCGGCCCGTTCCGCTTCGTGCGCGACCAGTGGATGGCCGGCCAGCGCGTCGTGTACGAGCGCAATCCCGCCTATCGGCCGCGCAGCGAAGCCGCCGACGGCCTGGCCGGCGGGCGCGTGGTGAAGGTCGATCGGGCGGAGTGGCTCAACATCCCCGATGCCAGCACCGTGGCGGCCGCGCTGCAAACGGGCGAGGTCGACATCTGGGAACAGCCGGCCGCCGATCTGATCCCCGTGCTGGCGCGCCAGCGCGGCACGCAGCTGGACAAGCTCAACACCATCGGCACCCAGGGCATGCTGCGGCCGAACAGCCTGTTCCCGCCCTTCAACGATCCCCGCGCGCGGCTTGCCCTGGCATACCTGACCGACCAGGCCGACGTGATGGCGGCAGGCTTCGGCGATGAGCGCTTCTGGCGCCGCTGCGATGCCTATTTTGTCTGCGGTGCGACGTATGGCAGCGAGGACGGCGCGGCGGGATTCGCGCGGCCGAACATCGAACGCGCGCGCAGCCTGCTGGAACAGGCCGGCTACAAGGGCGAGAAGCTGGTGTTCGTCACCACCAGCGACATCGCCTGGATCGGCCGCATGGCCGAGGTGGTGGCCGCCAACATGCGCCGCGCCGGCATGACCATCGACCTGCAATATGCCGACTGGGGCACGGTGATCACGCGCCAGCCGCGCAAGGACCCGCCCGACCAGGGCGGCTGGAACCTGTTCGTCACCGGCGCATCCGGCGCCACCATGTTCCACCCGTTGACCAATATCGGCACCAACATGAGCTGCGACGGGCGCAACTGGTCCGGCTGGCCCTGCGACGAGGAAGCCGAGCGCATCCGCAGCACCTTCATCGACGCGACGGATGATGAATCGCGCATCCGCCTGGCCCGCGAGCTCCAGGCCCGCCTGGCCGAGACCCAGCCCTATCGCGTGCTGGGCCAGGCCGACATCCCATATGCGCGCCGCACCGCGATCAGCGGCGTGCTGGCCTCGCCCGTCATGGTGTTCTGGAACATCGAGAAGCGCTGAACCCTGCCATGCCGCGGGCGTGGTTGACGCCTGCCGGCTGATCTGAAAGGTTAACCTCAACGTTAACCATTAGCGGTTGAGGACGCGGCCATGCCGAAGCAGATTTTCGTGAACCTTCCGGTCAAGGACCTGGAACGCTCCAAGGCGTTCTTCACCGCCTTGGGCTTCAGCTTCAACCCGCAATTCACCGACGAAAACGCGGCCTGCATGATCATCGAGGACGGCAGCAACTACGCCATGCTGCTGACCGAGAAATACTTCGCGACCTTCGCCAGCAAGCCGGTGGCCGACGCGACCAAGGCCACCGAGGTGCTGATCGCGCTGTCGCTGGACAGCCGCGCGGCGGTCGAGGCGATGGTGGCCAAGGCGGCGAAGGCCGGCGGCAGCACGCCCCGCCCGGCCAAGGACCACGGCTTCATGTACCAGCACGGCTTCGACGACCCGGACGGCCATGGCTGGGAGGTGTTCCACATGTCCGCGATGCCGCAAGCGGCCTGAGAGGTTGGTCCCACGATCTGCGGCTTCGCAACCCGGGAATACATCCGATGACGATCTCGGCCATCTCGATCTATCGCGGCGGCACTATCGACGAAGTGACACCTTTATCCCGTGCCTTGAAAGCCAGTTATCAGAAATACGGGATCGGCTATCGACTCAGTCGCTTTCAAAGCGGTCCGAATGAGGGAGACTGGCTTGTCGTTGTGACCTACGCCGATGCAGCTGCCTATGACGAGGTGGGGGCGCTCGTCCCGCACGACGCAGAAGTGCAGCAGTTGTTCCGTGAGATTGCCAAGTTCGCCAAGAGGATCAGCCGCGAGCTGGTGACCGACCTCGATCTCTAAGGAAGCAGTACCTGAACCGGCCCGGAACGTCGCTGGAAGGGAGGTAGCAGATCTCGCTTGCGGGTTGACACTGGCCTCCGCCGCCGCATCGGCGACATGGGATGGCTCCCAGCTCATTCAAAGACAGGCTCTGAGCCAAGGCGCGCGTGCACGCCCCTCGCTACGCCGTCAGCGTCGCCGCCCCCGCATCCTGGCTGCGCTTGAAGGCCGCCACCGCGTCGGCGTGCGCGGCCAGGCTCTCGGGGCTGCCCTGCCGCACCAGGCGCTGCTCGGCCCGGAAATGCCCGAAGCGATCCTGGCCCCGCACCAGCAGCGCGCCCAGCCCGCCGGCACCGGTCTGCCGCACGGAGGTCGGGATGTAGCTGATGCCGAGCCCGATGCGCCGGTCATCCGTGTCGTTCGGGCCCGACCGGTGCACCACATAGGTGTCGTGCAGGCTCATCTCGCCGGGCCGAAGCGGCATCATCACGCCATGCGCCTGGTCGAACTTGCCAAAGATGCCCTGGCCGCGGCGGATCAGGTTCATGGGCGAAGGTTCGTCGCGATGATCCAGCGGGCCCAGTTTCTGCGTGCCCGGCAGCACCTCGACCGCGCCGGCGGCGACCGACGCGTCCGACAGCGCCACCCAGGCCGTGACCTGCAGCGGCGGATCGAGGTCGAAATACCGGCCGTCCTGGTGCCACAGCACATAGGCCGGCTGGCGCGCTTCCTTAATCCACAGCGTGGTGTGGAAGCACAGGATGTCGGGGCCGATCACGTCCTCGACCGCGTCCAGCACCGCCTGGTGGTGCACGATCGCATCGGCCCAGTGATACAGCAGGTAGGATTTCGATTTTTCCGGGAAGCGCATGGGGCCGCCCTGCGCCGCCTCGACCGCTTCCAGCTCGGCCCGCAGCCGCGCGGCCTCAGTCGCGTCGAACACGCGCACGGGGCTGGCGAAGCCATCGTCGCGATAGGTGCGCACCGCGGCGTCACTGAGCTTCTTCGGCACGGCAGCCTCCGTGTTGCGCATCCAGGCGCGCCGCAGCCGGGGCTGCGCAATACTGCCATCTCTCTCCTGCGCGTCCCGCCATTGTGCCGCGGCACTCCGGACGGGCGAGAGCCTTGCCCCAAAGCAGCGGATTCAGGCTATCCGCAACCAATTAGGGAGATCAACTTGGCGGCACCGTGGGCGCCCGGGCCGCCGCCACGGCCCGATGAATCACGCCCGCAGCAGCGGCTTGTACTTGATGCGGTGCGGCTGGTCGGCATCGGCGCCCAGGCGGCGCTTCTTGTCGGCCTCATAGTCCTGGAAATTGCCCTCGAACCACACGACCTTGCTGTCGCTCTCGAACGCCAGGATGTGCGTGGCCAGCCGATCCAGGAACCAGCGATCGTGGCTGATGATCACCGCGCAGCCGGCGAAATCGCCCAGCGCATCCTCCAGCGCCCGCAGCGTATCCACATCAAGGTCGTTGGTCGGCTCGTCCAGCAGCAGCACGTTGGCACCCGACTTCAGCATTTTCGCCAGGTGCACCCGGTTGCGCTCGCCGCCCGAAAGCACGCCCACCCGCTTCTGCTGGTCGGACCCCTTGAAGTTGAAGGCCCCGACATAGGCGCGGCTCTGCATGGTGCGCTTGCCCAGGTACAGCACCTCCTCGCCGCCGGAGATTTCCTCCCACACCGTCTTCTTCGGATCGAGCGAATCACGGCTTTGATCGACGTAGCCCAGCTTCACGGTCTCGCCGACCGTCAGAGTGCCGGCATCGGGCTTTTCCTGGCCGGTGATCATGCGGAACAGCGTGGTCTTGCCCGCACCGTTCGGGCCGATCACGCCCACGATGCCGCCGGGCGGCAGCTTGAAGTCGAGCCCGTCGATCAGCAGCTTGTCGCCATAGGCCTTGGAAAGCCCCTCGGCCTCGATCACGTTGTTGCCCAGGCGGGGCGCGGGCGGGATCACGATTTCCGCCTCGCCGATGGCCTTCTCCTGGCTGGCGGCCAGCAGATCCTCGTAGCGCTTGATGCGCGCCTGGTTCTTGGCCTGGCGGGCGCGGGGCGAACTGCCGATCCATTCGCGCTCGGCGGCAAGCGCCCGCTGCCGGGCACTTTCCTCCTTTTCCTCCTGGAACAGCCGCTTCTGCTTCTGCTCCAGCCAGGCCGAGTAGTTGCCCTGGTAGGGAATGCCGCGGCCGCGTTCCAGTTCCAGGATCCAGCCGGTGACATTGTCCAGGAAGTAGCGGTCGTGCGTCACGATCAGCACGGCGCCGGGATAGTCGCGCAAGGTGCGTTCCAGCCAGGCCACGCTTTCGGCGTCCAGGTGGTTGGTGGGTTCGTCCAGCAGCAGCAGCTCGGGCTTTTCCAGCAGCAGCTTGCACAGCGCCACGCGCCGGCGCTCGCCGCCCGAAAGGTTGGTCACCGGCCAGTCACCGGGCGGGCAGCGCAGCGCATCGAGCGCGATGTCCACCGTGCGCTCCAGCTCCCAGCCATTGGCCAGGTCGATCTTTTCCTGCAGCTCCGCCTGCTCGGCCAGCAGCGCGTTCATCTTCTCATCGTCCATCGGCTCGGCGAATTCCTCGCTGATCGCGTTGAAGCGAGAAATCCGGGCGGAGAGTTCGGCGAAGGCTTCCATCACGTTGCCGGACACGGTCTTGTCCGGATCAAGCTGCGGCTCCTGCGACAGGTAGCCCACGCGCGCCCCTTCGGCGGCCCAGGCCTCGCCGCCGAAATCGGTATCGAGGCCCGCCATGATCTTCATCAGCGTCGATTTGCCGGCGCCGTTCACGCCCAGCACGCCGATCTTGGCGCCGGGCAGGAAGGACAGCGTGAGACCCTTCAGCACCTCGCGCCCCCCCGGATAGGCGCGGGTCAAGTTCTTCATGACATAGACGTACTGGTACGCGGGCATGGCGGGCTCTTCTGGTGCGAGGATGGCGCGCGCGGTTTAGCGGGGGCGGGCGCGGCCGTCCATGGACAGGAATTCATGGAGCGACTCGCGCGGCGCGCGATAATGTGCGCCGGTAATTCCCGGAGGAACCCCATGAATTTCGATCGCCGTTCGCTGCTTGCCGCCCTGGCCGCCGTGGCCGCGGGCGCCCCGGCCGTCGCCCAGGCCCAGGGCACCACGCCGGCGACGCCAGCCACGCCCGCGCAGCCCCGCCAGCGCCGCCGGCGCCGGCGCAGTTCCCAGCAGGCCGCGCCGGCCCAGCAGGGCCAGCCCGCGCAGCCGCGCCAGCCTGCGCAGCCGCGCCGCCGCGGCAGCACGCCGCCCGCGCAGGGCTAGGCCGAAACGGCCGGCCGCCGGCGCCGAAGGGCGTTTGGCGGCCGGCGATACACCTCCGCCACCACTGCATTGAATCGGCGCAGGCTGCCGAAGGCTGCGCGCGATGCAGATTGCGTCATCGGCCAATCAGCCTTCCCCTCCTCCGACGGGCCGTCCGAATGCTATGTCGTTCGCGGCGTTGGCCCTGCGTGATCGCGGGCCAGCTTCAGGGTAGCGAGGGGGAGTTCGCGATGCTGGTGATCACCAGGGACGATCTGGCCAGGAACCTGTTTGCCTACGGCGAGCGTGCCGCCAGCGAGCGCGTGCCGCTGATGTCCCAGGACGACTACACACGCGTCTGCGAGATCGGCTTTCGCCATGCGCTGACCGGGATGGCGCTGCTCAAGGCAGGCTGTCTTGCCGCGATCGAAGTGCTGGAGGGCAAGCCACGCGAGCTCAGCCGCAAGCGGCGCGTGTTGCCCGCTGCGGCGGCAAAGTCTGTCGAGGATGATGCGGAATATGCGCGACTTGTTGCCGAACATGGTCCCTACCTGGGCGGCATGCCCCTCAAAATCCAGCAGGTCGCCAACCAGTTGGGAGATTCCCTGTCGTCTCTGCTTCCAGATTTCAAATATCAAAAGACAAAGCGTCGATTCTACAAGCCAATCCGCGATGGCTACTGCTATTTGCAGTTTGAATTTTCTCGCTACTCTATTGCCTTGCGCTTCGGTGTGAGTCATGAGCGCATCGCGAAACTGTGGGAAAATTTGTTCGACTTCGAATACAACACAGTGCATTTTGTGGCTCAAATTTCGCAATATTCACTCAACATGGGTCCCGACAGTTGGCATTGGCCATATCGGATATGCCCGCATTGGATAATCCCCCGTTCGGAGGGGGTCAGACGCGTGTCGGACGAGATGGCCGCGTTCATCAAGGAAATCGTTCTGCCCTATCTCGTCAGGCACGAAGACCCCGCCTTGATCCGCGACACGATGCTGCACCAGCCTGGGCACGCAGACGGCTCCGAAGCGTCGCGGCGGCGAACCGTTTTCGCCATCGACCACCTCCTGCGGCGGCGCGACTGGCTGGAGCAGGACCATCACGCGCTGCGCGAGCAGCACCTGGCGCGTGTCGCCGCCGAGGCCGCAAAGGCCGACCGACCGCCATTGGGGCTGGGAAACGTGCCCCATCCCGGCATCATCGTGGCGTTCCACCGAGTCCGCGCGCCCGCGCCCGACCCGCTGGACGTCATGGCCGAGGATTATCAGCGGGTGGTCGCCAGGTGGGACGGTTGATGGCGGCGTCCGCGTGGCGCTGAGCGGTTGGTGGGCCGGGCAGGACTCGAACCTGCAACCAAGCGGTTATGAGCCGCCCGCTCTGACCATTGAGCTACCAGCCCGCGGGAGCGAGAAGAAAGCAGCGGCCGCCCTTGCGCAAGGGCGGCCGCTTCGACCAGGTCGGTTCAGCCGAAGATCAGGTCGACGCCCGGCGGGTCGTGCGGTGCGTCGTACGCGGCGCGCGTGCTGACCTGCCAGGGGAACTGGTGCGCGCTGGCCCCGTCGGCGGCCTGCTGCGACCCGACGCCGCCGACCGTCAGCACTGCGTAGCCCATCCCGCTGGTGGCCGCGCCCCCGCCCGCCGCGTCGTCCTGGACGTTCAAGGCGATGACCAGGGCGAACGCGTCGGTGTCCGCGCTGCGCGTGCCGCTCGTGGTCGTATGCAGGTCCTGGAAAACGACCTTCCCCTGGCCGCCACCACCCTGCGCGCTGTTCGCGACAGAGCCATCCGTCCCGAGGGCACTGAAGTCGCTGATGTTGTCGACCCCTTCGCCGATGCCGCTGCGGTCGGCCGCGGCGTCGCGCACCATGTCGTCGGCCGTGAGGAAGCGGCTATCGAAGAAGCCGCCGCCGGCGGGATCGCCCGTGGCGACCCGCACGCCGCCCATGAAGACGGGAGGAGACGGTTCGGATGGCGACGCTCCCCAGCCGCCGACGACGACCGCCGAGTAGTCGCCGGCATTGGCGCCGCCCATTGCCCAGTGGTCGCTGCCAGCGCTGTTGCTAAGCGCACCGATCGAGCCGCCATCGTGGGTGCCTTGCCCACTGTCATTTGATCGCATCTCACGTAATCCTTTTCCGTGTTTTTCAAGCATTTTAGCCCATCGACACAGTCGAAATACTTCAGCCTTCTGTATTCTAACCCCACATGTCATTCGTTTCCGAACAACACTGTGTCACTAGGACAGTGTTTTACTAATCAAATACTCCCGGCCTCGGAACGCGCAGGCCCGCATGCACCCGATGCGGATTTGCCGGCACGACCGGGCAGGGCAGCTTGCGGGGGGCACCAGGGGGCACCAGAAGGGCAGATGAAGGGGGGGCAAACGAAAAGGCGGCGGCCCCTATCGGGACCGCCGCCCTGATCACGCCGTGGCGATGCGCTCAGCCGAAGATGTCGCCCACGCCCTGGAAGCCGGCCTGGTAGCCGAACAGCACGCCGTTCTCGATCGCGGCTTCCAGCGCATCGCCGGTGATGCCCTTGAAGGTCGCGATCGCCTCGTAGCCATGGCCCTGGATGTTCGCCACCAGCAGCGAGTCGGCGGCGCCGGAATCGAACACCAGCAGGTTGTCGGCCGGATCGCCCGCCACCAGGAAGCCGTTGCCGAACGCCACCTTGTCGGTGCCCAGGGTGAAGCCGTGCACGGTATCCAGCCCCAGGTCGCCGGCATTCCAGCGGATGGTGTCGGCCCCGCCATCGGCATGGATCACGTCGTTGCCGGACCCGCCGCGGATCACGTCGTTGCCGGACCCGCCCTTGATCAGGTCGTGGCCCCCATCGCCGTTCAGCGTGTCGTTGCCCGACCCGCCCTCGATGGTGTCGTTGTCGTTGCCGCCGTTGACCGTGTCGTTGCCGTCGCCGCCCAGCAGCACGTCGTTGCCCGACCCGCCGCTGACCGTGTCGTTGCCCGCCCCGGCATCCAGGCGGTTGGCGGCGCTGCTGCCCACCAGCACGTCGTGGCCGCTGCCGCTATCGACATTCTCGATGCCGGAAAGTGTGTCCGACCCCAGCGCGCCGGAAGCGATGCCGAAGCCCAGGTTCACCTGCACGTTGCCGTTGGTGATGTACAGCGCCTTGTCGATGCCGCCGCCGCCGATCAGCGTGTCGTTGCCGGCCTCGCCCCACAGGAAGTCGTTGCCTTCGCCACCCTTCAGTACGTCGTTGCCATTGCCGCCGTACAGCGTGTCGTTGCCATCGCCGCCATCGAGATCGTCATTGCCGTTCTCGCCGTGCAGCACGTCAACGCCGGAGCCGCCCAGAATCGTGTCGTTGCCGGTGCCGCCATACAGCGTGTCGTTCCCCGCCTCGCCATGCAGCCAGTCATCGCCGTCGTGGCCGTACAGCGTGTTGGCCTGGCCGTCGCCGCGGATCTGGTCGTTGAACACCGTGCCGACGACGTTCTCGATGCTGATCAGGCCGATCGGGCCGGTGAACAGCGCGCCCGCCTTGCGCCAGGCCACCTGGTCGGTGAGGTCCACATCGACCGCCATGGTGGCGGACTGGATGAAGTTGGCGGTGTCGGTGCCGCTGCCGCCGTTGAACTGGTCGGCGCGATCGGGGAAATAGCCGGGCGTGCTGCCGGCCATGAACACGTCGTTGCCGTTGCCGCCGATCAGGAATTCCCACGCCTCGGTGTCCCACAGGATATCGTTGCCGGCGGTGCCGTTCACGATGATCGCCTGTTTTTGGCCCTGGCCGCCTTGGTTGAAAGCCATCTCAGTCAGTCCTTCTGTGAATGTTTCAAGCGTTTAATCTTCTTGACACACTTGAAATACAATAGATGTCTGTATTCCAGCCCCACCCGCCAATGGCGGCGCATCACGAAGACATATTTTTATTATCCCGGTGCTTCGGCTGGTGGAACGCGCACCCGCGCATGCACCCGATGCAAATTTCCCGGTCGCACGTGCGGCGCGCCAGAACGCAAGCGGCGGCGGCCCCGCATGGGACCGCCGCCGCAAGCACGACCAGGCGCCGTGCAAGACTTTGGCTGGTCGCGTTTTCCGAGTCGCCAGATGATTCCACCTGGCTTGAAAACGCTCTAGCGCGGCCGGCGCTTCCGTAACGCCGCCAGACCGATCAGTCCCGCGCCGAGCAGGCCCAGAGTCGTCGGCTCGGGAACCGGCACCGCATCGGCGCCGCCGGGCGGCACGGCGAGGCCAGGACCGGCGGCCGGCAGCGCCATCGCGAGGCCAACAGGGAAGTAGTCGGCCAAGCCGATGTCGCTGGCGCCGAAGCGCACCTGGAAGTCGCCCGCTACGGTAAAGACGTAGCTGGTCTCGACCCACGGACTCTGCCCGCACTGACCATCGTAGCAACCGTGTGCGCCAAGCGGGGAGAACATCGGCGTGACACCCTCCGTCACGTACGCGTTTGCCGCGGTCGAGACTCCCGTGCCGATCGCCGGCATGCCGGCGCCGGGGATCGAGGAACCCTGGGCCAGGAACAGGTAGCGATCGAACACGCCGCCCGAGGTGTACAGCGCGGCCCAGACGTAATCGGAAAGCGGGAACGGCGCGGAGGACAGATAGGTGAACCAGGCGCGGAACTCGTCGCCGGGCTGGGCGCTGAAGAACGGCGAAAGTGCCGTGGTGCCGGAGCTTTCCCCGCCCGGCGCACCCAGCGGCAGCGCGCCGCCGCCGTCCGGACCGCCGTTGGAGACCACCCACTGGTAGGGACCGGACGTCGGCGGCAGGCCCACCACCCCGTCGGCGGCGTTGAACTGTCCGGCGCTGCCGTTGCCGGTCCAGCCGGCGGGCAGCGGGGCGGCCATGGCCTGGGCCAGTGCCATCCAGGTCGTGGCGGCGGTTGCCAGCACGAATGCGGCGGCTGGTGTTCGGCCGCGGCTTCCCGCCGCAGATCCAAGGTTGGTGGCAAGGTGGAATGTCATCCCACGCACTCCTTTTCCGTGTGTTTCAAGCATTGCAGCCTACGGACACGCTAGAAATACTCATGTTTCCTGTATTTCTTCACCACCCGCCAGCCATTTCTGAATAACGGTGTGTCGCAAGCACGGGCGAATACTGTCTAGCTCTTGCGGCCGGTGGAACGCGCAGCCGCGCATGCACCCGATGCGGATTTGCGGCTAAGGTCGATCCGGGATGGCACTCAACTGGGACGACCTGAAAATCCTGCTTGCGGTCAGCCGCGCCGGGTCACTGTCGGGCGCGGCGCTGCTGCTGGGCATCGACCAGGCCACCGCGTCGCGCCGCCTGGCCGGGCTGGAGGCCGACCTGGGCGCCATCCTGTTCGCCCGCGCGCGCACCGGGCTCACCCCCACCGAAGCCGGCGAAGCCGCGATCATGCGCGCGCAGGAGATCGAGGTGCGCACGCTCCGCGTGGTCGAGGAAGTGGCCAATGCCGGCCAGGGCGCCGCCGGCCTGGTGCGCATCATCGGCAATCCCTGGACGCTGATGCGGCTGGCCGAGTTTGGCCTGCCCGGGCTGCTGGCGCGGCACCCCAACCTGGACATCCGCACCGTCGGCACCTTCCAGCAGCGCAGCATCGCGCGCGGCGAAACCGCGATCGCGCTGTGGTTCGAAGTGCCGCCGGCCGACACCGCCTTCGCCATCAAGCTGGGCGACGTGCCCTATGCCATCTACGCGCCCGCCGGCCACGATCCGGACGCCATGGGCTGGGTTTCCTTCTGGGACGACGACGCGCCGCGGCGCGCGCCGATCCGCTGGATCGAGCGCGTGCGCAAGCCGCACGAGGCGCTGCGCGTGACCGCGACCGACAGCAGCGTGCTGCTGGGCGCGATGCGCGCGGGCCTGGGCAAGGGGCTGCTGCCGATGTGCCTGGCGCATGGCGACAGGCAGCTGGTGCGCGTCAATCCCGGCCCGCCCGACCTGGTGCGGGCGCTGCACGTGCACGCGCATCCCGATACGGTGCAGACCGCGCGCATCCAGGCGGTGATCGCCTGGCTGCGCGAATGTTTTCCGCGCGTCTATGCGCCGCAGGACGCGCCGGCGGCATGATGATGCTGGTGACCGACGACATCGACCTGCTGCGCGCGAGCTTCGCGCAGCTGGCCCCGCGCGAGCGCGAGGCAGCCGCCATGTTCTACGATCGGCTGTTCGAGATCGCACCGCCGCTGCGCCGGATGTTCGCCGGCGACATGGAGGCGCAGGGCACCAAGCTGATGAGCATGCTGGGCGCCATCGTGGCGCGCATCCACGAGCTGGATGTGCTGGTGCCGATGGTCGAGGACCTGGCGCGCCGCCACGTCGCCTATGGCGTGCGGCCCGAGCACTACGTCACGCTGGGCCAGGCGCTGCTGTGGATGCTGGGCACCGCGCTTGGTGCCCGCTTCACCCCCGAAGCCGAGGCGGCGTGGCTGCGCGCCTACCAGGCGCTGGCCGGGATGATGCTGGCGGCGGCGTATCCGCAGGTCGCGAAGGGGATGGGCGGATCACCGGGCGATGATCGAATTCGCTAGCGGCCGACGGGAGGAAGTGGGAGGCATGGCGAATGCGGCTTACAAACTCTGCCCAAGGGCTGCGTAGCGGGTGCACTCGCTGATGCTTGGCTCTCGGTTGGCGACGCCGATTTCTCAAGTAATCAAAGTGGAACCAGCGCTACAAGAGATGTCGCTCGGCGTGCTCCTGGCAGATTTTTGGGAACTATATCGCGAGAACAAGTGTGCCAAATGATAGCGTAAACCCTTTCGTCAATCGCACCAAGCCGGATCGCTGGAAGGCCGATATTGTCCAGTCTGTCGATATGTACAATGTTTGGTTCATGCGCTTCGCGCCGTCCGCTTATCGGAAGGCTCGTATCGATACGACCGCGAAGGTCGAGGACGCGCTGCACAAAACCGGCAACCTGACCGACGTAAGCGCCGCCATGCTGCACCGCGATCCGGGGGTGCTGTCGGCCTTGCGGATGTCAACCTGCCCACCGCTTGCGGTTGACCGGCTGATCGGCCTCGCCGGTGTCTCCAAGAACCTAGTCAGGGCTATGGAAAAGGGGAAACTTCCGCCGCGCATGATCGTCGGTTCCGTCGAAGCCGATCTCAACAAGATTGGCGCCATCATCGAGAAGATGGCAGACCCGGATATCTTCGTCTGGCTCGACCGCAGCACGCCGGCGACGGAAGCAGAAATCCATCGCGCCGCTACCATCGTCGCGGATCGGCTTTGCGGCGCTGTCGCCAATCCCATCATCCGTAACGCACAGGAGAAACGCCAGCTTGCCGCGATCGGCGCGTGGCTACAGGCGCGAGGTTATCAGCCATTGCCGCCGAAAGTCCGCTTCGATGCCATGCCGCCCGGCACCTTCAGCTTTCGTTTGAATGTCCCGGTGAAACTCGAAGGCGGCGTGTCGACGATCAACATCCCCGTCGACATCGTCGTCATGCCGAAGGCAGCACAGGTGGGGGATTTACCGCTGCTGATCGAGGCGAAGTCGGCCGGAGATTTCACCAACGTCAACAAGCGGCGCAAGGAAGAGGCGGTGAAGATGAGCCAGCTCCGCGTCACCTACGGATCGAAAGTACGCTCCATCCTGTTCCTGTGCGGGTATTTTGATAGCGGCTACCTCGGGTACGAAGCGGCGGAAGGCATCGATTGGGTGTGGGAACACCGCATCGATGAACTTGCCGATTTCGCTCTGTAGCTATGGACGCGCTCACGTCCATCGAGGATCGCCGGCTCGCGCTTCAAGCAGAGCTTGATGCCGGCAAGACGCAGAGGGAACGCAACCGCCTCGGCCAGTTCGCCACGCCGACGCCGCTGGCAAGCGACGTGCTGGCCCATGCGCGAACGCTGCTGCCGGCGAAAGCGCCGATCCGCTTCCTTGATCCCGCCATCGGCACCGGCGCGTTTTATTCGGCGCTGCTGCGGGAGTTTCCGGCGAAGCGGATCGCGGCCGCCGCCGGCGTCGAGATTGACGCATACTACGGAAAGCCGGCGCGAGCCCTGTGGCAGGGCCACGTTCTGGATATCGCGCTCGGAGACTTCACCACCATGAAGCCGCCGGCCGCAGCGGATCGGTTCAACCTTATGATCTGCAACCCGCCCTATGTGCGGCATCACCACATGGACAAGGCCGCGAAGGCCCGGCTCCTCGCGGCGACGACGGTCGCATGCGGCGTACCGATGGCAGGCTTGGCGGGTCTATATTGCTATTTCCTCGGCCTCGCCCATGCGTGGCTGGCGGACGATGGCATCGCCGGCTGGCTGATTCCGAGCGAGTTCATGGACGTGAACTACGGCGGGCCGGTGAAGCGGTATCTGCTCAATCAGGTCGAGTTGCTGCGCGTGCATCGCTTCGACCCGAACGATCTGCAGTTCGGGGATGCGCTCGTGTCCTCAGCCGTTGTCTGGTTCTGCAAGCGCCGGGCCGCTGCCGGTTACCAGGTTGAATTCAGCTACGGCGGCACGCTCGCGCAGCCGGCGCAGTCGCGGATGGTGCCGGCGACGGCCTTGCAGGCTGCCGCCAAATGGACGGGCGTCGCCGCGTCCGGCGTGAAGGCCGTCACCGACGGGCTGCGCCTCGCGGACTTCTTCACCATCAAGCGCGGTCTCGCCACAGGCGACAACGGCTTCTTCATCATGAGCCGCGCCGACATCGACGCGCGCGGCCTGCCAGCGAAGTTCTTCAAGCCCATCCTGCCGGGGCCGCGCTATCTGGAATCGGACATGATTGAGGCGGCGACCGACGGCACACCGAAAATCCAGCGCCAGCTATTCATGCTCGATTGCCGGTTACCGGAAAGCGAGGTGCGGGAACGCTATCCGGCGCTGTGGGCCTATCTTGAAACCGGCAAGCCTAAGGTGGCGAAAACATACTTGTGCAGTCGCCGTACGCCTTGGTACGCGCAAGAGAACCGGCCGGCGCCGCTTTTCCTCTGCACCTACATGGGGCGCGGGCTGGCAAAGCGGGCGAAGCCGTTCCGCTTCATTCTTAACCAGTCGCAGGCCACGGCCGCAAACGTGTATCTGCTGCTTTATCCGAAGCCGGCGCTGGCGCGCGCGTTAGTCGGCGATTCCTGTCTTGGCCGGCGCGTGTGGGAGTTTCTCGATTCCATCACGCCTGAGACACTGCTTGGCGAAGGGCGCGTGTATGGCGGCGGCCTCTACAAAATGGAGCCGAAGGAACTTGCCAACGTGCCGGCCGACGCCATCGGCGCGATGCTACCGGCCGGCAACCATCGGCCGGCGTCGCAGATCGAGATGTTCAACGAGCGGGCAGCCTAATCTGGCCGTTCCGGCGCCTCGGTTTCCCAATCCTGCTCAAACACTTTGCCGTAATGATGTTGCTGCCACTCACCCTTCCAGCTGCTGGCAGGCCAGGGCGATCCCAGCCGTACCGCCGAGGGCTACGCCGCCTGAGTCGGATTCCTATTGAAACCCCCTCTATGGGTTTATATTCTTATTATTGTGCTCATTGAACCCGCCTTCGGGGGCGGTCTTTCCTGTCCGCGCGCCCGCATCCGCTGCCACCCCACCTGATCGCGGACCGCGGTGGCGCCGCATGGCCTGCTCGATCTCAGGGCGCCGGCTTTGTCCGAAAGGGGATTTGTCCGAAACCGCTTCGGTGCCCGGTAAGCTTTTGAAAAATTGGACTTCGGGCGGGGCGGGCAGCAACGCTGTCGTCGACGTCACCTATCCGCCTCGCCCGAGTTCTATGGGCGATCGCATATGACCCCAATCTTCCCTCTCCCCCCGCGCTTGCGGGGGGAGAGGGAAAGAAAAAGTCACCTGCGATCGCCCGTCTCCGTTCGCGACCGGGAGGAATTTGTCGAGAACCGCTTCCCCGGCGAAACGGGGTTTGTCGAAAACGCCCGCCTCGACGGACCAGGCGGCCTGGGCGGAAAAGCCCCGCTTCCGATCGCATCTTTCGGCAGGAAAGGAAGCGGGGTTGCTGACCGGCTAATCCACGATCGCGCTGTGCACCAGCGTCTGCACCAGGCGCCGGTGGCCGGTGCGGGCCACGCTGGGGGCGGCGCTCATGAACACCACGGCGAGCTGTTCCTGCGGATCGACCCAGAAATACGTGCCGCCATAGCCGGCCCACATGAACTGGCCCTGGCGCCCCGGCACGCCGGCGATGCCATCCGATTGCCGCACCGCGAAGCCCAGGCCGAACGTGTAGCCGGGCGTGCCCATCACGCCCGCGAAATCGGGTGCCGGGATGTTGCCCAGGTGGTCGCTGGCCATCAGCCGCACGGTGCCGGGCGACAGGATGCGCACGCCATCCAGCACGCCGCCATTCGCCAGCATCTGGCTGAAGCGCAGATAGTCGGCCGCAGTGGAAACCGCGCCGGCGCCGCCCGAGGCATTGCCCGGCGGACGCGACACATCGATCATCGACACCGGCGCATTGCCCAGCGCCGGATCGACGCCGGAATGTAGCGCCAGGCGGTTCATGCGCTCGTTTGGCACATGGAAGCCCGTGTCGGCCATGCGCAGCGGCCGGAACAGGCGTTCCTCCAGGAACACCTCCAGGCGCTGGCCGCTCACCGCCTCGACCACGCGGCCCAGCACGTCGGTGGACTGGCTGTATTCGTTGATCGTGCCGGGCTGGTGCGCCAGGGGGGCGGCGGCGATGCGCGAGACGAACTCCTCGGGCGACATCGACCGGTTGTCGTAGCTTTGCGGCCCCGGCGCGAACAGGCCGGCGCGTTCATAGGCGGCGCGCACCGGCGCGTTCGTGGTGATCTCGCCATAGGCCAGGCCGGACGTGTGGCGCAGCAGGTCCTGGATCGTGGCCTGGCGGCGGGCGGGTTCCAGGCGATAGGTGATGCGCGCGAAATCAGGCGACACCACCGGCACGCTGACCTGCTGGTTGGCGAAGGCGGGCAGCCAGCGCGCAACCGGATCGGTCAGCTGCAGGCGGCCTTCCTCCATCAGGATCATCGCCGCGACCGAGGCCAGCGGCTTGGTCATGGAATAGATGCGGAACACCGCATCGTCCTGCATCGGCTGGTTGTTGGCGCGGTCGCGGAAGCCGACCGACTGCACATAGGCGAGCTTCCCGCGGCGCGCCACCATCACCACCGCGCCCGGGATGCGGTTGCCCTCCACCTCGGCTTCCAGCGCCGTCTTGATGCGCGCAAGCCGGGCTGGATCAAGGCCCACCTCCTCCGGCTTCGCGGTTGGCAAGGGCTGGGCGAATGCCAGCGGGGCAAGCAGCACGCCCGCAAGCAGCGGCAGCGCGACGATCGCGCGTCGATGGAGCATGGCTTCGTTTCCTTCCCGATCGCGGCGCCCTGGTTCAGGGGGGTGGCGCCGGAACGGGAAGGTTACGCTATGGAAACGCCCGAAGGGGAGTCCTCAGTTCGCCAGCAGCGTCCGGATCTGGTCGGCGACCCTGGCCATGCTGACCACGCCCTCCAGGTGCCCCAACGGGCCCGACAGGTCGGCCACCGTCACCGGCTTGCCGAGTTTCCGGAGCCGCTCCTCCAGCGCGCGATTCATGGCGATCGGGAAGACGTGGTCGCCGACCGATGGCACCACCAGCCAGCGCGCGTTGGACCGCGCCAGCGCCGCCTCGCTGCTGGGATACTCGTTCAGGAAAAGCTGGTTGGCGCGCACCAGGTAGATGAAGTGGTTGGCGTCGCTGATCCGCGCCCGCGCCATGGCCGCGTCGTCCAGCCACTTCTCGACCGCGAAGCGGTGCGCGATGGACTGCGCGGGGTTCTGGCCTTCCGCCACCTTGCCGGAAAACTGCGCCGCCCAGGGTGCGTCGCGCGCGTGCAAGGTCAGCACCTTCAGCGCATCCGCCAGGCCCGCGTTCGGCGGCGTGCCGCCATAATAGTCGCCCTCGCGCCAGTTCGGATCGAGCCTTATGGGCGATGCCCAGATGTTGAGCCAGCCGGCAACCCAGCCATCCATCTCGCCGGCGCCGATCACCGGCATGACGCGCGCCACCATCTCGGGATAGGCCGCCGCCCATTCGATGCTTTGCAGCGCGCCCATGCTGGCACCCGCCACCAGCGCCAGGCGCTTCACGCCAAGACTGTCCAGCAGCGCCTTCTGGGTTTCCACGAAGTCGCGCATCGACATCACCGGGAAGGTCAGGCCATAGGGCCGGCCGGTGGCGGGGTTCACCGTGGCGGGGCCGGTGGTGATGGTGTTGGGGTCGCCCGTGTTCAGGTTCACCGGCGTATCGGCGGACACCACGAACCAGCGATTGGTGTCGATCGGCTTGCCGGGGCCGATGATGCCATCCCAGTAGCCGGCCGGGCCGGTGGGACTCAGCCTGCCGAAGGCGTGGGAATTGGCGCTGAAGAAATGCGGGATCAGCACCGCGTTGTCGCCAGCCGCGTTCAGCGTACCCGCGGTCTGGTAGCCGATCCGCATGTTGGGCACGACCTGGCCGTTGCGCGCCGTGTAGCGCTCGATCGTGAAGCTTTTCTTCTCCACGATCAGGTCCTGCGCCATGGCCGGCCAGGCACAGGCGGCCAACACGAGCCCCGCGATGAACGAGCGCCTCAACATCCGCAATCCTCCCCGATCGTTGTCGGAATCAGCATGAAGCACCTATGGTGCGGTGCGCAACGGAAGGATCCCGCCCCCACCATGGACCTGTCGCTGATCCCGATCGGCAAGGAGCCGCCCAAGGACATCTACGTGATCGTCGAGATCCCGCAGGGCGGCGTGCCGGTGAAATACGAGTTGAACAAGGAAGCCGGCGCCCTGTTCGTGGACCGCTTCCTGCACACCGCCATGTACTATCCCGGCAATTACGGCTTCATCCCGCACACGCTGGCCGGCGACGGCGACCCGATGGACGCCATGATCGTAACCCAGGCGGCGCTGGTGCCCGGCTGCGTGGTGCGCTGCCGCCCGGTGGGCGTGCTGCGCATGGACGACGAAGCCGGCGAGGACGAGAAGATCCTGACCGTGCCGGTGGACAAGCTGCACCCGTTCTACTCCGGCATCGCCACGCACGAGGACCTGCCGCTGATCATGCGCGAGCAGATCGCGCACTTCTTCCAGCACTACAAGGACCTGGAGAAAGGCAAGATGGTGCGCAACATCCGCTGGGAAGGGCCCGAGAGCGCCGAGGCGCTGATCCTGGAATCAATGGCCCGCGAAAGCGCCGCCCGCGACGCCAAGCTGCGCGGCTGAGGCCGCCGCAGAGGGGCGCTGCCCCTCTGCACTCCCCGCCAGGGGTCGGAGACCCCTGGACCTCAGCGCGGAGCACGGGGTTCCAAGGGCCTCAGGCCCTTGGCTGGGGGTTGCAGGGGGACAGCGTCCCCCTGCGCGGGCGTCAGCCCGCAGCGGCGCGTTGCGCCGCCGTGCCCAAGACCTCGGCCAGGTGATCGAACCGGTGCAGGTGGCTGCCCAGCCCCTGGGTCATCGACCTGAGCTCGGTGATGGTGCCGAACAATTCGGCTTCCGGCACCAGCGCCTGCACCTCGTCCCAGCCGTCCCAGCCGTCGCGCTCGGCAAACCCCAGCAACTGGCCGCGACGTTCCGAAACCAGGCGCTGGGCCGAGGCGGTGAAGCCGCTGGGCACCAGCACCGAGACATGGTGGATCGGCTCCAGCAGCACGGGGGACGCCTTGGCGAGGCCCTCCTGCATCGCCATGCGGGTGGCGGTGGCGAAGGCCATGTCGCTGCTGTCCACGCCGTGGAAGGTGCCATCCACCAGCACCACCGCCACATCGACCACCTGGTGGCCCAGCGGGCCTTTCTTCAGCGCCGCCGCGGCCGCTTCCTCGACGGCCGGAATGAAGCGCCTTGGCACCACGCCGCCGACGATGCGGCTTTCGAAGCTGAACCCTTCGCCGCGGGCGCGCGGAGAAATTTCCAGCACCACGTCGGCGAACTGGCCGTGCCCGCCGGTCTGGCGCTTCAGCCGCGCGTGCTGGCTGACCGCGCGGCGGATGGTTTCGCGATACGCGGTGCGCGGGCGGCTGATCGCCACCTTCACGCCATGCGCGCGGGCCAGGCGCGCCAGCGCCGCCTGCAGGTGGATTTCGCCCTGCCCTGCGATCAGCACCTGGCCGGCATCGGCGTCGTGGTGGACGGAGAGCGCCGCGTCCTCCTCCAGCAGCCTGGCCAGCGCGGCGTTGAGGCGCATGTCATCCTTGCGGTCCTCCGGCGCGATGGCCAGCACGTGCTGCGGCGGCGGGGGGGCGGGAAACGGCAGTTGCGCGGGCGCCTGGTCGGCGCCGATGGTGCGGCCGGTGGCCACGCCCTCCAGCCGGCCCAGCGCGACCACCTCGCCGGCGCCGGCCTCGGTGACCTTCTCCGGCTCGCCGGCGGGGAATTTCGAGATGCCGCCCAGCCGTACGCCTTCCAGCATGGTGCCATCGCGCAGCGTGCCGTGCCACAGCCGCGCGTATGACAGCTTGCCGCCATGGCCGGTGTGCACGGTCTTGAACACCTGCGCGACCAGGCCGCTGTTGGCCGCCGCGCCCCGGCGGGCGGCGGTTGCCGAAAAATCGGGCGCATCGTGGCGCAGCGCCTTCCACAGCCGCCGCACGCCGCCGCCCCGTTCCGCCGCGCCGATCAGCACCGCATCGACCGCGCCCGCCACCAGGTCGTTGTGCATGGCGCGATACAGGTCCTCGGGCGGCGCCACCGCGTCTTCCAGGAATTTCTCGAGCAGCGCGTCGTCGTGGTCGGCGAGCGCCTCGGCCAGTTGCGCGCGTGCTTCCTGTTCGCGCGCGGCCACGGCCTGCGGCATGCGGATCAGTTCGCTCGCCTCGCCGCGGCGATAGCGATAGGCGCGCTCGGAGACGAGATCGACGTAGCCGGCGATGGCGTCGCCCTCGCGGATCGGCACCTGGCGCAGCACCAGCGGGCGGCGCGACTGCGCTTGCAGCGCTTCCAGCGTGTCGCGCACGTGGCCGTCGCCCAGCGTGTCGAGCTTGTTGATGAACACCAGGCTGGGCAGGCCCGCCTGGTCGATCAGCCGGAACAGCGGGCCCAGCGCGATCGCGCGCGCGGGCGAGGGTTCGCACACCACCACCGCCATGTCGGCGATCGCGAGTGCGGCTTCCGCCTCGTGCGCGAACTCGATCGAGCCGGGGCAGTCCAGCAGCGCGAAATCGTCGCCATCCATGGTGCAATGCGCCAGGCGGCTGTCGGTGCCCATGGTGCGGTCGCGCGGGTCGCCGGCGCGGCGCGGCTTGTGGCCGGCGGCGGTCAGCATGGCCTCGAACAGCGTGGATTTGCCGGCGCCCTGGGGCCCCACCAGCGCAATGGCGCGGGCCCCATGTTTTCTGGCGGGTGAGGGTCCGGTCTGCGGCATGCGCGGCGTCTCCCTGGCCGCGTTGGCCGCGGCGTTTCCCTGGTCGGCGCCAGTCTATACCGAAGCGGGCTGCTGTCAGGCCCCCTGGCTGCCGCCCTTGCAAAGGTCGGTCAGGCATGAGGATTTGCCTTGCCGGCGGGCCGGCGGATCGCGCATTTATCCTTCCGGCATTGCAAGGACTTTGCGAAAAGGTAGGATGAGACGTGCCAAGCATTCCGCCTGGGGGGCGCGACGCCGAGCTGAACGTGCTGCGTGGTCCGCAGCTGGGTCGCATCGACCCGATCTTCGCCACCATCCGTCCCGGCTGGGACCGGCGCGTGACCGTGTACTGGACCGACGGCAGCGACGAGCACTGGCCCGAGGGACGCGACGACGATCCCAACATCGCGATCGCCGGCACCGTGCCGTTTGGCCGCGTGCATGTCTGGGAGGTCGGCCGGTCAATGGACGCCGAGGTCCTGGTCGATCTCCAGGTCGGGCGCGACAAGGCGCTGATGCCGGCTTTCGGTCAGCCGGCCGTGGGTGGTGTTGCGGAAGTCAGCCTCAACATCTTCCGCCACCAGTTGTTCAAGACACTGTGCCACGAGCTGCTGCACGTGGTGCAGAACTGGGTGAAGGGCCCCGACGCCTTCGCCGAGGACTATTCCGACCAGATGTGGCACGGTCAGTACGACGATCCGTTCAACCTCAGCCCACCCAGCTACATCCAGGGCAAGCCGCGCTCGATCTTCGACGGAAGCCGCGGCTATGAGCGCAACATCTACGAGCGCACGGCCTTCGATTTCGGCCAGCGCAAGCTTTCCGAGCATCGCGACGCGCTGAATGACGGACAGTTCGACGACATCCTGCCGATCGAGCGCATGCGGAAGATGGTGACCGACTGGGCAACGGCAAACCCGGTGCCCAGGCCCGCGCCTGGCCGGGGCAACCGGATCACGCGATAGAGCGTTTTCGAGCCAAGTGGACTCACTTGGCGACTCGGAAAACGCGATCCATCAAGGATTGAGCGTGATCGCTTCAGCCTGAAGCGATCACGCTCAAGCGCGCGCCGCCCGATAGGCACCGCGGCTCGGCAGTGCCAGCGGTGGTGTGCCGGCCTTGGCCGCGGCATCGTCGGCCAGCAGCGTGAACAGCGCCTGCTGTGCGTGGCTGCCGCCCAGGCGCGGCAAATGCGGTGCGGCGGGCGCCAGCGCCGCCAGCGCCGCTTCGTGGTCACCCTGGGCGTGGTGCAAGACCGCCTGGCAGGCCGGCAGGGCCGCATGGCGCAGGATGCTGCCGTGATGCGAGCCATCCGCCGCCGCGTCGATCGCGGCGACCTGGCGCCGTGCCGCGTCGAACCGGCCGGTGTTGACCAAGGCGAGCGTCCAGTGCGGCAGGGTGAAGGCGCTTTGCACGTCGCCGATGCGGGCTTCCGCGTGATCGGCCAGCTCGGTCCACCGCGCGCCCGCATCGACGCCGCAGAGCTTCAGCCGGAACAGCATGGCGGCCGCGTTCTGCACGTCGATATAGAGGTCGGGCATGGCCTGGGTCAGCGGTGAGCCGAGGTCACGAAAACCGTGGTCGTAGAGCTGCAGCACCTGGTCGGTGTCGCCGCGGTCCAGGTGGAACAGCGCCTGGTGCCAGAACAAATGGTGCTTCAGGTTGTTGCCGCCGTCCCAGTTCGGCGTGAGGGCTTTCAGGTATGCGATGCCGTCATCGCCGCGGCCCTGCATCTCCAGGCAATGCGCCACGGCGTGCGCGGCCCACATGTCAGCCGGGTCGCGCGCCACCGCCTCGCGGCCCAGCGCCTCGGCCCCGCGTGGGTCGCCGCTTTCCTCCCGCGCAAAGGCGCGGCAGGCAAGCAGGCTGGCGTAATGCGGCATGTCGGCGGTCCAGGCGGGCGCGATCGCCTCGGCGGTCTCGGCCATGCGGCGCGCATCGCCGATCCAGAAGGCGGCGAAGTGGTGCATGCGGAAGGCCAGCGTATCGGCCGGGTGATCGCGCAGGATCGCTTCCCAGGCCCCCAGCGCCCCGGGCACGTCGCCGCCGGCCCAGCGCGCCAGGGCCGCGACATGCGCCTGTTCGCGGGGCGTCGCGGCGCGCGCGGCGGCCTCAGCCTTGGCCAGGCAGTCGCGCGCATGGCCCAGATTGGCGGCGCTGAACGACATGACGGCGAAGCAACCGCGCAGCACATGCGCCAGCGTAAAGCCGGGGTCGAGCACCAGCACCGCCTTGATGCGGTCGGCCGCGTCGGCGCGATAGCCAACGTAGCCCGCCATGGCGTGGTCCCATGCGCGGGCGGCCTCCGCCGAGGCGATGGTGAGCGGCAGGCCGTGGGCATCGATGTGCATGGCGGGGAGGGTAGCGCGGATCGCTGCCGCAAGGCACGGCTCTCGGCTATTGACGGAGCGCGTCTGCCGCAGTCGATGGGTGTTGGTCAGCCTGCGGCGAGTTCCAGGAACGCGCCGGGCGTGACGATGCGGATGCCACGCCAGGGGTCGAGGACCAGCAGGTCACGATCACCAGTGATGATTGCGGACGCCCGCGCTTCCAGGGCGAGTTCGAGATATTTGTCGTCGGCAGGATCACGGCATTCACGGACGACTTGGCCCGGCGCGAACACGTGCGCCTCGTTCCTCAGCGCTGTCAGGAAGAACGGAATGTCCGCCTGGGCAGCGAGGGTGGCTATGCGAGGCCGCGTCAGCACGTCGTGCAGTTCGGCAAGTGTTGCGGCGGAGAAGCACATCTGATCCCGCGACCGTACCAACGAGAGCGCCCGATCCGGCGTGGACCCTGGCTTCAGCACCGCGCTGATGATGACGTTTGCATCAACGACGACGTTCATGCTTGTGGGCTGCCAGCTCGGCCTCCAGCTCCTCGTCGCTGATCCCGCCGGCCGCCGCGGCGCTGAGCCGGATTGCCGCAATCGCCAGGTCGAGCGACGTCAGATTGCCGGAAGGAAGCCCGGCGATGTGGGCGAGCGCCTCGCCGGCCTTGGTTCGCGCGTCCTCGTTGCTGAGGACTTCGGCCATCTCCGGGCTGACCGGGATGGGCACCAGTACCGTTTGGTTCATCGCCCACTCCTTCCCCTGCAATCCTAGCACTTGGCAGGTCGGGCTATCCAGCAAAGCGCATCGCCCCTTCAAGGACCGGCGCCGTCCTGGTTCCCCGCGGCCAGTGCCGCGCCCGCTCAATCGTCCAGGAAGCTCCGCAGCTTCCGCGACCGCGACGGGTGCTTGAGCTTGCGCAGCGCCTTCGCCTCGATCTGCCGGATTCGTTCGCGCGTGACGGAAAACTGCTGGCCCACCTCCTCCAGCGTATGGTCGGTGTTCATGCCGATGCCGAAGCGCATGCGCAGCACCCGCTCCTCGCGCGGTGTCAGGCTTTGCAGCACGCGCGTGGTGGCCTCGCGCAGATTGGCCTGGATCGCGGCGTCCAGCGGAATGATCGCCGCCTTGTCCTCGATGAAATCACCCAGGTGGGAGTCTTCCTCGTCGCCAATGGGCGTCTCCAAGGAAATCGGCTCCTTGGCGATCTTCATCACCTTGCGCACCTTCTCCAAGGGCATGCCGAGCTTCTCGGCCAGCTCCTCGGGCGTGGGTTCGCGGCCGATCTCGTGCAGCATCTGCCGGCTGGTGCGCACCAGCTTGTTGATGGTCTCGATCATGTGCACGGGGATGCGGATGGTGCGCGCCTGGTCGGCGATGCTGCGCGTGATCGCCTGGCGGATCCACCAGGTCGCGTAGGTGGAAAACTTGTAGCCGCGGCGATACTCGAACTTGTCCACCGCCTTCATCAGGCCGATGTTGCCTTCCTGGATCAGGTCCAGGAACTGCAGGCCGCGGTTCGTGTACTTCTTGGCGATGCTGATCACCAGGCGCAGGTTGGCCTCGATCATCTCCTTCTTGGCGCGCGCCGCGTCACGCTCGCCGCGGCTCACGGTCTGGAAGACGCGGCGGAATTCGCTGATCGGCAGGCCGGCCTCGGTGGCGATCGCGCCGATCTTGCCGCGCACCTCCTCGGCGTCGGACTTGTATTTGCTGGCGAACAGCTTCCAGCCCTTGCCCTTCGCCGCCATGCGCTCGATCCAGCCGGGATCAAGCTCGTGCCCGCGATACTCCCGCAGGAATTCTTCTCGGGAAACCTTCGCCCCTTCCGCGATGCGCAGCAGGGCGCCTTCCAGCTGCATCAGGCGGTGGCTGATGCCGCGCATCTGCTCCACCAGCTCCTCGATGCGCGTGTTGTTGAGGTGAACCTTCTCGACCAGTTCCACCAGCTCGGTGCGCTGGGCGGCGTATTTCTTTTCGGTCGCGGGCACCATGGGCTTGCCGCCGGTCATCGCCTCCAGGCGCTTTTCCTGCAGCTTGTGCAGCTTCTCGTACGCGGCCTCGATCGCCTCGAACTCGGCGATGACCTGCGGCTTCAGCTTCTCCTCGAGCTGGGAAAGGCTGATGGCCAGGCCCTCGTCGTCGGGCTCGCTATCGGCGCCCTCGGGCATTTCGGGCTCGATCGCCTCCACGTCGCGGCGCGGCGGCGGCGGCGCGGGGGAGGCCGCCGGCATGGGCGGCGCGCTGCCATTGGCGGCCCCGTTCGGGCCGTTCGGGCTGCCGGGGCCGCCGCCTTGCGTCGCTTCCAGGTCAACGATGTCGCGCAGCAGGCGGCGGCCGCTTTTCAGCTCCTCGTGCCATTTCAGGATGGCGCGGATGGTCAGCGGGGATTCGCACAGGCCGCCGATCATCTCGTCGCGCCCGGCCTCGATCCGCTTGGCGATCGCGATCTCGCCCTCGCGGCTCAGCAGCTCGACCGAGCCCATCTCGCGCAGGTACATGCGCACCGGGTCGTCGGTGCGGCCCAGGTCGTCCTCGTCGACGTTGCCGGCCTTCTCGTCCTCCTCCTCGTCGTCACCCTTCTTGTCGGCGGTGGCGGCAGGAGCGGCCTTGGCCTCGGAATCCTCGGCCTCCTCGGCCTCGACCATGTTGATGCCGAGCTCGGACAGGCTCGCCATCACGTCCTCGATGCGCTCGGACGAGACCTGGTCCTGCGGCAGTGCTGCGTTCAGCTCATCGACCGTGATGTAGCCGCGCTCGCGCCCGCGGGCGACGAGCTTCTTGATCGCCGCGGCCTCGATATCGACCAGCGGCCCTTCGGGCATGTCGGCATCGTCGGCCTTGGTGTCGGCATTCGCCTGGGGTTTGCTGGCCATTCGTCGTCTCCGTACTCGGTACCGTGCGCCGCCCGTTCAGGCGGCGGGAAGCTTGTCGGGGTCGGGGCCGCTGAGGGCCGCGTCCCTGGCCTGTTTCGTGGCTTGCACGCGGCGTGCCGTATGCGAGGAAAAATCGCTCGCCGCCGCCGCGACCGATGCCGCCACCTCGTGCTCCAGCCGATCAAGCGACAGGCGCTCGATCAACTCATCGAGCGCCAGCAGGGCCTCGCCGGGGTCGGCGTCGGCCTTCATGGCGCGCAACAGGTCGGAAAGGCCAGTCGCCAGCACGCTTTCCACATCCACAGCGCTGCCCAAGTGACGCAGGTGGTCGAGCAGGGCGGCCGTGTCAAGCCCGAACAGGTCATCGGCATGGGCGACGAGTTTTTCGCGCAGCCGGTCGATGGCGGGATCCAGGAAGCCAAGCCCGGCCAGCGCCTCGACCCGGAGCGCCAGCAGCGCGGGGCTGGCCAGCAGGCGGGCCAGGATCTGGCGTTCGCGCCGGGCGCGGATATTGGCCTGGTCCAGCACCGGGCGCGTGGCCCGCAGTGCCGCGCCTGGCTTGCCGCCCTTGCTGCGCAGCGCCCCGAAATAGAGGTCGCGGAAGGTGCGGCGATATTCGGCGCGCAGCGTGGGCTCGGCGATGGTGTCGGCCAGCGCATCCAGCCTGGTGCGCTGGGCGGCGCGGGCTTCGGGGGTTTCGTCCGGCGCGGGGCGCCGCACGGCGTGGAACAGCGCGCGGGACAGGGGGGCGGCCTGGTCCAGCAGGGCCGCGAAGTCGGCCACCGGGCGCTTCCGCAGAAAACTGTCCGGGTCCTCGCCCGCGGGCAGCAGCGCGATGGCAAGGCTGTTGCCTGGCGCCAGCGCCGGCAAGGCCAGCGTCATGCTGCGTTCGGCCGCGCGCGCGCCGGCAGCGTCGCCGTCGAAGCACAGCACGGGTTCCGGATGCAGCCGCCACAGTTCGGCCAGGTGCTCATCGGTCAGCGCCGTGCCCAGCGGCGCCACCGCGGCGCCGTGCCCGGCCTGGGCGAGCGCGATCACGTCCATATAGCCTTCCACCACCGCAAGACGCGCCGCACCCCGCAACGCATCGCGCGCCTGGTCGAGCCCGTACAGCGTGCGCCGCTTCTTGAAGAGTTCGGTTTCGGGCGAGTTCACGTATTTCGGCTGGCCGTCGCCCAGGATGCGCCCGCCGAAGGCGATCACCCGGCCGCGCCGGTCGGTGATCGGGAACATCACGCGGCCGAAGAACAGGTTTTTTGGCGCCCCCCCGTCCTCGCCCGCCTTCATGGCGCCCGCGGCGGCAAGCTGGGCCGGGGTGATGTCGCCCAGCGGGCCGCGGAAGCCCTCGCCCGACCAGCCCAGCCGGAATTTCCTGATCGTCTCGTCGGAGAGGCCCCGGCCGCGCAGATAGGCCAGCGCGGCCGCACCCTCGGGCTGGAACAGTTTTTGTGCGTATTCGGCCGCCACCGCCTCGGCCACGTCCAGCAGGGTTTTCGCGCGCGACGCCGCCTCGGCCTGCTGCGGCGAGTCCTGCGGCATGTCGAGCCCGGCCTCGCCGGCCAGGCGTTCCACGGCTTCCCGGAAACCGAGTTTCTCGGTCTCCATGGTCCAGCGGAAATGGTCGCCATGCGCGCCGCAGCCGTAGCAGTGGTAGTGGTCGGCGAAGCAGTGGAAGCTGGGCGTCTTCTCGTTGTGGAAGGGGCACAGCCCCTTCCGTTCACGCCCGGACTTCACCAGCTTGACGCGGCGGCCCACCAGCGCATCCAGCGGGATGCGGCGGCGGATCTCGTCCAGGAATGACTCCGGGATCGGCATCTAGGCCAGGGTCCTATGCACCAAGCCGGGCCTTCACCAGCGGGTTGACCTTGGCCATGTCGAGCGCTGCGCCATGGCGCGCCTTTAGCGCGGCCATCACCTTGCCCATCTCCTTCACCGTGGTGGCGCCGGTTTCGGTGATGGCGGCATCGACCGCGGCGGCCAGGGTTGCCTCGTCCATCTGCGCGGGCAGAAAAGTTTCGATCAGCGTGATCTCGGCCTGTTCCTTGGCCGCCAGTTCCGGCCGGTTGCCTTGCGTGTACAGCGCCACGCTGTCGCGGCGGCTTTTGATCATGCCGCGCAGCATGGCGACGATGGCGCCTTCGTCGATCTGCATCATGGCGCTGGGCTTCGAGGGGTCGCGGCTGGCGATGTCAGAATCCTTCAGCTTGGCCAGCACCATGCGCAGCGTCGATACGGCGGCCTGGTCGCCGCCCTTCATGGCGGCCTTGAGTGAGTCGGTGAAGCGTGTGCGCAACCCCGAGTTGGGGGGAAGCGGCGCGGCGTCTGCCATTGTCTGTGCCATCCCTGCGAAAAAAGGCCCTCTATAATAGGGGAACGCGCGCGGGGGTCCTGCGTTGGTTCCTGAAGGCTGGGTTTCGCGCTTTGCGAGTCCGGACAATCTGTCCGACCCCGACTCGGACGATCGAATCGGGGTGGTGGCCGGACAATCTGTCCGCTAAAGACGGTGCATGCCCGACCTCGACCCCCTGATCGACCAGGCCGGCGGCCCGGAGCGCGTGGCCGCCCTGTGCGGCGTCTCGACCGAGGCAGTGCGCAAGTGGCGCGAGCGCGGCGCCGTGCCGGGCCGGCACTGGGCCGCGCTGGCCGCCGCCGCGCGCGTGCCGCTGAGCCGGCTGGCCAGCGCCGCCGAGGCGGACGAGGCCTCCGAAAACGTGGGCGCGGAACCCGACCAGGCCACCGCGCTGCTGGTGCTGGCCGACGGCACCGTGTTCCGCGGCCGCGGCTTCGGCGCCACCGCGTCGGCCGTGGGCGAGGTGTGCTTCAACACCGCCATGACCGGCTACCAGGAAGTGCTGACCGACCCCAGCTATGCCGGCCAGATCATCACCTTCACCTTCCCGCATATCGGCAATGTCGGCACCAATCCCGCCGATATCGAGGCAACCACCCCCGTGGCGCGCGGCCTGGTGGTGCGCCACGACGTCACGGAGCCGTCGAACTGGCGCGCGACAAAACCCCTGCAGGACTGGCTGGTGGCGAACCAGGTGCCGGGCATCGCGGGGCTGGACACGCGGGCACTCACGGTGCGCATCCGCGATGGCGGGGCGCCCACCGGGGTGATCGCGCATGATCCGTCGGGCCGGTTCGACATCCCGGCCCTGGTGGCTGAGGCGCAGGCCTGGCCCGGGCTTGCGGGCATGGACCTGGCGCGCGCGGTGTCCTGCACCCAGGCCTATAACTGGGACGAAACACGCTGGGCCTGGCCGGACGGGCATGGCCGCCAGGCGGCACCCCGGCACCACGTGGTGGCGATCGACTACGGCGCCAAGCGCAACATTTTTCGCTGCCTGGCCTCGGCTGGCTGCCGCGTGACCGTGCTGCCGGCCACCGCCACGGCGGAGGACGTGCTTCGCCACAAGCCCGATGGCGTGTTCCTGTCGAACGGCCCCGGCGACCCCGCGGCCACCGGCATCTATGCGGTGCCGGCGATCCAGGGCGTGCTGGCATCCGGCACGCCGGTGTTCGGCATCTGCCTGGGCCACCAGCTGCTGGCACTCGCGCTGGGCGGGCGCACCAGGAAGCTTGATCGCGGGCATCGCGGCGCCAACCACCCGGTCAAGGACGTTTCCACCGGCCGGGTCGAGATCACGTCGCAGAACCACGGCTTTGCCGTGATCCCGGACTCGCTGCCGGACAGCGTGCGCGTGACCCACGTGTCGCTGTTCGACGGCACCAACGAGGGGCTCGCCTCCACCGCGCTGCCCGCATTCAGCGTGCAGTACCACCCCGAGGCCAGCCCCGGCCCCAGCGACAGTTTCCATCTGTTCGAGCGCTTCACGAAAATGATGGATGCAAGGAAGGCAGCATGACCGCGATGTTCAATCTCACCGGCCGGGTGGCGCTGGTCACCGGCGGCAATGGCGGCATCGGCCTTGGCATGGCGCTGGGGTTGGCGCAGGCGGGGGCGTCGGTGGTGGTGGCCGGCCGCGATACCGCCAAGAATGCCGATGCCGTGGCGCAGTTGGGCGCCAAGGCGATTGCCGTGGTGGCGGATGTGACGAAGCGCGCCGACTGCGACGCGGCGATGGCGGCGGCGGTGAAGCAATTCGGACGGCTGGACATCCTGGTGGCGAACGCCGGCACCAGCATCCGCAAGCAGCCGCAGGATTTTTCCGAGGCCGACTGGCACCACGTGATCGATACCAACCTGACCAGCACGCTGTTCTGCGCCCAGGCGGCCTACCCCGCGATGAAGCAGCAGGGCGCGGGGAAAATCATCACCATCGGGTCGATGATGTCGATCTTCGGCTCGTCGTACGCGGGCGCCTATGCGGCCAGCAAGGGTGGCGTGGTGCAGTTGACGCGCGCGCTGGCGGTGGCCTGGGCGCCCGACAACATCCAGGTGAATTCCGTGCTGCCCGGCTGGATCGACACCGCGCTTACGAAAAAGGCACGCGAGCAGGTCGCCGGGTTGCAGGAGAAGGTCGTTGGGCGCTCGCCGATCGGGCGCTGGGGCACGCCCGCCGACATGGCGGGGGTGGCGGTGTTCCTGGCCGCCCCGGCCAGCGATTTCGTGACGGGCACGGCGATTCCGGTGGATGGCGGGTTCTCGGTGCAGGGGTGACATTGATAGATTTTAGTCTAGTATATGATTTTCTTGATAAACTGGCATAAACTCGCTCAATATGGACCCGATCCGAAACCCCTATCTTGCGGGCGCCGGCGTGCAGCCGCCCGAACTGGCCGGTCGCGCCGAACTGCTGGAGCGGGCGCGCATCCTGTTGGAGCGCACGCGCGCTGGCCGGCCCTCGAAAAGCTTCATCGGTGTCGGCCTGCGCGGCGTCGGCAAGACCGTGCTGCTGAACCGCATCCGCGAATTGGCGGAAGCCAGGGAATTCCGCACCTGCTCGATCGAGGCGCATGAGCAGAAGCGCCTGCCCGACCTGCTGGTGCCGCATGTCCGGCGCATCCTGCTTGACCTTGACCGCATGGGGGCGGTCAGCGAACGCGCGCGGCGCGGCCTGCGGGTGCTGAAAAGCTTCCTGAACGGGATCAAGCTGCGTTATGGCGAGGCCGAGCTGTCGCTGGACATCGAGCCCGAAGCCGGCGCGGCCGACAGCGGCGACGTCGAGGCGGACCTGCCCGAGCTGCTGCTGGCGCTTGGCCGGGCAGCCCAGGACCGCAAGACCGCCGTCGCCCTGTTCATGGATGAAATCCAGTACCTGAAGGAGGTGGAGCTGAGCGCCCTGATCATGGGCATTCACCGCACCGTGCAGGAGAGCCTGCCCGTGGTGCTGGTGGCCGCCGGCCTGCCGCAGGTCGTGGGGTTGTCGGGGCGCTCCAAATCCTATGCCGAGCGTCTGTTCGACTTCCCGCCGGTCGGCGCGCTGGCGCCACCCGACGCCCGCCGCGCCTTGCAGGAGCCGGCGCGACAGGAGCAGGTCGTGTTCGAGGATGCGGCACTGGACCACATCCTGGCAGTGACCCAGGGCTACCCGTTCTTCATCCAGGAATGGGGCTACGCGACCTGGAACGAAGCGGCGTCCTCGACGATCCGGCTGGCTGACGCCCAGGCTGCGGATGCAATCGCCCTGCAACGACTGGACGAAAGCTTCTTCCGCGTTCGCCTGGATCGGCTGACGCCGCGGGAGCGGGAGTATCTGCGCGCGATGGCCGAGCTGGGGCCGGGACCGCATCGGTCGGGCGACATCGCCGACATGCTGGGCGTGAAGGTGCAAAGCGTTGGCCCGATGCGCGCGCAGCTGATCGGCAAGGGCATGGTCTACAGCCCGGCGCATGGCGACACGGCGTTCACCGTGCCTTTGTTCGACGAATTCATGCGCCGCACCATGCCCCGTTTCGCACCACGCAGCGGACTTCCCGAGGACTGACGTATGCCCTCCACCGCCACCCTCCTGACCTTCGCCATCCTGTCCTTCGGCCTGTGGATCACGCCGGGGCCGAACATGCTGTACCTGGTGTCGCGGTCGCTGGCGCAGGGCACGCGGGCGGGCATGGTCTCGCTGGTGGGGTGCCAGACCGGCAGCTTGATCTACGCGCTGCTGGGCGCGGCCGGCATCACCGCGGTGCTGCTGGCGGTGCCGGCCGCCTACACCACGCTGGCGGTTGGTGGTGCCGCGTATCTCGGTTGGCTCGCGTGGCAGACGCTGAAGCCCGGCGGGCAATCGGTGTTCGCGCCCCGCGCGCTGCCGCCTGCCAGCGATGGAAAGCTCTTCGCCATGGGTGCCGGCACCGCGCTGCTGAACCCGAAGGTCGCGCTGTTCTACGTGGCCGTGCTGCCGCCCTTCCTCGATCCCTCGCGCGGTGACCTGTTCATGCAGGGCGCGATCCTGGGGCTGATGCAGGTCGCGATCTGCACGCTGGGCGACGCGGTGCTGGTGTTCGGCGCCGGCAGGGTTTCGAAATTCCTGACGACGCGGCCTGCCTGGATGGCCGCGCAACGCTGGGTGCTGGGCCTGGCGCTGGGCGCGCTGGCCGTGCGGCTGGCGCTGGATGCACGGCGGTAGCTGGTCATGGAGTCACAGGATACCGGCTTGTGGCTAATGGTTATCGGCATGCTGTCTGGCCCGATCGGGTTGGGCAGCCTTGTCCTAGCCATCATCGCGGTCTGGCTGCTGCGGCGAGTTCTATTCGTGCGAGCCAAGAAAGCCCTCGCGCTGTCATTTGCCGCGCAAGTCGCGGTGATGCTGCTTATACCCACTCTGATTGGGTGGCTAAGCTCTGTCGACACAGGCGACACCATCAGTTTTGTCGCCGAGGACGATAGCGCCGAGCGCCTTCGCTTCTCGGCATTCGTTGTCGCGCCCATTGCCGTCGCACACCTCCTGCTTCTGCCTTTCATCCGCAAAGCCTGAACCCATCATGCCCAAGCGCACCGACCTGAAATCCATCCTGATCATCGGCGCCGGTCCCATCGTGATCGGCCAGGCCTGCGAGTTCGACTATTCCGGCGCGCAGGCCTGCAAGGCCCTGCGTGCCGAGGGCTATCGCGTGATCCTGGTGAACTCCAACCCCGCCACGATCATGACCGACCCGTCGCTGGCCGACGCGACGTATGTCGAGCCGATCACACCCGAGATCGTGGAACGCATCATCGCGCGCGAACGGCCCGATGCGCTGCTGCCCACCATGGGCGGGCAAACCGCGCTCAACACCGCGATGAAGCTCGCTGACAGCGGCGTGCTGGACCGCTACGGCGTGGAGATGATCGGCGCCAGGCGCGACGCCATCGACAAGGCCGAGGACCGGCTGAAATTCCGCGATGCGATGGCGGCAATCGGCATCGAGGGCCCACGCTCGGCCATCGCGCACAGCATGGAGGAAGCGCGCGCGGCGCTTGAAACCGTGGGCCTGCCCTGCGTGATCCGGCCATCCTTCACGCTGGGCGGCACCGGCGGCGGCATCGCCTATAACCGCGAGGAATTCGAGGCGATCGTCGGCGCCGGCCTCGATGCCAGCATGACCACGGAAGTGCTGGTCGAGGAAAGCGTGGTGGGCTGGAAGGAGTACGAGATGGAGGTCGTGCGCGATCGCGCCGACAACTGCATCATCGTCTGCTCGATCGAGAACATCGACGCGATGGGCGTGCATACCGGCGACAGCGTGACCGTCGCCCCGGCGCTGACGCTGACCGACAAGGAATACCAGATCATGCGCGACGCGAGCATCGCGTGCCTGCGCGAGATCGGCGTGGATACCGGCGGATCGAACGTGCAGTTCGCGGTCGATCCCGCCACGGGGCGCATGCTGATCATCGAGATGAACCCGCGCGTGTCGCGCAGCTCGGCGCTGGCCAGCAAGGCCACCGGGTTTCCCATCGCCAAGGTCGCGGCCCGCCTGGCCGTGGGCTACACGCTGGACGAGCTTGCCAACGACATCACCAAGGTCACGCCGGCATCGTTCGAGCCCACCATCGACTACGTGGTGATAAAAATCCCGCGCTTCACCTTCGAGAAATTCCCCGGCACGCCGGCCACGCTGACCACCAGCATGAAATCGGTGGGCGAGGCCATGGCGATCGGCCGCAGTTTTTCGGAAGCCCTGCAGAAGGGGCTGCGCTCGCTCGAAACCGGCCTTTCGGGCCTGGACGAGGTCGAGGGCCTGGAAGGGGCGGACCGTGCCGCGCTGCTGGCGGCACTCTCCACCCCCAAGCCCGACCGCATCCTGGCTGTGGCCGAGGCGCTGCGGGCGGGGCTGTCGGTGGAGGACATCCACGCGGCGTGCAAATTCGACCCGTGGTTCATCCGCGAGGTCGCGAAGCTGATCGACGCGGAGGCGGATGTGCGCGCGCATGGCCTGCCCGGCACGGCGCGTAAGATGCATCGGCTGAAGGCCATGGGGTTTTCCGACAAGCGCCTGGCCCGGCTTGCCGGCACCAAGGAAAGCGACGTGACGGCGGCGCGCGAAAAACTCGGCGTGCGCCCGGCGTTCAAGCGCATCGACACCTGCGCCGCCGAGTTCGCATCCGCCACGCCCTACATGTACTCGACCTATGAAGGCTTCGACCAGCCAGGCGCCTGCGAGGCCGCCCCCACCGACCGCCAGAAAATCGTGATACTTGGAGGAGGTCCGAACCGCATCGGCCAAGGGATCGAGTTCGACTATTGCTGCGTGCACGCCGCCTATGCGCTGCGCGAGGCCGGCTTCGAGACGATCATGGTCAACTGCAACCCCGAAACCGTCAGCACCGACTACGACACCTCCGACCGCCTCTATTTCGAGCCGCTGACCGCCGAGGACGTGACCGCGCTGATCCGCAAGGAGCAGTCGAGCGGCACCGTGCTGGGCTGCATCGTGCAGTATGGCGGGCAAACCCCGCTGAAACTCAGCCAGTCGCTGGCGGCCCAGGGCATTCCCATTCTCGGCACCAGTGCGGACGCGATCGACATCGCGGAGGACCGGGAGCGCTTCCAGAAACTGCTGCACAAGCTCGGCCTGCGCCAGCCCGAGAACGGCATCGCGCGCTCGGCCGCCGAGGCCGAAGGCATCGTCGAGCGCATCGGCTACCCCGTGGTGATCCGGCCCAGCTACGTGCTGGGCGGGCGCGCCATGGAGATCGTGCACGACCGGGCGCAGCTGCACCGCTACATGCGCGATGCCGTGCGCGTGTCCGGCGACAACCCGGTGCTGATCGACCGGTACCTGAACGACGCGATCGAGGTGGACGTGGACTGCATCGCCGATGGCCACACGGTGTACGTGGCGGGCGTGATGGAACACATCGAGGAAGCCGGCATCCACAGCGGCGATTCAGCCTGCGCGCTGCCGCCCTATACGCTGGCGCCGGCCACCATCACCGAGCTCAAGGCCGAAACCGAAGCCATGGCCAAGGCGCTGGGCGTGGTGGGCCTGATGAACGTGCAGTATGCGATCCAGAACGACACGATCTACGTGCTGGAGGTGAACCCGCGCGCGTCGCGCACCGTGCCGTTCGTGGCCAAGGCCACCGGCGTGGCGGTGGCCAAGATCGGCGCGCAGGTGATGGCCGGGGCGCGGCTTGCGGACTTCAAGCTCGACGACACGAAGGTCGCGCGCCACGTCGCGGTCAAGGAAGCCGTGTTCCCGTTCAGCCGCTTCCCGAATGTCGATGTGATCCTGGGGCCGGAGATGAAATCGACCGGCGAGGTGATGGGCATCGACAGTTCGTTCGAGCGCGCCTTCGCGAAATCGCAGCTGGGCGCCGGCGTGAAGCTGCCCGCCTCGGGCAACGCCTTCGTGTCGGTCAAGGATGGCGACAAGCCGGCCGCGGTGGCGATGGCGCGCAGGCTCTCTGAGATCGGCTTCGGCATCATCGCCACGCGCGGCACCGCGGCCGCGATCCGCGCCGCGGGGCTGGAGGTTTCGGTGGTGAACAAGGTGCTGGAAGGCCGCCCGCACTGCGTCGATCGCATCATCTCGGGCGAGGTGCAGCTGGTGATCAACACGGTCGCCGGCGCGCAGGCGGTGGCCGACAGTTTCGACATCCGCCGCAGCGCGTTGACCCACAACGTGCCGGCCTACACCACGGTTGCCGGTGCAAGGGCCGCCGTGCACGCGATTGCTGCGTTGCGGGAAGGCACGCTTGAAGTGGCCCCGTTGCAGTCCTACCTTGGCGTTTCGTTCTGACGCCGCGTTCAGCGATATACGGCCCGCTGTGACCAGGCGGGCCGTGCTGCGTTGGGGCACGAAGGAGGTACCGTCGCCGTGCAGAGGTTCCCGATGACCGCCGAGGGCCTGAGCAAGCTCGAGGAGGAACTGCGGCAACTGAAGACCACCGAACGCCCCGCCGTGATCCGCGCGATCGCGGAGGCGCGCAGCCACGGCGACCTTTCGGAGAACGCCGAGTACCACGCCGCGCGCGAGCGCCAGAGTTTCATCGAGGGGCGCGTGGCGACGCTGGAAAGCGTGATCGCATCGGCCGAGGTGATCGACATCTCGCGCCTGTCCGGGTCGAACGTGGCGTTCGGCGCGAAGGTGACCGTGGTGGACGAGGACACCGAGGAACAGAAGACCTACCAGATCGTCGGCGAGCACGAGGCCGACATCAAGCTTGGGCGGCTGTCCATTTCCTCGCCGCTGGCGAAGTCGCTGCTGGGCAAGAAGAAGGGCGACAGCGTGGAGGTGCCGGCACCTGGCGGGTCGAAGATTTTCGAGATCAAGAAGGTGGCGTTCGCGTAAGGCAACGCACCGCTTGACCGGCGGGCGTAAGGATCATATACCTATCGCATCAACTGCCGAAGCCGCGCCTGCCGCCACGGGTGCTTCGCGCCTGCCCCGGCGGCATCCTGCAAAAAGCCGGTCCATCCGGTGAACCGTCGGTTCGTTTGCCACAATCCGACTGTGAGACATAATCCCTAGATCGGGACTCCGGCGGCGTTCTTCGAAACCCGGATCGTCTGCAGCGTCTGCACGCGCGAAACGTTCACCCCGCCCGTCAGGCGCCGGGTCAGCTCGTTCTCATGCGCGGTGTCCCGCGCCACGAACTTCAGGAGGAAATCACCACCACCCCGGATCATGTGGCACTCCCGCACCTCGGGCCAGTCGGCGACCATCGCCTCGAACGCGGTCAGCACGGTTTCCTTCTGGCTGTCCAGGCCGACGAGGGCGAAGAAGATGATCTCGAAGCCCAGCTTCGAAGGCTCGGTATCCGCGTGGTAGCCGCGAATCACGCCCGCTTCCTCCAGCCTGCGCACGCGGCGCAGGCAGGGGGGCGCCGAGATGCCGGCGCGGCGGGCCAGTTCCACGTTGGTCATGCGCCCGTCGTCCTGCAGCTCGCGCAGGATGCGGCGGTCGATCGCGTCGAGCTGGTCCTGGCCTTCGTCGGGCTTGCGCATGCGGTCCTAGCGTGTGGTCGTGACGCAATAATATTGCACGAAACCCCGGGCGTGAAGGGCGGTTCGTTTCGCAACCGGTGGCATCGGCTTGAACAGGGCGCAGCACCGGCAATATCGTAAGGGTCTCGCACAGGATCACCCCACCATGTCCAGAACGCTGCATGCCCCGGTGCTGATCATCGGCGCCGGCCCGGCCGGCTACACGGCCGCGATCTACGCCGCCCGCGCCGCGCTGAAGCCCGTGCTGGTGGCCGGGCTGCAGCCTGGCGGGCAGATGACCATCACCACCGACGTCGAAAACTACCCAGGCTTCGCCGCCACCATCCAGGGACCCTGGCTGATGGACCAGATGAAGGCGCAAGCGCTGCATGTCGGCACCGACATGCAGGACGACGTGATCATGTCGGTCGATTTTTCGCAGCGTCCGTTCGTCGCGATCGGCGATGGCGGCACGCGCTACACGGCCGATGCGGTCATCATCGCCACGGGGGCGCAGGCGCGCTGGCTGGGCCTGCCGGGGGAGAAGCACTTCCAGGGGTTCGGCGTGTCGGCCTGCGCCACCTGTGACGGGTTCTTCTTCCGGGGCAAGCGCGTGGCCGTGATCGGCGGCGGCAACTCGGCCGTGGAGGAAGCGCTGTTCCTGTCGCACCTGGCGGCGCACGTCACGGTGATTCACCGGCGCGACAGTTTCCGGGCCGAAAAAATCCTGCAGCAGCGGCTGTTCGCCAACCCGAAGATCAGCGTGGTCTGGGACACGGTTGTCGAGGACATTCTTGGCAGCGACGAGCCGAAGGGTGCCAACGGCCTTCGCCTGCGCCACGCCCGCACGGGCGCGACCAGCGAAATGCCGGTCGATGGCGTGTTCGTCGCCATCGGCCACACGCCCACCACGGGAATTTTCAAGGGCCAGGTGGCGATGGACAGCGATGGCTACATCGTCACCACGCCGGGCAGTACGCGCACGAACATCCCGGGCGTGTTCGCCGCCGGCGACGTGCAGGACAAGATTTTCCGCCAGGCGGTCACCGCCGCCGGCACCGGCTGCATGGCCGCGCTGGAGGCCGAGAAATGGCTCGCGGCCCAGTCGGCCGCGGCGCCGGCGATGGCGGCGCAGTAGGCAGCGAACAGAAGCGCGCTCCCGTCAGAAGGGGCGCAAAGACCAGGGAGCGTGACGCGGCATCTGCCCCGTGCGGGCAGCATGACCCTTGCGTTCCCGCAACAGGCCGGGAAAGCTCACGGAATCATGGACTGGGACAAGTTGCGAGTCTTCCACGCTGTCGCCGAGGCCGGGTCGTTCACCCATGCCGGCGAAACGCTGAACCTCAGCCAATCCGCCGTCAGCCGCCAGATTTCCGCGCTGGAGGAAGCATTGGCGGTGCCGCTGTTCCACCGCCACGCGCGCGGCCTGATCCTGACCGAGCAGGGCGAGACGCTGAACCGCACCGTGCGCGAGGTGTTCGCCAAGCTGGCCATGACGGAAGCGCTGCTGGGCGAAAGCAAGGAACGGCCCAGCGGCCGGCTGAAGGTGACCACGACCTCGGCCTTCGGCTCCACGTGGCTTGCCAGCCGGATCAAGGAGTTCCTGGATCTCTATCCGGACATCAGCATCAGCGCGGTGCTGGACGATTCTGAGCTCGACCTTGCGATGCGCGAGGCGGACGTGGCCATCAGGCTGCATCCGCCGCGCCAGCCCGACCTGGTGCAGCGGCATCTGCTGACCATCGGCTACCGGGTGATGGCGAGCGCGGACTACCTGAAGCGGGCCGGCGTGCCGCAGCGGGCCGAGGACCTGGACACGCACAAGATCATCGTGTTCGGCGACCATCGCCCACCGGTCGATAACATCAACTGGCTGCTGGATGCCGGCCGCAAGCCCGGCACGGCGCGCCGCCCGGTGCTGGAGATGAACAGCGTGTACGGCATCCTGCAGGCGGTTGAAAGCGGGCTGGGGATCGCCGCCTTGCCGGACTACATGCGGGCGGAAACCGCGTCGCTGGTCGAGGTGCTGCCGGAGCTAAAGGGCCCGAAGATCGAGGCCTATTTCGTCTATCCGGAGGAACTGCGCAATTCCAAGCGCGTGGCGGTCTTCCGCGATTTCCTGCTGGCCAAGATCGCCGGCATGAACTGAACGCGCCGGTTCAATCCGGCACGTTTCGGTTCGCCATCGCCTGCATGCGCCACCCGCATGGGGGACGTGCGCATTTCGCGATGGCCGTCATGCCGCACCGCACCCATACTTTGAATGTCAGCGGCGCCAAGAATTCCGGCCGATGGCATGAATGGGTTCGTTGATATTTGCCCAGTTGCCGCGTTGGCGGCGCCAGTTCCGACCCTCGGGTCGGAAACAGGGTCTTCGGACCCTTCGTCTCCCAGACGTGAAGCCTCCCTGTTTTACTGGGGGCCGGTGAATAACCGGCCCCCTCTTTCTTTGTGACGATTGTTTCCGTCGTTTCAGCACGCGAAACACGCCGGGTGTTTCCAGCCTGGACCAGGCGGCCCTGCGCCGGCACGATCGGGGGCATGTTCGAAGGCTTCACGCACGCAACGATCGACACGGGCCGTGCCCGCATTGCCTGCCGCCGTGGCGGGTCCGGCCCGCCACTGCTGCTGCTGCACGGCAACCCGCAGACGCACATGATGTGGTGGAAGATCGCACCCCGCCTGGCGCAGCAGTACGACGTGATCGCCGCCGACCTGCGCGGCTATGGCGACAGCCAGAAATTCCCCGCCACGCCCGGTCACGCGCCCTATGCCAAGCGCGAGATGGCCGCCGACATGGTGGCGCTGATGCGCCATTTCGGGCATGCGCGCTTCCTGCTGGTCGCGCACGACCGCGGCGCCCGCGTGGCGCATCGCCTGGTGCTGGACGCGCCGCAACGCGTGGAAAAGCTCTGTGTCATGGACATCGTGCCCACCATCGAGCATTTCGAGCGCACCGACATGGCCTTCGCCATGGGCTACTATCACTGGTTCTTCCTGGCCCAGCCGCATCCCGGGCCGGAAGACATGATCAATCGCGACCCGGTTGCCTGGTTCCGCTTCCAGACCAACCGCGAGCCGAAATCGGACGATTTCTTCGGCCCTGCCCTGCCCGCCTACCTGGACGCCGTGCGCAACCCCGAAACCGTGACCGCGATCTGCGAGGATTACCGCGCCGCCGCCACGATCGACCTGGTGCACGACCGAGAAAGCCGCGCCGCGGGGCTGAAGATCGCCTGCCCCCTGCTGGTGCTGTGGGGCGCGAAGGGCCGCATCCAGCAATGGTACGACGCGCTGGCGCTGTGGCGTGCCTATGCCGGCGGGCCGGTTTCCGGCGCCGCCGTTCCGTCCGGCCACTATCTGCCGGAGGAGGCGCCAGGCCAGGTCCTGGAGCAGCTTCTGCCGTTCCTCGCCGCCCCCGCCTGATCCGGGCGTCTGATCCGGGCGCCTGATCCAGAATTGGTTTCGGGTCCGTTGCTTTTCGCTTTGCAGGCGCCGCGCGCCCGCGTAACTTTGACGTGTGAAGTCTGACGTTTTCTCAACCTGGCTGGAGGGCCTTGCCGCACGCTCCGGTGCCGCCGACAGCGTGCGCGGCCGACCGCTGCCGGCCGAGGTCACCGTGCGCCCCTGCGCCGACCGCGCCCAGGAAGCGGCGTCGTTGGCCGCGCATCTGCGCGCCTGGCGCCTGGCGGGCATCGAGTCGCGCCACACCGCCGTGCTGTCCAGCCGCGCCGAGACCGTGCAGGCCCTGCTGGACCTGACGCAATCCGCGCCCGACGGCGTGATCGTGGGTGAACTGGGCCGCACCGATGTCAGCGACGTGAAGGCGCTGGCCCTGGTCGGCTGCGACCACCGGTTCTTCGCGGCGGACGCGGGCGATTTCGGCGCCGGCGCGGCCGACCTGCCGCGCGACCAGGCCAGCATGCTGGTGCGCGCCTGTGCCGCGCCCAGCGATCACCTGCTGGTCACCTGGCGCGGCCGGCCCGACACCGTGTTCGCGCCGCTGGGCGACGCCGCCTGAATCAGCCCTAGCTGTTTGGTCCCGGGGTGAGGGGGTGTGGATTGATCTTGAACGGTGACGGGTCGCGCTGCCAAGCGTCGCACGCCAGGGGGAGTTGTCCAGCCTGCTGCATCGCGTGGACGGCCAGCGCGACTACTCGCCGCTCGACCAGTTCATCCGGCCCGACCTGGCCGCGCGCATCGAGCGCATCGATTTCCGCCGCGCGGGAACGGTCATCGAGCCTTCCGCGCAGACGAAGAATGCAGGTCCCAGACTCTCGGCCGCGTAGCCGCCTGGCCGCCGCGTGACGAGCAGCCCCGCGCCCCTGACCGCGTGCCGGGCGCCCGAGGGCGTCCGCTGCGTGCCCGGCACGCCCGGCGGAAACAGGGCGCCCTGCCGCCTGGCCGCAGCCTGTCCAGCCAGGGCGCGGCCGGCTGCTCGACGCTGAAGTTGACATAGACCAGGTCGACATCGTCTGCGGGGTGCGCGGCACCGTCGCCGCGCGTGCAGGCTGGGCATGCCGTTGTTGACCCCGCGATCGGGCGCCAGCGCGAACAGGACGTCCTGGTAGACCAGCACGGGATCGGTATCGTCGAGCCGCCGGTAGCCGCCGTCGATCCGCGCTGTCCATGGCGCCGGGCCCAGAAAGGCTTCGCGCCGCACAGTCGCGAAGGCATCTTCGAGCGCGCCATTGCCCTGGGCGCCGGCCGCGACCAGCACCTGGCGGGCGTAGGCCCGGCGGGCGATCGCGACCTCGGCCGTGGTGAAGGGCGAAGTCACTCCCCCAGCGCCACGCCCTCGCGCCGGCGATCCGCGCCGCCGCGCAGGCCCTGCGGCGTCACCACGATCGCCTGCAGCCCGCTGGGCAGGTCCCGCACCAGCACGCGCTGGCCGCGCGCCTCCAGCGCCGAAGCAAGGCCGGCCGCGTCGGTGCCGGCCTCAAGCTCGGCCGTGGTGCCCAGCGTCAGCACATGCGGCAGGTCGATCGCCTCCTGCGGGCCAAGCTCCCAGGCCAGCAGGCCCACCAGCGTCTTCGCCACGTAGCCGATGATGCGCGCCCCGCCAGGCGAGCCCACCGCGGCGTGCAGCCCGCCATCGGCGCGCTCGACGATGGTGGGTGACATCGACGACCGCGGCCGCTTGCCGCCCTGCACGCGGTTGGCGACGGACCGGCCCTCGGCCTCGGGCACGAAGGCGAAGTCGGTCAGCTGGTTGTTCAGCAGGAACCCCGCCGCCATGATGCGGGCGCCGAACGCGTCCTCCACCGTGGTGGTCATGCTGACCGCGTGGCCGAAGCGATCCATGATCGACAGGTGGGAGGTGCCGGCTTCCTCGGCGAAACTCTCGGCCGGCACGCGATGCTCGGCCCGCCGCCAGGGCGGGTTGCCGGGGCGGAAACTTCCGGCGCGATTGACGTCAATCAGCTGCGCGCGGGCGGTCAGGTAGGCAGCATCGACCAGGCCGGCCACGGGCACGGAAACGAAGTCGCTGTCGCCCAGATAGGCGCCGCGATCGGCGAAGGCGAGCTTGCCGGCCTCGATCCCGAGATGCGCGACATCCGTGTAGGGCGGCTGCCCGGACAACACGAAATGGTCCATAAGACCCAGGATTTGCAGCACAGCCACGCCGCCCGAGCTGGGTGGGCCCATGCCGCAGACACGGAAGCCGCGGAACGGGCCGCAGACCACGGGGCGCTCCACCGGGCGGTAATTCGCAAGGTCCGCCAGCGTCATCCGCCCGGGATTCCACGAGGCGCCCTGCACCGCGGCGACGATCTTCTCGGCCACCTCGCCCCGATACATCGGCTCTGGCCCGTTCGCGGCCAGCAGGCGCAGCGTGTGCGCGTAGTCGGGGTTCCGCAGCAGGTGTCCTGCCGGCAAGGGCGCGCCATCGGGCAACAGCAGGTAGCCGGCGGTGGCGGGATCGCGCTTCAGGCGCTCGGCATCGGCGCGGATCGCAGCGGCCAGGCGGGGCGAGACCGGGAAGCCCGCCTCGGCAACGCGGATGCCGGCGGCGAACAGGCTGGCCCAGGGCAGCCGGCCATGCGCGCGGTGCGCCTCGTGCAGCATGGCCACGGCGCCCGGCACGCCGACCGAACGCCCGCCCACCACCGCGTCGTAGAAGCCAAGCGGCCGGCCCTCGGCGTTCAGGAACAGGTTTTCGCTGGCCGCGGCGGGCGCGGTCTCGCGCCCGTCCCAGGATCGCAGGCGGCCTTCGGCGGTGCGCAGCACCAGGAACGCACCGCCACCGATGCCGGAACTCTGCGGCTCGACCAGGCCCAGCACCATCTGCACGGCAACCGCGGCATCGACCGCGGTGCCGCCCTGGCGCAGCGCCTCCATCCCCGCCTCGGCCGCCAGGGGATGCGCGGCGGCGACCATCTGGCGTTGCGCGGCGGCGGGCGAGACGAAGGCAAGAAACGCCGCAAATGCAACCAGATGGCGCATGATGCTACACCGCGAAGGACGTGCCGCAGCCGCACCCGCTGGTCGCGTTCGGGTTCCTGACCGCGAAGTGGGCGCCGGCCAGCGAATCCTCGTAATCGACGATGCAGCCCGCCAGCAGATCGAGGCTGGTGTCATCGATCACCAGGCCGGCGCCGGGGTCGCCATGCAGGCGGTCGTCGGCCGCCATCGTGTCGTCGATGCCGAAATCATAGCTGAAGCCGGAACAGCCGCCGGCCTTCACCGCCAGGCGCACGAATTTGCCCGCGGCCTCGGTGGCCAGGATTTCGCGGATGCGGGCGGCGGCCCCTGGCCCCACCGTCACGCCCGGCCTCTCAAGCACGTCGCTCATGCATCCTCCCGCCCTTGGCGAACCAGCATGTTGCCGATATGGGGCGCGTTCGCCTCAAGGTCCAACGCATGAACATCTTTCGCCAACTCGGCCGCGATATCCAGCAATCCCTTGTGGCCGAGCTGCCCGACGTGCCGGCAGAAGCCTATGCGAAACTCACGGTCGAGCCGCCGCGCGATCCCGCGCATGGCGATGCGGCAACCAATGCGGCGCTGGTGCTGGCCAAGGCCGCCGGCCGCAAGCCGCAGGACCTGGCGGGGCGGGTGGTGGCGATCCTGGCGGCGCACCCGTGGGTGGCGAACGCCGCGCCGGCCGGGCCAGGCTTCGTCAACATCACGCTCAAGCCCGAGATGCTGCGCGCCCAGCTGCCCACGATCCTTCGCGCCGGCACGTCCTATGGCAGCAGCGATGCCCTGTCGGGCCAGAAGATCAACGTGGAATACGTCAGCGCCAACCCCACGGGGCCGATGCATATCGGCCATTGCCGGGGCGCGGTGGTGGGCGATGCGGTGGCCGCCCTGCTGGCCAAGGCGGGCGCCAGCGTGACCCGCGAATACTACGTCAACGATGCCGGCGCGCAGGTGGTGGCGCTCGCCTGGGCCGCCTACTGGCGCTACCTGCAGGCGCTGGGCACGGCGCTGACCGAAGAGGAATTCTCGGCCCTGGTGCCCGGCGGCCTGCAGTACCGGGGCGACTATTTGATCCCGGTGGGCGCCTCGCTCGCCGCCGCGCACGGCACGGCGCTGGCCGACCCAGGTGCCCGCCCCGCCGACCCCGCGCGCTGGCTTGATATCGTGCGCCGCCAGGCCGTGGACGCGATGATGACCACGATCCGTGCCGACCTGCTGAGCCTGGGCATCCGCCACGACGTGTTCAGCAGCGAAGCCGCGCTGGTCGAGCAAGGCGCTGTGGCGAAAGTTCTTTCCGGCCTGGAAGCGCATGGCAAGATCTATGTCGGCGTGCTGGAGCCGCCCAAGGGCAAGGCGCCCGACGACTGGGAGCCGCGCCCGCAAACCCTGTTCCGTGCCACCGAGTATGGCGACGAGGTGGACCGGCCGCTCCGCAAAAGCGACGGCAGCTTCACCTATTTCGCCAACGACATCGCCTACCACGCCGACAAGATTCTTCGCGGCTTCCGCCAGATGATCGTCGTGCTGGGCGCCGACCATGGCGGCTACGTGCGGCGCATGCAGGCCGCGGTGGCGGCCCTCTCTGCAAGCGAAGGGTCCGAAAACACAGCGACCTATGAGGGCCTGCTGTGCCAGGTCGTGCGCCTGCTGAAGGACGGCGCGCCGTACCGCATGAGCAAGCGCGCCGGCACCTTCGTGACGCTGGCCGACCTGCTGGAGGAAGTCGGCCGCGACGTGGTGCGCTTCATGATGCTGATCCGCAAGTCCGATGCGCAGATGGAATTCGACATCGACGCGGTGCAGGCGCAGTCGAAGGACAACCCGGTCTTCTACGTGCAGTACGCGCATGCCCGCTGCCGCAGCGTGCTGCGCCACGCCAACGTGGCACTCGACTCGCTGCCCGAGGCTGATCTGTCGTCGCTGACGGATGATGCGGAAATGTCACTCATCCGCGCCCTTCTTGCATGGCCGCGGGTGTGCGAATCGGCGGCGCTGATGCGCGAGCCGCATCGCGTGCCGTATTATCTCGGCGACGTCGCGGCGGCGTTCCATGCGCTGTGGAACAAGGGCCGCGATGATGCGGCGCTGCGCTTCATCCAGGATCTTGACCCCGTGGGCACGCGGGCCAGGCTTGCGTTGGTGGCAGCGACCGCGACGGTGATCGCCTCGGGCCTGTCGGTGCTGGGCGTGACGCCGGTCGAGGAGATGCGCTAGCGGCGTCGGCAGTCCGGCGCCGCGAGGAGAAAGCGATCGCGGTGCCGAACGAACTGGATATCCCGCCCGCCTATCGCGCCCCCATGGTGGCGCGCGGCGAACGGCGGCGCACGCAGCGCCTGGTGCTGATCGGGGCCGCCAGCGTGGTGGCGGTGTTTGCTGCGGTGTTCGGCATCCGCGCCATGGTGTCCGGCGGCGGCGGGCAGGGCAGCGCCGTGCCGCTGGTGGAGGCCGACACGCGGCCCACGCGGGTGCGGCCCGAGCAGCCTGGCGGCCTGGCGGTGCCGAACCAGGACCGGCTGATCTTCGATCGCCCCGCCGGCCGCGCGGCCGGCACCGCGCCGCAGCAGGCGGCGCTGGCGCCGCCGCCCGAAGCGCCCGCGCCGCCGCCCCGCGCCCCCACGCCGCCGCCCGCGCCCCCGCCGCAGGCTGCCGCGCCGGCGCCGCCCGCGCCGGCCGCGGCACCCACGCCCACGCCCACCCAGCCGGTGGCCGCCCGCCCCGCCACCCCGGCGCCGCCGGCCGCGCTGCCGCCGCCCACGCCAGCCGGCCGCGTGCAGGTGCAGCTCGCGGCCGTGGGCACGCGTGAGGAGGCGCTGGCCGAATGGGAACGCGCCAGGCGCCGCGCGCCGGAACTGGTCGGGTCACGCAGCCCCAACGTGGTGCCGCTGGAGCGCGAGGGCCGCACGCTGTACCGGCTGCGCACCGGCGGCTTCACCGACGGCGCTGCCGCGCGCAGCTGGTGCGAGCAGATCCGCACCAAGGGTTTTTCGTGCTTCATCCCGCAATCGTGACTCCCGCGCTCTGACCCTGCCGCGCGCCATCATCGTCGGCCTGCCGGGAACGACGCTGGACGCGCCGACCAGCAGGGCGTTGCACGACCTCGACCCCGCCGGGATCATCCTGTTCGCGCGCAATATCGAGGATCCCCCGCAGCTGCGCGCGCTGACCGACGCGATCCGCGCCACCTTGCCGCGAAAAAATCTGCCGATCCTGATCGACCAGGAAGGCGGCCGTGTCGCCAGGCTGAAGGGCAACCATTTCCGCCACCCGCCCGCCGCCGCGCGCTTCGGCGCCCTGTTCGACGACGATTGGCACCTGGCACTGCGCGCGGCCTTCCTGAACGCCAGGCTGATCGCGCAGCAGCTCAGCGATGCCGGCATCAATGTCGATTGCGCGCCCGTGTGCGACATCCCGCAGCCGGGCGCGCATGACGTGATCGGCGACCGCGCCTTCCACGCCAACCCGCACGTCGCCGCCGCCCTGGCGCGCGCCACGGCGCGGGGGCTGCTGGCCGGCGGCGTGCAGCCGGTGATGAAGCACATCCCCGGCCATGGCCGCGCCCAGGCCGACAGCCACCTGTCGCTGCCGGTGGTCGAGGCGGACGCGGCCACGCTGCGCGCGACCGACCTGGTGCCGTTCCGGAAACTGCGTGCGCTGGCACCCTGGGCGATGACCGCGCATATCCGCTACCCGGCCCTGGACGCCCTGCACTGCGCCACGCTGTCGGGAAGGATCATCCGGGACGTGATCCGCCGGGAGGCAGATTTCCACGGCGTGCTGGTCAGCGACGACCTGCGCATGAAGGCGCTGTCGGGCGACGCGCCATCCCTGGCCGTGGCAGCACTTTCGGCCGGCTGCGACGTGGCGCTGGATTGCGCGCCGGGGCCGGATGACTGGCCCGCGCTGGCCCGCGCCGTGCCGCCGCTGCGGGCGGCATCGTGGCGCCGGCTGCGGCGCGCGGCGCGCCTGGCGCGGCAGGCTTTCCGACCGTTCGATCAGCAGGCAGCGCTGGACTCGGTTGGCGCGGCGCTGGCCCGCGTTTGAGCCGTTTCCCCGCAAGCGCTGCGGCGAAACGGCTCCAGTTGTTTGCCTGGTCGCGTTTTCCGAGTCGTCAGGCGATTCCGCCTGACTTGAAAACGCTCTAGAACCCCCCCGTGTTCGCCGACCTTTCCAGCATCGTGCTGCGGCTCGCCATCATCGTCGGCAGCCTGGCCGTGCACGAAGCCGCCCATGGCCTGGCCGCGCGCTGGCTGGGCGACCCCACCGCGTCGCGGCTGGGGCGGATCACGCTCAATCCGCTGAAGCACCTTGACCTTCAGGGCAGCCTGATCGTGCCGGGGCTGCTGCTGGCCTCGCAATGGGCGGCGGGCACCAATTCCAGCCTGGTGTTCGGCTGGGCCAAGCCGGTGCCGGTCGATCCCGGCTATTTCCGGCGGCCGTTCCTGGGCATGGCGCTGGTCGCCGCCGCGGGGCCGGCCAGCAACATCCTGCTGGCCCTGGCGGGCGCGCAACTGCTGGAAGGCGCGCAACTGGCCGGGTTCGGTCTGCGCGACCCGCACGCCATGATCCTGCTGCCCTTCGTTGCCATCAACGTGGCGCTGGCGCTGTTCAACATGATCCCGGTGCCGCCGCTGGACGGCTCGAAGATCCTGTGGGGACCGCTATTCCCGTTCATGCCGGACGGCTTCCGGCGCTGGTATGCGAACCTGCCGCCGGGCCAGCGCCTGTTCGGCCCGATCCTGGCCGTGCTGGCGATCGGCTTCGCGCTGTATCTGCTGGGCTTCGACCCGCTGGGCTGGTTCAACTGGCTGTGGCGCGTGGCCTTCCTGAACGTGCTGGCCTTCATCTTCGCCGTCACCGATTTCGCCTGGGCCTGGCTGTGAGCAACGACCCGCTCTCCGAGTTCACCGAGCCCGCCTTCACCGAAGACGCAGCCGCCTTCACCGTGGCGCTGGACGGTTTTGAGGGCCCGCTCGACCTGCTGCTGACCCTGGCGCGGGAACAGAAGCTCGACCTTCGGAAAATCAGCATCCTGCACCTGGTCGAGCAGTACCTG